>Ga0209330_1000704_pt1 | contig 12397 bp, 12 predicted proteins | sample JacPinW_OM2H0_O3_FD_187969 | JGI IMG/M metagenome (GOLD analysis project Ga0209330, IMG submission 187969) | Forest soil microbial communities from Algoma, Ontario, Canada - Jack Pine, Ontario site 1_JW_OM2H0_O3 (SPAdes) (version 2) | ecosystem: Environmental > Terrestrial > Soil > Boreal...
TGCAGAAATGTATGCCAACGGCGGCGCCGAGAAGCTGGTAGGAGAAGCCATTGCCGGCCGGCGCGACCAGGTTTTTCTAGTGAGCAAAGTGCTGCCGCACAATGCCAGCCGAAGCGGAACCCTGAACGCCTGCGAACGCACTTTGCGGCGTCTCAAAACGGATCATATCGATCTCTACCTGCTCCATTGGCGGGAGCAGATAGCGCTGGAGCAGACCGTCAGCGCATTCGAGGCGCTGCTCCGCAACGGCAAAATCCGCTACTGGGGTGTGAGCAACTTTGATCTCTCCGACATGAAGGAAGTCGAAAGCCTGCCCGGCGGAGAAGTCGTCGCAACGGACCAGGTGTTATACAACCTTCAGCGCCGGGGTATCGAGTACGATTTGTTGCCCTGGTGTCGCCAGCGCCAGATTCCAGTCATGGCCTACTCGCCGATCGAGCAAGGCCGGATGTTAAATCTCGCCACTTTGCGGGCGATAGCCGAGAGTCATGGCGCGACTCCCGCACAAGTGGCGCTTGCCTGGGTGCTGCGTCAGGAAAAAGTTGTGGCCATCCCGAGGGCTGGAATTCCGGAACATATTCGGCAAAACCGTGGGGCGCTCGATCTCCAACTGACAAGTCAGGATCTCGCAGAACTGGATCGTGACTTTCCACGACCTTCCGGGCCGCAACCGCTTGAGATGATTTGAGCAGATCAATGATTTAAGTCAGCACAAGGGGAGTAAATTGAGAAAACGTTTTAAAAGGAGTTTCGCAATGAGCCGGGCAATCAATAGTCAACGCACTTCTTCGATCGGTTGGAGATGTGCTGACTGCGGTGCACTCATTACCAGTATTGAGGCCGGACGGGTGGAATGGCTCACCGGCGAAGATGGCCGTGGCAAAACGAACGTTAAAGGTCTAAGGCTGGTCCACAATTCTTGCCGATATGATGATCGACGCGAGTTTCGAAAGGATCATTGCCTGGTTGAAGGATTGCCGCTCGAAAGATTCGTGGGACCGGATGGATTGATGCTGCTCTTGTCTTTAATCGCTCAACGCGAAATGCCCAGAGCCGATCTGCTGGAACTCGTGAAGAGAATACACATCCCCGGGTACGAGCAGACTCGCGAGCTTTTTTCAGACGCTATTCATGGAGGTGCGGTCGCGCCTCTGATCGGCGAAGGATTCTACCTGCAATCAGAAATTCAGGAATTGCTGACATGGGCCGCCCACAGCGCCGCGCCCGCCAGCCAATCCCGCGGCTAAGCTCTTTGTTCCTTTCCCAAGCAGCTTCTACCCCTAAAGTCCTAGAGAAATCTCCAACGCGCGGATTACCTAATTTTACGCGTCCTCTCTGAACCCCTTTTCATTCTCCTGTGTAATTGTCAACAGCGAAGCTGACCGTTAGATTCGGTGTTGGAGGTCGTTGGGATGCATTGATCTCTAACCCGGGCGTGCAGTCGTGAATCGGATAAGAATACGAAGGAGAGGATATGAAACTTCAGGTCCGTTTTCTGCTGTCTATCGCTGTCATGCTGGCAATGGCTAGCGCCGCTTTTTCTCGCGAGATCAGAACTGACTATGATCATCACGTTAGTTTTTCGCAATACAAAACCTATTCGTGGGGAAAGATCGAAACACCCAACCCGCTCTGGGATGATCGTATCAAGGAGGCCGTAAGCAGAGAACTCTCGAAGAAGGGCTGGAGCGAGGTTCCGTCCGACGCAGATGTCACAATCATGGTGATCGGTACTACTCGCGAACGGCCCACGCTGCGAACTTTCTACGACGGTTTTCCCGGCTGGCGCTGGGGAGGATTCGGCGAGGCCACGACCTGGGTTGATAACTATGAAGTTGGAACCCTACTGGTCGACATGTTTGACAGTCGCAGCAAAAAGCTTATCTGGCGAGGATCAGCCAGCGACACTCTTCCCGATAAGCCGGATAAAGCCGTGAAAGATCTCGACAAATCGGTGGAGAAGATGTTTGACCACTTTCCGCCCTCAACGTAATGAGACTGAGGAAATCACGACCACCGCCGGGTAACCGTGCTGAAAAATCCAGGAGGCTCCAACATGGCCAAAATCATTGGCATTGATCTCGGCACGACGAACTCGGTGGTAGCGGCGATAGAAGGTGGTGAGCCCAAAGTCATCGCCAATGAAGAAGGAGGCCGCACAACTCCATCGGTGGTCGCCTTCACCAAGACCGGCGAGATACTGGTCGGCCAAGTCGCGAAACGTCAGGCGATTACCAATCCCGAGAACACAATCTACTCGATCAAGCGCTTCATGGGACGCCGCTACAACGAGGTGAGCGAAGAGTTGAAAACGGTTCCCTACAAAGTTGAGCGCGATGGCGACAACGTCGTCGTTGTGGCTCAGGGCAAGAGATACACTCCGCCTCAAATATCCGCAATGATTCTCCAAAAGCTCAAGAAGGCAGCCGAGGATTACTTGGGCGAATCCGTTACGGAAGCAGTCATCACGGTGCCTGCCTACTTTAACGATGCGCAACGCCAGGCGACGAAAGACGCCGGCACAATTGCCGGCCTCGATGTAAAGCGGATCATCAACGAGCCCACGGCGGCAGCACTCGCCTACGGGCTCGACAAGAAGAAGGATGAAACCATCGCTGTCTACGACTTCGGCGGCGGTACGTTCGATATTTCCATCCTGCGAGTGGGCGAAGGCCTGGTGGAAGTGGAGGCGACCAACGGCGATACTCACCTCGGCGGTGACAATATCGATCAGCGTCTGGTCGATTGGCTCATCGACGAGTTCAAAAAAGATGAGGGACTCGATCTGCGAGGCAAGGGCAATGAGATGGCTTTGCAGCGGCTCCGCGACGCGGCTGAACGGGCCAAGATTGAACTCTCAACCACCATGGAGACCGAGATCAACTTGCCTTTCATTACCGCCGATGCCGGCGGCCCCAAGCATCTAGTCAAAAAACTGACGCGCGCAAAACTCGAATCGATGGTTGAAGATCTTATTCAGCGCTCGGTTCCTCCCTGCAAGCAGTGCATGAAAGATGCCTCGGTTGAAGCCAGCCAGATTAACGAGGTCGTACTGGTAGGCGGTCAGACGCGCATGCCGCGCATTCAGTCCCTGGTTAAAGAGTTGTTTGGCAAGGAACCGCACAAAGGAGTGAATCCCGATGAAGTGGTTGCAGTGGGCGCCGCAATCCAGGGCGGCGTGCTGCAAGGGGATGTGAAAGATCTGCTCTTGCTGGATGTAACCCCGCTCACACTTTCGATTGAAACTCAAGGCGGCGTAGCCACGCCCATGATTCCGCGCAACACCACAATTCCTACTCGCAAGACGGAAACATTTTCCACGGCTGCCGATAATCAGACAGCAGTGGACGTTCATGTGCTCCAGGGGGAACGCCCGGTGGCGTCACAGAATCGTACGCTGGGTAAGTTCCTGCTCACCGGGATTCCGCCCGCTCCGCGCGGTGTTCCCCAAATCGAAGTGACGTTCGATATTGATGCAAATGGCATTCTGAATGTGACCGCGAAAGATTTAGCCACCGGCAAAGACCAGAAGATCACAATCACTTCGTCTTCCGGCCTGAGCAAGGAAGATGTCGAACGCATGGCCAAGGAAGCCGAATCACATTCGACCGAAGACAAAGCGAGACGCGAAGCGATCGAGGCCAGAAACCATCTTGACTCGTTGGTTTACAGCGTGGAAAAAATGCTGCGCGAGCAAGGCGACAAGGTTTCGCGCTCCGAGCGCGGCGAAGTGGAAAATGCCGTGGCCGATGCCAAACAAGCGTTGTCATCCAACAACAAACCGGCCATGGATAAGGCACTCGAGCATCTGACTCAGACTTCACACAAACTCGCAGAGCAAATGTATAAGGCAGCGCAGGCGCAGGGTGAACAAACTGCAGCCGCCGCATCTGGTTCCGGCCGGCCTGCCTCGGGAACTGATGGCCATGCCAAGGATGAAGGTGCCGTCGACGCCGAGTACGTTGACGTCGATGATAGGAAGAGCGCCTAATGGAGACATAAATCTTGACACCGCTGAATAAGACATTCTCCTATGCGCGGCTTTCGGGCAAGTTCGCAATCCGTGATCTGGACCAAGTTCGAGAAGTGTATGGTGTCCGCCGGATTTCGTTGGATGAGAAGGTACGAACGGTTCAAGTTGAATATGACGCATCCCGTTCTGCACGTCGACGACGTGGCCGCGTTGCTTGAGTGAAGCGGGAATCGCTCCTCTGGAATGGCCTCCCAGCCGTAGCCTGAGGGCGCTGAGTTCTAACCACTGGCGATGTAGCGATGGACAAATGTGACAGCCATCGCTCCCTCCCCGACCGCCGAAGCGCACCGCTTGATGGAACCATGCCGCACATCGCCGGCAGCGAAGACACCTGGAATGTTCGTCTCCATATAATAAGGATCGCGATCAAGCTTCCAGTTCGCCGGTCGGCTGCCATTCTTCATCAGATCGGGCCCGGTTACGAGATAACCAGCCTCGTCGCGGACGATTCCGACCTCCTCCGCCCACTCCGTGTTCGGCAGCCCGCCCAGGCAAAGAAAAAGCCAGTTGGTTTCCTCAGTCCACTCCTTGCCAGTCTGATCGTCGCGCAGCCTGATGGAACTCAACACATCATCTCCGTGAAGAGCAATCACTTCGGTGTGTAGAAGCACTCTGACGTCGGGACAGGTGCGGATGCGATCGATCAGATATTGTGAAACGCTTTTTTTCAGGGAATTGTCGCGGACGACTATGGTGACCTTTGTGGTATAGCGGGCAAAATGCATCGCCGCCTGAGCCCCCGAATTTCCTCCGCCGACGATGAACACGTTATCGCGGGAGCTGCACAATGTCGCCTCGCTCGCGCCCGCCCCGTAGTAAACTCCCGCTTCGCGAAACTTTTCTTCATTGGGAAGATTCAGCCGGCGGTACTCTACGCCGGTTGCGCAAATCGAAGCGCGTGCGATGATTTTTGTTCCATCCGAGAGATAGCCGATTCCCTTGCCCGGCAAGAACTCACCGCGAACCCCTTCGCGCAACAGCAGGATTTCAGCTCCGAAGCGGCACGCCTGGTCGCGACCTCGCAATGCCAACTCTGCTCCGGCAATTCCCTCCGGGAATCCAACGTAGTTCTCGATCTTGGGGCTGGTCGCCGCCTGTCCCCCCACTGCGAAGCGCTCAAGCAGGACTGTTTTCAGGCCTTCGGAAGCTCCATACACGGCCGCGCTGATCCCAGCCGGCCCTGCGCCGTAAATACTCAAATCGTATTCAGTTCGAGATGGATTACGGAACAATCCAAGTTTCTCACTGACCTGTCGAATCGTGGGATGTTCCATCCGAGTGCCATCGGCGAACACACAGATCGGCAATTGACGATCACTTAATCCCTCGACCTGCGCTTCAGGTTGCGCCCGCGCGTCATTGTTCAGCACATTATTGTTCAGCTCGATCCACTCAAACGGCACGTCGCATCGGTGCAAAAAATCACGAATCAGATGCGCTTCGGCGGATCCCCGCTTGCCGAAGAGTTTAACTTTTGCCTCAGTTTCTTTCATCCCTAATGTTCCTGGTGTTGAGACGTGAATCAGTTGTCGAGCCGTCTCCTGCAAGCCAACAAACTTGTTATTGCGTGCGTGAGCCAGACTTAATTCGCCGCGAACCGCGACGTTTGCCTGTGCCCCATCTCTTCTTCATGCCGCCTGGATTCTCCTCCACGCTGCCGGTTCAAAGGGTGAAGTCTCTGCGCCAACATCACTGACGACCAGCCGCGGAGAATCATGGAGAGGCCGGCTGCGAAGCTGAGAAACCAGGGGATCAGCCATACCCACGCCGCCCACATCACAGATCCCAGCGCCAGCGAGGCCATTGCCTCCAACACCGTCCAACCCCAGTTGGGAAACTTCAACCAATAGGCCGCAATCGCGCGGAATAAACCGATCACCGTGAAGAACGATGCGAACATCAGCATCCACGTAATTGCGCCGGCGCCCGGGGTGCGTAGCTGTGAGTAGACCAATCGGAACCGCGGCCACGCCGGGAACAAGATGAAAGAGAAACCCGTCCGACCGGCGAATGCGAAACGCGTGTACCGCTTCCGCCATACCGCTCAAAACCAGAAGCCAGCCGATTACCGCTGCGGGGACAGCGCTCGAATTTAGAATCGCGCTTAAGGTAACGATTCCGAAAACAATCAGAACTGTACCGAGCTGCGCCGCCCGTTTCCAGCTTTGGCGCGAGCCTTCAAGCTCCAGCACTGCCATATTTTTCATCCGCAAACCGATGCTAGCCCCGCCACTCTGTGCAGACAATTCATCCTTCGGGGGAAATTAGCCTTCGAAAAGAAAAGTAGAAATGAATCCGTCGCCGGTTAGGGGGCTTCGTACGACTTTGGAATTACAAGCTCGGATTTGCCCATGCAAGGCAATTCGCGGATTCTCGCATACGGTTGCGTATTGCAACTCCTACCGCGCCGCCGGAAGCTTTCTAAATACAAAAAGATGCTTGTCGTCGGAGGTCGTGGCCAGAGGCATATTGTTTTTCTTGGCGGCACGGTGAATCGCGGAACGAAGATCCGCTTTTTTCTCTCCTGAATCAGTGAGATTCACCTTGATCGCACTGTACTGGTCGAGCTGTTCCAGATCGCTAAGAATTTCTGACACGATCTTCGCGTGTCTACTCGTGCGAATGTCAACCGCCTCGGCCAGAGGAACAGATGGGAAATGAGACGATGCTGCTTGTGGCTTTTTGTTCTTCATCCGCGTGCTTCTTTCCTACCTTAAACGCCGTATCGATGTAAACGCGTATCTCTACGTAGCGTATCGATTAGACACCTATCGGCTCGTATCTCACTCCCACTCCGGATGACGCTCACCAGAGGTCGTATACAGGTGTACACAATCTTGTGGCCGTCAATTTCGACGAACCCGTCAACTTTGCTTGACAGAAGTTGATCGATTGATTACTCATGGAGCTACAAGAAAGAGTTGTACCAAGAATGCAGCAACCTCCTGCCAAAACCTTCGACGCCGCCACATTCCTGGTTTCCATCGGCCCAAAGAAAAGGGACATGTGGTTCCCTGCAAGAAAACTTATTTTCTCCGAAGGCGAACCCAGCGGTTCGATCTTCTACATTGAAAAAGGCGCGGTGAAGCTCACGGTCACGTCCCGGCAAGGGAAAGAAGCGATTATTGGTGTTCTCTCCCGCGGGGATTTTTTTGGCGAGAACTGTATCGCTCCAGATCAACCGGTCCGCTTTCACAGTGCGGTGGCTCTCACGGATCTGCGTGCGGTGAAAATCGATCGCACCATCATCATACGCGCGTTGCTTGGGGGAGGCGACGCGTGTTACGGCTTTGTTACATACCTTCTTGGCCGCAACACGCGAATTTCGGCAGACCTGGTGAACAATCTTATGGACTCAAGTGAGGAACGATTAGCCCGTGCGCTTTTCTTTTTGGCGCAGCCCGACCGCTTGGATTCCACCGACAAGGTAAGTCAGCAGACCCTGGCGGAGATGATCGGTACAACCCGGCAACGCGTCAATGTTCTGATGAAAAGTTTTAAGAGTTCCGGACTCATTGACTGCTCTCATGGTTTAAAGGTTAACGATTCTTTGCGCAGCGTTTTTGGAAATGACTGATCGACTGTCCGGTTTGTGACTGCTTCGCATGCATTCCAATGGTTAAATGAGTACCAATCTGGTGGCACGCAGCGACGCGGTTCGGTTGAAACATCTCTGCTAGAGGCCGCTATCCGAGACGAAACGGTTTTCTCTAAAAGTGAAGCCTCGTTGCTCTCGGCGTACTCCCAACTCTGAGTAAAGTGCTGGTGACTCACGACCTGTTAATTGTGCTTGGGGCGCAAGATAAAACGGATCTGAGGATTACCATGGACCTCTTCAAGAACTTGCTTTCTCCCAGCGACTTCATGCCTCACGGGTATTGCTATCTATGGAACACGCGGTTGGTCGGGTTGCATCTGGTTTCGGACTCGCTGATCGCGCTCGCCTACTTTTCAATTCCCGTCACTCTCATCTACTTCATCCGCAAAAGACGCGATTTGCCGTTTAATTGGATGTTCGTGTGCTTTGGTGTATTTATTCTGGCTTGCGGCGCAACGCATATCATGGAGGTCTGGAACCTGTGGCATGCGGACTACTGGCTCGCCGGCCTCATCAAAGCGGTTACTGCTTTGGCCTCCGTTTCCACCGCGATATTGTTCGTGCGTCTGATTCCTCGAGCGCTCGCGCTGCCCAGTCCAGAAGCATTGCGGCATGAGATCACGGAACGGCGGCGAACCGAAGAGGCGCTGTACCGGGCAAAACTGGACCTGTCATTCCAGGTCGAGGAGCGTACCTCCGAGCTCAAGAACGCGAATCGCACCTTGCGCAGCGAGGTCGACCAGCGCCAGAAAGCCGACGAGGAACTTCGCCACAGCGAGGAACGCTTTCGCTTGCTGGTCGAGAGTGTTCAGGACTATGCCATTTTTATGCTGGATCCCGCTGGGCTGGTCATGAGTTGGAACGCCGGGGCGGAAAAGATCAACGGATATCCGGCGAAAGAGATTCTCGGCCAGCACTTCTCTCGTTTTTTTCTACCGGAGTATCTCGAACAACACGACCCGCAGATGGAACTCGATGCCGCGGCAATCGAAGGCCGCCTCGAAACTGAAGGCTGGAGAATGCGAAAAGACGGCTCGCGCTTCTATGCCAATATTGTGATTACCGCAGTACGCGATCAACACGCGAATCTGATCGGATTTTCGAAGATCACTCGCGATCTGTCGGATCGTAAACGCGCCGAAGAAGAACAGCAGAAGCTGGCTTCGCTGGTGGAACACAGCAGCGACTTCATAGGAATGGCTTCCCTCGAAGGCCGAGTTCTGTTTTTGAATCCTGCTGGCCAGGCGCTCGTAGGGATCGAGGGAGATGAAGCAATACGCGCAACCAGTGTAGCGGACTTTATTTTCGACGAGGATCACGAGAGATTCATGCACCAGGTTTGGCCACTCGTGCTACAGCAGGGACAGTGGGAAGGGGAGATGCGCTTCCGCCACTTCAGGACCGGAGCTGCGATACCCATGCTTCAGAAAATTTTCTGCATCAGGGAAGCCGTCACGGATCATCCTCTGGCTCTGGCGACGATCAGCCGTGACGTTACCGAGCGCAAGCGTGCCGAAGAAGAATTGCGCCTGACCCAGGCCGAAGTGGCGCACGCCTCTCGTGTCATGACCATGGGCGAGCTGACGGCTTCGATTGCCCACGAAATCAATCAGCCGCTCGCCGCCATCGTCAATAACGCCAACGCCTGTGGACGACTGCTGGTTTGCCAGCCGCCGGATCTGGAAGAAGTTCGTCTGGCCGTTGCAGATATTTCACAGGCCGGTACCCGAGCCGCCGAAGTCATTTCCCGGGTTCGCGCCCTGTTGAAAAAGCAAACCACGGCGAGAGATCGCGTGGATATCAACGAACTCATCCTGGAGGTTCTGGCTCTGGTTGCCGGAGAGTTGGAAAAGAGTCATATTTCGGCGCGGACCGATTTGCTTCCCCGTATAACGCCCGTCCTCGGAGACCGCATTCAGTTGCAGCAGGTGATTCTGAACCTCATCATGAACGGAATGGAGGCAATGTCCTCGGTGAGCGGACGCCCCCGCCGGTTGCTGATCCAATCGCAGATGCACCAATCCGGCAACGTGCTGGTCGCTGTGCAAGATTCCGGCACCGGACTCGATGCTGCGAATGCTTCCCACATTTTTGACGCCTTCTTTACCACCAAACCTTCGGGGATGGGAATGGGACTGCCGATCTGCCGTTCCATCGTCGAAGCCCACGGCGGCCAGTTGTCGCTCGCTCCCAACGGAAGTGGGGGTGCTACTTTCCAATTCACACTTCCAGCCTGCGCGTGAACGCCATGAACGAAGCCAGCCCCGTTGTTTTTATCGTGGACGACGATCCCATTGTCTGCACATCCATGAAACGACTCATCCGAACTTTGGGCCTTGAAGCCCGAACGTTTCCTTCGGCTCGCGAGTTTCTCCAGGCGAAGCGTCCCGACGCGCCTGGATGCCTAGTGCTCGACGTTCGTATGCCGGAATTAAGCGGACTGGACCTCCAGCAACAGTTAGCCCACGCGAACATCGACCTTCCTATTATTTTTGTTACGGGTCATGCCGATATTCCTATGTCAGTACGCGCCATGAAGGCCGGTGCCGTCGAGTTTCTGACCAAGCCCTTCCGCGAGCAGGATCTCCTGGAGGCAATTCAGCACGGTATCGGTCAACATCGCGCGTCCCGGGAACGTCATGCCGAACTTTCAGAATTGCAGCAACGTCATGACTCCTTGACCCCTCGGGAGCGCGAGGTCTTTCCGCTCGTCGCCAGCGGATTACTCAACAAGCAAATTGCGGACCAGTTGGGCGCGAGCGAGAAAACCATCAAGACTCATCGCGGCCAACTGATGCGGAAAATGCAGGCCGAATCCCTGGCTGATCTGGTCCGCATGTTCGAGCGTCTCAAACTCGCTTCCCTTAAGTCTTAGGACACCGGGACGAACGCCCAATAGACGCGAAGGCCTTGCGCAGCTATCGTTCACTTGTAAGCAGGAGAAAGCGATGAAATTTATCTTTCTTTACGTGGGCGGTCTTCAAGTGACAGCAAATCATCTGGCCGATGCAGCTTTAGCGGCCGTTTCACTACCGGGATGGGCGGTGTGCGCCGGCCCTGGAACAGGCCCGATCGCCATTGTTGATGATGACGAGTGGGTCTTGAAGTCTCTAGCAAGGTTGGTTAAGTCCGCGGGCTTCCAAGTCGAGACTTTCGTCTCCGCGGAGAATTTTCTCGAGGTCGGCAGGGATTCAAAAACCAGATGCGTCATCCTCGACATCGGACTGCCCGGAATGAGCGGACTGGATCTGCAACGCCACTTGGCCGCAAAAAACTTCCGGGTGCCAATCATTTTCATTTCGGCGCATGACGAAACCGAAAATCGAACCCAGGCGCTGGCCGGCGGGGCAATCGCTTTTCTCAGCAAGCCTGTCGACGATAAGGAATTGTTAGCTGCCCTCGATGCAGCGGCGAAGTAGAACTGCAATCGAGATCGAAAGCATCTGGGCAGGCAAAGTTTGAAGGGCGCGCTCACTCCGCAACGCTCGCAACAGTCGGCGCGGCAACTGAACAACATCCGTCTGCAAATGTAGACGCCAAAATTGGAAAATGGAGAATGTGATGCCTGCGACAAAAAAAACCAGCGAATATCATCCGCGTGCTCCCCAAAATCTAGTCAAATTTCCGAACCAGCTCGCAGCCAGTTTCGCGGAGTCAGCGATCGATCACACTTTGCGCAAAGACAATAAAGAGGAATGGTCCGCCGCCAACGCTTCGAATAGCGAGAGCCAGCCTCTCAATGCGCCCGCGAATCAGGAATGCCGCTTGCTCCCCGCGGATATCCAGCTCGAACCTTGCACGCTCATGGTTGCTGATGATCATCCGGTAGTCCGCGAAGGTCTGGTAGCTGTGATTGAACGTCAGTGCGATATGCGAGTCGTTGCCCAGGCCAGCAACGGGCGCGAAGCGGTCGACCAGTTCCTCTCTCGCCGTCCTGATGTTGGGCTCCTCGATCTGCGAATGCCCGTGATGAATGGAGTCGATGCTGTCGTCGCAATCTGCGAGAGAGCCCCGGCGGCACGGCTCATTATTCTCAGCACGTATCAAGGACAAGAGGATATATACCGTGCGGTACGCGCCGGTGCCCAGGGCTATCTGCTGAAAGATGCGCCGGCCGAGGAATTGGTCAGGTCCATCCGGGCGGTCAGCTCCGGGAAGTCGTGGATCCCCGCCGCCGTGGGCGCGGTGTTGGCCAAGCGGGTCACTGACCGGGAGCTCACCCCGCGCGAGATGGAAGTTCTTCGCACTTTGGCGGTTGGCAAGAGCAACAAAGAAATTGGAGTCGCATTCAATATCAGCGAAGCCACCGTCAAAGTCCACGTCACTCACATTCTTGAAAAATTGAAAGTCACCGGACGCACCGAGGCGATCAATGTTGCCGTGAGGCGCGGAATGGTAGATATGGATTCCACGATGGCAGTCTGATTCTTGACTGCCAAGGCGGAATCATTCGAGACCTTGCCACTAGCCGGTGGTGTCTCGAGTGGCTTACCGGGTGTACATCCGAGAGCTGCCACACAGAGCAAGGACGACACATGAAAGCGAATAATCTTTCCAAAATGCCTATCTGTTCTAACGTGGCGCCGGTCTCAAACTTGAATTCACGCCGGGAGCTTGCGGTCATAACTGGGGGCAAGAGCTGCACGCGAAGTGCCGCAATCGAGATGGCTTTCCGTCAGGTGAAGGACGCTATCGTGGTCTGCGATACCGACGGAGCGATCGTGCTGACGAACGCATCCGCGAAAGTGTTGACCCGGCGAGATCAG
>Ga0209330_1000705_pt1 | contig 12382 bp, 10 predicted proteins | sample JacPinW_OM2H0_O3_FD_187969 | JGI IMG/M metagenome (GOLD analysis project Ga0209330, IMG submission 187969) | Forest soil microbial communities from Algoma, Ontario, Canada - Jack Pine, Ontario site 1_JW_OM2H0_O3 (SPAdes) (version 2) | ecosystem: Environmental > Terrestrial > Soil > Boreal...
ACCACAGTCGTCATTTTCATCGCAGTCTCCCTCTTCCCCTCAATTTTTTTTGACTTCCTCGACTGTTAACCGAATCGTTGCGGATTTGAATGCCACGCGGACATCCCGGCGAAGCGCGCGATTGCGCAGGCCCAAAGAAGTGACAGCGATTTTCGGTCCAGCTTCAGTTCAATTCAAGAGGTTGGTTGTACCGCGTGATTCCGCGTAAGCGACACCAGAAGCGGCACTTGTGTGATTTCGCCTGCTTTCTTGCAAAGCAGGTGCTCTCCCAGCCGAGGTACACGCCCCCCGCAACTATCTGATTCTAATGGTGAGTCTAATCGAATTTCGCGGGTTTGACGACCTGCTCTCGAAGCAGGTGCTCTCGCAGACTCAACAGCGAATGGACCGGGTGCAATGGTCACCGTCTGAGACATTTACAAGGATCCCCCTGAACAGCGTTAACTTTGACGCTCGGTCCAGGAGCACGCTCTCTCAAAACGACTGGATCGCTCAGGAGCTCCTGTCGAATCGAAGCAGGAACGTTCGTGGGCTCTTCTGTCTCGGCGAGAGGTCAATGTACCAAATGTTCGGTACATGTAAGGCCAGCAGCTGCCTCGAGAGCGGCTGACTGTTTCAACGACGCAGATGGATGGGAGGCCGTTTGGCAAGATGATGGAACTCGAATTGTTCACATCGGAGGCCATATATGTTTCAGGAAGCAAGCGATGCAAGGAATGTGGGTCACGAAATTATGAGGTGGGAAACGCGCCAAAGTGAGATAATTGGCGTGGACGTAAAGGTTGGGATTGTCGAAACGATGGACCTGACTCGACACACCGAATCTGTTTCGCGACGGAACATCGCCACGCGGTTCGTCCTCCCGCGAATGCTGGTCCTTTTTCTGCTTTTGGCCGTGCCTGGGCTCTCGACCATCGCAAAAGACAGCATCTACTTGCCGCAGTCGAATGCCGCGCACTTCATTAATAAAGCCGCAAAAATGAAGCTTGCTGATGTTGCGGTTACCGTTATTGCGCCGCAGCCTGCAGAGCCCCTTGTCGGGATTGTGCTGCCGCAACCCGAAATTCGAGTTGAGCGACAAGCCCAACTGGGAGCGCCGCCTATTCCCAAAGTTTCCCTCTCAATCTGCCTGCGGCATCGATCCCCTCCGTTCATCCTCGCCTAGCGTACAGGCGAATCAATTCGTAAATCCGGGCACCTCGGGCCAAAGTAAGCAATTTTCTTGCGCCCTCATTCCAGACTATTTCGCGGCCATTCCACATGAATGATGCCAAACACGAAAGTTAAAAAATTCAGCACGAATTGAGTGAGCGATGAAAACAGCCGAAACGCGGAATCACTACAGAAATCCGCGGACAGCCGCATTCGTAGCAGCAGTTCTTCTTGTGACCATGTGGGTAGCGGCGTGCGCAGACAGAAAAAAACTGGAGGACGATCCGGCGAATGCGCCGCACGCGGCGGTAGTGAAAGTTTCCCGACAAGACCTGACGAGCACGCTTGAAATAGCTTCGGAGCTGCAGCCGTTCCAGGAAATTGACGTATACGCGAAAGTTGCTGGTTACATACAGAAGCTGAATGTGGATTGGGGAACGCATGTGAAGCAGGGAGATGTGCTGGCCGTGCTGGAGATTCCGGAGCTTCAGCAGCAAGTGCAGCAGGATGAAGCCGCGGTCCGTCGAAGCCAACAGGATCTTGCGCGCTCGCGAGAGGACTTGGCGCGGGCGCAATCGACGTATTCCGTGGCACATGTGACCTACCAGAGGCTGATCGACGTACAAAAGACGCGGCCGGAATTGATGGCGCAGCAGGAAATAGATGTAGCGCAGGGGAAGGATACGGAGGCGTCAGCTGGAGTGTCAGCAGCGCAGGATTCTCAGGCAGCCGCTGAAGAAGGAATCGCTTCAGCTAAAGCCCTGCTTGAAAAAGATAAAGCCATGTTCGCTTACGCTCGCATTATCGCGCCCTTCGACGGGGTAGTGACTCGGATCGACGCGTACAAGGGGGCGTTGTTACCGGCGGGGACTTCGACGAATTCGGGAAATTCCGCGCTATGCCATCTTTCGCAAGTGAATTTGCTGCGGCTGGTGATTCCGGTGCCGGAAAGGGCGGTGCCGGACATTCGAGCGGGTGAAAACGTGGCGGTGGAAGTGTCAGCGCTGAAAAAAACATTCAGTGCGCAAATCGTGCGGCTCGCGGACCAGATTGACGCACCGACCCGGACGATGCACACCGAATTGAATGTGCCGAATCCGAACTATGAACTTGTGCCCGGCATGTATGCCTCCGCGAAAATTCCGCTGCACACCGCTTCGAATGTTTTGACTATTCCGATTCAAAGCGTGGTCTCCAACGGGACTGGCGAAGGCAGCGTGCTGCTGGTGAATAACTCCCATCACCTAGAAAAGCGCAGCGTGAAGCTGGGCCTGGAATCCGCAACGGACTACGAAATTATTTCGGGCCTGCGGGAAGGAGAACTGGTGGTGTTCGGGGAACAGGAGCAATACCGGGGCGGGGAGTTGGTACAGCCGAATTTGGTAAATCCAGCGGGGATGGAGTAGACGACCATGGCCTCCTTTTCGCTGCGACATCCTTATTTCATCATCGTGATTTGCCTTTTGGTTTGCGTTCTCGGACTGACCAGTGTGGTGCAAATGCCCGTGGATATGTTTCCGCCCATCAATATTCCGGTGGTGCTGGTAGCCACGTTCTATGGCGGGATGCCTCCGGAACAGATCGAAGCGGACATTACCGACACGTTCGAGCGTTTTTTCACACTGGGCAGCGGGATCGATCACATGGAATCGCGTTCCATGACGGGGGTGAGCCTGATCAAAATTTATTTTCAGGCTGGCACGGATGCCAACGCAGACGTGACGCAGATTTCGAATCTGGCCATGGCCGACCTGCGACGACTGCCGCAGGGCACTTTGCCGCCCGTGGTGATGAAGGTGGATGCGTCAAGTTTGCCGGTGTGCCTGTTGACGGTGAGTGGGGAGGGGTTGAACGAAACGCAGCTTCACGATTACTTGCAGTATCAGGTCCGGAACCAGATTGCGGGTGTTCCCGGCGCAACCGTGCCACCGCCATACGGCGGGCGCTACCGGCAGATCATGGTGTACGTGGATCCGCTGAAGCTGCAGGCGCATCAACTGAGCCCGATGGACGTGGTGCGCGCCACCGATGCCACGAATTTAATTTTGCCCGCGGGCGACGTAAGAATTGGGCCGCTGGACTATAGCATTTATACGAACGCACAAGTTCCGGACGCGAAAGCGTTGAACGAAATTCCATTGAAGACTGAAGGGGAGAAATCGGTTTTTCTTTCGGATGTGGGCAATGCGGTAGACGGTGCGGCGCTGCAATACAACATCGTGCGCGTGGATGGACAGAAGTCGGTGTACGTGCCGATTCTGAAGCAGGGCGGGGACACCAACACGATCGCGGTAGTGAATGGCATCAGGGCGGCGATTCCGAATCTTCGGGACATCCCTTCGCAACTGAAACCCCAGGTTGTTTTCGATCAGTCGGTATTCGTAAGGAACGCGATTTCAACGGTCATGAAAGAGGGTGGACTGGGGCTGCTTTTGACCGCCGTGATGATTTTAGTTTTTCTGGGAAATTTTCGGGCGACGCTGGCGGTGTTTCTCTCCATACCACTTTCCTTGATGGTGGCCTTCACCGTGTTGCACCTGGGAGGATCGACGATCAACAGCATGGTTCTCAGCGGTTTGGCGCTGGCTTTCTCCCGTCTAATTGACGATTCGGTAATCGTTCTCGAAAACATCTACCGGCACATCGAAGAGGGCGAGGAGCCCAAAATCGCGGCAGAGAAGGGCGCGAACGAGGTGGCATTCGCCGTTCTGGCGATCATGCTGGTGGCAGTTGTCGTTTTTTTTCCGGTAACGCTGCTTGCCGGGGTCAGCAAATATTTGTTCAGCGCGCTGGCGCTTGGGGTGGTGATTGCTCTTTTTGCTTCCTATTTTGCGGCGGTTAGCGTCGTGCCACTCTACTGCGCCAATTTTCTAAAGGCGATTCACGATAACGCGCACGAGGTGGGCCGGAAGTCGTTGCCCTGGGCTAGGCGCTTCCACCTGCAATTCAATGTGAAATTTGCCGAGCTGCTCAATTTATATGATCACTGGGTTAACCAGGCGCTGGATCGGCCGCGAACGGTGTTGCTGGGATTTGGGGTTTTGTTTTTGCTGAGTTTTGCTCTTTTTCCGTTGATAGGCATGTCATTTTTCCCACGTACCGATGCCGGGCAATTCGTAATCAACGTGAAAGCGCCAACCGGAACGCGGATCGAAGTGACCGACAGCGACGTGAAACAGGTAGAGGAAATCGTGCGGCAGGTTGTTCCGGCCAACGAATTGGAAACGATCGTTTCCAACACGGGAGTGATGGCCGATCTTTCCGCTTTGTTTACGCCGAATTCCGGAATGCATACGGCGTTCGTGCAGGTTGGACTGAAAAGCGGCCATCCGGTGAGCAGTTTCGAATACATGGCGCGGGTTCGAAGGCGTCTGAACACGGAGATGCCTCAATTGCGGACGTACTTTCAATCCGGCGGCCTGGTTGACGCCGTTTTGAATCAGGGCGCACCGGCACCGATTGACATACAGGTGAGTGGCATGGACCTAAAAACGGACGACAAATTCGCACAGGAAATCGCGCGGCAAGTCCGAGCACAGTCCGGAATATCCGATGTTTATATTCCCCAGGATATGGATTATCCGGCGCTGGAAGTGAATGTGAATCGGGCGCGAGCGAGCGAACTCGGACTCAATCCGCAAGAGGTGGTTAACAACATTATCACGGCGTTGACTTCAGACGCGATGATTGCGCCGAGCTACTGGGTGGATCCAAAAAACGGGAACAATTATTTCGTGACGGTGCAGTATCCGGAAAATCAGGTGAAGTCGCTGGAGGATTTGAAAGCGATGCCACTACGAGCTTCCGGCTCGAAGCTGCCCACTTATTTGAATCAGGTCGCGGATATCACGCAGATCAAGACACCAACCGAAGTAGATCACTATCAATTGCAGCGCATGATTGACGTGTACGTCACGCCCAAGAGTGAAGATCTGGGATTGGCGGCGCGGGAAGTGTCGAAAATCACTTCCGACATGAAATTGCCACCCAACACCCGCATCAATACGCGAGGGCTGGTGGTGACCATGCAGACCTCATTCCGGAGTTTTGGATTCGGGCTGTTGCTGGCAATTCTGCTGCTCTATCTCATTTTAGTCGCGCAGTTTTCTTCGTTCATGGACCCGTTCCTGATCGTGCTGGCCGTGCCCACTGGGCTAGTTGGCGTGATGCTGACTCTCGCTTTCACGGACACGACGCTGAACATCCAATCTCTGATGGGAATCGTCATGTTACAGGGAATGGTCGTATCCAACAGCATTCTGATCGTGGATTTCGCTAATCAGTTGCGCACGGGAGGAAAAACCGTGCGGCAGGCGGTAGCAGATTCATGCCGCATCCGCTTGCGACCGATTCTGATGACTTCGCTGGCGACAGTAGTCGGCTTGCTGCCAATGGCTTTGAAGTTGGAAGAAGGGAGCGAGTCGTATGCGCCTCTTGCGCGTGTGATTATCGGGGGACTATTGACTTCGATTGTGCTGACGATTTTCGTGGTTCCGGCGGCCTATCTCCTTTTCTATCAGAAAGACTCTGGAATTGACACAGTGCCGGCGGCCCAGGAGGTGAAGTCATGAGGTGGAGCTGCGTTTTCTTGAGTTTCGCCTTCGTGTCGTGCGTCTTGGCCTGTTGGCCGGTTCACGCGCAAACTGCAACTGCAGTGCAAAGTCTCACTCTTGCCGACGCTGAAAAAATCGCGATCCAAAATCACCCCGAGGTTCAGGCCGCGCAAGACGTTGCGGAGGCGGCGTCACAGCGTACGCGTCAGGTTCGATCAGCCTATTACCCAACCGTATTCGGCAGCGTGACGGGGGTTGAATCGGAGCATAACAGCCGCGTGGCGGCGGGCGGCCTGAACAACCCAATTATTTACGACCGGTATTCGAATGGCGTGCAAGTGAACCAGCTGGTTACCGATTTCGGGCGCACTCATGAATTGGTAAAGAGTTCGGACCTGCGAGCCAAAGCTGAAGAGGAAGGAGTCGTAACGTCGCGCGCCAACGTCTTGCTGCGCGTCAATCGCTCCTATTACGGAGTGTTGAAGGCGCAAGCTGTGCTTCGCGTCGCGCAAGAGACGGTAAAAGATCGTCAACTCGTTTCGGATCAAATCACCGCGCTAGCGCGGAACAATCTCAAATCCGGGCTCGATGTGAGCTTCGCAAATGTTGACCTGGCGCAAGCAGAATTGTTATTGGTGCAGTCCAAGAATGATTTGCAGGCTTCGCACGCATCGCTTGCGGAGGCGCTGGGCTACTCCGACGGCCGCGTGTTTCAACTTGCGGAAGCAGAGGATCTTGCTGGCCCGCCGTCTGACGAAGCGACCACTATCCAGGAGGCCTTAAGGGACCGGCCTGAACTGATCTCCCGACGGCTCGAAGTAAGTTCGGCGCAGAGTTACGTGACGGCGGAGCGCGATTTGTGGTTACCGACTATTTCTGCCGTCGGTGTGGCCGGACTGTCGCCAGTTCATCAGCCCGAGCTCGCCCCGCGCTACGCTGCGGGAGGATTCAACGTGAACATCCCGCTGTTCAACGGACATTCATTCGGAGCGCTTCGCGGTGAGGCGGATGCTCAAGCTCGGGCGCAAGAGCAGTATTTGCGTGCAGAACAAAACGCGATTATTCGGGATTTGCAGCGCGCGTGGCTTGACGCAAATTCCGGCTACCAGCGACTGGATCTGACTAACCAACTCCTCGTGCAGGCGTCCAAAGCAGTGGAACTGGCACAGGCCAGATATAAACTGGGACTTAGTTCTATCATCGAGTTGAGCCAAGCGCAGCTCAATAAGACACAGGCCGAAATCACGCAAGCGACGGCTCGCTATGATTACCAATACGAATTAGCTGAACTGGCGTATCAGAGCGGCCAACTCCGCTAATGGAAGGATCGCTCGTCAGGCGGCTCCGAGATGACCGAAACGATAAAGGTCATAATACGGCAGGTGTTTGGAGTTGCTCGGGTGCAGGATTGGGTGCAGCTAGATAAATAAGAATGCCTCCGCATCTTAAGTGAGCGACACCGGAGGCGGCACTTGTGTGATTTTTCCTGCTTTCTTGCAAAGCAGGTGCTCTCCCAGCTGAGCTACACGCGCACGTTTGGAGTGACCTTTATTCTAAAGCATTTCCGCGCGCTCCCGAATCCATTCTGACCGTCGTTCCATGAGTTCTGTGTTAGTGCGATGGAGTGGAAGTAGGCGGTTTGCGCCGTCCGGTTCGGCCGCGGAAGTAATCGTCGAGTTCCGCGCACGATCAGATCATAGACGCGCGGGAAGAGCATTGTGAAACGAAAGCAATAGAAAACGTCTCTAATCCGGGTTACTGGTATCCGGGAAGGGTTTTGAAAGTTCAGCGCGGTGTCCAGTGCGGATGGCTGGTGAGCAGCCCGTCCACGAAGCCAATTTCATAAACGAGGAAGAGACCGAAGGCCACGCTGATTAGGCCGGAAGCAATTCGCAGCCCCCGATTAAGCCGCGAGAATCGTTTGTCGGCGTAAGCAAAAGGCAGAACCATCGCTCCGGTGATAAGCATCATTCCTGCAATCGTGCCGATTCCAAATACGAGTAGATACGCAATCGCCCATTTCGGATTCTGAATGGTGGTTAAGACTAATAGCGCGACGGCGGCCGAACCGGCGAGGCCGTGGACGAGTCCTACGATAAGAGGCCGCGCGACTTGATAGAGACCGATTCGGCCGAAATGGCGATCGAACCAGCCCAGTGGAGTTTGATCTGACGCGTGCGGATGATCCTCGGGTTCATGTTGGTACGGATGAGAATGAATGTAATCGCCATGGCAATGAGGGTGAGAATGAGCTGCTCCCGATATTGCATCTCCGGAAGAAAACGTGTTGTTGATCCACTGGAGCATGCCGGTCAGGTTAAGAACACCCAGGAGAATCAGCATCAATCCCACCGAGAATTCCATGGAGAGACCGACGCGAGTGGGAATAACCCACCCGAATAGAATGATTCCGCTTCCCACCAATAGAATTGTGAGTGTGTGGCCCACGCCCCACAATGCACCAATCACCGCAGCGTGCCTGATCTTCCGGTACCGCGAGACGATAGTAGTAACAGCGATCACATGATCGGGATCGGTGGCATGGCGCATTCCGAGAAAGAAGCCGAGCGCGACGATGGAGAGGAGGCCGATCATTTTTATGTAGTGCGCCCGTCTCGCGCTTGGCATCCAGCCATTAATCGGGCGCCGCGAAAGCTTTTGCACCTTGCGAGGCGGCTGGGACGCGAGCAGCGTTACGCCGCGAATGCAGAAAACCCAGAAGCTCTTCCATTCCTCTGCCGGATTTTGCCGAGACATCGACGGCTATCATTCCGGGCCTAACCGCCTGAATGCTACGGTTCGCGGCAGCAGCATTAAATTCGACTGCCGTCGCTAAGTCGATTTTCGTGATCACTGCTGCGTCTGCACTGTTGAAAATTGTGGGACATTTGAGGGGCTTGTCCTCACCTTCCGTCACCGACATTAGAACGAGCCGCAAATCCTCGCCGAGATCGTAGGAGGACGGACAGACCAAGTTACCGACGTTTTCAATAAATAAAAAATCCAGCTCGTCGAGATTCCATCCTTCGAGAGCATTCTGGATCATAGCGGCTTCCAGATGGCAGACGGTTCCTGTGATGATCTGCTTCACCGGCGCCTGACTGCGCGCAAGCCGCACAGCATCATTCTCGGTGGCGAGATCGCCAACTAGTGCGGCCACGCGAAATTCTTGCTGTAGCAGAGTCAGCGTTTTTTCGAGGAGCGCTGTTTTGCCCGCCCCCGGACTTGACACCAAACTCACAACAAAAATTCCGGCTTCATGAAATCGTTGCCGCAGCGCGCGTGCCACAACATCATTTTGCTTCAGTACGTTTTGCCTCACTTCGATGATGCGAGTCTTTGAGCTCACTTCTCAACCTCCAAGCCCACGACCACGAGCTCTTTGCCCTGCACAATCTCGCCGGTTGGAGTGCCGCACTCGGAACAGCAGAACATTTGCGTAGAATGAACCGGCCGCTGCGTATCGCACTGCCGGCAAAAAACCAGGACAGGAACTTCTTCGACGACGAGCCGAGATCCTTGTAGGGGCGTATCCTCACACGCCATGTCGTACGAAGAGAGCAAAGCATCTTTCACAACGCCGGACAGTAGACCCAAGCGGAGGTGGACAGCCTTGATCTGTATACCGCCTCTGCGGTCTGCTTCTTCCTGAGCCAGGTCTACGATGCTCATCGCGATGGAAAGTTCGTGCATGGGTGCGTTACAAAAATGCGGTCTCCTTCGAAGTCACTGACGCTACGAAGTCGAATTGGTCGAACGACGCGAGAGCCGCTTGCCCCAGGCTGATGCCTCCGTCGTTTGCCGGAACTGCGTGGTTGGTCCAAACTTCGAAAGGCGTCGATTCGAGCCTTGATTTCAAATCCTCAAGCAGAAGTTCGTTTTGAAAAACTCCCCCCGAAAGCACTATCGCATCCGTCCCACAGGCACGGCAAAGCGCGGTCACCGCGTCGAACAGGCCTCCGGCGATTCCTCGTTGAAATGCACGCGCGCATTCGCTCGCATCGCGTCCAAGGAAACGGTCCCGCGCTAAATTCGCCAGCGAGGGACGGAAGTCGAGTTCGCCATCCGCGAACGGAACCGGGTAAGCCTCCACAGGCGCAGCGCCACGAGCCAATTGCTCGACCCACATTGCGGCCTGCCCTTCAAAACTTGTTTCGCGCGTGAACCCGAGCAGCGCCGCCGCAGCGTCAAAGAGACGTCCCGCCGAACTCGTCGTGAAAGTTCTCACTCCCTTGCAGACCAACTCCGTCGCCTGCTGATAGCGCTCGGGAAAATTGAAGGGAGCTGAGGTTACATCCGGCAAGTCATCGATTTGTACCAGAAAGCCCGCTGCTGCTTGAACAGGATGGTGCGCCGCTGCGTCACCGCCGGCGAGCAGTGCACGGCGAAGATGAGCCACTCGCTCGAAACCGTCGCTAAGGCTGCCGACGAAAAACTCGCCACCCCAGATCGTGCCGTCATCTCCGTAGCCTGTACCGTCGAAACTAACGCCGACCACTCGTTTCTTCCATTCGCCTCGTTCTGCAAGTACGGAGGCCAAGTGCGCGCGATGACGTTGGACACTACGTCTCTCGGAGGAAGAAAGAGAGTCTGCATGGACGACGGATGCATATTGCGGATGGCAATCATGCACCACGAGCAATTCGTCCCAGCGAACTTCGTACATCGAAACAAAGTCCTGTATGGTTTGCTGGAAGGATTGAAGCGACTGAAAATGTTCCAGGTCTCCGATGTGCTGGCTCACGAATGCCTGTCCATCAACGTCTAGCGTGATCGTATTCTTTAGATCGGCGCCAACGGCCAGTATCGGTCGCTTGGACGGGAAGACAGCGACGGCGCTCGGTGCGTAACCGCGAGCGCGGCGAAGTACAGTTGGGCCGAAAACTCCGACGCGAGTGATCGAATCGTCTACTCGCCGCGCGATGGGGCGTTCGCCGACCAGGAATGCGTCGGCGATATTTGAGAGGCGGTCCAGGGCTTCGAGGTCGTCGAAGGCAATCGGCTCGCTCGAACGATTGGCGCTGGTCATCAACAGCGCTTCCGGAGCATCCGCTGCAAAGAGCAGATGATGAAGTGGTGCGTAGGGCAACATCACCCCTAGTTCATGATTGTCAGGAGCGATGCGTGCCAGACCGACTTTAGCAGGCGCGATGACGATGGGGCGGGCGGCTGACGTCAGGAGCGCTCCTGCCTCCGCGGAAACCTGGATGAGCTCTCGAGCGACTTCAAGATTCTTCGCCATTAATGCGAACGGCTCTTCCTTGCGATACTTTCGGTTTCTCAGAGCCTGAACTGCGTCCGAATTTCTGGCGTCGCATGCGAGATGGTAACCGCCCAGCCCTTTCACCGCGAGAATTTTGCCCGCCTGCAACATTTCAGCCGCGCTGCGGATACTAGCTTTATTGCCGCGAAGAGTTTTGTTCTCGGCTTGCAGATAGTATTCCGGGCCGCATTGCGGGCAGGCAACAGGCTGCGCGTGAAAGCACCGGTTGCCGGGATTGTCGTACTCGTGCGCGCAGTATTCGTCGAGCGGCCAGGCACGCATAGTTGTATTTGCGCGGTCGTAGGGCAATCCGAGGATCACGGTGTAGCGTGGGCCGCAGTTCGTGCAATTGATATACGGATAAAAATACCGCGGATCAGCAGAATCGAACAGCTCGCGCAGGCAATCTTCGCACACGGGGAGATCCGGCGAAATTCGAACGGACGGCCGATCATTTCGACGGCTCTCTCGAATTGTAAATTCGTTGCAGCCGACGGGCTTCGACACACGGACTTCAATGTCTGTGATCTGCGCAGAGGGCGGCGGCTCGTTCTTTAGCGCCCGGACGAATGATTCCAAGCCTTGATCTGCGCCTTCGAGGAAAATCTCAACGCCTTGCTCTTCGTTTAGCACCCAGCCAGCCAGCGTATTTGCTCGTGCCAACCGAAACACGAACGGGCGAAAGCCTACGCCCTGCACCACGCCGCGAACTTTGATCGAACACGCGCTAGCCATTCCGGATTACTCCACGCTTACCACGCAGCCGCGTCCCTGCCAGCCGATCTGGATCACCTTGTCTCCGCCAACGAGCATAGGGACGGTGCGCTGCCCGTTTGCAAGAGAATGCATTCGCTTGCGGGCGGCGAGGTCCGCTTCCACGTCATATTTGACGAACTCAGTTCCCTTCGATTCGAGCCACTCCCGCATCTCCTGGGTGTATTGGCAGCTCTTCGTTCCGTACAGTTCAAGAATCGCCACGGCCGAGCACCTCCAAAGCTTCGCGAATGACGTGGTAGATGGAAGCTTGGATCTCCTGAATGCGTGGAATGTAATCCGAGCGAACGATCAATGGAAAATCGGCCAATCCTCGCCGCTTGATTTCGCCGCCATCGTAGCCAAGCAGAGCCACTGTAAGCAGGTTGCGTTTTCGAGCTTCTTCGAGCGGCATGATCAGGTTCCGGGATCCGCCGCTGGTAGAAATTGCGACTGCGACATCGTCCGGTCGAGCTTGGGCAATCATCTGCCGGAGAAAAATAACCTCAGTGCCGACGTCATTGGCAATGGCAGTCATATTTGCTGGCTCAAGGGCAAGCGAAACCGCCGGAATCGGCTTCCAACCTGCGGGTGGCGAGATGCAATCGATGGCCCAATCGTTGGCGTCGGTGGCCGATCCGCCATTTCCAAAAATAATCAA
>Ga0209330_1000709_pt1 | contig 12297 bp, 14 predicted proteins | sample JacPinW_OM2H0_O3_FD_187969 | JGI IMG/M metagenome (GOLD analysis project Ga0209330, IMG submission 187969) | Forest soil microbial communities from Algoma, Ontario, Canada - Jack Pine, Ontario site 1_JW_OM2H0_O3 (SPAdes) (version 2) | ecosystem: Environmental > Terrestrial > Soil > Boreal...
CTTGCCAGCCTTCTTCGATCGGATTTCCCGCCCGGTCAAAAATAACACGATAAGAAAAAGGCGCCGGGCCGCGCGCGTGGCGGGTGATGAAGCGATTCTCGTCGAAATCCACAAAGTGTTCGCCATCCTGAGAGAACGAGCGGATCACCGGGAAGCGCGCGAATCCCCAATAGAGTTGCACTTCGGGAAGCTGCAAGGCGCGGGCGATGAAGGAATCCGGAGGAGAATCTGGGCGGAACCAAAAATCCGGTGTCGCGTGCGCGCGAAGATCGAAACGCGATTGGTAGACACCGTCGGAGGAGCGAATCACGGCGCCCCAATCGAGAAAGGAGGGCGGAAGCGGAAGTGCGGCGATACGTTCCACGGGAATATTGCGGCTGGCGGCGAATTGTTTGGCCTGTTGGAGAGCCGTGTGATGCGCCACACCGCAGGCGATCAGATAGGCGAGGGTCAAATACGTGCCGGCACGGCACCAGCGAGGCGTGGTGATGAGAAAACCGATTCCGCGGAGGAGCGGAAGAAAAAACAAAACCGCAATGATGATGGTGGCCAGACCGACGATCCAACGGTGGAAGGGGAAACCCACGGCGTCTGCAATCTTCCAAACGCCGAAGGAGGCGAAGGCAAAAATGATCCACAGTGCGGCGGCGCGTTGGGAGGCTTTCGGGCGATCGGTATAAATCCAGGCAGCGACTTGGGGCAACAGGACGAGCGACGTGAAACAAAAATCGATGATGAAAAGCCAATCCCAGGCGACGCGTTGCTGCGAAACCGGGAACCACATGCGAGTGCCGAAGGAGGTGAGGCCGTCGAGAAGAATATGACTGGCGATCGCGATGCCGTAAATGACGGTGAGCATGATCCACGATGGAGATTCGAGATCATGGAATCCCGAGTACTTCCTTTTTAGAAACTCGGCGCCGGCGATAGTGAGCCGGGCCAGAATAGCGGCGAAAAAAGGCAGGGCGATAAACGAGTGCGTGATGGCGCGATGGTATTTGACGATGGCTAGGGGGTCGCGCGAGAAAATTTCCTGGACCACGTCAACATCGGGAAACATAGCCCCCACGGTGGCCGAAAATACGGCCACCTTCGCGGCCTGACGAGAGAAAAACCCTTTGCCTATTAGCGCGCCGGCGATGCCGTGAGTGATGGTGTCCATTATGATTTTTGCAAAATAAAAGTGTACACGATCGCGGAACGGTCAGACGACAGCTAACAGCGAGGAACTTTTTGTGGTGACTCGGCCAATTCGGCGAGCGGAAACATTGTGCCGGAGTAGAGCCGCGAACGCGGCGTCCGCGAATTCCGGCGCGATGGCCACAAGCAAGCCGCCGGAAGTTTGAGGATCGAAGGCGAGGGCGCGAAATTCGTCGGAAACCCCGGCGGAAAATTCCGTGCAACTCTCGACGAAATCACGGTTGTTCTTCATGCCTCCAGAAAAGAATTTGGCGCGCGACGCTTCGATCGCGCCGGGCAGATATTCCACGTGCCGGTGGTCAATGGCAATGGAAACGCTGCTGCCGATGGCCATTTCGCGGGCGTGTCCGAGAAGGCCGAAGCCGGTTACGTCGGTAACGGCGTGAATCGGTTTTTGCCCCCCGGGCGCCGAGCTTTCGATTTCATGAAGAGCTTCGGCAGCATCGCGATTGAGGCGGGTCATCGAAGCGGTGGCCGCGGTGACCCAGGTAGCCTCAGCGCGTTCCTGCTTTAGCGCGGTCGAGATCACCCCGGTGCCGATGGGCTTGGTGAGGATGAGCGCGTCGCCGGGGCGAGCGCCAACATTCTTCCAGATGCGATTTGGATGAATTGTGCCGGTGACCGCGTAACCAAATTTGATTTCTTCGTCGCGAATCGAATGACCGCCGACGACGGTGCAATTCGCTTCCATCATTTTGGCGAGACCACCACGCAAAATTTGTTCAAGGACTTCCGGCGCGCCCGCAACGGGATACGCGAGGATGGTGAGTGCGGAAATTGGACGCCCGCCCATCGCATAAACATCGCTGAGCGAATTGGCGGCGGCCACCTGGCCGAAAAGAGTGGGGTCATCCACGATTGGCGTGAAGAAATCAACGGTTTGCACGATGGCGAGCTCGTCGGTGAGTTGGTAGACGGCCGCATCGTCACTGGTCTCGAAGCCGACGAGCACTTTAGCGTTTTGTTGCGGCGGCAATTTCTTCAGGACGGCATCGAGGACGCGGGGGCTTAGCTTCGCGGCGCAGCCCGCGGCTTTTGCGGTGGTGGTGAGGCGAACTGCGTCTGCCAAGTGAATTCTCCCGTGAAACGATTTGATGATTATACGCTCGGGGAGATGCGCGGATTTCGCTCGATGTGCGTGAAAAAAAGCTCAGGCGTGAGCGGCGACGGAACGAATCGGAATGACGACCGGGGCAGTGGCCTGCGCCGATGTGGGCATGTGGCAACGGCCGTCAAACAGAGCACCAGACTCCATAACAAGACAGGGAGTGAAAATCTCGCCGGACACGATGGCTTTGGTTTGGATCTCGACTTTGCCCTTGGCCCGCACGGTGCCATGGAAGCGACCAGCGATGATGACGTGATTCCCTTCGATTTCGCCTTCGACATTTGAGTTTTCGCCGAGGATTAAGGTTTCGTGCGAGACGAGAGTTCCCTTGGTCGCGCAGTCAATGCGAAAAGTCCCGGTGGATTCAAGACGGCCCTCGAGTTTGACTCCCCGCTCGAGAAAGCCAGTCCACTCACCCGAATCTTGTCGTTTGCGGTCCAACCAACCCAAAGGCATTCGAAAAATCTCCCAGGAATTTTGCGTGGAACTTCGTGCTGCGAAATTCTATTTTCGCATGAGTTGGTCGTAGAGGCGGGTCAAATCACTATCGTCGTAGTATTCAAAGATTAACTGTCCCGGTTTGCCCGTTTGTCTGGCGTGAAGATGAACGCGCGTTCCGTATTCGCGCTGCAATTCTTCGAGGGCGGCTTTGGTGTTGGCGTCGGGCGTTAAAGCAACAGACGGACCCGTACGGGTGCGTGTTCCGCGTGATGCAAAGCGCTCAACCTGACGAACGGTCATTCCGCCTTTGGCGATGCGGCGCGCAAGGCCGAGGCGGGTTTGTGAATCATCAACGGCGAGTAGTGCGCGAGCGTGGCCGGCGGTGAGGCGGCCTTCCTCGAGAAGATCCTGGATCGGAGATTCGAGTTTCAGGAGGCGGACGGCGTTGGCAATCGTGGTCCGATCTTTTCCGGTGCGTTCGGCGACTTGTTCCTGGGTGAGCTGAAATTCGTCAATAAGACGCTGAAATGCGTGGGCCTGTTCGATAGGGTTGAGATCTTCGCGCTGAAGATTCTCGACGAGGGTCATTTCGAGGGCCAGCTCTTCGGGCACGTCGCGAAGAACGACCGGAACGTTGTGAAGATTGGCACGCTGGGCGGCGCGCCAGCGGCGTTCGCCAGCAATCAACTGGTAGCGATTCGCGACCTTACGTACGACAAGAGGTTGAACGATTCCGCTCGATTGTATGGAGCGCGAAAGTTCGTTGAGAGCCTCCTCGCGGAAGCGGGTGCGAGGCTGGTAGGGGCTCGGGTCGATCAGGTCAATGGCAATGTGCAGGAAACCTTCACTCAGCGCCGGGGCTACCGCCGCTGCCGCTGTCGGGGTTCCCAGTGGGTAGGCTGCTGCTGTCGGCACCGGCTGCAGCGGCTGCGGCGGCGTTGTTGCCTCCGGCTCCCGAATCAGTGCTCCCAATCCCCTGCCTAATGCGTTTCTGGGCATTTGCAATAACCTCTCTGGCGAGTTGAATATAGCTTTCAGCGCCTTTACTATGTATGTCGTAGAACATTACGGGCATGCCATGGCTTGGGGCTTCGGCGAGGCGAACATTTCTGGGGATTACAGTCTCAAAGACCTGAGCGCCGAAAAAGCTGCGCAGATCGGCTGCGACCTGCTTGGATAAGGTGGTGCGGTCATCGTACATGGTGAGAAGGATGCCTTCGATCGCGAGCGCCGGATTTATCGTGCGACGCAGACGCATGAGCGTGTCGAGAAGTTCGGAGACTCCTTCCAGCGCGAGATATTCGCATTGAATCGGGACCATCACCGAATCGCTAGCAGCCAGTGCGTTGACGGTCAGAAGATCTAGAGAAGGAGCACAATCGATGAGAACGTAATGATACTTCGCCAGGATCCCCGAAATAACCGCTTTCAGCTTGTATTCACGATTTTCGACCGGTACTAGCTCAATTGCAGCGCCGACGAGATTCTTGTCCGATGGAATGAGATCCAGGCCTTCAACTTGAGCATCGACGATGATGCGTTCGATGGGCTCATCGAGAATCAGAGACTGGTAGAGCGTGCGGCGAGCGGGATCTTTGGGGAATCCGAGGGCGCTGGTGGTGTTTCCCTGAGGATCGCAGTCAATGACGAGAGTACGTTGCTCGGAAGCGGCGAGTGAGGCACCGAGGTTGACGGCAGTGGTTGTCTTGCCGACTCCGCCTTTTTGATTGGCAATAGCGATTACCCGAGCCACGAATCCCCCGACAGCGAGAGCAATTTATAGATAATTTGCAGAAGTTACAAGGCGTTTCACGTGAAACATCTCAAATAGTTTCACGTGAAACGAAAGAATCAGATTGTTCCACGTGAAACACGTTCAACAGAGAAGCTAGCTACGGACGTTTGGAGCCTATTATGAGTACACGATGCTGCGAGTCAGGAATTCTCAATGGTTGATGCCAATTCCACGCGGACTTGGCAAGAATCCGCGGTGCGTCGCTGTCGCCCAGCCACAATATAACCTTGCCAGAAGGATTTAATCGCTCCGCGGACCAGGACAGGAAGTCCTGATGCATGCCAAGGGCACGAGAAATCGAAAAATCCAGCAATCGGGGCGATATTGGATAGGATTCCATCCTGCCTCGATATATTTCGATCCGGTCAAGCTTGAGGGTGCGCGCGACTTCAGCGAGGAATGTGGCTTTTTTCTGGTTGCTTTCGATCAGAATACATTCCAAATCGGGAACGACCATACCAATCGGTACGGCGGGAAAGCCCGCGCCGGTGCCAACGTCGGCGAGCCGACCATGGCGTATGGGAATCTGAGAGACAACAAACATGCTTTCGCCGAAATGAAAGCGCAGAATCTCGACAGGATCGGTAACGGTGGTGAGGGCGATCTTCCTATTCCAGCCAAGCAGCAGGTCAATATAGGTACGGATGGCTTCAGAGAGTTGCGGAGTCGAGCTGACCCCGTAAGCCCGGAGCTCTCGGGCGATGAATTCGTCACTGAGTGGGGTTGTAGTCATACTATGTACATAGTAAAATCAGAATAGAATCCCTGGTCTCCATTACGAACTTATCGCAGGTGGATTGGCTCGAGCGAGGTACTTAGGTGCCAGGATTCCCGCCGTAAAGTCGGCGACAAAATGCGCCGCAATTGACGGAATTAGACTAAGGGTAACGGCGGCTGCCACCGAAAATAATATGCCGACGGTAAAAGTCGAGACCAGTCCTCGCCTGCCTTGGTATAAATGCGCGAACGAGAAAAAGATTGCCGAGCCAATGACGGCGGCATAAACCGAGTCAGCCGATGAATTTCGAATCACTTGCTGCACGAAACCGCGATAAATAAATTCCTCGCAGACAGCGACCGTAACGACCAGAGCAAAAAAGGCGAGGCCTTCGAGCTGATCCTGCGGAAAAAGTTTCTGCGCAAGTTGTGGAACCAGGCCCTGGTTTGCGGTGGGCTGAGTAGCAAGTTTTTTCAATCCAAAGATTTGATTAAGCAAAACCAGAGCGACTAGACCGATCCCTAGCACCACGGTAATGACCGGCCGCGGAACGCCGAGGCCCAGTTGTGCCGCGGATACATCGTGCGCAGCCGTACGCCACAGAATAATTCCGGAAGCGATCCATTGGAAAGCGATGGTGGAAGCGTACAAAGTGAGCCGGTCTTTCTTGGTGGTCGCGGGCATTTGCATCAACTGACGCACGCGGCGCCGGCCGAGCAAAGGAACGGCTATGCCGAGAAAAAGCAGGATGAATGCGAAATCCCAGTGCATCGAAAACGATCAGAACATTTTTAGAGCGACAGAGCAAGCGCGAGCGGAGCGTGAAGAGTTGACAGCGCAGCAGGAGCCGCCGTATGGTTCTTGCGGATAAAAATTCACGATGAAAATTTTAATTTTGGGCAGCGGCGGCCGCGAACACGCAATCGCGTGGAAATGCAGACCGGGCGCGGATGTGGAAAAAATATGGTGCGCGCCGGGCAACGGTGGAATTCCGCGAGATGCGGAATGCGTGGCGCTGAATCCGGGCGACGTGGCGGCGACGGCGGACCTGGCCGTGAAACTGGGTGCAGATCTGACCATCGTGGGGCCGGAAATGCCGCTGGTGTGGGGAGTGGCGGATGAATTCGCGCGGCGCGGTTTGACGATTTTGGGGCCTTCGCAGCAGGCGGCACGATTGGAAGGCAGCAAAATTTTTGCGAAAGAGTTCATGCTGCAACATGAAATTCCCACAGCTGATGTTTACGGCGTTTTCGATGACCGAGGCAAAGCGCTGGCCAGGCTGCGGAGGGTCGAATGGCCGCTGGTGGTCAAGGCCGACGGACTCTGCGCGGGAAAGGGAGTACTGGTCACCTCGTCGGAAAAAGAAGCCGCCGAGTTTGTTGGAAAATTGTTTGAAGGTGGCGAATTGGGCGAAGCAGGAAAGCGCGTCCTGTATGAACAGGCTCTTTCGGGGAGCGAACTCTCCTACATTATTTTGACGGACGGAGAGAAATTTATTTCGCTGGCGCCGACGCGCGATCACAAACGGGCCTACGACGAGGACCGCGGCCCGAACACGGGCGGCATGGGAACTTACTCATCGGACGAGATGCTGTCGCCGGAGCTGGAAGAAAAGATCATAGCGATGATCGTAAAGCCCACCCTGGCCGGGCTGCGGACGGAAGGAATGCCGTATCGCGGATTTATTTTTTTTGGGCTGATGCTGACGAGCGATGGCCCGAAAGTTCTGGAATACAACTGCCGGCTGGGCGACCCGGAAACACAATCCATTCTGCTGCGCGCGGATTTTGATTTTGCGCGGACCTGCATGGATGCGGCGAGCGGAAAGCTGGAAGTTTCACAGGCAAAGTGGCTTCCGGGCGCGAGCGCGTGCGTGGTAATTGCGTCGGAAGGCTATCCCGCGAATCCAGTAGTGGGCAAAAGGATCGAGGGACTCGAAGAAGCGGGCAGCCTGAAGGGAGCAGTCGTGTTCCACAGTGGAACCAGGCGCGACGATGGCGCTTACTACACGACCGGCGGGAGAGTGCTGGGGGTTGCCGCGAGGGGAAATTCGCTGGCCGAAGCGACTGAACTGGCCTATGAAGCAGCGAGCAGGATCAAAATTCCCGGTTCGCATTATCGAAAAGACATTGGGCGGACCAAAGCGACGCGAGCGGCGGTGGCGGAGAAGGCCAATGGCTGAGGTACAACATTTATTCGCGTGTCTGGTGCACCGGTTCCCAATGAAGGAGCTTGCTGAGGCGGAAACAATCGAAAATAAGGGCTTTAGGGGTTGTATTCACGGCCGGCCGAACAGCGAACGCCAGGTGCTGCTCATGGACCGCGAGACGCTCGACAAATTTGAGCTTTCGCCGGGAGTGGTGAAGGAAAATATTACGGTGACTGGACTCGATTTTCGAAATTTGGGCGTGGGGCAGCGATTGAAGATTGGCGAAAGCCTTTTGGAAATTACCACGCCGTGCAATCCGTGTCCGAGAATGGATGAGATTCGCATGGGACTGCAGGAAAAATTACGCGGGCAGCGCGGGTGGTTGTGCCGCGTAGTGGCAGCGGGAACGATTCGAAGAGGCGACGCGATTGTGGTGATGGCCGACCTCGCGGCTGAGGCCACATAGAATTTCTTGAAACCGGAGAGTACGGATGACTTCAACGAAAAAGGAAAAGCACGCGCTGGTTGGAATATTGATGGGGTCGGATACGGACCTGCCGGTGATGAGTGAAGCCGGAAAAGTGCTGGATAAATTCGGGATCGCGTTCGAAATGGAAGTGGTCTCGGCGCACCGGACGCCGGCGCGCGCGCACGAGTATGCGACAAGCGCGCAGAAACGCGGGTTGAAAGTGTTGATTGCCGCAGCGGGAGCGGCCGCGCACTTGGCCGGCGTGATTGCGGCGAATACAACTTTGCCGGTGATCGGAGTGCCGATGGGCACGAGTTCGCTGAATGGATTGGACGCGCTGCTTTCGACGGTGCAGATGCCGGGAGGGATTCCAGTGGCGACGATGGCGATCGATAAGGCGGGCGCAGTGAATTCAGCAATTTTCGCCGCGGAGATTTTGGGGCTTTCGGATCCGAAGATCGCGCAGAAGCTTGTGGAGCACAAAGTGGAATTAGCGCGCGCGGTGGATGAGAAAAATGCGCGGCTGCAAGAACAGCTGGCCGGCAAGAAATAAGATAGAAAGTAATTTACTATTTTCAGTTCACCACGATTATTGCGACGGCGGACCGAGAAGACTGGGCGGGCCCTCGGGCCGGTCTTTTTCGGCTGGTTGCGGCGGAGCGGCGGATTTGGGTTCGGCGGGAGGGCGTAGAACCCACTCGAATCCCGATTCGTAGCCGACGACGGCGAGAGTCTGGCGGAATTTTGGATCGGTGGTGGCCGAAATGGCCGCACGCAAAAATTGAGTGGCATCTACTGCGAGTATTTTTTTGTAATCCCCCAGCAGGAAACGATCGGCAACTTCCCTCATCTTGGGATCGGAAGCGCATATTTTTTCGAGGCGTGGATCCTTGGCCTGCAGCAATTCGAGAAGAGTCTGCGATTTGTTTTCGGAGGGATATTGGAACTCGAGCAAAGTGTGGACCTGATCTTTTTCGGGCGGCCAGAATTGGAGGTATACGGGCCGGGTGACGCGCGTGTCGTAATAATCGAGCTTGCGCATTTCCTGAACCAGCGGAAAAGACAACTGCCAAACTTCGGGACCATAGTTTTCAAGATAGCCAGCAAGGACTAGCTGCACGATGGGCTCGGTCGGAGGCCAGGCGACTTTGCCATGGAGATCGGAGGCGACGCGGTTGAGGCGTTCCAAAACTCCCTGACCGACGCTTTCGAGATCAGTCGCTTCAGCTTGCGCCAGCGGCTGATTGGGCGCGGCCTTAATTCCAGGAACCGGGCTGGCAAACTGGCTGCGGAGATGTGCAAGCTCCCGGTCGAGACGGGCGAGTTGGATCTGGGACGATGGCGAGAACCAATCCACGGCGCCCAGCATAACGCCAATGCGGCGCGCGTTGAGCTGCACCGGGATGGGCGGGTGGGTTTGCGGTTCGATGGGATTTTCGACGGTGGCGACGATGATCGCGTCTTTTACGACGGCGACGATGACCCGGCCGGTTGCAAAATTGACCACGACTTCTTCGGAAGGAGACTCGGTGGTTTCCTGAGCCTGGACCGCAGCGGTACGGAGCACGAAAATTACCGCCAAAGCGGCAGCGAAGGCGAGAAGACGCGGCGGACCCGGGCGAAAATGAAGGGGCTCGGGTTCGTGACGGCGGCTCATATTTCGACCCTACCACAGGTCATCTGTACACATCGACATCGCTATGGATGATGGGCCTGCTATCATTGGATGCCCCGGTTCTAGTAAAATTTCGTGGTAACGATACCATCCCTCGAGCAGCCGACGGGTTACATTCGGAGAAATAGAAAGGAGCGGTTCTGAGATCACCTAATCGTATTCGACACAATGGACGCAAGGTTTCGGAAATCATCGAGGCGCATCACCGGTTTGTGCGCGGGGACGAGACCGGAGTGCGCGCGGACCTATCCGGCGCGGATCTATCCGGAGCAAACCTGGAAGGGATGAATCTGGATCTGATAAATTTTCAAGGCGCGAATCTGGAAGGCGCGAAACTTTACAATACACGACTGTCTTCGGTGAACATGAGCAAAGCGAAACTGAAGAAAGCAGATTTGCGCAAAGCGGATTTGACGGAAGCGAACCTGAGCGGCGCGGATTTAACGGAAGCACAGGTAGGCGGCTCTGAACTGTTTCGCGCAGATTTGAGAGGCGCAATATTGCGGCGAGCGGATTTTGGCGCGGCAAATTTCCGGAGCGCCGAGATCGGGGGCGCTGATTTTGCAGGCGCAGTCATGCGAACCGCCATTTTGCGCGAAACGAATCTGGAAGGCGTGGATTTGTCGGGTTTGGATTTGAGCACAACGCTAATGCCTCCGGGATACAAAGCCGGCGGAGAAGCCAAGAAGTAGTTATCCGGTTGCGAAAAACCGCCGTGCGAAACCACGAAAGCGATCACCGCGCATCGAAGAGATGGGAGTGATGGCGAACCCCTCCTGCATTCTGGTCGAAGATTACAAATCGCCTGGCGGATGGGTGGGCACGGAGCAGCGGGCGGCGCGCGGACGCGCGTACTGCGAGATGATCGAGCGCGGGCAGATTCTGCAGTTTCGAGAGTCCCCATTCTTATTTCCCACCGTAGACCAGGAATTTCTGCGCAATCAAGAATGGGCCGAATTGCGAATGCACAAGAATGTTTCGTACCGGCCGGGGGAGGATGTGCTGCGCGGAGTTTCCGGGGAGGCCAGCACGATTGAACGATTACATTCAATCCTGCGGAATTACAGCGCGCGAGTGGTGGAATTCGTGGGAGATTTTCTTTCCCCGTATAAGGAGAAATGGAATCTGGATTTCGCGAGTTTCCGGCCCTTCGAGGAAGAAGGGCGGGATTTGCCGCTGCATAAGAGAAATGATTTGCTGCATGTGGATGCGTTTCCCAGCCGGCCCACGCGAGGCGGGCGGATTTTGCGGGTGTTCACGAATCTGAATACCACGCGGCCGCGGGTGTGGAACACCACCGAAAGCTTCGATTCACTCGCAAAAAAGTTCGCGAAGCCGGCGGGGTTGCAACAAATCGCGGAGGACGATTCGTTTCTGACCCGAACGGTGCAGAATCTGGGGGCAAAGCTGGGAATCACGGCGGCGAGCCGAACGCCTTATGACATGTTCATGCTGCGATTCCACGACTATCTGAAAGAAAATTCGGCATTCCAGAAGAACGGGCCAAAAACGGAGATTGCGTTTCCGCCGTTTTCCACTTGGATGGTGTTTACGGATTGCGTGGCGCATGCGGTGATGTCCGGACAATATGCGATCGAGCAGACATTTTTGATTCCTCCACGAGCGCTGGTCGCGCCGGATGCCGCGCCGTATCGAATACTGGAAGAGATTGCGGGAAGACCGCTGGTTGGTTGAGAAGTGTTTTGGCGATTGCCTGACGGTGCAATCGAAGAGAGATCCCTCGGCGGGCCAACGGCAGGCTCTCTGTCGGGATGACAGCTTTCCAGTACGACAAAAATTAAAACCTCCCCGACGCCTAGAAAACTAAGGAGTCATTTTGCCCTTGCTAAGGTAATCCTGCGCCGGAACGCCGAAGGCGTCGGCGACGCGATTAAAGAACGCGAACAGGGCGGTAATGTAGACGGCCTCGGCGATTTGATCTTCGGTCCAGCCTGCGTCGCGGACTTTCTGCACGTCTGCGTAGGTGGAACGCGGGGCCGCATTGGTGATGAGTTCGACGTACGTCATCAGGGCACGCTCCGCCGGGGTCAGGCCTGCTTCATCGAGCTGGCCTTCGAGAATTGCCGCTACGCATTGATCGTTGGCTCCCTGAACACGCAGGAAGTAGGCGTGGCTGTCGAGTCAATACGGGCAACGGTTCAGAAACGAAACGTAGCTCGCGATCATTTCCTTGTGGCGGCGGATCAGATGGCCTTCGGAAAAGTGAACTTTGTTGGAGAAATCGACGACCTGCTTGAGGAAATCGGGGCGGGCGCCGAAGCATTTGATGATGCCGGGAACTTCCTTGCGGCCGGAATTGGCGCGCCAGTAATCGTAGGCATCGGCGGTGGCATCTTTGGCCTCCGCATCTTCGGTGATGCGAATCTTCGTGGGCTGAGGGTTCGCGTAGTGCTCTCCTAAAATTGTCGGAGGGCCGGGAATTTTTTTATCTGCGGGCGCCATTAGAATTCCAGGTAAATCATATTACATATTCGCGCGCGAGCGTTTGGCGATGACCCAATTGTAAACGGGCCAGCCGGCCAGGACGACAATGCAGCCAAGACTGGCTTCGCGCGGGCTACGCATAGCCAGAAGCACGAGCATGGTGGCGATGAGAATCAGGAACACGACGGGCGTAATTGGATAGCCGGGAGTGAGAATCAAATTTTCCGATTGTGGCGGCCTGCGACGGAAGATGAAAAGACCGGTGACGGTAAGCCCCAGGAAAAACACAACAACGAA
>Ga0209330_1000710_pt1 | contig 12279 bp, 6 predicted proteins | sample JacPinW_OM2H0_O3_FD_187969 | JGI IMG/M metagenome (GOLD analysis project Ga0209330, IMG submission 187969) | Forest soil microbial communities from Algoma, Ontario, Canada - Jack Pine, Ontario site 1_JW_OM2H0_O3 (SPAdes) (version 2) | ecosystem: Environmental > Terrestrial > Soil > Boreal...
TTATTTTTTCATCGAATGAAGAAGCGGAAGCACGCAACGCGATGCAGCTTCACGACAACGAAAAAATTGACGACGATTACCTAGCCGGACTTCGCGCGACGGTGCTTCGCGGTGCAAATTTGGCGGGGATGAAAATCGTGATGGATTGCGCGAACGGCGCAGCGAGCAGCCTCGCTCCCCGATTGTTTCGTTCGCTCGGTGCCGAAGTGATCGCGATGGGCAACACTCCCGACGGCAAAAACATCAACGCGGGCTGCGGATCGCTGCATCCCGAAAAAATGCAGCAACGGGTGAGGGAGACCGGCGCGGCGATGGGTGTGGCGTTTGACGGCGACGCCGACCGGGCGATTTTCGCGAGTAAGTCCGGACGCTTGGTGGATGGCGATGGAGTGCTGCTGGTGTTGGGCCGTTATTTCAAGTCCGCGGGGAAGTTGAAGGGCGATGTAGTCGTTGGCACCACGATGGCGAACCTTGGACTGGAGCGCGCGCTCGAAAAATCTGGATTGAAGCTGGCGCGCACGGCGGTGGGCGACCGTTACGTGCTGGAAGAAATGCTGCGAATCGGCGCAAACCTGGGCGGGGAACAATCCGGGCACATTTTATTCCTGGACGACGCGACGACGGGCGACGGAATGTTGACGGCGATCAAGATGGCCTCGGTGATCGCCCTCGCGGGCCCGCTGGATGATCTGGTCGCTGAAATGAAAGTGTTTCCGCAGAAGATCGTGAATGTGAAAGTTAAATCCAAGCCGTCACTCGATTCCCTGCCGGAAGTTTCGCGGGAATTGGCCGCCGCGGAGAAAGCTCTGGGAGCATCGGGCCGGGTGGTGCTGCGGTACTCCGGAACCGAGCCGCTGGCGCGGGTGATGGTGGAAGCTGAACATGAAGACGATGTTCGCCGCTGGACGGATACTCTCGCTAATTCGCTGCGCGAAGCCATCGGAACATAACTTCGAATTTGTCGCTGAACCCTCCTATGTCCGTGCTCGAGGTGGTGTGCTCACTTTCGGAGGCGGCTGTCGATGCGATGAAGGCTTCGCATCCGACGCTGATAAATGGCAAACCAGTTGAGGTCGATACGACGATTGCGGTGGAAGTTTAGGCTAGGCTGACAAAGTACCCTCCCAACCATCATCGCCGCGAAAAACCACACTTGTCGATGCTCAGTTTGGGAACTATTTGGCCCCTCGCGACATTCCCTATATGAAGACTGATCGTCAAAGACATTAGCAATGCAGGCGTCGAGGCAGCCGCTCGAGACGATGAACACTGACGAACAACTTGTGCTGGCGTTTCAGGGTGGGTCGCGGGAAGCGTTCGAGGAGCTGTTCGAACGCTATCGCGAACCGGTGTACCGGTTCTTTCGGCGGCGGCTGGGCCATCCTGGGCGGGCGGAGGAGTTGGGGCAGGAGTGTTTTCTGGCGTTGCTGCAAAATGTGGCGCGGTACGAGCCGCGGGCCAGCTTTCGAAGCTATTTATATGGGATTGCGATGAACCTGGTGTTTGCCGAGCGGAGAAAAGCCGGACGTGAGGTCAGCGAGAACGAAAAGCTCGACGAGCGCGTGGATGGCGGGAGCGGGCAAGCGACGGACACGGGAATTCTGGTTCGCGAGGCGCTGGGCCAACTGCAGAACGATGAACGGGAGATCCTGATGCTGCGGGAGTACGAGCAATTGAGTTACCAGGAGATTGGAGTGCTGATGCGCGTCCCGGTGAACACGGTGAGGTCGCGGCTGTTTCGCGCGCGCATGGCGATGAAGGAGCAGCTGGTAGCTATCAAGGATGGCGACTGAGGAATTTATGGACCGATCACTACAACACGCGTTCGATGCCGAAGAGGTGATGGCGTATCTCGACGGCGAACTGGAACCACAACGGGCCGCGAGGTTAGCGAGTCATCTGGAGCATTGCGCGGAGTGCCAGGGCATCGCCAGGGAAATGCGGACGGTTTCGGGGCGGATGCTGAATTTCGAAATTGAGCCAATGCCGGAAAGGGTGACGGCGGCGGTAGTGGCCGAGCTGAATTCGCCGACGAAACCGGAGCCGGTGAAGGTGCCCGATGTACGACGGAAAATGTGGGCCAAGTGGCATGAATTGGCAGCGAATCGAAAGGTTTGGGGTTTTGCTGCTGCGTTCGCAGTGGTTGCCATGGCGATTGCAATTGGGAGTGTATCGAATCTGCGCCGGTCGCGAGAGGCGGCGAATCTAGTCAGTGGGCGGGTGAGCGAACTGAGCGCACCAGCGCCCCAACATCAGCAGGCAGCAGGAGGCGGCTACAAATCGTGGCTGCAGAAGGACGCCGCGGAGTTGCAAGCCTCGCAGCAAGCGTTGATGAGCGAAAGCGTGATGAACACGGTGCAGCGCGCCGAGCCTGCTCCTCCTGCGGGTCCACCACCGGCGCCACCGGAAGAAAAGCTTCAAAGTCCGGATCAAGTGGGGCCGATGATCGTGCAGACAGCGTCGCTGAGCATCGTGGCGAGAAATTATGACGAAGCGAGCGAGGCGATTGGCAAGCTGGCGAAGGCGCGCGGCGGGTACGTGGAAAAGCTGGACGCCAAGGCGCAGACCGGCAGCGCTCGTGAGCTTTCCATCGCCTTGCGGGTTCCAGCGAAGCAGTTGGATGGATTTCTGGAGGACTTGCGCCAGCTGGGGCATGTAGAGCAAGAGTCACAATCCAACGAGGAAGTGAGCGCGGAATATGTGGACCTGCAAGCGAGACTGCGGAGCGCGCAAGCCACGGAGCGACGGCTGATCGAGTTGCTGGCAACCAGGACTGGCCGGCTGGAGGACGTGCTGGACGTGGAACGCGAGTTGGCGCGGGTGCGCGGGGAAATCGAGAGCATGCAGGGGCAGAGCAACTTGTTGCTGCACCGGGTCAACTACGCAACAGTGCAGGTGGAGCTCAGTGAGGTCTATCACGAGCGACTGCAGCTGGGCATCTCAACCGGGACGAAGCTACGGAATGCGTTGGTCGAGGGCATCCATAATCTGGAGGACGGAATTGTTGGGGCACTCGTTTTCGTGCTGGACGAAGGGCCGGCGATATTATTCTGGCTGGCCGTCCTTGGGCTTCCCGTCTGGCTGATCTGGCACAGGCGGAGAGCGCGATTAGCCGCAAAGGGCTGAGTTTTCTTCCAAAGACCATAGGGAAAACCATAGGTGGTTTTCAGAAATTGGATATTTGGTGGAAATCGGGAGCCGATTCCGGCAGGGCTTCGTTGCTAAGGCTTTTTGCTCTAATTAGTTATCCTGGCGTTCACCTCACTGTAATTCGTGGCCCTCGGCGTGCAACTTTGCTGAGCGGCTGTCTCTAATCCCGGGGTGGGCCGGTGTCACCGCGCTGAGACCGGATTCTAGGGGTAGAGCATATGGGGGCCCGACGGGGCCCCCTTTTTATTTGTCTCCTCATTCGATTCCGGCTGACCTCCCTTTGATTTACGGCAAATCGCATCGTCGGCACGACGACATTTTGGGATTCTCCTCCGGTTCTGATCGGGTTAGCTTCGGCGCTGGCCAAGTATTGTCATTTGGCCGACTGTTTGGACCCTGATTTGTTGCCCGATTTACGTGACTATGATGTACTACCGCTGAAACCGTTTCCCCTTCGACTATGGAATCTGGTGGCATGCTGCTGGGCGTCCTGGCGTTTACGATCCTGATTGGCACTCCCGCGCTTGCGATTGTTGCGATCGTGCGGGTCGGGACGCTCAAAAACAAGATGGACGCCGAGACGCCGCAGTTGCTAGCGCGAATTTACGGACTGGAGAAACGGCTGGAGCGGATTGAAAAAGCCCTGGCATCAGGAGCGGCCGTTCCAGAGAATCTGCCAGCTTCTCCAGCTGAGCGACAGAAACCAGCCGACATGGTGCGAACCTCCGCTCCAGCGCAACCTCCGGTTTCGATACCCGATGTTCCTCTAGGTGCGGCCCAGCCAAGTGTTTTTTCTTCGCCGGTGACTGGGGCGCCCGTGCCGAGTGCACGCGCGAGTTTCCCTGGCCTTTCGATGCCGCAATCCTCCCAGGCAGGTTCGGCGCAGCACGACCACGAAAATTTCGAGGCGTTAGTGGCGGGGCGCTGGCTGAACTACGTGGGGATCCTGGCGCTGCTGTTCGCGGTGACGTTCTTTCTGAAATACGCGTTTGACAATAATTGGGTGGGGCCGCGCGGGCGCGTGGGCATCGGCATTCTGCTGGGGGCGGCGCTGTATCCATGGAGCCAGCGGCTACTGCACAAAGGGTACAAGTATTTTTCGGAAGGAATTGCTGCGCTCGGCGCGGCGACTCTGTACTTATCGCTGTGGGCGGGCTGGCATTACTACGCGATTTTTCCGCAGTCCGTGGCCTTCGCGCTGATGATCGTGGTGACCGTGGCGACGTTCGTGGTGGCGGTAGGAAGAAAGTCGGAACGCGTTGCGTTGTTGGCGCAGATTGGAGGCTTGATCACTCCGCTGCTGGTAAGCACCGGCGAAAATCACGAAGTGGCGCTGTTCACCTATCTGGTGATTTTGGGCGCGGCGGTGCTGGGGCTGGCGTGGGTTCGCCTGTGGCGATGGCTGCTGCCATTACAGTTTGGCGCGACGCTGTTTTTTTTCTGGGGTTGGTACGGCGATTTTTACAACGGGACAGAGTTGGGCATCACCGCCTGGTACGCGACAGTTTTCTTTCTGCTGTTTGCCGCGATACCGGTGGTGCGAAGCTGGCGCGAGGGAGAACTCGCGGGGCTGGAAATCACCATTGTGGTGGTGAATGCCGGAGCGTACCTGACGGCGCTTTACGAAATGCTGTGGCCGCAAGATCGCTGGACCTTGACGATTGCAGTGGTGGCGCTGGCGGCGGCACACGTGGCCGCGGAAAGGTTGCTACCCGCGGGAGGCGAAGCTCACACGCGGGCGGCGCGGATATTGTACGGAGGAATGGCGTTGACCTTTGCGACGCTGGCGATTCCACTTCGTTGCGACGGCAAGTGGATCACGCTCGCCTGGGCGGTGGAAGGAGCGGTTCTGGTCTGGAGCGGGCTGCAGATCAAGTTTCCGTTGATGCGCTGGGCGGGGTTCGTGTTGTTTGTGATGGTGACCGGAAGGCTAGCGGTGATTTCGATTCCGGCGGATACGTTCATCGTGAATCCGCGGTTCGCGACTTTCATAATTGCGGTCGCGTGTTTTTTTGCGGCGTGTTACTTCGCGTCTGAAGCTGGCGCCGAGGTGGGCGCCGAAGAAAAAACGATGTACCTGGTGACGGCGATTGCGGCGAACGTGCTGCTGATTGCGGCGCTGTCGCTGGAAATCTGGGATGTTTTTGCACGAACGCCGTCGCTGGGAATCGATCGAGGGCACGCGCAGCAACTCGCGCTGTCGGCGCTGTGGCTGATGTGCGCGCTGGCCTTGTTGGCGATCGGCACGTGGAGGAAATCGGCGGTGATTCGCTGGCAGGGGCTCACGCTGCTGGGAATCGTGATCGTGAAGGTTTTTGTGTTCGACCTTTCGTTCCTTGAAAAATTCTACCGCATCGTTTCGTTCTCGCTGCTGGGCCTGGCGCTGCTGCTGATTTCGTTCTATTACCAACGACAGCTGATGGCGCGAAGCGGAGGAAGCAAATCGTGACCTGGTTGCCGCGGCGAATTCGCGGTCATTTTGCGGCAGTTGCCGTTCTTGTTTTTATCCCACTCACGACGCTAGCAATTTCTGCGTTGCCGGCAGCCTGGGATCATTGGCGCTACTGGCGCGCGCTCGAATTGCCGGCAAGCGACACGACCCGGCTGGTGCAGGTCAGGATCGCGGATGAAATATTTCTGCGTTCAGGAATCTCGCTGAACGATCTGCGGGTGATTGACGATCAGGGAAGCGAGAGACCGTACACCGTCTACGTGTTGGGCAGTGCGAAGAAAACTGAAAATCTAGCAGCGACTCTGCATGAGCGAAGTTTCGTGCCTGGCGAATACTCGCAGGCGGTGGTCGAGATCAAGGGCGACGCGCCATTCCACAATTCATTGGAGATTGAAACCCCGGAACAGAACTTCATCGAATGGGTGGGCGTGGATGCGAGCGACGACGCACGCACCTGGCGAATCGTGCAGGAACGCGCTCCGATTTTTCGGTTCATCAAGGATGGCCGGGAAGGCACGCGGGTAGTGCAGTACTCGGACAATAATGCGCGATACCTGCGCCTACGTATTTTTGACGGGGAGAAGCAATTTTCGATTTCGGGCGTGGAGGTGCAGCGCGAAGTCAGCAGCGGAGCGGAAGAGCGTGTGCCGGTGGAGGTGCAGGTCGCGCCAGACGCGCACGCACCCGCGGGGCAAAGTATCTGGACCGCCGACCTGGGAGGACGGGGCATACCCGTTTCAGCAGTACATTTTGACGTGGCGCCCATGGAATTCGTTCGTTGCGCGACTTTAGCAACAAGCAATGACAAAAAAGAATGGAGCATTGACGGGCCCGGGCAGATTTACCGATTTCACCGCGGCGAAAAAGTTCAACAGGTGCTGACGGTTCCGATTCCATACGACGGAGGAGGCGCGCGCTACTGGCGCATAACGGTGGAAAACGGGAATGATGGTCCGCTACCTGTGGCCAACGTGCAATTTTATACGACCCCGCGACATTTGATGTTCGAGCAGCAGCCGGGCCGGAGCTACACCCTGATTTACGGGCAAGAGCGGGCCGAGGCGGCGAAATACGATTTCGGCGAGCGCGTGAATGCAGAAGCACGAATGACGGCGCTTCCAGGGAAACTCGGGCCGGAAGAAGTCAACACGACGTGGGTGGACCCTCGGCCTTGGACGGAAACGCATGCGGTATTTTTGTGGGGCGTGCTGCTGATCGCGGTAATCGTGATTGGATTTACGGCGATTCAATCCATGCGTAAGGCCGCATCAAACACCGAAGCTTGAATTTACCAGAGCTAGGATATTTTCACTTCTTTGAAACCGCGTTACTTCGCCCGTTCCTGCAAACTTACGCCTAATGAAAAATTAAAGGGGCGGGTCTCCAGACCCGCCCCCTATAAAACCGCTTCGCCTTACGGCCCAAGTTGCGCCGTAGCTGTTTAGCTGCAGCCTGAGGTGCCGCCGCAGTTGGAGCATTTGTAGCAGCTGCCGTTGGGGGTCATGAGCATGCCACATTCGGAGCAAGAAGGTGCGTCGTCAATGGTGGCGCGATGACGCGTGGCGCCTTCGCCCTCCGCATACTTCCCTGCCGATGGCACGGACTTAGCGGCTGCGAGATCAGAGTTCACGCTCGCGGCGGACGGAGTTAGAGCCGCTTCCGCTTCACTCGCATCGGTGTCGAGGTAATCGGAGGAAATGAATTTCGCACCGAGCCAGCGACCCAGGTAATCCACGACAGATTTTGCGTAGCGGATTTTCGGGTTGCCGGTGTAGCCGGACGGCTCGAATCGGGAATTTACGAATTTATCCACGAGAGCGCGGGGCGGAACGCCATATTGCAGCGCGATCGAGACGGACAAGGCGAAGGCATCCATGATGCCGGAGAGCGTGGAACCTTCCTTGGCCATCTTGATGAAAATTTCGCCGGGAGCGCCGTCTTCATATTTGCCAACGGTGATGTAGCCTTCGTGGCCCCCGATGGAGAATTTGTGGGTGATGGAATCGCGTTCTGGCAACAGTTTGCGGCGAGTGGCGCCGCGGGCGAACAGCTCGTGCTGTTCGGGCGCGGGAGCCGCTGGAGCGGTTGAAGCTACAACTTCCGCCGTGGGTGGGGCTACGGCCGCTGACGATTTGCCGTCGTCTTTCTTTCCGGCGGCGGACATCGGCTGCGAGCCTTTGGAATTGTCGCGGTAGATGGCCACCGATTTCAGGCCGAGCTTCCACGATTCGATGTAGGCCTGCATGATGTCTTCGATGGTGGATTCTTCCGGCATGTTGATCGTCTTGCTGATCGCACCGGAAAGAAATGGCTGAGCCGCAGACATCATGCGCAAATGGCCTTTCCAGGAAATGGAACGGCCGCCACCGATGGGAGTGAAGGAACAATCGAAAACCGGCAGATGCTCTTCCTTCAGGAAGGGTGCACCTTCGATTTTCGCGTTGGCGTCAATGTAGTCAACGATTTGCGCGACTTCTTCGGGCGGATAACCGAGCTTCATCAAGGCTTGGGGAACGGTGTTGTTGACGATCTTGATGACGCCTCCGCCAACCAGGCGCTTTTGTTTTACGAGTGCCAGGTCAGGTTCGATGCCGGTGGTGTCGCAATCCATCATAAATCCGATGGTTCCGGTGGGAGCCAGGACGGAAACCTGGGAATTTTTGTAGCCGTGCTTTTCGCCGAGTTCGAGCGCGTCGTCCCACGATTTCTGAGCGGCGCGGAGCAGCGACGGTTGAACGACTTCTTCCTTGATTGGCCGCAGTGAATCGCGGTGCATGCGGATGACATCAATCATCGCCTGGCGATTGCGCAGGTAGCCGCCGAAGGGGCCCATGCGCTCTGCAATGCGCGCGGACTGGGCATAGGATTCGCCGGTCATCAGCGCGGTGATCGCTCCGCAGAAAGCGCGACCGCCATCGGAATCATACGGAAGCGCCATAGACATCAGCAGCGCGCCCAGATTGGCGTAACCGATGCCGAGCGGACGGTAATCGTGCGAATTGCGCGCGATTTTTTCGGTTGGATAGCTGGCGTTATCCACCAGAATTTCTTGCGCGGTGATGACGACGTCCACGGAGTGAGTGAATGCGTCGCTATCGAACTGACCGTTAGAGCCGAGGAATTTGAGCAAGTTGAACGACGCGAGATTGCAAGCCGTGTCGTCGAGGAACATGTATTCCGAGCAAGGGTTCGAGGCGTTGATACGCTCGGTGGCTTTGCAGGTGTGCCAGCGATTGATGGTGGTGTCGTACTGCATGCCGGGATCGCCGCAGTGCCAGGCGGAATCCGCCATTTCTCGCAGCAAGTCGCGAGCGCTAAATTTCTCGCAAGGCTTGCCGTCGTTTACGTTACGAGTCCACCAGTCACGGTCTTCTTCGACGGCGCGCATGAAATCGTCGGTGACGCGTACGGAGTGATTGGCGTTCTGGAAGAAGACCGAGGAATAGGCTTCGCCATCGATCGAGCTATCGTAGCCCTGGTCGATGAGTACGAAGGCCTTGGCCTCTTCCTTGGTCTTGCACTGGATAAATTCCATGATGTCGGGATGTTCGGCGTTGAGGATGACCATCTTCGCGGCGCGGCGCGTCTTGCCGCCGCTTTTGATGACGCCGGCGAAAGCGTCGAAACCCTTCATGAAACTGACGGGACCGGAAGCGATGCCGCCGCCGGATAGCGATTCACGGCTGCCTCGGAGAGTGGAGAAGTTCGTCCCGGTGCCGGAGCCCCACTTGAAAAGCATGCCTTCGGTCTTGGCCAGGCCCATGATTGATTCCATGTTGTCCTGGACCGAATTGATGAAGCAGGCGGAGCATTGCGGCTTGGCCTGCACGCCGACGTTGAACCAGACCGGCGAGTTGAAGGCGACTTTTTGTTCGATAAGAAGGTGCGCAAGTTCATCGCGGAAAGCATTTTTGGATTCGGTGGAGGCGAAGTAACCGCCTTCTTCACCCCAGCGAACAATGGTGTCCACCACCCGGCCAATCAACTGACGAACGGAAGTTTCACGCTCGGCGGTATTCGGCTTGCCGTGAAAATATTTGGAGGCGACGATGTTGGTCGCGGTCATGGACCAGGTCTTAGGCACTTCGACATTTTCCTGGCGGAAAATTACCTGGCCTTTGTCATTACCGATCAGCGCGGTGCGACGCTCCCATTCGACTTTGTCGTAGGGAGAAACTTTTCCGTCGGTGAACCGGCGCTGGAATTCGAGTCCGGTAGCGCGACGCGTTGCTTGATTTGTTTCAGTCATGCCGTTAATTGCCGTCCTCGTTTCAGCCATTCTGTTTGCCTCCGCGCAGGCAGTCGTATCGACGAACTGTAGGAGGGTCGCAGTGGGCGGGAGCTTCCATTTTACTCCTAAATGGTTTCACTCCCAAACCAGCGACCCGGTAAGTGAGGTCAGCGTGCCGTCAGGCACCAAAAAAGTTTACGTTGTGGCAAGCTACCGAAGCCGAAGCGGCACAATCGCCATTTTCGCTGAAAAAAAAAACAAAAGCCCAGCTAAGCCGCGAAACTAAACCGGGTCGCGGTTCTAAGTGGGATCTTGGCCCTCTGGATTTTCGGTTAAACTTCAGTCCGGCTTTGCCATTGATTGGAGCAGCAAGAAACGCCGCAACCAAGCAACTCTCCCCCGAGCTTGGAGACGCAGTATCGAGGGTTGTGGAAAAGTTGTCAAGAAAAATTCATAAAGAAAGCACAAAATCTTAGGCTCAAGGTGTCGAAAGCGTCTATCTGTAGTGGTTGCTATACCGACACACCCGAGTGACGATAGTGCTCGTTGAAGAAGATCGAGTCGTGCATGAGAAATTTTTTGGGTTTCTATTTCGCGAGCCGCCGCCGAATCGCTGATTACCAAAGAAGTAGAGGCTGCGGCGCATGGCAAACTTATTTGTTAGTGGAATCAGAAAAAAAGAGAGGCCCTGAATGATTGAACCGCTGCTGATCGCGCAAAGTTCTCATCCATTGTATTTGTTGCCCGGCATGGCGAATCGGCACGGGTTAGTTGCAGGAGCAACCGGAACAGGCAAAACCGTGACGTTGCAGGTGATGGCGGAAAGTTTCAGTCGAGCCGGGGTGCCGGTGTTTGCGGCCGATGTGAAGGGGGATCTTTCGGGAATCAGCCAGCCCGGCACGGACAATCCGAAGATTGCCGATCGGGTGAAGAAACTAAAGCTTGCGGATTTTTCTTTTGCCGGCCGCCCAGTGACTTTCTGGGATGTGTTTGGCGAACAAGGCCATCCAGTGCGAGCGACGGTTTCGGAAATGGGCCCGCTGCTTTTCAGTCGCTTGCTGAATTTGAATGATACACAAGCCGGCGTGCTGACTTTGGTTTTCAAGATCGCCGATGACAACGGCTTGCTACTACTTGATTTCAAGGACTTGCAGGCGATGTTGCAGCACGTCGGAGAGCACTCCGCGGATTTTCAGACACAGTACGGAAATATTTCGGCGGCGAGCATCGGAGCGATCCAACGAGGACTGATTGAAATCCAGCAGCAGGGCGGAGAGAAATTTTTCGGCGAGCCGGCGCTGAATCTTGACGACTTGATGCAGACGGATTCGAACGGCCACGGGGTGGTGAACATTCTGGCGGCGGACAAGCTAATTCGCGCACCGAAAATTTATGCGACATTTTTGTTGTGGATGCTGACCGAGCTGTTCGAGAAGCTGCCGGAAGTGGGCGACCCGGAGAAGCCGAAGCTGGTTTTCTTTTTCGACGAAGCTCATCTGCTGTTTTCGGATTTGCCGAAGATCATTCAGGACAAAGTGGTGCAGATCGTGCGGCTGATCCGCTCGAAGGGCGTGGGTGTCTATTTCGTGACACAAAATCCGCTCGACGTGCCGGAAGAAGTGCTGGGGCAGCTGGGAAATCGCGTGCAGCATGCGCTGCGTGCGTTTACGCCGAAGGATCAGAAGGCGGTGAAGGCTGCGGCGGACACTTTTCGAACGAATCCGAAACTGGATGTGGCAAAGTGCATCACCGAATTGGAAGTGGGCGAAGCGCTGGTGTCATTTCTAGATGAGAAAGGAACGCCTGGGGTGGTGGAACGCGCGTTGGTGTGCCCGCCACGCAGCCAGATCGGCCCGATCACCCTGGAGCAGCGGCAGCAGATCATGCGCGATTCCCTGGTTGCCGGGGTCTATGAGAACGTGGTCGATCGCGAATCGGCCTACGAGCTTTTGAAAGCCCGGGCCGCTCAGGGCGGTGCGCAACCTGTTTCCGCTCAACAACCTGCGCCCAAAGCAACCACTTGGTACAGCGATCTGTTGGGGTCGGGTTCTTCGGGAGGACGCCGTGGCGACAGCCTGGCCGAGACCATGGCCAAAAGCGCCGCCCGCACGCTCGGCAGCACCGTGGGCCGGCAGATCGTGCGCGGTCTGCTCGGATCATTACTGGGCGGCAGCCGCCGCTAATCGTCCCAGTCGATAAGGGAACAAACAGATCTCAACGAAGCGCACGGCTTCAGCCGTGTCGAAAATGCCTGACAAGAAACGGCTTCAGCCGCTGAAGAAAGCTTGTTTCCACCGTTCCAAGTCTCGCTCCATTCGAACGCCTTCCCATCCCCAACATTCCAAAACACTTATGATATCTCACTTGACATTATGTACCAATATGTTATACTCGTACATGTACGTTCAATCTCGAAGTAAACGAGTTCCTCTTCGAACCACACACG
>Ga0209330_1000711_pt1 | contig 12265 bp, 13 predicted proteins | sample JacPinW_OM2H0_O3_FD_187969 | JGI IMG/M metagenome (GOLD analysis project Ga0209330, IMG submission 187969) | Forest soil microbial communities from Algoma, Ontario, Canada - Jack Pine, Ontario site 1_JW_OM2H0_O3 (SPAdes) (version 2) | ecosystem: Environmental > Terrestrial > Soil > Boreal...
GCCGGTTGCGCTTTGCGCCGACGTGCTAATCGTGCCGGTGTATTGGGTACTGGGCAGCAAATTCGCTGTGGGCGCGAACGTTGCCGTGTTGGTCGCCGCCACATATGTCACCGCTCCCGGAACAGCGGCTCCTCCCGCACCCGCCACCGCCACCGTGAACGTTCCCGCGGCCATGACTGTCGTGGGACTCATCGCTTGACTGAATGTCGCCGTAATTTTCTGACTTATCACTACGTTCCTTGCGCCGTTCAGTGGATTCGTTGAAATTACGGTCGGGATCGCGCCGGTCGTGAACATCCATACAAAATTGCTTGCCAGGCTATTTCCACGAGGATTTTCTGCTCCGGTCGTAATCGTCGCGGTGTATAGCGTGCTGGGGGCGAGAGCTGCCATGGGAGTAAACGACGCTGTGGTTCCGGAGAACGTGACCGTGCCGCCAACAAGAGTTCCACCGGGGCCTGCAACCGTAAATGTTGACGCATTTATCGTCGTCGCATTCATGGCCTCGTTGAAACTCGCGGTAATTACTTGCGTTATCGGTACGCCGGTAGCGCCATTGGCAGGCGTTGTGGCAGTGACTGTGGGAACCACAGGAATTCTCTTAGTTGTCCCGCATCCAGCCACAAGGCTGGTTACCACAAATGCCAGGACACAAGTCATTCGAACCGTTGCGTTTTGCATCAGCTTCTCCTATTTAGCTAGCGGAAGAGTCCCTACACACCGTTCCATCAGCGCCTCGTATAGGCGTTCCCAATGAAGCAGGCAGGTTGTTGGCGGCAAAAGTGCTCACTCTCGCCACAACAGGATGTGGATTCCAGAGGCCACTCGAAAATTACGTTTTCGAGTTCTCCGTTCCACAATTGCTCACTGGAGATGACATGCATGCAAAATCCGGGCCAAAGGCAATTTATGGTTCTTCGTTCTGAAGGATGCAAAGCAATGGAAGGCTAGTTCGTTGATTTCAAAGGCAAGAAAATTGAATCCTGTCGTGAAAATCAGAAAACACTTTTATTTCGCAGTTCAAGTTTGTTCCAAATGGGGAATAGAACAGAGCCATTTCCGGATCGTGTCTCGGTCTGATTTTCGGCCTCTTCTCACAATTTTCCACCCGCGACGCTTGGAACCAGCACTGAAACGTATTCTTTGAGAGCCTACGAAGATTCTTCAGCCCTCGGTAGTTTTGCAGCGCAGCGCACAGCTTTCCTATTCGGTGTTTTTCAATTTGCGGAAGAAAATGTTTGGTAGCGCTAACGGGAATCGAACCCGTATTTCAGCCTTGAAAGGGCCGCGTGCTAACCGTTGCACCATAGCGCCGAGGGTTACTTCGCTTTTCAGAGTTTAACGTACTCGCGCACTTTTACCAACGCTTCGCATCTTCACCGCACAAGGCATCTTCTCGATTTTCGCGCGCCGAGGGAAGCCGCTTTTCGCACACCGCGTGGGAGGGGTGCGATTGGGCAACCCAAAAATTAGTTTCCGCGCCAACTCCGCCGGAATGTTGCAGAATTGCCCAAAGAGGGATGGGAATATGCATAAGCATCGCCCTCTGCAACTGGCACCTACCCAGCCTGATACGCCGCAGGAAGAGGCGCCTATCCAGTCGTAGGCGCAACGCAATTCCATTCCTTGGAAGATCGACGCCGGCGCTCGGGCAAAATATTTCCGACGCGCGCTCGCGAAGATGCAGGAGGGTCAGGTGATCGAAGCCGCGACAAAACAGATGGGCCAAGTCGTCGACGGGAAATTTCGCCTCGGCCAGTTCGTCGGTGGGAACGAGCGCAGCTCCGTATTTTTGACGGACTATGACGGCCAGGAAGTTCCGAAGGCCGCGATCAAGCTAATCCCCGCGGATTCGGTCGACGCCGCCGCGCAACTCGGCCGCTGGAAACACGCCGCGAAACTTTCGCATCCTCACCTCATTCGCATCCTTGCGATGGGACGCTGCGAACTCGACTCCACGCCCATGCTCTACGTCGTCATGGAGTACGCCGAGGAGAATCTCTCCCAGGTGGTTGCGCGCAGAGCGCTAGAGCCTGCGGAAGCGCGCGAAATTCTCGGCCCCGTGGTTGACGCGCTCGCCTACGTTCACGCGAGCGGCTTCGTGCATTGCCGCTTGAAACCCGCGAATATCATGGCCGATAACGATCTTCTGAAAATTTCCAGCGATGGACTTTGCCGCATCGGCGAATCGAGCGGCAGTCCGGGCCAGCCGGGACCTTACGATCCTCCCGAAGCGGCCGGCGGAAGAATTTCACCGGCTGGCGATGTGTGGTCGCTGGGCATGACGTTGGCCGAGGCGCTCACTCAGCGCCTGCCGGTGTGGGAGCGAACTAACCAGGCGGAACCGGGGTTGCCGTCCAACTTGCCTCCGGAGCTTCTCGACCTCGCGCGCCATTGTTTGCGCCGCGACCCGCAACTGCGCTGGACCGTCGCGGACATCGCCGCTCGCCTGCAACAAAATTCGCCCGCGCCCGCCCGGCAAATAACGCAAACTCCGCAAACTTCGTTCGCCAGCCCGCGGACTATCGCCGTCGCGGTTGTGGCTGTTCTCGCGCTCGTGGCGATCATCGTTGTTCCGAAGTTTTTCCGGCGCAACTCGCAAACTCGGCCCGCCGCTCCCGTTGCAGCCGAGCAGCCGGCGGTCCCAGCAGCAGTCCAGCCGAAACCAGCCGCGAAGCCGACACCGCAACCAGCCGCGCCCGTCGCGAAAACCGTGCGGCCTCCCGCGGTCAAGCTCGCGCCAAAGCCCATCGAGAAAGAATCAGTCGCGAGCAATCCCGCTCCGCCGCCGGCCCCGGCACGATCCGCGACGCCACCCGCGACACCATCCAACACCGGCGTTGTGCGCGGCCGCGTCGTCCAGCAAATCTTGCCTGACGGGACGCAAAAGGCGAGAGACACCATCCGTGGCAAGGTTCGCCTCAGCGTGAAAGTTCGCGTGGACGAATCAGGCAGCGTGACGGAAGCGTCGCTTGCCGCTCCCGGGCCCAGCCAATATTTTGCCGACCGCGCTTTGAGAGCGGCGCAGCTTTGGAAATTTGCGCCGGCGAAAATGGACGGCCGCAGCGTCCCCAGCGAATGGCTCCTGCGTTTCGAGATCGATCCGGCAGCCATCAACGTTTATCCCACGGAGACCAATCCGTAGCGCACCAACCCGCAGCGCACAAATCCTCATCCGTAGCGCGCCGACGCGAACTCATGCCGCATTTTCCCCCGCAGCAGCAGTTTGAGCCGGCTTCTCGGGCGGATTCATAATCATCAGCGGCCCATCGATCGAACGAACGCGCAAGTCCCGCTGCGGAAACGGCATCTCGATTTTCTTTTCACGGAACACGCGAAGAATTTCCGCGCACAGATCGCTCTTCAGTAGGCCAACGTCGTTTCGCAGCATGCCGGCTCGGTCCATGGTGGTCGTGGTGGAAACGCGCAGGTTGATGTTCACACTGTTGTCGCCAAAACCGGTGACCATCACCATCGCCTCGGGGTCCGGCAGCACCTGCTTGTTGCGTTTTGCGATGTCCAGCAGCACCTCGCGCACCATATCGAAATCGCTGTCGTAAGACACTCCCAGCGGAATTGACATTCTCACCGTGGGATCGTTCGCGGTCCAGTTTGCCACTCGTGTGTTGATGAATTCGGAGTTCGGCACGATGATCACTTCATTGTCGAACGTTCGCACCCAAGTGCCGCGCGCACCGATGCGAATCACTTCTCCATGCGTGGTGCCTACGTCGATAAAATCGCCCAGCTTGATCGGCCCTTCCCACAGAATCACGATACCGGCCACGAAATTGGCGACGATATTCTGCAATCCGAATCCGATGCCCACTCCCAACGCGCCGCCCACCACCAGCAGGCTGCGTAAATTCACGCCGGTCGAGTCCAGGCCGATAATCAAGCCCAGCAGAAAAATCAAGTAGCCGGCCGCGCGCACGAACGCATATTGCTGTCCGCGGTCCATCGACGTGTGCGTGAGCACTCGCCGGGACAGGAAGCCTCGGAACAATCGCGAAAAAAGTGACAACGCGATCAGGAACACCGTGCACTTGATCAGAAAGAGCGGCGTCACCGGTATATTTCCAATGGTAAAAAGCGGCCATTGCAGGAATGCCCGCACGCCCGCGCTCAGCATGTTGAATAAGGACGTGGATTGCGGCCGCCGCCAAAGTCCCCAGCCCAGCAATCCCGCAAGCACCACACTCGCAAAAACAATAATCCGATTTTCCCAACTCATTTTCATTTGCCTGCTCCTTTTTATCCTGAGCCTCGCGAAGGGTTGGTTCACCCTGAGGCTGCTGCGGCGTCCCAAGGGCCGCGGATCGGGTGATCCGTTTTCCGGAGCAGCATATCGCGAAGCCCCGGCAAGAAAAACAGCAGGCTTGTTAATGCGCAGCGGCCTTCGATTCTCGAAGGCGTTGCGCACATTCGGTCTCCTCACCTTTTGCGCTGAATTACCTGCGCAAGCAATTGGTTCAAAGTTCTCGATTAGAACAGGTTCGTTTTGTTTGTTTTCAGCGAGTTGCGGCATGTCCTAATTCCACGTGTTCTCGATTAGAAACGATGTGTTTTCGCGAAAGGCTAATGTGTGTTCTGGCCCCGGTTAGAAAATTTTCTGTCGTTTGTTTTGAGCGAGTTACGTCGATTTCTGTTTGTGGGGCAGAACCGGTTAGAAATGGCCAAAATAGGGGCGAAATTAAGGGATTTTTTGACGCTGGGGAGCTTGGGGTTGCGGGCTGACAGAATGGCGGGATTGCGATTTGTTGAAGCGTTCGACGATGTTTTATATTGATCACGAGCGACGGTAGCACGTGATTTGAAGAAACTCAAGGACGTGGATGTGTGAGCATACGTCCGGGAGCGGCCATATTCCCATTTTGGGAATGCGGTAAGGTTGGAGATGAAGGCGCAGAAAAGATTCGGCACCTCCCCCGAGTTTCAGTCGTGCTTGGGCGAACTCGGGTTCCGCGCGAACGTTTGCGGCGCAGAAGAGCACGACGTTTAGCGGGGAGATTTCAGACCGATACTGCGCGAAAGCCGGGTCGCACGAGTCGATGATGAAGACGCATGACGTGAAAACTATTGAAGAGTGTATTCCTGCTTGCGTGAAAGCGGGAGGAAAGTACGTTCTGGTCGACTCGGCGAATAACGCGGTGTACGCGTTGGACGATCAGCAAAAGCCCGCTGCGTTTGCTCGACAGAAGGTGAAAGTTACCGGGACTTTCGACAAAGCTGCGCAAACTATTCACGTTGAAAATATCGAGCGGGAAAAGTAGGCGAGGAGCGAGACGATGCGCGCGTTTGCTGTTCGCAAGTTTGGTGAAGCGCCGACGATACTGGACCTGCCGATCCCGTCGGCGGACGGCGCGGTTCTGATACGCGTGAAGTGTGCCGGGGTGAATCCGATCGACTACAAACTGGTCGAGAGGCTGACGGCGGCTTCCACATTTCCTTTTGTGTTGGGCGCGGATTTTGCGGGCGTGGTGGAAAGCGTGGCGGCGGGAGAGCGCGATTTCCGCGTCGGCGACAGAATTTTCGGAATGTCGCGGACGCATGGCGCGTATGTCGATCAGACAGCGGTGGTGCCGGGCGCGAAGACAGAACCGCTGGCGCACATTCCCGATGGCGTTACTGACGAACAAGCTGCCGCGTTGCCGATCCCGGGAATCACTGCGCTCGCGTCACTCAACTTGCTGGGCTTTTCGGCGGGGCAGCGCGTTGTTGTGATGGGCGCGACGGGCGGCGTTGGCGGGTACGCTGTGCAGATGGCGCGAGCTCGCGGCGCGCACGTTATCGCGACGGTTCGTGGCGACGCGGACGAAGCGCGGAAACTGGGCGCGGAAGAAGTTTACGACTCGAAAGCGGTGGACGTCATCAAAGCGATCCACGCAGCTCACCCTGAAGGCGTGGACGGCGTGTTCGACCTGATCAACGGCAAGGACGTAATCGGGCGCGACGCTGAGATTCTCAAGGCTGGAGGCAGCGTGGTCTCGACGGTTTATGCGGCGGACGAAAAGTGGTTCGCTGAGCGCAAAATTACGGCGCACAATATTTCGTCGACGAACAATCCGTTGTCAACGCCGGACGGGCTGAACCAGGTGATGCGCTTGCTCGCGGACGGCACGATCACGGCGCGCGTTCGTTCGATCGTAGGACTCGACGGCGCGGCGCAGATTATCGAGAAGCTTCGCAACGGCGGGTTACGCGGCAAAGCGGTGATCCGGCTGTAGCGCGGCCTTTCACTCGGAGAGAAATTGCGAAGCGCGCGGCTAGTCGATGGTGCGCCGCTAGTTGATGCGGCGGATGGCGGGGCCGTCTTTTTGCCCCGGAGTGCGCGCGCCGTGGTCGTGCAAAATTGCTGCGGCGCGATTGGCGGACGGCTCGTCGGGCGTGCGAACGATGATTACCGCGCCGCCCTGCTTGACGTGAGTGGCGTAAAACTCTTGTTCGCCGATGTAGTTGGGCTGCTCGCCGGAAAGATCGCGCACCTCAGGTTTTTCCAGTGGGCCGCCCGCGCCGAACAAACGCGCAAGCCAGTTGTGATGCGGCTCAGCGAGTTTGGTGGATGGCTCACCGGGAGTGTCTGCGGTGCGCGCGTCATCATCGATATCGCTGATCACTTCCACTTGCCCGCCGCTGATGCCGGCTAACTCGAGATCTTGAACGGCGGCTTCCGCATCCCCGTAGCTGCCCAAAATTCCGACAATCGCGTACTGCATGTCCGAACCTCCCGAAACCTGCGCCACCCCGAAAGCTTCAGCGTCGAAAAAAACGAGCTAGTGGCAACTGGCGTCGTCGGTGAACGCGCCGCTCACCAGCATGGAATTCAGGAACTGGCTGCAAGAGCGGATTTTCGCGAGAGCGGTGTCGTTCTTCAAGGCGTCAGGATCAATAGTGGACGCGCCGTTCAGATTCGCGCGGGCGGCGAGAACGCTGTTCGACCAACTCGTGAGATTGTCAGCTTCGTTGCGCAGGAGTTGGACAGCGCTGCGGTCGGCGTCGGTGGTCGCAGCGACTTCTGCCTGGGCTAGATCCTCCTGCGTCTGGTCGCGATAGCTCTGCGCCCATTCGTCGCCGAGCGCCAAGCCGTGCGTGATCATAGCCGAGATGGCTCCGCGCCACTCGCGCATATCGGCGACGGTCGCGATGGCAGTGCTTGCGAACGTGCGCGATAGGCCGGAAGGCGGCTGGACGACAGCTGGAGCCGGCGCAGCAGCAGGCACAGCCGCAGCAGCGGGAGCTTCGGCGGCAGCAGCGGACGTAGCAACAGGTGTGGCAACGCCGACCGGACCGACTACGGGCACGGCCGCAACATTAGGGGTAGCGGCAACAGGAGAGCTGGCGGCCGCAACAGGAGTGGTGGAGGGAGGCGCAGGGGTGGTGCTCGATGCGGGAATCGTCAGCACGACGCGATTGGGCTCGATGAAGACGGTGCCATTGGTTAGCTCGGCCAGAGTTTCTACGTCGACGTAAGAGTGGCCGTCGATCTGGCGAACTGTGGTGTCGACGGACTTTCCATTTACGACGAGCGTCTTGTTAGGCGCGTTTTGAGCGTACAGACCGCCCGCGAGGGCCAGCGCAAATCCCAGCGAGATGCAGAATCTAAAATTGTGATGTTTGTTCATAATGTGCGATCCACCGAGATTTCCACTTTGAGTTCGGAAGCTAGCAACATTGTACACCGACGCGGTTTCCGATGAGGAAGTCTCGCCGTTGAGGGTGGCGTCAATTGGTATCCAGAAGGGGAGACAGCGAAGCTGAACTTGCGGGCGCGTATTTCGTCTGGGCGCGGCAAGCAGTCGGAGCGAACCATTTATTTCGCAATTAAAAAAGGGCGGACCCGAAGGCCCGCCCTTAGTCTATGAATGGAATGAACTTTTTCTATCTCGACTTTCCACCCTGACAATTTCTCTCGTGCTCTCTTACTTCCGGCTGCGAGCCGAATGGCCTTCCACACTTGCTACAGCGAATTTGGTCTGACATTTGTCCTGCTCCTTTGAGCTGGGACTTAGCTCTCGGTAGAGAGTCGTTCATACTTAGGCTGAAACGTTGTTTTGACGCTTCTGCGCACATGCATTGGCCAGCGCCGAAATTCTGCGACTAATGAGGAGTTGCCGCTATAGGGGGATCGCAGTAATTGTTTAGAGGAGACGCCCGTACGAATGCAGCTTGCAACGTCCATCGCGAATTTCGAGCTCATACAAGAAGTCATCCGCGAATGGAATTCGTTTCGAAGCGAATCCAATGCAGTGCATTTCCAAACTTCGAGTAACCGTGGTAGCGTAAAGCTTGAGATTTTGTGTCGCGAGTAAGTGAAGGAGAACTGAATTGGCGCAATTAATGAGGACTTCGAACCCGGCTTTGAACGAGCAGGCATTTCAGGGAGCCGGCGTCGCCAGCGGCGAGGCCATGACGCTGCAAGGCACGGTGAATAAAACCGGGGCGTTGTTGATTTGCGCGATTGCGACTGCAGCTTACACCTGGAATGTTTTCAATCGTAGTCAGTCGCCGGACTCGGTAATGGGCTTGGCGATATTCGGCGGTATCGGCGGATTCATTGCCGCGCTGGCTACAATTTTCAAGAAAACGTGGGCGCCGGTGACGGCTCCCATCTATGCCTTGCTTGAGGGACTTGTGCTGGGCGGAATTTCCGCGATGTTCGAATTGCGTTTTCATGGCATCGCGATTCAAGCGGTGAGTTTGACGTTCGGGACTCTCATTGTCCTGTTGCTGGCCTACCGTTCGGGGCTGATTCCGGTGACAGAGAAGTTCAAGATGGGAGTGGTGGCTGCGACAGGCGGGATCGCGGTCTTCTATTTGTTGTCCATCGTTCTGGGCTTTTTCGGGGTTCACTTCACGACAATTAACGCAGCGGGACCGATTGGCATCGGATTCAGCGTAGTTGTCGTGATCGTCGCATCGTTAAATCTGGTGCTGGATTTTGATTTCATCGAGAGCGGAGTTCGAGCTGGCGCGCCTAAATATATGGAGTGGTACGCGGCGTTCGGTCTAATGGTGACGCTGATCTGGCTGTACTTCGAAATTCTTCGTTTGCTGTCGAAGTTGCGGAGCCGCAACTGACATTGTTCTTCCCCGCTCGTGCAGACTGTCGCGAGTGACTGGAGAGGTAGCTCACCTCCTCAACGGTAACATTTCCACCCCGAAAAATTAGCGGAGCCATTTTTTGACTCTTCCCTCATCGCTTAAATCATAGAGCAAAATGCACTTAGGGTTCTTGGAGCATGGCCTGTCAAGTGCAACATCACAGGCAGATTCCAACGTCGGCCTGCTTGTTCTCGGGCGACCCAAAGGTGCGAGCGTGAGACAGCCGGATCTGAGTTCCCAGTATCAAGAGCCGCGCGGTAATAGCCAGCGCGGATTTTCGATGGTCGAGATGTGCACGGTTATTTTGGTGATCCTGATCGTTTCCGCCATGGCGATCATGGCTCTTCAACCCGCTCTGCGAGATGCGAGGTTCGATTCGACTATGCGGCAAGTTCTCGATCAGATGCGGCAAGCCCGCGAATATTCTATTGCGAACCGGCGCTACGTTCAGATCACGTTCCCAACGGTAGGTGCGCAGTACCAGATAGTGATGACTGAGAGAAATACCGCACCGTACGGTCCAGCAGGGGCGGGAGCTGACAAAGTGTTAAGCACCGTTCCTATTCAAGCCCCAGCCCAGTTCCTTGTGAATCCGGCTGCAGTGGACACGCCGGATAATTTCGGAAATGCGAGCGCCATTGAGTTCGAAGGGCAAAATCCAGGACCAGTGGGCGGCATGTTATTCCAAAGCGACGGTGAGTTAATAGACGGGTTGACGTTTCAACCGATTAACGGATCGATTTTCATCGGATCTCCGGGCAACGCCTTAGCGGCCCGGGCAATTACCGTCCTCGGCAGTACAGGACGAGTCCGCGCGTGGAAATACAACGGCGTGCGGTGGTTTCAATTTTGAGGGAGGCTGGAAAAATGCGGAAAACGAAGAGACATCGGCAGGCGGCGGGCTTCAGCCTTCTGGAAACGATGATTGCGCTAGTGGTTCTGGCGGTTGGTATTCTTGGACTAGCGGGGATGCTCTACGACTCATTGTCATACATGCAGGGCTCACAGGACGATTTTATCGCTCAACAGAAGGCGGAAGAAGCGGCGGAAGCGATTTTTACGGCGAAATACACAGCCAATGCGACTTTTGCACAGATATCGAACAATACCGGCGGCAACCCAGGGGGACTGTTCCTCACTGGTCCCGTGCCGCTGCTTGAGCCCGGACCTGACGGGCTTGTTGGCTCGATCAATGACGGAGGAGCTGCTCCGGCGCACATCGTTTATCCAGGCCCGGACGGAAAGCTGGGAACGCCGGACGATATTCAAGTGCCGTTGACAAATTTCACTCGCACAATCGCAATCACCAATCTAGCGAGCGAACCGCTCGGCAACGTTCGCGATGTACTGATAACGATCGACTATTCGACTGGAAGGTTTAACCGCCAATACAAGCTTGAGACATATGTGTCGGCATTCTAGCGTTCCGAGGAGTAAGGGAATGAAGCGGGAAAACGGATTTTCATTAATCGAATTGATGGTCTCGATGGCCATCTTGGTTGCCGTAATTGGGGTGGTAGTGGGCGCCCTACTCCAAGCGCAGCATGCGACTCAAGGTGTGGCGTATGAAGCGAACACGCAAGAAAATCTTCGCGCCGGAATGCATTTCATCGTTCAAGACCTGATGCAAGCCGGAGAGGGGATTCCGCAAGGAGGCGTTTCGGTGCCCTACAATGCCGCCGGAATCTCAACAATTGCGCGTCCGGGAGTGTTTCCGCCGACGGGCCCCAATTTTCCGAACCCCCCCGGGAACGGCTTCATTTTAATGCCTGCGGTTTCTCCCGGCTGGCGAATAGGGCAGGATGCGACGACCGTCAATCCGGCGACAGGCGCCGTGCTAAACGGAAATCTGCAGACCGACGTCATCAACATATTGTACGCAGACAACATTCTTCAAGACGGAGCCGGCCATTATCTCTACACCTTTCCGGTGGTGCAGGCGGCGGGCCCGGCTTGCGCAGGATTTATCGATCCCGCAGGAGCGACAGTGACGCTTGATGCAACTTGTTTTCTGATGCCCGGTCAAACGCGACCGATCACGGTTGGCAACCTGATCATGTTTCACAATTCCAACGGTACTGCGCTCGAATACGTAACGGCGGTTAATGGACAAACGATAGTGTTCGGCGGCGGCGACCCAGCGCACTTGAACGCAACAGGGCTCCCGAATGGAACCGTAGCAAATTTGAAAAATGCCGGCGGTGGTTTTCCGCCGACAAGCGTTACGAGAGTCTGGATGGTCACCTATTACATCGACTCGACGACGAATCCGTCGAGCCCGCAATTGATTCGCCAGCTGAACTATCCAAACTATCCCGCGCCGGGGATTGCTGCGGCGAATCCTCCGGCAGCCATTGCCGACAACCTCGAGAACCTCTCATTTAGCTACGACATTACGGGCTCGAATTTTCCGGGAATCGGAGTCTATCCACAGGGCCCTGGAAATGTGCCCACTCCAACGCTGCCTGATACTCCTGGGCAGATTCGCGCCGTAAACGTGTTCCTAGCGGGACGATCGGAAGAGCCCTACCGGGCGTCGAGCACGCCGCAATTTTTGCGGAACAATTTGAGCACGCAAGTGAGCATACGCAGCTTGTCATTCACAGATACCTTCACCACTGCGACGCAGCAGACAGCGCCATAGGATGCGTGAGCGCACTCGTTCCAAGAAGCTTTTTAAAGGAGATTTGCAGTGAGAACTCAACGTCAGAACGGAATCGCGCTAATAACAGCCATGATGGTGCTGATCCTGGTATCCGCCCTTGCCGTGGGAATGTGCTGGATGGTGATGACGGATCAGAGGCTGGGCGGAAATAATCAGTTCCGCGAGACGGCGTTCTATGGCGCAGAAGCGGGCATGGAGAAGCTGACCGCCGATGTGGGCAATCAATTTGCGACAAATGGCTCGCTCTCCACCGCGAATATGATCACTATAGCCGGGACTCCTCCTACAATTCCGGGCATTCAATTTCAGAATGCTTCGGGTACTTCGACGTATCAGATTCTATGCGGGACGCCACTTGTCAGTCCGTGCGTTCCGGTCTCACAAAACGCGACGATGCTGCCGCCCAGTCCGTATGCCGGTATGCAGGGACTGATTACTCCCTTCACGCTGGAAGTTGCGGCCCAGTCAATAAGCTCGGGCGCGGAAGTGAAGTTGCAG
>Ga0209330_1000715_pt1 | contig 12240 bp, 9 predicted proteins | sample JacPinW_OM2H0_O3_FD_187969 | JGI IMG/M metagenome (GOLD analysis project Ga0209330, IMG submission 187969) | Forest soil microbial communities from Algoma, Ontario, Canada - Jack Pine, Ontario site 1_JW_OM2H0_O3 (SPAdes) (version 2) | ecosystem: Environmental > Terrestrial > Soil > Boreal...
TGATTTTTGATCAGGGCTTGGACAGCACTGTTACTTTGAACAGGAGAATCAACTAATGGCTTACAGCGATAAAGTAATCGAGCATTACAACAATCCGCGAAACGTCGGCTCGCTGGACAAGAAAGACCCCAACGTCGGCACCGGCTTGGTCGGCGCGCCGGAATGCGGCGACGTGATGAAGCTGCAAATGAAAGTGAACCCCGACACCCGCATCATCGAAGAGGCGAAGTTCAAGACCTTCGGCTGCGGCTCGGCAATCGCCAGCTCTTCGCTCGCAACGGAATGGGTAAAGGGCAAGACCGTCGAAGAGGCTCTGGCTATCAAGAACACGGACATCGTGCGCGAGCTGTCGCTTCCGCCGGTGAAAATCCACTGCTCAGTGCTGGCTGAAGACGCTATCAAGGCCGCGCTGTCCGACTGGAAGAAAAAGCAGGGCGATGCGGAAGTAAAGCCGGCTGAACCGGCAACGGCCGCAAGCCATTAGTTCTTGACGAGGCAGGCTGCGCTCATCTGGGAGATGGGAATCTTTGTGGGTCGCGGCTTTATAGCCGCTGAAGTTCCGTAGTTGACGCTTTGAAGTAAAGGAACGCGAACGCATGATTCATGTGAGCGAAAAAGCAGCAGCGAAAATCCGAGAATTGTTGGCAAAAGAAGGCGTGCCTGCTGATTCCGGAGGGTTGCGTGTAGGTGTGCAGGGAGGCGGCTGCTCTGGGCTGACGTACGCGATGCGCCTCGATACTGAAGCGCGCAACCGCGATAAAGTCTTCGAAGAGAATGGCGCCCGCATTTTTGTGGACGCGAAAAGCTACCTCTACCTTCACAACACCACCCTCGATTATCTCGAAGACCTGATGAAGCAGGGCTTCGTGTTCCAGAATCCCCAGGCCACGCGGAGTTGCGGTTGCGGAAGCTCGTTTACCGCTTGAGATTTCTGATGATTGGCTCCAGTTCAGTTTGGCTCCGCACGGCGCAGCCCAACCCCGGCCCGAATCAAGACAAAGTCAAACGAATATGAGTGTGACGCAAACCCAACGTGACGAAACCGGCCGAGCTACCGGCGCGAAGTGCTGGAGTTGCCAGGTTCCTGTTGCCGCAACGCATTTCTGTGCCGCATGCGGGAAAATCCAGCCGCTGCCCGAGGGCACGGATTATTTTGCATTCTTTGGCTTGCCCGAAAAACTGTCGCTCGATTCGGCCCAGCTCGAAGCGGAATTTCACAAGCTGAGCTGGAAGCTTCATCCCGATAATTTCGTGCGCGCCGGCGATTTCGAACGCGATCTTTCGCTAAATCGTTCTTCAGAATTAAATGACGCCTATCGCACTCTGCGCGAGCCGATCTCGCGCGTCGAATATCTGCTGTTGCGCCGCGGCCTCAGAAAAGAAGGCACCACCAAGCAGCAAGCGCCTCCGGAATTGCTCGAAGAAGTTTTTGAGCTGAACGAATCGCTCGACGAATTGCGGGAAGCGCGCACCGAAGGCGCGGACCTGGCCGCACTGCGCGAGCCCCTCGACGCCGCTCAAAAGAATTTTCAGCAAAAGCTCGAAGAAGTGGACGCTGAGCTTGCAGGAATCGGCCGCGAATGGGACGCCGCTCTCGACGCATCCGCGGATGAAATCAAAAAACAAGCCTTGCTTGGGCGCATGAACGAAGTGCTGAACCGCCGCAGCTATATCCGCAATCTCGTAGCTGGCGTGCAAAAAGAACTAGACTCGGCGTGACCCGCGACCCGTGATTCCTGGAGCAAAAACGTAACACGGGCCACGAATGCGCCGCGTCAGGCTGGCCAAAAAGGATAACTCTGAAAATGGGACGCGTTGTAGGAATCGATCTCGGAACAACCTTCAGCCTGATTGCGTATCTCGATCCGCAAACCGGCGCACCGAAGTGTATTCCGGGCCCTTACGGTTCCACGCTCTGTCCCTCTGTGGTCAGCGTCGATGAAGACGGCAAAGTAATCGTCGGTGAACTTGCTCGCGCGCTCCTCCTCACGAAACCCGATCGCACGATTTATTCCGTGAAGCGCCTGATGGGCCGCGGAGTCGCCGACGTTCAAGAAGAACTGAAAATCTTTCCGTTTCGCATCGATCCCGCCGGCCGCAGCGTAATTCGCGTCGGCTTGGGCGACAAATGGTTCACCGCTCCTGAAATTTCCGCCTTCATCCTGCGCGAACTGAAATCCTGGGCCGAGAATTATTTCAAGGAACCGGTTGATCGCGCTGTCATCACCGTTCCGGCCTATTTCAACGACGCGCAGCGTCAAGCCACCAAGGACGCCGGGAAAATCGCAGGCCTGGAAGTTTTGCGCCTCGTAAACGAGCCTACCGCCGCAGCGCTCGCCTATGGACTGCACAAGCAAAAACGCGGTTACGTCGCCGTTTACGATTTTGGCGGCGGCACGTTCGACATCTCCATCCTGAAGCTCGTCTCCACTACCGAAGGTGACATCTATCAGGTCCTTTCCACCAACGGCGACACGCATCTTGGCGGCGATGACATCGACAACGAAATGCAGCGCCGGACGCGCGAAAGAATTCTCGAGTTGTTCCAAGTCGATCTCGCAAGCCGTCCAAAAGATATTCAGGAGCTGCGCCGGATTTTGATCGCGGCGAAACACGTCCTCTCCGCCGAAGACAGTGTGATGCTTCGCTTCAACCTTTCCGGCGGCAAAGCGTTCGAAGAGCTCCTCACCCGCACAGAATTCGAAAAATGGATTCAGCCCATCGTCGCTCGCACCATGGCGCCAGTGAAAATGGCTCTCGCTGACGCAAAACTCACGCCAAGCCAAATCGAAGAAGTTGTCCTGGTCGGCGGGTCCACTCGAATTCCTCTCGTGCGCAAGACGGTTGGTGAATATTTCGGCCGCACGCCGCATTGCGAGCTGAACCCCGATGAGGTGGTCGCTCTCGGCGCCGCAGTGCAAGCGGACATCCTGGAGTCTGGCGTAAAGACCATGCTGCTGCTCGACGTGACGCCGCTCTCGCTCGGCATCGAAACCATGGGTGGTGTGGTGGCGAAAATTATTCCTCGGAACTCGACCATTCCCGCCAGCGCCCAAGAACTTTTCACCACCGGCGTGGAAAATCAGACGGGCATCGACGTGCACGTGCTTCAAGGCGAGCGTGAACTTGCGAAAGACTGCCGCTCGCTCGCAAAGTTTCAGCTCAAGGTTCCGCCGGGACCCGCAGGCCTTGCGCGCATCGAAGTGAAATTTCTAATCGACGCCAACGGAATTCTCCAAGTGGCCGCTCGCGATTTGCGAACGAACGCCGAGCACACCATCGAAGTGCAACCCAGCTACGGCCTATCCGATGAGGAAGTCGAACGAATGCTTGAAGAATCCATTGAATTTGCCGAGCAGGATTTCTCCGAGCGCCAGGTAATTGAATCGCGCACCGAAGCCGATACCATCCTGGCAGCGACGGAAAAGACGCTGGCCAATCCTCGCGCGAGCGAACTTTCTTCTGAAGAGCGCCGCGCCATCGATGATTCCGCCGCGCAGTTGCGCGCTGCCATGGCCGGATCCGATTACAAATTGATGCGCGAACGTATTGATGCTTTGAATCAAGCGACCATGCACTTGGCCGAAATCTTGATGAATGGCGCGCTGCAAACTGCGCTGGAAGGCAAGCGCCTCGAAGAAGTATAGGCAGTAGCGGAAGGAGCGTTTAAGAATGGGCGGCAAGAATCCCTACATTGAAGAAACTAAATACACGCCCGCGACGAAGAAATACAAGATCACCTTCGTCAAGGACGGACAACCTATCGAAGTCGATCCAGAGAAAATCCCGTACGGGCACGACGGTTTGCCCGGCAGCATCCTCGATATTTCTCAGGGTTACCACAAGGGACTGGACCACGCGTGCGGCGGCGTCTGCGCATGTTCCACCTGCCACGTGATCGTCCACGAAGGTCTCGAGACGTGCAACGAAGCCACCGACGCCGAACTCGATCAGCTTGACGAAGCTCCCGGCGTGACGCCCAAATCGCGCCTCGGGTGCCAGTGCGTTCCCGACGGCACAAAAGACATCGTCGTCGAAATTCCCGAATGGAACAAAAATTACGCGAAAGAAGCGGAACATTAAGTTCCTTCATGTCGGCAAATGGGATTAATGGAATTCCCGAACTCCCTTCTTTTAGGAGTTCGGAACTTGGCTGCCGGACAGGCAGGGCTGCAGCTGCGATAATAGGAATTCTCTTGGCGGGCACTTTAGCGCGTGAGGGAATTTTCTATTTGTTGAATGGCATAAATCGAGGGAGACAAAACCGTGCCGCAAACATTCGATTGGGACGATCCGGAAGAGATCGGCATCCAGCTCGCAGAAAAACATCCGGGCGTCGATCCCCTCAGCGTCCGCTTCACCGACTTGCATAAATGGATCATCGAGCTGCCGGGCTTTGCCGGAGATCCCAAGTTGTCGAACGAGGGGAAACTCGAGGCCATTCAAATGGCTTGGCACGAAGAATTTCAGGACAGCCAGTAGCGTCGCTCTGCGCTCGTCTCGCTCGTACTAGCTACCCTCGTTCGTGCTACTCTTGCCTTTTCTCGGATCCTCATTTCGCTGCATCATCGGATCTTTGCAGAAAGTCGCATGAAGCTTGTGGCAAAAATTCCGGCCGCGAATTAGGAGGGAACTCGAATGGAAGCCGACCTACGTTATCCCATCGGAAAATATCAGCGCCCCGGCGAGCTGACCGGCGAACAACGCTTCGAATTCATCGACGCCATCGCGGAGACTCCCGAGCGTCTGGTATCGGCTTTGAAAAATCTTTCGGCCGACCGGCTCGAGACTCCGTACCGTCCGGGAGGATGGACAGTGCGCCAGGTGGTGCATCACCTTCCCGACAGTCACATGAATGCCTACGTGCGCATGAAGCTCGCGCTCACTGAGGACGTGCCCACCATCAAGCCCTACGACGAAGCCCGCTGGGCCGAGCTATTCGATGGCAAGAGGTTGCCCCTCAGCTCTTCCCTCGAACTCTTGGAAAGTTTGCACAAGCGCTGGGTGCTGATGCTGAAGTCGCTCGCTCCCACCGACTGGGCGCGAACGTTTCGTCATCCGGATCACGAGAAGCCTATGTCCCTCGACGACTCGCTCGCCCTCTACGCCTGGCACGGAAGGCATCACGTCGCGCACATCACCGCCCTGCGCCAACGCAACGGCTGGCAGTAACAATCTGAACGGACGGAGCATATCGAAGATCCTAGGTGCTGGGTGCGTAGGTTGCCCATTGCTCGCGACAGTGGGTTTTGCCTAGTTCGAGCCGAACGACACATGGGACATACTAAATGCTCGTTCGAAAAGTGGTAGAATCCAATCATGCCGCACAGCTTCTCGAGCTATAACCCGGAGCCGGAGGCGCAAGCTTCGGGTAGATTGGGCGGCGTACCCCCGAGAAAAACATCAGTTGGCGTCTTGGATCCGCCAGTTCCTCCGAGAAATCCACCCAAGAATCCGCTTAGCGCGCTCCTAGCCAATATCCGGAAATTCTTCGTTCGTCGCTAGCTTCAATCACGCGCAGCGTCGCAAACCTTGTTCCGAAATAAGCTTTTACGGAGCGGGTACGTTGACCACAGTGTTCACCATGGTTACCGACGCGTTAAGTCCCAATGCTCGGCCGTTGAGTGTTGTTATCGTTGCATTACCGGCGGTGGAGAAAGTGACTCCAGCGGAAGCGATGATGGTGCCCACCATAGTGCCGCCACCTGCGGCGTTGATTGTTGCGGTGCTGCCCACCTGCCAAAACACATTCTTGGCTTGTGCTCCGTTAGTCAAAATTACATTGCGAGGTGTTCCAGGATCTCCGACTATGAGCGTGCTGGCCATCTGGAAGACCCAGATCGCGTTGGAGTCGCCCTGGCCATCCAAAGTTAGATCCGATCCGGTGATCAAGAACGACCCACCCGCGGCTTTGTATGTGCCGGCCGGCAACGGGGCGATGCCACCAAGTTGGCCTGCCCCCGGATCGATTCCTCCAGGCCGCGAAGCAGGTGAAAGATTAATGAAGGCAGTATTGGCGTCGCTCAATGCCTGAGTAGCAATCGAGAATGTAGTCGCGTTGCCTTCAGGGCACGTACCGTCGGGGGCTGGCGGAGCGGTGTATATATTTCCGTTCACTGTTCCTACGTTGAGAGGCGTTTCTGTGTAAGTACATCCAGGCCCCGCATCGTGGAATCCGGTTACTGCAGTCGAAGCGCTGGTCGTCCCGATATTTCCATTGATCACGGTGTTGATTCCCTGATTGGTGATTCCTGCACCGCCTCCTATAGATCCAAACGTTGATGATGTTCCGAGATTAGGACCTGCCGGGCTGGCGGACCTTCCGGTAGTGAAGCTCCACGGGTTCGGTGTCGTTCCGGCAGCCAGTGGATTTCCGGCCAGGTCCGTGGCCGCGTTTGTGATTGTGGCAGTGTACTCCTTGTCGGGAGTGAGGTTTGCCGCAGGGGTAAAGGTTGCTATTCGACTCGCGGGATCGTAAGTGACATTTCCTGCAACGCTGGCGCCGTCAGCTCCCGCCACGGCCAGAGTAAACGTACCGGGTGCCGTGACGGTCACCGGATTCATAGCCTTGCTGAAGGTTGCGCTAACTGCGGCGTTGAGTGGGATGTTCAGACTCACGCTCGCCGGACTCGTCAGAGTTATGGTTGGCGAAGTGGTGTCCGGTCCTGCGCCGGTCGTAAAGCTCCACACGAAGTCGGCAGCCAACGCATTTCCGCTAAGGTCCTCGGCTGCAGTCGTAATTGTGGCGGTGAACTCCGTATTCGCCGCTAACGCGCTTGCCGGCTGAAAGGTTGCTGATGTTCCAGCGTAACCAACTGTTCCGGGCACTGCTGCCCCACCGACTCCCGTCACGGCCAGTGTAAAAGTTCCACTCGCTGTGATCGTGGCTGAGTCCATCACTTTGCTAAAAGTTGCCGTGATCGCTTGATTGGTTGGAACGCTAATTGCCCCCGATGCTGGGAGTGTGGCGATTACGGTTGGTGCGGTCGTGTCAGCGGTCGTTCCCGCCGTAAAACTCCAGACAAAGTCGCCCGCCAGCGCGTTGCCGGTTGCGCTTTGAGCCGACGTGCTGATGGTGGCTGTGTATTGGGTACTTGGCAGCAAACTCACGCTAGGTGCAAACATGGCTGTGTTGGTCGCCGCTACGTACTCTACCGTTCCGGCAACAGCCGCTCCGCCCACACCCGAGACCGCCATCGTGAACGTTCCGGCAGCCATGACTGTCGTTGGGTTCATCGCTTGACTGAATGTCGCCGTAATTTTCTGATTTATCGGTACGTTGATTGCGCCGTTCCGCGGATTCGTCGAGATTACTGTCGGGATCGCTCCGGTTGTAAACATCCACATGAAGTCGCTCGTGAGACTATTTCCGCGAGGATCTTCAGCTCCGGTCGTAATCGTCGCGGTATAAAGAGTGTTCGGGGCCAGAGCTGCGGCTGGTGTGAACGTGGCTGTTGTTCCGGAGTACGTCACCGTGCCTGTCACTGCTGCGCCTCCCGCTCCCGTCACCAGGAACGTCGACATATTTATCGTGGTGGCATTCATTGCCTCACTGAAGCTCGCGGTAATTATTTGTGTTGTCGGAACGCCCGTAGCGTCGTTGGCAGGCGTTGTAGCAACTATAGCGGGAACCACAACAGTTCTTTTTGTTTCGCCGCATCCGGCTAGAAAACTGGTTAAAAGAAACGCCAGGACAAAAGTCGTTCGAACCGTTGCATTGTGCATCAGTTTCTCCTATGTAACCAGCGGAAGACTCTCACCCCACGGTTCTGTCACTGCCTCGCGGAGTCAGCTTCAATAAAGCGGTGGGCTGTTGGCGGCAAAAATTCGCACTCTCAACACAACAGAATGTGAATTCCAGAGGTCACTCGAAAATTACATTTCGAATTCTCCGTTCCACAATTGCTCACTGGAGACGACATGCATGCAAAATCCGGGCCAAAGACAATTTATGGTTTTGCGTTTCGAAGGATGGGAAGCGGCGGAGGGCTAGCTCATTGATTTCAAAGGCGGGAAGATTCAATCCTGTCCTCAAAATCAGAAAACACTCTCATTTCGTAGTTCAGTTTTGTGCCAAATGGGGAATAAAGCAGAGCCATTTCCGGATGGTGTTCTGGTCTATTTCAAAACCTTCTAACAATTTCCCGCTCATCGCAACCCTTGGCAGCCATTCTAATTCTTACGGCAATGGAGGCAGGCCGATTTGCGCGAGAATTTCGCGGAAGCGAGGTTCATCGTGGAGAGTGGACATCGTCAGGTCAATCCTCAATTGAGCAAGGTCCGTGTCGCGTTTTAGGTAGGAGTTCTGCAAATCTTTCAGAGCTTGTTCCTTATCGCCGAGCAACGCGGATGTCTGCGCCAAGTTATACGCTTGTTCTTGCCCCTTGGCGTACAAATTTTGCTGCTCTTTCAGAATTGCAATCAACATGCCGCGCGAGCCGCCCCGAGCGAACCCTTTTTCCCCCGCTGCTGCGACGGCGAGGCGATGCTCGTCATGGAGCAGTGTGGCGGATTTTCTGGACTCCGCCAGATATTGTGGCCAATTTCCCTGCACCATGTATATCAATGCCAAATAGTTATGAGGCGAAAGAAAATCGGGCTCGCTGGCTTCGAGTTGTTTCAATAGGGCGAGTGCCTGATCGGTGTAACCCGCATAAAACAGAATCAAGCCTTTATCCGCGAGTATCGATTTAGATTCCGGGTCCAGCTTCTGCGCTCTTTCAATTTCCACGATCGATTCCGGGAAGCGGCCCAAATGCAGCAAAAACGTGGCGTACCAATGACGCCCGCGCACCGAGTTTGGATCCAATTCCAGCGCGCGTTTGAATTCACGCTGCGCACTGGGAACGTCCCAGGACCAATAAAAATCCACGAATGCGAGTGAGCTGTGTGCGCCTGAGAGCGAATCATCCAGGGCGATCGCGCGCTTGGCCGCGGCGGCCGCCCGTGGGTACGCTTCGCTCGGCGGCATCACGGAATATTCACGCAGTAGGTTATAACTGTCCGCCATTCCCACATAGGGTTCCGCATACTGCGGATCGCGCACCACTGCCTGCGTGAAATAGTCCACCGCTTGATTGAGGGACTCCGGAGTCCTCTTATTAAAGTAATAGACTCCCTTCAGATAGAGTTGTTCGGCGTCCGGGTCAATCGCGCGCGATCGTGAAGCCGCGGCATCTTTGCGTGCCGCTCGAGTGGACCAACTGCGCCGTGTGAGCGCGGCGGCCGCCAGGACGGCCATGATTACCACCGCGAATACGAAGTACCGGAGCTCGCGCCAGCGGTCTGATATAGCCGGCGAGCGGCTGCTCTCTGCTCCACGGCGCTCGCCAACGCGCCTGTCGCCAGCTACGCCATCGGGGAACGGGGAATCGGGCGATGCAAGCTCCGGGGAGTTCTCGGCATCCGTCTCCCCTCCAGAAATGGCAGGATTGATCTCTCCTTCGAGTTCGGCGGTGTCGTTTTTACCCTTCAACCATTCGATTAGCTCGTCGGTGTTGGCGTACACGTTCGCGCGCCCCGCACCCGGGACACGATGGACTGGAAGGCCGCGAGTTATCTCCCACCGCTTGACGGTGCGTTCGTCGCGACCGAAGAAGGCGCCGATCTCTTTCCAAGTGTCGAGGCGCCTATTGGGGCCCAGAGTGCTGTCCGAGGGGCTCATTGTCCCGATTTTTCCCGATTTGTCCTCGATTGCCGTTTGTACTGTGGCTCGGGTAACCGGATTATACCTTGTTCATAGCGTAGAGTTCACAATCTTCATTTTTTCAAGCTTGCCGTGCGTCGGGGGGACGGACGGCCCGGCTCCGGGCGGGAACGAGTTCCCAGGCTCGTTCCCGACGGGTGTTGCGTCTGTCGCTTTGCCATCTCGCTGGCCGGATTGAGGTTGCCGAGTCCGAGGTCAGCGCTGCCGCAGTCCTTCAGCGCCCTAGGACAGCTCTCCTCGCATTTCTAGACCCTCCGATTTCGGCGATTCTCATCGTCGGCGACCCACGCGACTGCAACCATCCTGCCACCTTTGGAAAACCGAAGCGAAAATCTGTGGGAGCCAAACAGCATTAAGGTCACCGGCACTTCCGGAGCAGTTCGCGCACTCGACAAGAGTGACACTGATGCGCGACCCTAACGAACTATCGGCCGCGCGAAATCTTTTCGTAATAAGTGGTAGAATCCGCCGGTGTTGCAAGGTTTCAGACCCTGACCAGGCTGTCGGCGTGAGCCTCGCGCAGATTCAGCCGGCCGCAGCGGAATCTTCTTTGAGTTTCTCGAATCTGATGGCGGACGGAACTAGCTTTGTCATTCATGAAAACAAGCCAACGTGTAAAGGGGCAACCGGCCGGAGGCAACGATGAATAATGAACGCAAGATCGCAATCGGGGCGTGGCTGCTAGCAATCACGATCAGCGCCATCGTTTTGGCCGGGTGCTCGAAAGGTGGGGCGGGCGCCGGCGGAGCTCCCGACGTTCAGGTGGTTCAAGTCGAACAGAAGGACGTCCCGATTTATGGCGAGTGGATCGGCACGCTCGACGGTTTCACAAACGCCGACGTCAGGGCACAGGTGACGGGCTACTTACTGCGGCAGGGATATCAGGAAGGCTCATTCGTTAAGCAGGGCCAACTGCTTTTTCAAATTGATCCACGTCCCTTTCAGGCGGCGCTTGACCAAGCCGAAGGGCAGTTGGCGCAGGCTAAAGCCAACCTGACGAACGCCCAGGCAGTACAAGGCAGGACGCAGCTTGACGTCAACCGCTACACGCCTCTCGCGAAAGAAGAGGCCGCGAGCCAGCAGGATCTCGACAACGCCGTTCAGAATAACTTGGCCGCCAAGGCCACCGTGGAGACATCCGAGGCGGCAATCAAAACCGACGAAGCGGCCGTCGAAACAGCCAGGATCAATCTCGATTTTACTCACCTCATTGCGCCGATCGACGGCATCGCGGGGCAGGCCCAGCTTCAGGTAGGTGCCTTGGTGAGCCCGAGCAGTGGGGTTGTGACTTCCGTTTCCACCGTAGATCCTATCAAGGTTTATTTCACCGTCAGCGAGAGCGAGTATCTGGATTGGAATAAACGATTCCCCACAGAGACCACCCTGGAAGCCGCTAACAAGACCCTACGCCTACAACTGATTTTGGCCGACGGCTCGACCTACCCACGCGAAGGCAGATTCTCCTTCGCGGACCGCCAAGTGAATGTGGGCACCGGTGCCATTCGAATCGTCGGGCTATTTTCGAATCCAGGAAATATTTTGCGGCCCGGTGGCTACGGCAGAGTTCGGGCGGCCGTCCGGGTCCAGAAAGACGCGCTACTCGTGCCCCAGCGAGCGGTGACTGAGCTGCAAGGCGCCTACCAGGTAGCCGTTGTCGATAGCGAGAACAAGGTCAGCATACGCACGGTCACAGTCGGCGACCGTGTCGGCTCCCAGTGGATCATCGCAGACGGACTGAAGCCGGGTGAGCGCGTGGTGGCCGAGGGCGTGCAAAAGGTGCGTCCCGGTGCCCAAGTAAACCCGAAGCCGTACGTGCCCGATAACACGACGGCGCAGAAAAGGTAAGATCCATGTCCAAATTTTTCATCAACCGCCCCATCGTCGCAATCGTGATCTCGATAGTGACAGTACTTATCGGCGTGATCACGATCGTCAGCTTGCCCGTCGCACAATTTCCGAACATTGCGCCGCCGGAGGTTCAAATTCAAGCAACCTACGTCGGTGCGGATGCGCTGACCCTGGAACAGTCCGTCGCTACTCCGATCGAGCAGCAAATGAGCGGCGTGGACAACATGAACTACATGTATTCGTTAAACGCCACCGCCAATGGCGGCATGACCATGATCGTGGATTTCGATGTGAAGACGGATCCAAACACGGATCAAATTCTGGCGCAGGCGAGGGAGACGCAGGCGGCTTCGCAGCTACCGGCTGATGTCACGAATTATGGAATCACCGTCCAGAAGTCCGTGACCTCACCGCTGATGCTAATCACGTTGTACTCGCCCAACGGAACGTACAACGCGGACTTTCTTGCCAACTATGCCTACATCAATATTCACGATCCGTTGACGCGTTCCAAGGGTATCGGGAACGTTCAGATCTTCGGCGCCGGGCAATATGCGATGAGGTTGTGGGTGAAGCCGGACCAATTGGGCAAGCTGGGCATCACCGTTACCGACATCATCAGTGCTATCCAAGCGCAGAACACCGTGAACCCCGCAGGACAGGTGGGTGGCGAGCCGGTGCCCAAA
>Ga0209330_1000716_pt1 | contig 12222 bp, 10 predicted proteins | sample JacPinW_OM2H0_O3_FD_187969 | JGI IMG/M metagenome (GOLD analysis project Ga0209330, IMG submission 187969) | Forest soil microbial communities from Algoma, Ontario, Canada - Jack Pine, Ontario site 1_JW_OM2H0_O3 (SPAdes) (version 2) | ecosystem: Environmental > Terrestrial > Soil > Boreal...
TGCAGCGCGACCAGCTATCGCGCCGACAACGGAACGCGATGGCCGAATTGCAGGAAAGGTATAAAGGCCTGACTGCGCGCGAGCGTAAAGTGATGGACCTCGTAGCTTCTGGTATGCAGACGAAGCAGATCGCCTCGGTGCTCGGGACCAGCGAAATTACCGCCGCCGTCCATCGGGGACGCGTAATGCATAAGATGCAGGCGGGTTCTCCCGCCGAATTGGGCAGCATGGCGGAAAGACTGAAACCTTCCGCAAACCGATAATGCTTGTACCTCCACAGCAGCACCAGCTCCTCTAGGCACGAAAATCTGCTCCTCGCGGCTATACGTATCCCCATATATAACCGGACTATATGAAATCATAATTGCTTTTTTTGAAGGCGGAGATAGATTCGTGTCAGATATGAGCAGCGTCAAGAGAGCGAACTTGGTTGCCGTCGTCGACGACGACGACTTGCTCCGGGATGCACTACGGCGCCTGCTCAAAGCCTCCGGGTTGGGGGCAATCTCATTCGAATCGGCGGAAGATTTACTGAACTCCGGCCGACTTTCGGAGATTGCTTGCCTGATCGCAGACGTTCGCATGCCGGGCATATCCGGTCTTGATCTGCAAGCGAGGCTTAAAACTGAGCGATGCGCGATCCCGATCATTTTCATTACGGCCCATGGCGACGCCAAGATGCGGATTCAAGCAATGCGCGACGGGGCGGTGGAATTCTTGACTAAACCTTTCGACAACGCAGTCCTAATAGAGATGGTCCGATCCGCGCTGGAGGAGTAGCTCGCGAAGGCTTTGGGAGTCGAACGAATGAGACTAATTGATCAAGACCGTCGGGCTCGCCGATTTGAGCAGATCATTGGCAGCAGCTCGGCCTTAAAAGTCGTTTTGGAGCAAGTGGAGCGCGTTGCAGCGGCGGATACCACAGTGCTCATTCACGGAGAAACCGGAACGGGCAAAGAGCTCATCGCTCACGCAATCCACAAAGCCAGCTCCCGCAGCGGCCAACCTCTGATTAAGCTGAATTGCGCTGCAATTCCCTTTGACTTGCTCGAAAGTGAGCTGTTTGGCCACGAGCGCGGGGCTTTCACTGGCGCTATCGCACAAAAGATTGGCCGCTTTGAATTGGCCGATAAAGGGACGCTATTCCTTGATGAGGTCGGAGACATACCTCTCGCCTTACAGCCCAAGCTCCTGCGTGTTCTACAGGAGCAGGAATTTGAACGCTTAGGGAGCGGCCGTACTCATTGCGTTGATGTGCGGCTCGTAGCAGCGACCCACCGCGACCTTGAGCGAATGGTGAAGCGTGACCAATTTCGCAGCGATCTGTACTATCGCCTGAATGTATTTCCCATTATGCTGCCCCCACTTCGCGACCGAGTCGACGATATCGGTCCCCTGGTGGAACATTACGTGGAGGTTTTTTCCCGCCGAGTTGGGAAGCACATAGAAAACATCCCAGACGAGTTCATTAGAGGATTCAAGTCATATTCGTGGCCAGGGAACATTCGGGAGCTCCAGAACATGATCGAACGCGCGGTAGTGCTGTCCGATGAAGGTGTGCTTCCGAATCTTCTACGTCCAACTCGTGTTGCATCTGTTATCGGCTTTCCCGCGAGCACAACGCTCTGTGACTCCGAACGCGCCATGATCATGAGAGCTTTAGAGACATCGGGATGGGTGGTCGGCGGCCCTTATGGTGCAGCCGTAAAATTGGGCCTGAAGCGTACTACGCTGGTTGCACGTATGAAAAAGCACGCGATCTTCCGGTCGACTGAAGAAAGTATTTGCGACAAGCCCCTCACCAGCAAATTGTCCAGCAATCGAATCTGTTAGGGTCGTCCGCAGAGCAATTGCTTTCCGTGGACATCGTTGCAGTTGCGTTAGTCCCGAAAACTACCCCCACCACATCAATCTCACCACCTTCCGTTGACCTGGATCTCTGATCGACCGTTGATCAAGTGCAGATGCGTTTGCCGATGCACAAATACTCAGTGTCCGCCTACTCACGGAGTAGCTTTCACTGTGAGGCGGCTGGAGTAGAAGCATCACGTGTCAGGATCTTGCCACTGTTGCGGATTGGTCTCGCCTCGTACGTATAGGTTGGTCGCTTCTATATGCCCACAGTGCTTTTTCCGCTCAAATGATATGGCAGAAGAATTGCGAAACTACGATACAAGGCAGCTTGAGGAAGGACTGACTGACCGTGGCGAACAAAATCGTCGACGACTTAACGAAGTTGCGGGAAGGGCGCGTCTCCAGAGTCCATCTACGCGGCCGTTTCCTGCTTCACTCTTTCGTCATCCTGGTTCTCCTGCTAGCGACCTTGTCATTGGGAACAGCCTGCGGAAGAACGAACGCCGCGCTCGCAATTCCTAGTCCCGAAGTGGAAGTCGCCACGGTAATGCAGAAGGACGTCCCCATCGTCAGTGAATGGGTGGCGACGCTCGACGGCTACGTAAACGCGCAGATTCAACCCCAAGTAACGGGATACATCATTCAGCAAACCTACAAAGAAGGTTCATTTGTCCGCAAGGGTCAAATGCTGTTCCAGATCGATCCACGCCCCTTCCAAGCACTCCTTGATCAAGCGAACGCTCAGCTGGCGCAGACCCATGCGCAACTCGCCAAGACTCAGATGGATGTCGATCGGGACGCTCCGCTCGCGAAGGCGCACGCCATTGCGCAAAGTCAATTGGACAACGACATCCAGGCGAACCGGGCCGCAGCGGCGACGGTCAAAGCAGCTGAAGCACAAGTTGAACAGGCACATCTGAATCTTGATTTCACGAACGTGCGATCGCTCATCGATGGCGTCGTGGGGATCGCTCAGGTGCAGATGGGAAATCTCGTCAATCCCACCACGGTTCTCACATCGGTTTCGCAGATAAACCCGATCAAGGCGTATTTCTCGATCAGTGAGCAGGAGTATCTCCACTATGCCGAGCGAATCAACGCGGAGGCGCAAAAGGAAAGACCCTCCAACGGACCGCCGTTTGATCTGATTCTGGCCGATGGGTCGGTTTATCCCCTCAAAGGATTTGGTCTGCTCACCAATCGTCAGGTGGATGTGAGCACAGGCAGTATCCAGGTCGTCTGTTCTTTTCCCAATCCACAAAGCTACCTTCGCCCCGGCCAGTTTGGAAGGCTGCGGGCAGCGGCCGACGTCAGGCACGACGCGTTGCTCGTACCGCAGAAAGCCGTGAGTGAACTGCAAGGAAGCTATCAAGTTGCAGTCGTCGGCCTAGACAACAAGGTGAGCATTAGGGAGGTGAAAGTCGGAAGCCGCGTCGGGCCGATGTGGATCGTAGAAAGCGGAGTCAAACCGGGCGAACTAGTGATTATCGAGGGACTTCAGAGAGTTCAAAGCGGCGCGACAGTGAGAATCAAACCGCTGCAGGCGAAGGGCGATTGACCATGTCCAAGTTTTTCATCAACCGCCCAATTGTGGCCATGGTCATCGCGATCATCATGGTGATCGTAGGAGCCGTTACTATCGCCACGCTTCCCGTGGCCCAGTTCCCCAACATCGTTCCACCCGAGGTTCAGGTCCTCGCAACCTACGTAGGGGCGGACGCACAGACCATCGAACAGTCCGTAGCGACGCCCGTCGAGCAGCAGATGAGCGGCGTGGACAACATGAACTACATGTATTCGCTGAACTCGACCGCCGACGGCCTGATGCACCTCATCGTGGACTACGACGTAAAGACCGATCCAAATACCGACTTGATGCTGACCCAAATGCGGCAAACTCAGGCCGCATCTCAATTGCCTTCCGATGTCACCAACTATGGCATCACCGTCCAAAAGAGTGTGACCGCTCCACTGATGCTGATCACGCTCTATTCTCCCCACGGCACCTACGATGCCCGTTTTCTCGCGAACTACGCTTATATCAATCTCGCCGACCAGATCAATCGCTCTTACGGCATCGGGAGCGTCCAGGTATTTGGCGCCGGCCAATACGCGATGCGTCTTTGGGTGAAGCCCGACCGGCTCGCGAAATTGGCAATCACCGTTCCCGAGATTGTTTCGGCCATCCAATCACAAAACACCGTCAATCCCGCGGGTCAGGTCGGGAGTGAACCGGTTCCGAAAGGTCAGGCGTTCACCTATACCGTGCGGGCACAGGGCCGCATGACATCGCCCGAAGAGTTCGAAAATATCGTCGTGCGCGAATCGCCCAGCGGGGCGGCGGTTCGCGTAAAGGATGTCGCGCGGGTGGAGCTTGGCGCCCAGACCTACAACACGGTGAGCCGCATGGACGGCAGAGGCGCTGCCCTCGTTGCGGCATACCAACTCCCGGGATCGAACGCCGTCCAAGCAGCAAACACGGTCAGGAAACTGATGGCAGAACTCAGGACCCGGCTGCCGCAGGACATGGATTATGCCATCTCGCTGGACACGACCGAAGCCGTCAGCGCGGGGATGAAGGAAATCGTGCTGACGCTCGTCATCGCCATCCTCCTGGTCCTCATCGTCGTTTTCCTGTTTCTACAAGGCTGGCGTGCGACGCTGATTCCGCTGCTCGCTGTGCCCGTCTCCCTCGTCGGCACTTTCATGTTCTTCCCTTTGTTTGGATTCTCGATCAACACGCTTTCACTGTTCGGGTTAGTGCTGGCTATTGGATTGGTTGTCGACGACGCGATCGTCGTTGTTGAGGCAGTGGAGCGGCATATCGACGAGGGCCTCGCGCCAAAAGCCGCTGCGCTCAAGGCGATGGAGGAAATCTCCGGTCCGGTCATCGGCATTGCTCTGGTTCTTTCCGCAGTCTTTATTCCTACGGCGTTCATACCCGGAATCACCGGGCGCCTTTACCAGCAGTTTGCCGTGACCATTGCCTTCTCCGTGATCCTGTCGGCGTTCAATGCGTTATCGCTGAGCCCGGCACTGGCGGCGCTGTTGCTGCGTCCAAAGACTTCTTCACACGGACCGCTCGCGGCATTTTTCGGCTGGTTCAATCGTGTGTTCGCGAATGCTACGGAATGGTATGTCCGGACGTGTGGCTTCCTTATCCGCAAGACTGCAATCGCGCTGATTCTCCTCGCAGGTTTTGCTGGCGCTGCCGCCTGGTTCGGCAGCAAAGTCCCATCAAGTTTTCTCCCCGATGAGGATCAGGGTTACATCTACGTAAACCTTCAGCTTCCGACCGCCGCGTCGCTTCAGCGCACAGACGATGTTGCCGCGGAAGTCGAAAACATACTGGCCAACACTCCAGGTGTCGAGCATACGACCACCGTTGTTGGATTCAGCCTTCTCAGCTTCGTGCGTACCAGCTACAACGCCTTCTTCTTTGTGACGCTGAAACCCTGGGACGCCCGGAAATCACGCTCCGAGCAACTCCAGGCGATTAAGCAGCGAATCAATACGGATCTGTCATCGCTGCCCGAAGGGATAGCGTTCTCCTTTTCGCCGCCAGCCATTCCCGGCATTGGAACATCCGGCGGATTCACGTTCGTGCTTGAGGATCGCGCCGGCAAGGACCTCGAATTTCTTTCGTCGAATCTCCAGACCTTTCTAACCGAAGCGCGAAAACGCCCGGAACTTGCAGGACTCAGCACCACCTCTCTTTCGAGCGTGCCGCAACTGTACGCGGACGTGGACCGCGAAAAAGTCATGAAACAGGGTGCGTCCGTCCGAGATGTGTATCAGACACTGCAGGCCTTCATGGGCGGCTACTTCATCAATTACTTCAACCGCTTTGGCCGGCAGTGGCAGGTGTACATCGAGGCGGAGGGCGATTACCGCACGCAGGCGGAAAATGTCGGCCAGTTCTATGTTCGAAACAACAAGGGTGCGATGGTGCCTCTATCGTCCGTCACGCGCTTCGAGTCGCGCGACGGTCCGGAATTCACCATGCGCTTTAACGAATATCGCGCCGCCCAAATCAATGGTGCCGCCGCTCCCGGCTATAGCGCAGACCAGGCCATGGCTGCCCTCGAAGATGTTTTTCGAAAGACGATGCCGCGCGAGATGGGTTTCGACTATCTGGGCATGTCCTTTCAGGAAAAGAAAGCCCAGGAAGGGATTCCGCCCGCGGCTATCTTCGGATTCTCTCTTCTGTTCGTTTTCTTGATTCTCGCCGCGCTATATGAAAGCTGGTCTCTCCCGTTCAGTGTTCTTCTCAGCACACCGGTCGCGATTTTTGGAGCGTTTTCCGTTTTGTGGTTGAGGCGCACGATCCTGTCCGCTTTTCTGCCGACTTACATGGTGCAGATCGAAAGTGACGTCTACGCGCAAATCGGTCTCGTGATGTTGATCGGACTTGCGGCGAAGAACGCCATCCTCATTGTGGAGTTTGCGAAAGAACAATACGAGCACGGCAAGCCACTGGTGGATGCGGCGCTTGAAGGGGCCCGCCTCCGGCTTCGCCCGATCCTGATGACTTCGTTCGCCTTCATCCTGGGAGCGGTCCCGCTATGGACGGCATCCGGTGCCGGAGCCGTGGCCCGCCAGATCATGGGCACAGCTGTCATTGGGGGGATGTTGGCTGCGAGCCTTATCGGTATTTTTTTCATTCCCGCCATGTTCTACCAGGTGGAAAAGTGGTCGGGCGCGGGCTCGGAGCGCCAATCAGCCTCCGTTTCCCAAATCGCACCGGCGGAGGGAGATTAACGTGCGGTACCACGTTATTTTGCTGGGCGCCGTCCTTTTGACTGCTGGGTGCACAGTGGGCCCGCGGTACAAGAGGCCTGCTGTCGCGGTGCCTGGCACCTATCGCGGGACGGCGCCGGAAGAAAGCCCCCAACCGCAGGCCACAGCGCCGCAAGCTGTCCCGCTTGGTGAGCAGAAGTGGTGGGACGTTTTTCAGGATGAACAGCTGCGCTCCCTGATCCGCACTTCACTCCGACAGAACTACGATTTGCGCATAGCGGCATCGCGCATTCTCGAAGCGCAGGCGCAACTCGGAATCACGCGAGCCGATCAATTTCCAACGCTGAGCGGGGGAGGGGCGATTGCCGATGTGCGTTCGCCCCAGTCCAAGTTGGTTCCAGAATTTGAAACCAGCACGGGTCAGGTGAATGTTTCCGCAGCTTGGGAGCTTGATTTCTGGGGCAAGTTCCGCCGCGCGACAGAAGCCGCGCGAGCCAATCTCCTTGCCAGTGAATGGGCCCGCCAGGAAGTTGCCTCAACTCTCGTGGCGAATGTTGCCTCCGCATACTTTCAGCTGCGGGCACTCGACTTGCAGCTGGAAATCTCAAAGCGCACACTCGATTCTCGGCAGGAATCGCTGCGACTGACGAAGGTTCTGGCAAATGGCGGCGCGACCTCTCTGCTCGATGTACGCCAGGCGGAGCAGCTGGTTTTCACGGCGGGCGCGGAAGTCCCCGCTCTGGAACAGCAGATTGAACAACAGGAAAACTTCCTGAGCATACTCCTTGGACAGAATCCCGGTGACGTCCCGCGGGGTCAGTCTCTCACGGAGCAACGCCAGCCTCCCGAAGTTCCTCCAGGTCTTTCCTCGGCATTGCTTGAGCGCCGTCCTGATATTCGCCAAGCGGAGGAACAGTTGATTGCCGCAAACGCCGAGATCGGCGTAGCGCGCGCCGCTTACTTTCCACAAATCTCGCTCAGCGGCGCGAGTGGATTTGAGAGTTCCGCTTTGAGCAATTTGTTCGCCGGACCTGCGGGCGCGTGGAACTTCGGCGCGTCGCTGGCCCAGCCCATATTCACAGCGGGCAGGCTTCGTTCCGGGGTTCGGCTGGCCGAAGCGCGTCAGCAAACCGCGCTGCTTGTTTACCAGCAATCTGTTCAGGCGGCGTTTCGCAGTGTTTCCGACGCCCTGGTCGCGTACCGCAAGACTCGAGAATTCCGCGTGCAGGAAGAATTTCTGTTCCGGTCGGCGCAGGACGCGGCCCATCTGTCCCACATGCGCTATGCCGGCGGCGTCACCGGTTATCTGGAAGTTTTGACCAACGAAACGAATGCCTTTTCTGCGGAACTTGGGCTTGTGCAGGCACGCCAGAACGAATTGCTGGCGCTGGTTCAGCTGTACGAGGCGCTTGGAGGAGGGTGGCAGACGTAAAGACTTCCTACGGTTGCTGGTTCGTGGAATGAAATCGAAACGGAATGAACGTGATCGATGAATCTTGCAACCTGGATCGCGCAGAACAGTGAGGGGCACCGCTTGAAACCCAGTGGAGGCGACTTAGCCAGCGGCATCGAAATCGCCGTTGATCGCACTGCGGCGGATGCCGTGGTCCGCTTGAGGGGCCGCATTGACGTAGATTCCTCACCCGACGTTCGGGACTGCTTGCGGACCATTCTTTTGAACGATCCACCTCCACAGGCGGTCGCTGTGGATTTAGTGGAGGTCACATCGATCGAAGCGTCCGGGATCGCGACCCTCGTGGAGTCGCTCAGAGTGGCAAGGCATCGCAAGATTCGATTCCATTTGCGGGCGCAGGGTTCCGTGCTCCAGCTATTCGAATCTGCTGGGTTTCTCGCGCTGTTCGACAAAGACCAGGACGGAAAGGGAGCGTAATGATGGCGAACATTCTTGAAACCGTCGGCGAGAGAACAATCGAGCACCTCGATTATGTCGGAAGCCTGAATATTCAGTGGTGGGCCACGGTTCGCGCAATGGCGCAGGCGCTTCCATTTATCGGGAACCGTTATCGCTGGAAGACCACTGTGAGGCAAATGCTGGAAATTGGAGTCGATGCAATCCCGATGGTTTCTTTGATGGCGGTTTGCACGGGATTTATCTTCGCCATGCAGGGCGCGTCTGAACTGCGCCGTTTTGGCGCGCTTCGTTACGTCGTCGACTTGGTTGCAGTGGGCTTCACGCGAGAACTCGGGCCCCTGATGACGGCAATTGCGGTAAGCGGCCGCTCCGGCTCCGCCTTTGCGGCGGAGATCGGCACCATGAAAGTGACCGAAGAACTCGATTCCCTCCGTGTCATGGCGCTTGAGCCACTCGAATTTGTGCTCGCGCCAAAGTACCTCGCAGCCTTGATTGCGGTCCCCTGCCTGAGTGTCATTTCAAACCTGTGCGGCATCCTGGCCGGCGGATTGTTCATGTTCTTCAGCATTCACTTGATGCCCGGTCTCTACCTCCGCTATGTGTTCAATTCAATCGAACTGCGCGACGTGATCATGGGAATGATCAAGAGCGTGGTCTTCGGGACCATCATTGCCCAGGTCGGTTGCCTTGAAGGGATGCGGGTCCACGGAGGTCCTGATTCTGTCGGTCGCTCAACGACCAATGCTGTCGTGAAATCGACTTTCCTGGTCATCATTGCGGACGCAATCTTCACGGCGATTTTTTATTTTACGGCGAAACACTAATGGCCATTATTTCAGTTCGCGATCTGGTGGTGGAGTACGACGGCCGCCGAATACTCAACGGGCTCAATCTCGACATTGAGCACGGAGAGACGATGGTGTTGTTGGGTGGGAGCGGCTGCGGAAAGAGCACCTTGTTGCGTCAGATCATCGGCTTGGAGAAACCCAAGTCCGGCAGCGTGTTCGTGAAAGAAGTTGATATCACGCGCTGTTCAAAAGCCGAGCTCAAGAAGGTACGGAGATCGATAGGCGTCGCCTTCCAGAGTGCCGCGTTGTTCAACTCGTTAAATATAGAAGATAACGTCGCTTTACCTTTGCGCGAACATACGCGTCTTGCGCCTTCCATCATTGAACTCGTGGTTTGGATGAAGCTCGCAGCAGTTGGCCTCGCGGACCGTGGGAAATTGCTTCCTGCGGAGCTTTCCGGAGGGATGAAGAAGCGTGCAGCAGTCGCGCGCGCCATCGCGCTTGGTCCCGAAATTCTGGTTCTCGACGAACCATCAGCGGGGCTTGACCCAATCGTCGCGGCGGAACTCGACGAACTGATTCTGCTACTCAAGCACACCTTCCACATGACCATCATTGTGGTTACGCACGAATTGCCAAGCGCATTCTTGATCGCGGACCGCATTGCCATGCTCTATCAGGGTGCCTTCAGTTCAATCGGTACCAAAGAGCAGCTCAAGGCGAGCCAGAATCCGCGTGTTCGCCAGTTCCTTGACCGGGTTCCCGAGGACATTGCGAGAACTCCAGTCACTGCACACTTCGCTAAATACCTGAACTCGCCGGAGGCAAATCAGTGAGCACAGAAGCCAAAGTGGGAGCGTTTGTCCTGGGATCAATTGCGGTTCTTGCTTTTACGATCATCCGCCTGCTCGGCGCACAACTCAGCGGACATGTCCTTCCATACCACACATACCTTCGGTACGCGGGCGGTCTGGAGCCGGGCGCTGCAGTCCTCTTCGGCGGAATCGAAGTGGGAAGAGTGACGGCTGTGCGGCCCGCTGCTGCGGACCCAACCAAGATTGAGATTCAGCTCGATGTGAAGGAAAACACTCCGCTGAACGAAAAGTCCGTAGCCAAGCTGGGCTTTATCAGCGTCATGAGTGGAGCCGCATTGTCTGTCACGACCGGCAGCAACGAGGCGAGGCGTCTTCCAGCGAATTCGGTCATTCCGTCGCAGGAGGCCGCGAGCCTGGATGCGATCACTGACAAAATGGCGGGTGTTGCAGACAACGCCAATGGCTTGATCACCGAGGTGCGGGGAGAACTCGGCGGAATCAGCGGAGATGCGCGGACGCTGCTGGCCAATCTGAATACCGTGGCCGGCAAGGCCAATCAGCAGAAGGTCCAGGCGGCTTTGGATAACGTCAACGCCATGCTCGCGACCGAACGGCCGAAGATTGACCGCCTCACCGATCAGTTGAATGCAGTGAGCCAGCACGCTGACGAAACCATTCAAAACGTGAACGGTACGGTGAGTGATATACGGCAGCCGGTCCGTGAGGATCTCGCTCAGCTGCAGAGCACGTTGCTCCAGACCAAACAATTGCTGGCTGACATGCAGGTACTGGTGCGGGCCAATGATTACAAGATCCATGACACCATCGAAAACCTGCGGACGGCAACGGAAAACCTCGGCCAGCTGACCGAATCGGTGAAACAGCAGCCGTGGAGCCTGATACGGATCAAAAACCCGGAAGACCGGAAGTTGCCCAAATGAACTGTCCGAATAGGAAAAAGCACAGTGCGGCGGAGCCTAATAATATGAACCGAATTCGCGTCACGACCATGTTTGCGCTTTTCAGTCTGTTCATCCTCGCTGGGTGTTCAGGCAAGATGCGCTATCCGAGTTACTACACCCTCAATCTTCCGGCTCCCCCTGATCCGCCGGCGGCCGAAAACGCCAAGGCAACAGTGGCGATTCACGAATTCACCGCTCCCGCCTACCTTCGCCGCGGAGAGATTGTGTTCAAGACATCGCCGGAAGCGGTCGGCTTCTACACATACCACCGCTGGGCTGTCGATCCATGCGAGTTCATGACCGACTCGATGAGGGATCGCCTCAATGCCACGGGACTTTTCGCACAGGTGAAACGCTACGACGGTCGGTCCGACGCCGAATACTTGGTGAGCGGGCGTTTGGAGAAGCTTGAGGAAATCGACTATGACGGTGGCGTCAAGGTTGTCGTAACGATCTCCGCCCAGATGGTCAGGTTCGATAGCGGAGCGGCTGTGTGGACTAAGTCTGTTTCGGAAACCGGAAATGTCAACAAGAGAGATGTGCCTGCCGTGGTGTCGGCAATGAGCAGCGCGATGGATCACGCCATGCAGGAATTGCTCTCGTCGTTGCCCGTTGAGATGTCCCGTTCCGCAATGGTTAAGCGGAACTAGCGGCACCGCAACTGCGTTTGGATTCGGCAGTGCAAGAAAGGCGTTCAGCCCGGAGAATTTCGGTTCAACGAATGCGAATGGCGGGCCCAATGAACATGGATGATCGTGTTTCCGACAAAAGTCCTGCTGCAAGAACGTTAATGAGGGATAAGCGGCAGTAAATGCCGGCTCGCTTACCGTGTCGCTGGTACTTCGTTCCGATTGAAATACATAATCAAGGAGATATGCGATGGCAACCGTGACAGAGAAAGAGACGATTAAAACCCTTACAACGCACTACATCGACGGAGCATTCGTTGAGTCCCATGGCCGGGAGGTCGTGGACATCATCCAACCTACCAATGGAAAGCTGATCGGCCGGGCCACTTTAGGAGACGAAGAAGACACGCGACGTGCAATCGCCGCCGCCAAGCGCGCATTCGCGACTTTCGGCAAGACGACGAAGGAAGACCGTGCGCGTTATTTGCGCCAGCTGCACAAAGCTGTTTCGGACCGAGTGGACGATCTAACCGCCATCATGATTGAAGAGTACGGCGGGGT
>Ga0209330_1000719_pt1 | contig 12195 bp, 13 predicted proteins | sample JacPinW_OM2H0_O3_FD_187969 | JGI IMG/M metagenome (GOLD analysis project Ga0209330, IMG submission 187969) | Forest soil microbial communities from Algoma, Ontario, Canada - Jack Pine, Ontario site 1_JW_OM2H0_O3 (SPAdes) (version 2) | ecosystem: Environmental > Terrestrial > Soil > Boreal...
GCCGGAAGTGTTGAAACTTCCAAAATCTGATGACAAAGAGTGGGGAAGTGGCAAAGACGCTGGCGAGTTTGGACAATTCCGCAGAGCGATAAGCAAAGTGAAACGGAAAGAGGATTTGCAGTTGCTTCTATTTATGGCTCAGAAGATGCACCAAAAAGCAGAACGCACAGAAAGAAAGTCGAAGCGTTAAATGCCTTGCGTCATTTCACAAATATCAGAGCTTTGTTATCTGCGATTAAATGGCTTTGGGACTGGGGCGTCTTTATTTTGATTTGGCAGCTTTCATACCATCTTTAATTCGCCGATGCGCTTCGCGCGGACCTCGGACGTCGAGGATTCGGTATTTCTTACCGCTGAGCTTGTGATAGTTCACAAAGAATTCTTCTAGTTCCTTTACAAACTCTTTGCCCAGATCATCTACGTTCTCAATGTCAGCATAGCTGTGATTTTCTTGCTCGATCGCGATCACTCGATCGTTCCGTTCAATATCGCTTTTCTTTTCGCCTTGCTCGCCCTCGATAATTCCGATGACACGACAGGTTAGAAGGCAGCCTGGAAACGCGGGCTCGTCCATAAGCACAAGAACGTCAGTCGGGTCACCGTCTTCTGCTTTTGTTGATGGTACAAAACCAAAGTCATAAGGAAACGCCATACCGGTGGGTAAAACCTTGGTCAGCTGGAAGGTTTTCTGTTCCGGATTGAACGCATATTTGTTGCGACTCCCTTTCGGCGTTTCGATGACCACTTGAATCAACTCATCGTCTTCAGCATCCAGTGAAGAGAGATTCAGAGGATTTGCCAAACCGGAGGTCTTATTTTTCTTCCCTGGCATTTTGGATGTGCTCCTTGCTCAAACCCTACGCAACCGATTAGATCAGTTGTAACTCGCGCGCTGGGACATCCAAATCCCCTGAACGGAGTACTTTCCGCCGTGACGGGCTGTAGCTCGATTCCATGTGACTGTGGGACGCCCCACGGACGGGCGGCTTGAATTCTGCTAAACACTACCCGCGCGGGCCGGGGGTGGAGTGAACCGAGAATACGACCTTTTCGAAAAGTTTCCCGATGGCTGTGTTTTATGGAAGGTCTGCGTCGCAGGACTTGAGGCTGCGATCGCCAAGCTCAAGCAGGAAGCCCCCCTCTCACCTAACGAACATTTCGCACGTCACACTCCCACGAACGCAATCGTGGCACGTTTGAACGCATCCGAGCCTGAGCCGCGAGGGTCCAGTGAGTAAGCCTTCAACCAGTACAATAGCGAACCCACCGAGAACCTCGCGTCCAACAGCTAACGAATGGTTGCCACTTCTTACGAGAGGCTCGCCCTTCGCTATAATTACACCACGACGGGAACTTGCGAGATCGTATCCAAAGAAGGAAATGGGGGTGTCAGCTGTCGAATGTGCGTCATTAAATGTGAAACTTCGCTCTTAGGGACAATCCTATCGACTGAGAATTCACCCAGCGCAAGCTCAGTTGCTGAGGGCGGGAAAAGCGTAAACAGAACAATCGGGACATTCGGCATAATTTTCTTCAATTCGCGCGCGGCCTCTATTCCGTTCATAACGGGCATCGAGAAATCCAAAATGACTAGGTCCGGTTGATGCCGTTTCGCCAGGGCGACCGCCTCCTCGCCGTTTCTCGCTTCTGCACACAAATCATAGTCAGGTTCATCTTCGAATAAGTTGTGCAGCATCCTTCGGATCAGCCCGTCATCATCGGCCACCAGTATCCGCTTCGGCATGGCACCCTTCCCCCGGGCGAGGGCGTAAAGACCTGGCCCGTTGTGGTGAGTACAGCAGATTCGGCCGATGGAAGCGATACGCTTCAACGGGTATATGCGAGTTTCAAAACTATTAGCTTGTCACGAACGATGCCAAGAGAGACACTGAGCTGTCCCCTCCTGGATTCCCCAAAATGGGCTCTCTTCAGTCCGTCCATGAACAGCAGCGGCTCTCCGAACTCTATCGCTATTCCATTTTGGACACGCCTTCGGAATCGGCGTTCGATGATCTGGCCAAACTGGCTGCATTCATTTGTGCCACGCCGATTGCATTAGTTTCACTGGTAGACACCGACAGAATGTGGTTCAAGGCAAAAGTCGGCCTCTCGGTTGATGAAATTCCGAGAATCGATGGATTCTGCTCCAGCGCAATACTGGGCGAAGACTTACGTATGATTGCCGACGCGCAAGCCGACGAAGAGCTTTCGTCCCATCCGTTGGTCACTTCGGAACCAAAAATTAGGTTCTACGCTGGAGTACCGCTTGTCACCCCAAGAGGCTTCCGTATTGGAACACTTTGCGTCGCTGACACGCGACCTCGCGCTTTGACTGCGGAACAGTCGACTGCGCTAGCGACGCTGGCGCGTACCGTGGTGACTCAACTGGAGCTGCGTCTTCTTTTGAAGAGCCAAATGGACTTTCAATCCCGTACGGACGATGTGGTGACTACCCGCACCGCGCAACTATCAGCTGCCAACGAATCGCTAGTAGGCGAAACTTGGGAGCGTGCGCAGGGAGAAAGAGCGCTACAAGAACTCTCGGGCAAATTGTTGACCGCCCAAGATGATGAGCGCCGCCGCATCGCTCGTGAGCTTCACGATACCACCGGCCAAACTCTCGCCGCCCTCAGCATGACCCTAGCGCAAATGAAGCCCAATGCATCGACTGCGAACGCGGCCCACGTTGAGGAGTGCGTCGGGCTAGTCTCGTCTGCTTCGGCAGAACTTCGCAGCCTTTCTTACCTACTGCATCCACCTCTGATGGATGTAATCGGATTAGGTGCCGCGGTGCAGGAATTTGTTTCAGAATTCGGAAAACGAGCCGGAATCGATATTACAGTCGATATCGCGAAGGACTTCGGACGCCTTGGGGGAAACCGTGAAATTGTGATCTTCCGGATTATTCAGGAGGGCTTGGCGAATGTGCACCGCCATTCAGGCAGCGCCACTGCCAGCGTAAAACTTTATTATGCCGATCAAGACGTTATCGTCGAAGTCACAGATCAGGGCCGGGGCTTGAAACTGGACTCCGAAGGGAAAGTAAAATATGGAGTTGGAATAAAGAGTATGCAAGAACGACTCCGGCCATTCCGTGGCAAGCTCGAACTCAATTCGTCTGCCCGAGGAACGAAACTAACAGCCAGCCTGCCGCGCTAGCGCCCCTGCCTTACTCAACAAGGCAATTTGAGAAAACATGCTGGAGCTTTCAGACGTTCTGCTGAATGTTTGGAGCCAAGTCCTGCTTCACGATTCGAAAGTCGTGAAAATCTTGGTCAGAACAATTCCCTGTTTCCACGAGTAAGAAAAAAAGCCTTCGCCAGTCGAACTTACATTCGATGGAAACACGATCATCGGGATTGAGCAAAATCCTGATACGAAATCGCGCTGGGCAAAAGAGGCAAGATCAGGAAAGAAGGTTATGCAGTTTATTCAGGACGGGCGATATATAGGGGTGGTTGCGGCCGGTAAGGTTACGATGTACGGAAAGGTCTAGTCAAATAAGTGCCCGACAGAAGGAAACAGGCTAATGAATTCGTGGCGTATTAGTGGCTTCGACGGGCTCGAAATGATATTTGAAACGAACGTGGGGATCGGGCGGTTCACAGATCAAGGTATTCAAGACTTATTGCGTGCGCTAACGGCACGCGGTGCTTTGACGAATGACGAAATCATTCGCTCATTTGCCCGACGCGGCACCAAAATTGCAAATGACCGGCTCGCCGTGCGCAAAAATCTCGATTCGTCTACCTTCACTTGCAGTTCGAATCCGTTCTTCACTGCGAGCATTGTTGACGAGAACGGCAGCGTTGTGAAGCACAGACCGATTGACGAATAGCGGTTTAGACCTTTGCAGATGTCTGTCGTTCGCAATCTGGACAATTCCCTGGCACCGCTATCTTTTGCAAATGAGGTTGGCACACGTAACAGTAAATATGACCGGTCGAATGTCTCAACGGGAAGGTGACCCGGTGATGACACTCATTGAACCGAAGATCGAAATGAGTCTGAGACGAACCCGGGGTTTCGGTAGCTTGACCCGAAGCATATTCCTCGCTAATTAGTACATCGCCTGCGGGCCGCACAGCCTCAAGCGAGGATTTCCCGACAACATAGACTGCATCGAGAAAGTTAACTGGACGAATGGAATCTGTATTCTTATCGACGAAGCTAACTTCATGTATTTGCTCATCGATAGATGCAATCTGAACGGTCGATTCTTCGGGCGAGTTTCCTTTTTCCAAAATTGCTAACTTCAAAACAGCTCCGGAATTCTTCCACAAATTAAATCTTTCAAATGCTTCTGCAGACATTTTATTTGGCCTTTGGATTGGATTTCTTATGGCTAGGAAATCTGTGCGATCTTCATGTCGGGCGGAAGGGGCGGCAAAACTGGCGTCGGAACAACCAGCGTCGGAGCTTCGACGTGCGGCTTTGGCTCGTGGTGATGGTGAACCGCTTCAGTCGTGATCGCGGCTATAAGCAAGCCCGCTGTTGGAACCACTAGTTTCTTGTTCACGCGGGCATTTTACCACGGCGCTGGCGAGATTCAATTCCAGGCGGTTTATACTGCGGAATGGGGAGACTTGGAGGATTTATGCATGCGATCGTTAGGGCGACTCGAATCGACATTAAGGGCGCAAACGGTCTGCCTCAGGAATCGTGGGAGCCAATGTTAGATGAATTGAAAGCCGTACACATGCCAGGCTTGACACCGCCTGGTAAACGATTTGTGCCCTCCATTAGTCCACGAGGAAGAACCGACGCTTGCATTTATCGCACCGGACTACCGGATGAAGAAATATTTCGCATTTTGGGCCAATACGGCATCGTCGCATTTCCGGAAGAGGATATAGCGAAAGGTGCGGCTGGCTAATGCCCGTTAACCAGCCGATGATCGTCAACACGATTCGACCGGAGTCCGTCATTGAACCTGACGGCAAGCAGCTTTCATTGGTGGAATGCTCGAAATGTCAGACTAAGTTTTATCGTAAGGAGGGTGAAAAGGAGACGCGTTGCGAAGGCTGTCGTACGAGGAAAAGAAAATGAACGGCCCGCAATGGGGAAGATTCGACGCTGAAGGATTCCGGCGCCGTATAAAGAATCTGACCGATGCAGAGCTTATTTCGACGGGAAAATCAGTTTCGCACGCTCGGTCAAAATCGAGCGATCCTATTGCGGCTTTGCACAACGAATCGGAATATAAGATCTGTCGGGAAGAATGGCGACGAAGACACCCGAAGCCAGTGGTTGATGATTTCGCGAGTTAGCTGTCGCTGAGTATATCTGCTTATCGTTTCGGTTTTTTCTTGTGCTGCTTGCTCGGCTTTTCCTTTGGTTTAGATTCTGGTTTTGGTGCCGCTTTCAAAATCGCAGCTATCTGATCGGCGAGCCTGCCCGCTTTGATGAGGGGCGAAAGCTGATTGTAAACATCCTCGTTATCGCCCTCTTTTCTGATCCCCACAAAACACACGACCACCAGTCGGAGATCACCAAACACCCGGTAGACGACACGATGGTTAAAAAATTCGTACTTTAGGTAGCCGGTTAGTGGCGAGCGGAGAGAAGTGCCATATCCTTCAGGATCGACTTCAAGTTTATTCTTGAATGCTTTTTGAAGAGATTGCTTGACCGAACCATCTAGGCCTTTGATCAAGTCAAATGCGAAATCCGTGGACTTGACTTCCCATTCAGGCTTCTTAGGTTCATTCATTCCCGAACATATCGGCCATGCTATTTAGATGGATTTTTCCGGCCCGCACATCGTCATCGATCGTTTCAGCCAATTTCATCAAATGCGATGTTAGTTCACGATCCGCAAGAATCTCGAAAGTGGCTTTAATCGACTCGTTCTCTTTGATGATGGAATCGAAAAACGCCTTGTCGATGAAATATTTAGGCTCCGACTGACGATTTTCAACGAGAGTGACGGTATTGCCCTTCGTTCTGCGGGCGCAATCATTGAACTTGTCGCGAAACTTCGTCGCGGTAACCTTTCGAATTGTCATAGCTACTGACGTCATATGGGCCTCGTTTGAAACGTACGTTTCGCTTCATGAGTCGTACAGAAGTGTAACTTATCGGCGGGTTTGTGTCAATGCGGGAACACGCAGAAACCGCCTTATAAACCGTCATCAACGACAAGTCGTGTGTTATCCTTGACTTGAGAGCATTTACGGTTCCAGCTCAATGAGCTTAGCTCCTCGAATTTACGTACCTCTGTCCTGCTATCCACCGGCATTGACACTCTCGAATCGACAGGCGCACCTGCTGTCGGCTGCTGGTGCCTTCTTAGGCCCGGGTGCAACGTGTACAGCCTGTCATGCGGTCTAACTATTGTGACCGCAAATTGGAACGATCCATACCGCCAGGCCCTGCAGGAGACAGATCCCAACCGTGTCAGTGTCGCAGTCCGATTAGCGGAAAATGCGATCCACGCGCGGCTGGACGAGTTAGCGGTTCAAACTGATGGCGGCAACCGCATGGAGCGGGCGGCCTTAAGTACTGCGTTACGAGATCTGCTCGCGCTAAAGGCTGAATACAACCTGACCTGATCTTGGATTAGGCTCACGGGCACCGTTGCCCTGGCGTCCTTCTTCTCAGCCTTTGCAGAAGACGAGTCTACGATGAGTGATACCAAGCTATCTGCGGCAGCAACGATGAATTCGTTCGCGTGAATGCTTGGGCGAGAAGCCGTCCTGGTCGAACCTCACCCGTGCTTTGTTTTCGCAACCACGACGACACATCCAACCAATGAAAGCGGAGATAACGTCCTATGCGAATACAAGGGAGCGGATCTTGGCAGCGATTGCGGGTTTTTTCGTAGACCCAACGTTGAGAAACCTTCAAGCGGGCGGAAATATCCGCCAGCGTTAGAATCTGGTTCGGGTCAATAGGTTCAGGGGATATTGCGGATACAGCGGATTCTGATCTTGGCATTCGATGTAAAGCGAGGTGGGCTAAAGTACTGATTTGTTTAGGAGCCGGAAGACACGAAGGGATTTCAAGACCGTTGTATTCGACCGCTCTACCATCCCTCCACAGAGTGCAAAAGTGATGCGAAGAACGTCGGCGCAGAAGAAACGCTTTTGCATCGGGAGACGCTACAAAATGATTGTGTCTTTATTCTTCGAATCACGCAAGCAAGTTGGTCGAACACGCATCGGTTGAATTATCCGCGAAGCAGTTCTCCCCAGACCTTCGGTTGCTTTATAATTCGCCCGCGCCTTTTTCTCGTAATCAAGGAGCTGCCTGTGCCTGATGGTCGTTGCGCCCGATTTGCTTCGTGGACGGCTTCGCGTCAAATCCTTTGGAGAATATTACTGGGATTGGCATCGCTGCCGCTCGCAGGTACGGCTAACGCGCAGGCGCCGGATCCACGAAGTGCTCTATCCCCTGCAGCTCGCCAGACTATTCAGCAACTGGGCTTGCTCAATTCGATTCCGGCAGCGGACTGGAAATTCCACGCTGGCGACGTAGCCCACGCGGAATCGCCAGATCTAGATGATTCTGGCTGGCCAACGGTATCCGCGCGTTCCCACGCGCCGACCGATGCGGTCTGGTATCGCCGGTGGATCGAAATTCCCAAGACCCTCAAGGGCTACGACCTTAGCGGCGCAAGGATCTGGTTTCAGTTCGCGGCCTACGCGAACGGTCCGATGCCGGAGATTGTCTATTTCAATGGCCGGCGCGTGGCACTGGGCGACGACCTCGAGCCCATCGTGTTGTTCGATCACGCGCAGCCGGGCGATCGCGTTCTCGTCGCAGTGAAGTTACTGCACACCGTGGATCAAAAAACTTTTTCGCAGGCCGACGTAAAGATTGAATGCAACCCAGCTCGCCCCAATCCCAACGATTTGCTGCAGGAAATTCTGTCTGCCGATGCGCTGGCCCCTTCGCTTAATGCCGACGACGGCGCTGCTGTCCGCAAAGGCATCGAAGCCTCGGCGACCGCCGTGGATTTGCACGCTCTGGAACAGGCGCAGCAGCAAGCATTTGATGCGTCGTTGGTTCGCGCCCAAGGTGAACTCGAAAAAATCAAGGGCGATCTGCAGCAGACGTCCATTCGCCTCACCGGGAACTCTCACATTGACGCGGCGTGGCTATGGCCGTGGACCGAAACTGTGCACGTGGTGCACGACACTTTTTCAACTGCGCTGCAGTTGATGAACGAATATCCCCAGTACACGTACACGCAGTCCGCCGCGGCATACAGCGAATGGATGTGCGAGAAATATCCGGCGGTTTGTGGAGAAATCCAGGAGCGCGTGAAGCAGGGGCGTTGGGAAATGGTTGGTGGCATGTGGGTCGAGCCGGATTTAAATATGCCGGACGGCGAATCGCTCGTGCGGCAGTTGCTGATCGGCAAGCGGTATTTCAAGGATAAGTTCGGCGTGGACGTGCGCATCGGATGGAATCCGGATTCCTTCGGCTACAACTGGCAGTTGCCGCAGATCTACAAGAAATCGGGGATCGATTATTTCGTCACGCAAAAGATGGACTGGAACGATACCAATCATCTGCCATTCAAGTTTTTCTGGTGGCAGTCACCGGATGGCAGCAAAGTCCTGACATATTTCCCGCATGATTACGATCTGGGCATCGAGGCCGAAGCGCTGGCCAAAGATGTCGCGCAGGCACGCCAGCGGAATCCGGGTCTGCCCGAAATGATGCATCTCTACGGAATCGGTGACCACGGCGGCGGGCCCACACGCGCCATGCTGGATTCGGGAGTCCGGTGGACGGATCCAAAAATGGTTTATCCCAAAACATTCTTTGGAGTCGCACAGGGATTTTTCTCCGACGTCGAAGGCAAACTGGATTCCGAACACTCACCGGTATGGAACTACAAGACCATCGCCGGAGGCTCGACGCAGCTCCCGGCGCCTCCGGCCAGTTTGGTTAGCATTCCGACGTGGAACGACGAATTATATTTCGAATACCATCGGGGTGTATTCACATCGCAAGCCAATCACAAACGGAACATGCGCGAGAGCGAAGTCTGGATGCTCGACGCCGAAAAATATTCTTCGCTGGCATGGCTCTCCGGTCGTGCTTATCCCACGAACACTCTGAACGAAGCGTGGAAGAAGGTTCTGTTTAATCAGTTTCATGATCTTGCCGCGGGCTCGGGAATCAGTGTGATCTACAGGGAAGCGCAGCGCGATTACGATATGGTGCGTTTCACCAGCGACGAAGCGTCTTCCGCGGCGTTGGCCGACATCGCGTCGCGCGTAGATACGCGTTCCCCCGCCGGCGCCGTACCTGTGCTCGTTTTTAATCCGCTGGCATGGGAACGAACAGACGTCGTCGAGATCTCGGTGCAAATACCCAACAATGTGAAAGATGGCGTCTCGGTGTTTGACCGACAAAATCACCCGGTGGCGTCTCAGGTTCTGTCTAGGGATACGGCGACGAACACCGTTCATCTGCTCGTGGAGCCCAAATCTGTTCCTTCGCTGGGCTATTCCCTGCTACGTGTGGCATCGGGCCGTCGCGAAATCCAGTCGGATTTGTCGGCTCATGACTTGACGTTGGAGAATTCGGCGCTTCGTGTCGTCGTGGATCCCAAAACTGGCTGCATCACCAGCCTCTACGATAAGCGTTCACAGTTTGAATCCATCGCCGCGGGTGGGTGCGGAAACGAACTGATCGCTTTCGCTGACAATCCGAAGCAATACGACGCATGGAACATTGATTCCGATTTCGAAAAATCGCTTACGCGGCTTGATTCCGCTGATTCGGTGACGTTGACAGAACGGGGCCCGCTACGCGGCACCATTCGCGTAGTACGAACCTGGCAGAAATCCAAGTTTGTGCAGGACATCACGCTCTACGCCGGTCTGGATCGGGTGGATGTGGCAAGCGACATTGATTGGCACGAAACACACGTTCTGCTGAAAGCCGCATTTCCACTTGCGGCTTCCAGCGATCACGCTACATACGAAATTCCTTACGGCTCGATCGAGCGAGCAACGACGCGCAATAATTCGTGGGAAGCCGCGAAATTCGAAGTTCCGGCGCTTCGCTGGGCCGATCTGGGCGATGCCGCACATGGATTCAGTCTAATTAACGATTCGAAGTATGGATATGACGCGAAGGGTGACGTATTGCGAATTTCGCTGCTTCGTTCACCCACCTGGCCTGATCCGGATGCCGATCGCGGCCAACAGCATTTCGTCTACACGCTCTACCCTCATGCGGATGATTGGAAAAAAGCGCTCACCGTCCGGCGTGGGTACGAACTCAATTCACAATTGAAGGCCTGGCCCGTCGGCGCCCACCGCGGAGCATGGCGCAGCGAACAATCCTTTGTGACGGTGGATCCGAACAACGTAGTGCTGACCGCGATGAAGAAGACGGAAGACGGCAACTCTTTGCTTTTCCGATTCTATGAATGGTCCGGGAAAACTTCTGAAGTGCACCTTACCGTTCCAGTTGGCGGAACGTCGGCCACGCTGACAAATCTGATGGAGCAACCTGAAGGATCGGCGCTTGTGATTTCGCCGGAAGGTAAGATCAGCTTGGTGGTTCATCCGTTTGAAATCGTTTCGATTCGTGTGGACTATCCCCATGCTGATCCGGTGGCGGACAAGTAGTGCCAGGGGATGGTGGTACGATCTAATGGGTGCTGTCGCCCACGGGCGGCGACACGACCTGAGGCTAGAACCAGCTAAGGAGTTTTCGTCAATGAATATACCTCGCAGAATATTGATCGCAGCCGTAATTCTTGGCGTTGGTTACACCGGTTTTGGTTTCGGAACTCTACACGCTCAAAATTCTGCTCCCTCTCAGGCTGCTCAGCCCACAGCCACCGGCGAGTCAAGGCCCACGGCGAAGGCAGTAGATCCCAACATTCCTGCCTATCATCCTTCGCGACCTCATGGCCCGCTGCCCGAAACATTGGATCCCAAACAGTTCGCTGACGCAGAAACGCAGAACATTTACGCACTTGCTGCCAAGGAAAAGTCAGTACTCTATCAGTTGCCGTGCTACTGCCGATGCGACCAGGAAGTCGGGCATAAGAGCCTGCTCGATTGCTACGTGGATGAACATGCTTCGCATTGCCTACTGTGCAAGAAAGAAGCGGCCTTCGCCTACACTGAAACCCAGGCGGGAAAAACTGCCGCGCAGATCCGCAAAGAAATCATGGACGGCAAGTGGAAGGACGTTGATCTTTCGCCATACGACAGTCTGCAGCCCGCTCGGTAATTCGGGTAACCAGTCCTGACCGATGTGTCGCGCCAGATACATGCAAGTGCATCTTGTCGGCGCCTAGAGAGTTGCTTCCAGCGAGAGATTTTCGATCATTTTGTCGAGTTCTTCCTGGGCCTGATTGCGTTTCGCTTGAAGATCGGTTAGCTCACCTTGAATCGCCTCAAGCCGAGTTTCCTGATCGTTGAGTTGTTGCGTGTAACGCTGCGTCAGCGCCCGCTCTTCTGCACTTCCCTTCAAGGCTTTCAAATTTTCGCGCAATCGTTGCTGGTCATCGTAAATCTTCTGCGTTTCGTCATCGCGGCTGGTGATTTCCGCGTCCATGGAGCTGACCTTATCTTTCTGCTCGATGATCTTGCGGAAAGCTCGCTCAATTTCAAAATTTATCGATTTTTGCTGGAGGAAAATTTCGATTTGACCGTCAGTTAGGTTGGTGAGCTGGTAACGAGTTTCGAGAGGCTTGGCTTCCCAGATTGAGAGCTTTTGGGTGGCCTTTGGCTCAACGCTCGCGTGAAAGCGATACGCGGTCGACGTTGTCTCTTCCGGCTTCGGCCCGTCGTCGGCAATTTTCCAGCCAGCGCGCAACGGGTGCTCGATTAAAATCGTTCGTGGCGTCGTATCGTCGTTGCGGATTATGTAAGAGATTTCCTGGCGCATTTCGCTGGTCTGAATCATGGTGCCTTTGATGATTCGCACCTTGGAGATTTTCTGCGGCTCGCTTTCGTTCTGGACATCTACGCGAACGCCCAGATCCGCCGCATAGGAGATCAGTCGCTTTTCTCCCGGCTTGATTGCGTCGGTCAAACCCTCGCCGGCGAATGTCTCGTTGTCTAGCACGGTGAAACTGCCGCCATCCAGGGTCAAAGCGCTGGAATTGGTTAGAAACAGCGCCCGCAAAGGTCGCGGCGAATTCAACGAAGAATTCCACAAGGAAACTCTTTCGATTCCTACGGGTACCTGCAAGATGGGCACCAGAGCTGA
>Ga0209330_1000720_pt1 | contig 12194 bp, 8 predicted proteins | sample JacPinW_OM2H0_O3_FD_187969 | JGI IMG/M metagenome (GOLD analysis project Ga0209330, IMG submission 187969) | Forest soil microbial communities from Algoma, Ontario, Canada - Jack Pine, Ontario site 1_JW_OM2H0_O3 (SPAdes) (version 2) | ecosystem: Environmental > Terrestrial > Soil > Boreal...
GGATGATGGTGCCGGCGATGTGGTTTTCCAACTGCGCAGATCGCGACGGCAGTGAGCAAGGTCAGGAATGCCTGAAGGTTTGAAACGACTCACCCAAAACAACTCCAACAACTGCGCGATGCTCTTATTGATATCCATCAGCAAAATGTTTTTGGTACTTAAACTCCTTATTGTACTTAATCAAGTTTTAAGGTGATTAAGGTGATTAAGGACACATGTTGTACTTAAAATGCACTTGAAACATTTCAGTTCTAAGTACAATTAAGGTAGTTTAAGGACTTCAAGCACCAATCCATTCTTTAAGGTGGAGTAAGCTTATAAGGGCTTCAAGTACCAATCCATTCTCTAAGGGTGGTTCTGTAAGGGTGAAGTAAGAGGAAAATAGTCTCAAGTACAGGGGTAAGGTAACTTGTCAGCATCCATAAAGTATGTAGGTATTCACTGTGGAGGCCATATAGGGTAAATTTCATCATGGAAAGGGGTGATCCTGCATTTTTTCTATGTCCCATGGTGAATACATTTTACACTACACACTGTGGTAAAATTCTACCAAAAATTTTCCCCTTACATAAGGAGATTTTCCATATATTGTTGGTGCAGTGATTGCACCTGAATTGGGATGATAAAATCAGTTAATCAGACTGCAGAAATGTGTGAGGAAGTAATGAATCATCATAAAGGGCCATATCAGTCAGTGAATGAACTCCGGTACTGCTGCTTGTCATTCAATATCACGTCAACCTCAACCCACAGAGTGACCACCCTAACTAACGGAGACTGTGGCACCCTTTCTCATCTGACTGACTAGAAAATGCAAAGAAAAGGGGTGAGAGAACAATGCAAATGGTGGGAGATATAACCTAACTGAGACAGCAAGATGATGTGGGAGTGATGACAAGTGAGGACCATATAGGCATCAGGGTGGAAGAAAAAGTGTACATATGAGCTGGCCAACCATCCACTACTGGTTGTGCCTGATGAGAGCGCTGACATTAGTCTATAATGAGAGATCATGGGTGTACATCATGCTTACATCCTGTCACTAGCACAGTAGTCTTCTTCATCCTGGACAACCTGCCTCCTGTCTCCAGCTACCTTCTGTCCACTAGTACTATGACACAGGAATGGACAGGATGGATGGATGGAAGTAAAGAACCCTACAAATAATAGTGGAGAGTTTTGCAAGTTGTCCAGGTACTGGGTGTAAGGGCAACATGATGGTGATATGTGGATTGGGTGGCCCAGCCTCTTCCTTACTTGCAAGAGGTCAATAAGGGTTGGGCATGGGCATGAAAATGAAAAGGCATCAGTAGAAAAAAATGAAGCAAATGTGAGCTTGCGTAAATTATTGTGGGCAATATATGTGGGTGTGTGGCATGGGGTGGGAGTGACATCCATACCTGTAGTGCATATTGATACTTCAACATGATGTGAGAAAGGAATGGGCAGGACAATGCAAACCAAGCAAGGCAAAAGCAGTGGATGATTGCCTGCATATGAATAACCTGGCATGCCCCAACCCTGATTTGATACCATTCAACTTCCTCCCTCACCAAGTGCTCAACCCACAAATACCTTGTTGACCTCTGCTGCATCTACCCTTCCACTCACTGTGGCCAGGAAATTGGGAAGTGCCCAGAAAAGACAACAAACAATGGACCAATGATATTGTTTACCAGAGGTCACCCTCTCTACGCCTACCAGGCTGGACAACTACACCTGGGGCTGCCTGCTGTGCCTGATGAGTGTAGGAATGGAGCCTGACATTAGTCAGTAATGATGAGATATCTGGAAAATGAAACATCATGCTTACATCCTGTCACTAACACCATGGTGGTCTTTGTTGTCCTGGATGACCTTCCTTCTGCCTGTGGCTGCCTTCTGGCCACTAGTACCAGCACTACCATCATCCTGTGCTCTCTGAACACTCCAATCAAAGGTGTAGTCATACTGGTAGCCTGCACAGATGAAAAGACAGCAGAAGAGTTTGCAAAGGTAAGAATAATCAGGTTTGTTGTTGAAGTGGAGTGCACAAGTGTAGTTGAGGAAGACACCAAATTCATTGGGGAAACCATGGCAGAGCATATTGGTGGGGGTGGTCGCCTTCTTCTCCATAATGTGGTTGTACTTCTGCTTCTTGGTAGCAGCCTTGAGCCCTTGCCATGAGAGGGCACTGCAGAGGAAGTACATCAACATGTAGGCAAGGGATTTGAGATTGTCATGGCAGGCTTGCTCAACACCCAGATGGATGTAGGGCTGGCCACCGTAACCATATACGGTTACGACCGTACACTATACGGGTAATTGATGGGTGCAAACCGTCCTGTCTACATACCGTATGTAGCGCATCTCAAGGCTTCAACGGTATGGCGACAGTCTCTTGACGGCCGTCACACAGGTTATATGGTTCATACAGAGGAAGCCATATGTTATAAACTCATAGGAGCATGCATTTTACCTAAATTTCGTCAGATATGAATAGCAGTGCATGCGAGATGCGGGTGCTGATTTATGAGCATCAAAGTCCTGATAGTTTCAGGCTTTATATCCGCACAATATATTGATATTGTGTCGTGACCTACCGGAAATGTGTTCAACAGCAACAGCAAAACCTGTAAATATTAATAGCTACTACATCATCATTGGCGAGACAGTTCAAAATCAAGACAAAGAATGACTTACCACTGGGATGTATGTTCAACACAGTCCAACCCACCGATAAAATTGTGAAAATTTCATTTCCTCTGGGAGATATCGTCACAGTAGTGAATTTGGTACGTGCCATCCCAGGTAAGTATTTTATGCATTATATCCATGTCGTTTCGGATTACTAAACCCCTTCAACTCCTCTAGCTATGTTGGCCTATTTTCCCCTTTTCACCTCTGCGTGCTCCACTCCTTGACAACGGGTGGGGGGGGGATTAATTATCCCTCTTTGGACGTCGTTACTGGTGTGTAATTGGTTTATTATATGCGTTTAAATCGACGATACTAACCTATCTTATGGCTATAGGTTTTGTTTTCGCTTTTTTTCCCTGCAGGCTCCACTTCTTGATAACGGCTTAGCGGATCTATTAGCCCTCTTCGGACATCCTTACTGGTATCTATTTGGTTCATTCTGTCTGTTTAAATTTATGATACTAACCTATCCTTCTGTTGCAGGTTCTATTTTCACATTTTTGCCCTTTCCACCCCCTGTAGGCTCCACTCATCATCAATGGGTGGAGGGATCCATTATCCCTCATCGGATATCGTCAATGGTGTTCAATGAGTTCGCTATATCTGTTTAAATTCATACTAACCTATCTTATGGTTACAGTTTTGTTTTCACTTTTTCGCCTTTTTCACTGCTCCCTGCAGGCTCTACTACTCCCCAATGGATGGAGGGATCTATTATCGCTCTTCAGACATCTTCACTGGTATCTATTTGGTTCATTCTATCTGTTCAAATTGGGGATACTAACTTATCCTTACTGCTGCATGTTTTATTTTCACATTTTTGCACTTTTCACCCCCCTGCAGGTTCCACTCCTCATTGATAGGTGGGGGGATCCATTGTCCCTCTTCCGACATCATTAGTGGTATTTAATTGGTTCATTATATCCATTCAAATCCACGATACCAACCCATCCTAAGGTTGCAGGATCATTTTACCTTTTTCAAACTATTCCTCATTGACATTTGGAAGCCTATCATTGCAGGTAACTGTGTTGTATCACCGTGGATTCGGAGGAGCAGCAAATTTTTATATTGATACCCGTACATCCATATATGAACTGTATATGGCTGTCTAACATACAGTTATGGATGGTCATCCACAACTCGTACATCGGATACGGTCTCGCCACCGCTATACCACGACCGGTACGGTGGACAGGAGCCGTATTACAGGCCCATACATACGCCTTGTACGGGTGACGGTGGCCAGCCCTAGATGGATGTTGATGTAAGTGTAATGAGCAGTTCCAGTCAAGTTTTTGTTCTCCCTGTACAGGATATGAAGGTGCATCCTTGGGTCCCTGAATTTCTTTGCAAGACTTAAATCAATGACATTGACTTGATTACCATGTTTGCCAATGCCCATGAGGAAGTTGTTGGGCTTGATGTCTCTGTGAATGAAGTTTTTGGAGTGAATGTACCCAATATGTGAGATCTGCAAGATACAATAATTTGTGCTGAATCATTGCAATGGCCAAACAAACCCCCCAGCCATACCAATTGATCTGCGAGGAGCAATACAGTCTTCAGGCTGAATTTACAGTTGCAAAACTTGAAAAGGTCCTTGAGCAAGAGACACAGAAGGTCCATCACCACAGCATTATAATCACATTCAGTTCTGAACCATCAGATACAAGCACTCCAACACCACCTGCAAGAGTCTTATAGACTTTGGACTCATACTCAATCTGGGGGTGCTTGGCATTTACAGATTTGGGTTTTATACCAACCTCCTCTTCAAAGATGATGTTGATCCCACAGATACCACCTGAGACTGAGAGTGTCAGTCCACTATTAAGATGAAAAAAAGACAAGCATGATGAAGATGCCCACTGAAGGAACCAGAACCAATCTTCTTGTCAAGTCTGTTCACCATGCTGGTGGCAAGGAACATGATGGCAGAAGCTGTGCCCTCACATGCAGTAGGTGTATGGAAAACACTTGGGGAGGAGTAGGAGCTGCTCATACATATGGTAGTGGATGATGCTGGGACATGAAGGTAACTGACAGGAGATGAAGGAGTAGGGACTAAATGGCTTGCATATGAGTCGCAGGTGGAGCTTGATGGTCACTTTGTGTAAGGGCAACCTTTCAGTGCTGAGAAAATCACTCAAGCTAGCAAGGGGTGATCCAAAGAGAATACTCTGAGGAAACCCTGCTAGGATGATGAGACACATACACAGAAAAGAGCATGGGAGTGGACTGTACAGTGGTGTGCCTGGAAGAGGTGCTTGGATGTATAGTGGGAGCTCTGGAGGTCTTCTGGAGTGGTCCAGAGTAGTCTGGAGTTTCTGAAGTTTCTGGAAACTGCTCCAGAAAGTGCATAAAGGTCCAGGATGTAAGAGAAAGAGTAAGGAGGTAAGGGGAGTCCCTTTACATCACCCCCCCACTAGGGAGTGGCAACCCGACATAACAATTTCATAGTGACCAGAAGGCAATGTAGTCAAACTGAGCCCTATGGATTTGATGGGGGGCTTTGGGATGGGTGGAGTAAAATTCCACAACCAGCTCTGGAGAGTGTACTTCCCTGGCATTTTCCCAGTTATTGTGTTCACAACCATACCCTTTCCATCAGATGAGATATTGGAGTCGTCCCCGGAATATGCGGCTGTCCAGTATGGTCTCAACTTCATATTCTTTCTCTCCATCAACAAGAACTGGGTTGGAAGGTGGGCTGCTCTGCCTTCCCAGAATTGGATCCACAGGTGCAGGCATGAGTTTGACCACCGCGAAGACTGGGTGCAACTGGCTCATGGACCAGGGCAGTCAGAATCAGTAGGCATGGTGTCCAACCTGATATACTACCATGTATGGGCAGGAATTGATGTGCCAGGTTCTTGAATGGCTGGGTGGTCTGAATATCACTCCCATCTAGATACACTCTGTCTCCCAGGGCATACTTGGGTGCTGGTTCACTGTGCTGGTTGTAATAGTGGGTCATGTCATCCTGAGCCTTAACCAGAGTGGACTTTGCCTCTGAAAGTGTGGAACACATCTGGTCTGTGAACTCATTGATCATTTCCAGTCAGGATGGAGTCACAGGTTCAAAACCCATGCATGTATGCTGTCTGGAGTCTAGGAAGAAGGGTGTCTGTTGAGTCCTGGAGTGTACGTGGTTATTGTACTGGAACTCTGCCAGTGGTAGGAGCTCATGCCAGTCATCCTGATGTTCGTTGACAAAGATCTGGAGATACTGTTCCAGTTCCTGGTTAACCCACTCTGTCTGCCCATCTCCCCAAGGGTAGTATGTGGTGGTGGTCGACAGAGTGATGCCTAGGAGCTGGTACAGTTCCCAGGTGAACTCCGCTACAAACTGTGGGCCATGGTTGGACACAACACTATGTGGAAGGCCATGCAACTTCCAAACGTTCTGCAGGAATAGTCAGGCGGCTCCCAGAGCAATGGTTGTGGTAGTAGTGGGGATGAAGTGACCTCATTTCCCTGCAGAATCTACCACATTCATGATTGCATCATGTCTGTGCACATCTGGGAGTTCTCTAATGAAGTCCACACTGATGATGCTCCAGCAGCTCTCCAGGATCAGGAGTGGGTGGAATTCTTTGGTGGGACACTGTTGTTGAATCTTGGTCCAGAGGCAGAGGTCACATGTCCCAGTGTACTGACTGATGTAACAGGATATTTGTGGCCACCAGTAGTTCTGGGATACCAGTTCCAGTGACCAGGGTGTCCCACAATCTTCTTGTCATGATGCTGCAAAGTAATGTGATGACAAAGCTCCAGATTGTTCAGGACATAGATGCAGTCTTGGAAACAGAGTAATCCATCACATTCTGACCACTCCGGCACTCAAATGGACTTCCCCTTTGATTTCTGGAGTTCCTCTGCAGCTTTTGCAACAGCGTCTTCCTGTCTTCCAGAATGGTTTCCACTCCGGATTTCCTGGAGCATGACCTGTTCATCTCCTTCTAATAATAATCCAAAGAGGGCATGGATTGCATGGGCTGCAAAGAATTCTGGACAGAGCAATGTGAGGTTGTAATTATCACCCCCCCCCTCATACCATGGTCCACTTTGTGAGACACGGCATCAGACTTGCCTATTGAGCGTTCTGGGCAGTGATGCATGGCAAAATTGAACCTGGAAAGGTATAGGGGACCACTAGGCCTGATGATGGTTGAGATTCTTTGCTGTCATGAAGTATTTCAGATGTTTATGGGTCTGTCCAGATTTCAAATTTGTGCCAAGCACCCTCAAGGAAGTGACACCAATCCTCCAGTGCCTGGATGATAGCTAGCATTTCCTTGTCATAAATCTCATAGTTCCACTCCACAGGGTTGAGGCTTTTGGAGTAGTATGCAACTGGGTGCCACTTGTCATCTGCCGGTGACTGTTGTGAGAGTACTGCTCCAGTTGCAAAGTTAAAACTGTCTGCTTCAACCCAGAATGGTTGGGAGTCATCGGGGAACATCAGGATTGGTGTGGACACAATCCGCTCTCTAATGGATTCAAAAGTGGAGCATTCCAGATTGTCGCAGTGCCACTTGGACTCATTCTGGGTGAAATCAAAGAGTGGGCGGCAAGGTGGGAGAATCCCTCAATGAACTGGTGGTAAAAGTTGGTGAATCTTAGAAAGGATTGCACCTTCTTCTTGCTCTCTGAGGTGGGCAATTCTGCAACCCCTGCAATCTTCACTGAATTTATCGCTGCTTGCCTGTGTGAAATGATCAGTCCGAGGTACTCAATTCAGGTCTTTGCAAATTCACACTTGTTGTGGTGCAGGTACAGCTTGTGCTGCTGGAGTCATTCCAACACCAAGTGTGTCACTCGGTCATGCTCCTCCATTGTTTCTGTGAAGATCAGGATGTCATCCAAGTAGACCAAAAACCACTCCCTCAGAGATGAGGTCCTGGAATATGTCATTCATCATGGTCTGGAAGGTGGCTGGACTGTTGGTGAGACCAAAGAACATGACCAGTGGTTCAAACAGTCCCTGGTTGGTCTGGAATGCAGAGAATACTCTGAGGAAACCCTGCTAGGATGATGAGACATGTACACAGAAAAGAGCGTTGGAGTGGCCTGTACAGTGGTGTGCTTGGAAGAGGGCCTGGATGTATAGCGGGAGCTCTGTAGGTCTTCTAAAGTGGTCCAGAGTAGTCTGGAGTTTCTGGAGTTTCCGGTAACTGCTCCGGAATGTGCATAGAGGCCCAGGATGTAAGGGAAAGACTAAGGGGGTAAGAGGAATAATGGGGAGTCCCTTTACACAGAAGTGGCCAGCTCAGGAGAGGTGCTTTGAGATGAAATGGGGCTAGTAGTTGGATTTGCTCATATATATTCAAGCTTCTGCTGATTTTAGCAGTGTGTCTTGCAGCCTCCACAGCATGAAACTTGTTGACAGCTTTTGTTTGGGAAGATAGAGTGGCCTTCTCAGAATGCTGAAGGAGAATGGCAGTAGAATTTGTTTTGCATACTGGGTGCTCCACATGAGGCTCTTTCTCGCCATCTGTGACAAAAGTACCAGTCATTGAATGTTAACAGGTAGATGTCAGGAGAGAGGATACAGTGGTTCTCAAATTCATGCTGTGTCCTGTATATGTGGGCAAAGTTTCTGTAGCACCAAAGTAAATACCATCGATCTCTGAGACTTCAAAGAGTACGATGTTGTTGGAAGCAATGCACTATTTGTTTAGGTGGTAATTAAAACATCATGTGAATTGATATTGATCTCAAAAATGCAGAAAGGGTCTGGATTAGGTCGAAATTATTTCATAAAATTATTTGTCAAGGGCTCTCTCATAGAAATATATTCAAAAACCATGGCCTGAGCTGCCAGGTTTGGCTTTCCAGGATCTCAGGCCAGGCCAAAGCCATTGTGAGGCCATGACTTTGGCTTGGCTTGGCTTGGCCCACAGTCTGAAGCCATGCACATCACTAGCGACATGAACATATGGGACAGAAAGCAACAAATACCAAAGCCAAAGGGGTCATCAGCATCCTCTTTGACAACTGTATAACCAGGTGGGATTGCAAACCATTTGGTACATGCACACCTCAAACTTGGACCAAAGAGTTTCCTCTAGCACATTTGGTGGGTCACCCCCAACCATTGGTGGGGCTGAGAAATAGCATCCCGTTCCATCAGCAAACCTCCTTTCATAGCCAACAGTACTAGTATGTTTCACAGGTGGTGCACCCAGAGCCTTTTCAAGTGTGTTCCTCTTCCTTTTCACATCCAGACCTTTCCACACATGCACTTTCACTGTACTTGAGATGGATTGGATCACCAGGATGACTGCCAATTTCTTCAAGTGCTGAGTCTGCAACTTTATGTAGAATGTCTCAACCATAGCATTTACAGCATAGAGGCAATTAATTGAGCAAGGCATCACCAACACCAAGAACAGTTTTTGCATGGGAAAGGAATCAGGTGAGTTGCAATAGAGTGGGGATGTTTGGAGAATTGATTGCAAGTTCATGAGTTGGTGCATTGCAGATTGGGTGTGGGATTCACAAGTCCACTGATGTCTTTGATCAAATGCATAAAGGCCTCAATATTGTTGTATTAGAGGGCAGCTGCAACAGGAGTTTCAGGCATAGTTGGCATCCCATGTGAATGGCAGGGTTAAATACTGCAAGATGTTTTGCAGGATCAAATATGAAGGTATTTGGTGGAACTGAAGTTGAGGACTAAATATGCTGTCATACTGTGATTCCTGTAAGGCCTATTGTAACTTATGCAGAAGAATACTGACCGAAGCACAAGCCCATTCCTTGAGCATGTAATGAGTCAGTGGAAGGGAATAACTTGCATCCAGTGTGTAATAACTGACCAAGTTATCATGGTCATGTCCCTCCTTCTTCTCAGGCAGGATGCAGAAGTGTGCAAGTTTGTAGTTGACTCTCAAGCTCAGTGGTGCCATCTGTGTCAAAGGTTTCCTGTAAGATTGCAAGGTCACCAGAATGCAATGGATAAAACAACAATTAAACTTGTGACTTTGTCCACCACCAATGCTGAATATGTCACCACCACTCATGCCACCAAGGAACTTATCTGGTTTCAGTGCCTTATAATGGTAATGCTCACTCAACTCATATACCCTTTGATTTTTTTAATACAAAATCCTCTGCTTGTCCGTTCCCCAAGTACCCAGAATTTTTACCCACAGTTAACAACAATCAAGAATGCAAATACAAAATAAAATTCACACGGTAAACCAAAAGACTATAAATTTTTGGGTTTTTTCCCATGTGCAAAGCTCAAATTAAAGACAACTCCTTAGGGTTGCCACAAGTGTCGACATCACCTTGCTTGTTTCATAGTCAGCTTAGGAGCCGCATGAATAATTTTCATACATGCTATGTATATATTCAAATTGTACATTTATGCAATGGGGACTAGTTCTTGTCCAATTTTGTAATATACATTATGAAATAGCGATGGAGTCTAGTTTTGTTAGCGCTCGAAGTGAAATATTCTTGCGCACAACTGGGTTGGGATTTCGTCATGTCAATCATGAATCATTGGCAACAGATGCTTACCTGTAAGGGTATCAGTTGGTCCTTGCAATTTATAAATCATAGGCATTTTGGGATTGTAGTTGATGCACATGTCCAGACGGGGATTGTACTCATTGATAAACCATATCACATGCAAGTGTGTAGTTCCTCTGTCTGAAGATTTATGAGTGGAAGACGAACAGCTGTGAACTCTGGCAAATGACACTCAGGGGGAGTTTGAGATGGGTTTTTACAATTTCACTTAGCGTCTGTTGCCACACATTAAATTTGTATCTATTTGTTTTCTGCACGTGCGCTTAAATGCTATGTAATTATGAGGTTGGAAGGACCTTGTCAAGCAAGGTGATTTGTTAAATATTTTGGCCACTCAAACACCCCATTATTCTTCACTTAGATAACCAATCTTCCATTGCACTGGCTCATTTGCAAGGGCAATTCTATTCCTGCACAAAACATATTGATATTTGGTGGCACTTCATATACCACTCAGTTGAAAATGATACTATCATTCTTACCAAGCCACTTCCTAGTGTCCAATGACAACACATGTGAGATCCCAGACAAATTTTGAGCAACAGCTTTTGCTACAGAAATTTATGTCAATTATCACATACTTAGAATTAATTTGATTAAATATGATTAGATATGAATATAATAAGGGTACAATATGATACAAATATGTACCATAGATGGTCAAATACAATACAATTACATTATGTTACCAGAAATTTAATTTAATTGTAATTGGACAGCCCTAATCTCAAAATGATAATTTTGATAGTGTTACCTCTTCTATTGCATCATTTGAATTTATGTTAATTTCATTATGAAGTCAGACACTGAATCTGGTACATGAAATAATTTTTTTACAAAGAGAATCAAGGTATTTGGTGAAGGAATGAGCCCGCCATATCAGTTTGTCACAAGGTGGCAAACATGTAGAAACAGCTAAGTCCCGTGTTTGAGTCTGTTTGTTCCATGTTTGTCCTAACTCCCACTCAACGAGGCTCGATTGCCTCAAGCCCAGTATCCCTGCCTCTCACCTGTTACAACACAACAGCAACAGCAACTACAACTACAACAGCAGCAAAACTACAGCAGCAGCAGCAACTACAGTAACAACAAGCAATGACAAAGGCGACATGGACGACAACAGCGACAACGACGATAAGGCAGCCGACAACGCAAGGAGAACGAGAGTGATGTACAAGAGTGAAGGTGGATAAAGAGGACAAGGTATGCCTCACACATACGTTTTTGATTGAATCCTTCACTCACCCCCCCTGGTGCACTACTGCATGGAGACCACCATGCCCATCACACCCCACCACCCCCCAACAGTGCAACAAAACTGAGCCCTGTCGGCCTGGTCCTGACCTCAGAAACAACAACAGGGACTCCCATCTTCCAACTCAAAGTACCCTAGCGGCAGCCACGGTCTGGTCCCCTACACCTATGACTGATGACGACATGCTGCATGACCCCGCCAGCAGGGGCATGACCACATCAATGTTCGCATGGCACGGGTTTCTGAGTGTGCCCGGACAGTAGCATATCACATCATACCTTGCACGTAGCCGAATCACATCAGCGTCACATCAATTTCCCCTCAACACCCCTCCTCTCTTCCCATTTATTTGGGACTTGTCTCATTACCCAACATTATCAACGGACACGGGGTTTCATTTTTCTCAGGGCTTAGTGGGGAGCGTGTATGACACGGACTGGGAAAGTTCAGTCCCTCAAGCTGCCTCCACAGAGGGGTGGGGTGAGGGAACCTAGGCGGCTCTCGTAGGTTTCCATCTGGTTCTGAACTGGATTATATCCCAGATACACGTTGAAATGACGATTTACTGTTTGGTAAACAGCAATCACAGGCTAACTGGTCCAGTATCTGGTCAAGCTTCGCCTGCTGTTCGAGGTGTCCTAATCTGGGATACTCCTATTGATGTCCCTAGACTCAAACAAGTGAACTGGTTGGTGAACTATGTGGCATGGGA
>Ga0209330_1000723_pt1 | contig 12173 bp, 14 predicted proteins | sample JacPinW_OM2H0_O3_FD_187969 | JGI IMG/M metagenome (GOLD analysis project Ga0209330, IMG submission 187969) | Forest soil microbial communities from Algoma, Ontario, Canada - Jack Pine, Ontario site 1_JW_OM2H0_O3 (SPAdes) (version 2) | ecosystem: Environmental > Terrestrial > Soil > Boreal...
TGCCGCAGCGAATCTGTTAGGGGCAATTCCCGGTCTCGAGGTGCAAGGATATTTCGCCGATTTCGAGGGCATCTGGGATGCCGAACTGACAGCCTCACCTGCCTCTGAAACAGCGGCCGGTAGCCTGATTAGGCCGTCGATTGGTTCATAACTTCATGCCCAAGTTCGAAAAACATATCTTCGTATGCGGCAACCAACGTCCTCCGGGAAATCCACGGGGATGCTGCGATCCCAGCGGCCAGGCGAAACTGCAAAAACTCTTCAAACAGAAACTCGCGGACCGCGGCCTCAAAGGCAAAGTACGGGCCAACCAATCGGGCTGTCTCGATCAATGCGAACACGGCCCAAACCTCGTTATCTATCCCGATGCCGTTTGGTATGGACAGGTTACCGAGGCCGACGTCGATGAAATCATCGACGCCCACATCATCGGCGGTAAGCCGGTCGAGCGCCTGATGCTGGCCGACGATTGCCTGAACACTGCCATGTGCGCGCATCGCAAGCTCAGTAATCAGTAATGTGATCAACCATCACAAAATCCAACAGGACAGGCGAGACTGGGCGCTAATTATTGGCTCAGACGGTCGATCAAGTGGTAGGCGCGGCAGGGATCGAACCTGCAACCACCGGTTTAGAAAACCGGTGCTCTATCCAATTGAGCTACGCGCCCTCTAGCAAAATTTATCACAAGGCCCGGGTGGAGTATCATGCCGGTGTCGCGTTGACACCCACCCAATCATCCCGGCTGGCCTACATCGACTGGATGCGCGGCTTGGCCTGCGTCCTGATGTTCCAGACCCATTGCTACGACTCCTGGCTCAGCCCCGGCGCGCGCCAGAGCAAGTTCTTCATGTACTCCCAACTCGGAGGAACCTTCCCTGCTCCTTTGTTTTTGTTTCTGGCGGGCGTTTCGTTCGCACTGGTAACCGAAAAGCTGTGGACCAGGAATCTGCCACCCGCGCCAATCGCGCGCGCTACGATCCGTCGTGGCGCGGAAATCTTTGCCTTAGGCTTGCTCTTTCGCCTGCAGGAATATGTCATTGCCTGGGGTTGGGCGCCGCTCAGCGATCTGCTGCGCGTGGACATACTCAACACCATCGGTCTCTCGATGATGCTCATGGGTCTGTTCTGCTGGATTGTGCTGTCGAACGTAGGAGGCAAACACGCAAGATCCGCACTGGTTCTCGGGTCGGCTGGAACCGCTCTGACGATTTCTATGCTCACGCCTCTGATGTGGACCACATGGAGACCGCGCTGGCTGCCGTGGCCGCTGGAATCGTACCTCGACGGTGTCCACAATCTTGGCACTCCACAAGCTTGGCTTTTCCCTGTTTTTCCCTGGGCCGGTTTCGCGTTTGCCGGCTTGGCCGCTGGATTTGTTTTGCAAAGCCAGCCGGCTCGCCGCCGCGAAGCCCTGACTTTTCTTAGCATGGGGGCGGCCGGCTTACTGTTGCTGGCAGCGGGTCGCTGGCTCGACGCCCAGCCGCGCCAGCTTTATGCGGGCTATGATTACTGGCATACCAGCCCGAATTTCTTTTTGGTTCGAGTCGGCATGGTGCTGGTGATTCTCACCGCAAGCTACGCCTGGTGCCGCTGGGGCGCCGGACAATGGGGCTTCAGTCCACTCGCTCAATTGGGGCAAGCTTCTCTCCTGGTCTACTGGGTACACCTCGAGTTCGTTTATGGTCGAGCTTCAATCCTCCCCAAACATAGCGTTAATATCTGGACCGCATCGATTGGATTGTTCATAATTTTCCTAGCGATGCTTAGCCTCGCTATTCTGCGCAAGCGTTTCAAGGGACACGGCGCTGAGATTCTCGCTTGGTTTCGCAGTCCGCTCCGCGCCAGCTAAATGTGTGGCGCGGGCACTTTGCCTGCGAACTGTTGTGCAGGCTGCTGGCAGGGCGGGCAGAAGTGCCCGCGCCACACCCGCTACTGAAATTGTTTGGCAAACTCCACGACTTCGCGCTCTGCCCACCGCCCGTCATAGGTCGAGAGGCCTTCGCGATCGCCCACGAACGCGCAATGACCACCGTCGTCGGTTTCGATGTAGAGGATATTGTGATTGGAAAGAATCTTCTGCCGAGTCTCCGGCAAAATGCGTATGAAAGGATCGTTGGCCGCATGGATCACCAGCGTCGGACGCGCGATCCGGTCGACAACATGGGCCGAGGCGGCGCGGTCATAGTAGTCGTCAGCCCCAGTGAAACCGCAATAGTAAGCAGTAATGCGATCGTCGAAATCTCGCAGGCTCTTGATTCCCCGGAGGCGCGAGGCATCAAACGTTTCGGGAAACAACCGAGCCTTGCGGCGAAACCGCCGGAACAACTGCAGCAGAAAATAATATTCGTAAATCCGGTTGGCCGGCTCATGCAGCGCGTCCGCCCCAGCTGCCAGATTCACCGCCGGACAAACCGCGGCGACGGCACGAAATTCTGGAGGACCGCCACTTCCCCACTCTCCGGCCAGTTTCAGCACCAGATTGCCGCCCATGGAAAATCCGATGAGCACGAAACCCTGAATCGCGTCGCGCTCGACTAGGTGGCGTGCCACCGCCCACACGTCCCCGGAGCGACCGGAGTTGTACAGTGTAGGCGCACAATGATCCATGCCGCCGCAGTTACGCTGGTTCATGCGCACGACATTCATCCCCGCGGCCAACCCGTTTCGCGCGATCCCCAGCATGTATTGCGATTCGCTCGAGCCTTCGAGCCCGTGCACCACAATCAAGGTCAGCGCGCTGCTCCGCTCTTTCTGCCAGTGACAGTGGCATAGCACCGGAATCCCGGGTTCCACTTCGATCAGTCGCTGCTCGGCCGCTGGCAGGTGGATCCGGCGCGACAGAAAGAATGCAGCCAGAGTCTGCACGTGTCCGCCACGCAGGCGGATGCGCGGCCGGAATTCAGTCGAAACAAACGCTGTCTGCTTTTCAGTCAGGATGCCCTCGAGCCCAGTTTCTGGCGTTTGAAATTGCACGCGTCGCAGTCCCATTGCGAAGTTCCCGCAAAACAATTCTAATAGGAGGTATACGCTACACGGGAGTCATCCAATGCCCATTTTTGAATATCTCTGCCAGGAATGTCAGCACGAGTTCGAAACCCTGCTATTCGGCCGCGACAAAGCGAAATGCCCCAAATGTCAGAGCAAGAAACTGAGCCCCCAGCTTAGCGTTTTTGCGGTCGCGGCGAAAGGCTCGACTGGCGCCGCATCTCCGACAGGGGGCTGCGGTTCCTGCGGCGATCCTCGCGGTCCCGGCTCCTGCTCGCTCGGAGACATGGACTAGTCTGGTACCGCTAACCCGGAGCAGCGCCGCTCAGCCCGAGCAAACTTTCGAGACATCTTGCCGGTGACGGTGGTTACCTTTGCTTGACCAGCGGCCCCGCCTACCATCCCTTGAGCTCGCTTTGAGGCCAAGGAGAATCGGAATGGACCGGCGCCAGCAGTCACGTATCTTCGTTGACCTTCCCGTACAAATCTGGGGCATGGACAGTTATTCGCGCCCATTCATTCAGCCCGCCAGCCTGCGCACCATCAGCGGCCGTGGCGCTACTCTTCAGTGTGTCGACGCAAAGCTGAGGCCGGGCGACGTGGTCGACGTTTTGTACGAGGGAACGAAAGCTCAATTCCGCGTCGTTTGGTGCGGCCAGCCGGGCACGGAGATGGCCGGTGAAGTAGGAGTCGAAAATCTTAACGCCGACGTCGCACTATGGGATGTCGATCCGCTACGCTGCGCGGCCGCTGCGGGGCACGGCTAAGCCTAACCGGGACGTTCAACCCCACGCTTCGAGAAAAACCGGGGAGGGCGGGAGAGGACTGGAACCCGCCTGCTTGGGCCATTCACATTATGAGGGGAGGGTGATTCTGAGGCAACAAGAAAGCAGCTCAGGAGCGCAGATTCCCTTTTCGAATGCAGCATCTTGCAACTTCCCCCCTGAAATCATGAAAAAAGTTGCAACTTCTATCATCCCGTCTTCGGTAGTATTTGCGACATTGCCTGGGGCGTCATCGCAAGGGTTAAACTCGCAGAGATGCAGGTAAAGATTCTTGGTTCGGCGGCCGGCGGCGCTTTTCCGCAATGGAATTGCGCCTGCGCAAATTGCAGCGCGGTGAGGGCAGGCACACTCCACGGCAAGCCGCGCACGCAAACCCAGCTGGCCCTCAGCGCGGATGGTCGCTCGTGGTTCTTACTGGGCGCGTCGCCCGACCTCCGCGTACAAATTGAAGCCACGCCGGAGCTGCATCCGCATCAAGGCATGCGCCAATCGCCCATCGCAGGCATCGCGCTCGCCAATGCCGATATCGACCATGTCCTCGGACTCCTCCTGCTTCGCGAACTCCAGCCCCTGCGTGTCCATACCACCACTTCCGTGCGGCGGATTCTCCGCGACGATAACTCGATGTTCGGCATGCTGCAGCGAATTCCGGATCAAACGATATGGACTGACTTTGAACCCGGAAAAGAATTTTCTCTGCGCAAAGTGCACGGCGAGGATTCCGGTCTCCGCTGCCTGCCTTGGTCGTTAAGTACTCACTATCCGGCCTTCGTGACGGCAGAACGCCAAACGCATCTTTCCCCCGGCGAAGCTTCCCTGGGCTTCTTCCTCCATTCCAATTCCGGCCCCCGATTTGCCTTCATGCCGGCGGTCCCTCAGCTAGATAATGCATTACTCGCGCAGCTCGATGCCTGCGATGTCGTGCTCTTCGACGGTACTTTTTGGAGCGACGACGAACTGGTTCGCGTGCAGGGCAGCGGGCAAACCGCGCAACAGATGGGCCACGTGGCCGTCGCAGACACCCTCGTCAAGTTGGCGGGAGTGCGCCGCCCGCGTAAAATATTCATACATATCAACAACACCAATCCCATACTGGACGAGGCAAGTCCTCAATATCGCCAGGTGCGGGGCGCGGGCTGGGAAATCGCGGAGGATGGATGGCAGTTCAACCTGTAGAAACCGAGACCACCCCGCAGGCCCGCCCCTTGCTTTCTCTCGATGAGTTACGCGCGCAATTACAGGCCACGGGCGAAGAGCGTTATCATCACAAACATCCTTTTCACCTGTTGATGCACGAAGGCAAGCTCAGCCGCGGTCAATTGCAGGCCTGGGCGCTGAATCGCTACTACTATCAAAGCAGCATTCCAATCAAAGATTCGATCATCCTCTCGCGTGGTCCGGACCCCGTCTTCCGCCGCGCCTGGCGCAAGCGCGTCGTCGACCACGATGGCGATGCCACCAGTGAAGGCGGCATCAAGCGCTGGATAAAGTTGGCGGAGGCCACCGGGCTCGATCCCTCAGAAGTTCGCGCCGGCAAAGGTATTCTTCCGGCGACCCGCTTCGCGGTAAACGAATACCTGAACCTCGTTCGAAGCCGTACCTTGTTGGAGGCGGTCGCCTCCTCGCTGACAGAATTGTTTTCGACAAAGCTGATCACACTGCGTGTGGAGAAATTGCGGCAGCACTATCCCTGGCTGGCTGGAGGTCTGGATTATTTCGAGGCCAGACTCTTTCAGGCTCCCGAGGATTCACAATTCGCTGTGAATTACGTATTCGACAATGCGAAGACGCGAGCCGAGCAGGACTTGGCGCTCCAGGCCCTGCGCGACAAGTGCGACATTCTGTGGGCGCAGCTCGACGCTCTCTACTTCGCCTACGTGCAGCCGGGATGGCCGCCCCCCGGCGCATTCCACATCGAGGGCGGGTAGCATGGCCTTACCCGAGGATTCCAGCCAGCCTCGTCTGGCGGCCGGTTGCCGCTGGGGCGCGGAGAAAAAAATCGACACCGGACTGGAACGCACCGTCCTGTTCCCCGAAGGCGCAATTCGCCTGCAGGGCACCGGTCTTCAGATACTCGAGCGCTGCGACGGTCAGCGCACCTTCGGCCAGATTACCGGAGAATTGCAGTCCCAGTTTGCGGCTGCGGATCCCGCGAAGGTTCGCAGCGATATCGGCCAGTTTCTCGAGCAACTCCGCCACAAGCGGATCGTCGATTACTGATCCAATGATTAATCGGCAGCACGTATGATTGCGAACCCTCTAGCCCTCATCGCCGAACTCACGCACCGCTGCCCGCTGCACTGCGTCTACTGCTCCAATCCGCTGGAGCTGGCCGCAGTGAGTTCGGAGCTCTCCACCGCGGAGTGGATCGATGTTTTTCAGCAGGCGGGCAAGCTCGGCATGCTGCACGCGCACTTCACCGGCGGCGAACCGCTGGCCCGTCCAGATCTCTCGCAACTCATCGCGAGCGCCCGCGGCGCGGGCCTCTACACAAACCTGATTACATCCGGAATTGGTCTTGCTGAAACAAGATTGCAGGCGTTGGTCGACGCCGGCCTCGATCATATCCAGGTCAGCTTCCAGGATTCGCGCGAGGGCGCTGCGAACTGGATCGCCGGAGCCAAGGCGCACGCGCACAAGATCGAATTGTCGCGCATCATCCGCCAACACAAAATCGCGTTCACCGTGAACCTCGTTATCCACCGGCAGAACATCGATCACATCGAAGAGATGATCTCGTTCATCGAACAACTGGCCCCCGAGCGTATGGAGATTGCCCACACCCAATATTATGGATGGGCGCTGCGGAACCGAGCGGCGCTGCTGCCCACACAGGCACAATTGCAAAGGGCCGTGGAAGCCGTGGCCACCGCTGAACAACGCCTTGCCGGACGGATCCGCATCGATTCGGTTGTCCCTGACTATTACGCGCGCTTTCCCAAGGCCTGTATGGGAGGATGGGGCCGTAGATTGATGCTCATCAATCCCTCCGGCAAGGTTCTTCCCTGTCACGCCGCGGAAGTTATTCCTGGGCTCACTTTCGAGAACGTTCGCCAGAAAACTCTGGAGTTCATCTGGCGGGAGTCTGCCTCATTTCAGCGCTTTCGCGGAGAAGAATGGATGCCGGAACCATGCCGCAGTTGCGACCGTCGCGCCGATGATTTCGGCGGATGCCGCTGCCAGGCGCTTTTGCTCACCGGCGATGCCGCCGCAACCGATCCTGTTTGCTCGCTGGCCCCCGCGCACCTTATCGTCGAATCAGCACTGGCTGGAACTAACTCCAGCGACACGGTCTCACAGCCCGTTCCTGCCTCTTCCTTCGTCCAGTTGCAGCAACTCTCCAGCGAGCTCTGGAGCTACCGGATGAACCCCGATTAATCGTCATTTTGTCACACCCGATCGCCTACCAGCGCACGCCGATCGTAATCGGCCGCACATCCGTGGTGGTCCCGTTAGCCGATCCGTGCATGAGACGAAATTCCGCGTATAGTTCAACGCCACTGGGCACCTTGCGCGTCACTCCTCCACCAAAGTTATAGCCGAATTGGTTTTGGCTGGAATGAACGAAGCTGCCGCTCAGCGGAATACTGACGTTCGGACACACACCCCACCACACGAAAAACGCATTGCAGGACGAACCCGGAACAGCAGCGTCGGAGTTCAATGTTCCCACCCGATGGTAAAAGCCGGGACCGAAGAGCAAATACCCTCCCCATACCTTGGTGACTGGAATGTTGATGATAGGGTCAACCGTAAAAGCGAAAAGATAGCTGGTTCCACTCCCGGCCTGAGCCAGGGAGAGAGAAGACTGGCGCAACGGCAGGTCGGCAAAAATAAAGTCCCCGCGCAGACCGAAATACTTATTCGCGTTGCGCGCCACTCCTACCGTGCCGTCGTAACCGCCGCCTCTCACGAATGTTTTTGTCGTGCCACTGTCTACGTTGGCGCCGAGTCCGACGTTATAGTTCCAGTTCTTGTAGTTGTGAGGCTTCTTTCGCCGCGAACTCGATTGTTCCTCAGCAGGTTCCTGGCCGTTGGGGGATTGCTCAGAAGGTGGCTGCGTTGCCGGCTGCTGTGCCTCTGGCGCTGGGGTCGCCGGAGGTTCACCCGTGACCGGAGCTTGGCCAAATCCCTTGGCCGTTAACAGAATTGTCAGAATCAGCAGCGTCTGCGCACTCGCGGTCGCGAACTTACCTGTCATCCATTCTCCTCCCAAACCGGGCATGGTGGCGGACCTTAGAGCTCGGCATGGAAAGGTGAGGGGCCGTTGGCAAATGGTTCCGCTTCTGATTCCTCGCAGCAAAGGCACTCGACGAGCCCGCTGCGGGGTCGCATCATCTTACCAACTTTGATGCCGCTTCTGCCCGGCAAGCCGCCCGCGCCGGCAGAGCCTCGAGTCTTCGCGATCAAGCGTGCCTCGGGTAAGTCCACTTATGATAAAAATGAGTCTCCGTTTCCGAGACTAACTTTGCAAAAGGCTTCGTCAAATGATCCGGCAGCCAGCTCCTCCATCTCCGGGGATCGCCAGCCCGTGCGCCGTGTTGCCCTGGTAGGTTTCGGAACCGTGGGCCGCGCTGTAGCCAAGATTCTTTGCGAGCGCAGCCCCGGCCTAATCCGCCTCACACACATCTGCAATCGTAATATCGAGCGAAAGAAGCAGCCTTGGGTTCCGAACGACGTGATTTGGACAGGAGACTTGGGCGCGATTCTCGACTCCGATGTGGACATTATCATCGAGCTGATCGGAGGTTTGACGACAGCCGAAGAGTTAGTGCGAAGCGCCTTAAACGCCGGCAAGTCTGTGGTAACGGCCAACAAGCAACTCATCGCCCGGCACGGCCCGGATTTGCTTCAACTCGCCAGCGCGAACAGTTGCCGCCTGGAGTTTGGCGCCTCTGTCGCCGGCGGTGTTCCGGTTCTCCCCGCGCTGCGCACCGGGCTCTCCGGGGATCGCCTGCACGGCATCGCCGGCATTCTCAATGGCACCTGTAACTATATTCTCAGCCGCATCGAGACTGATCGCATTCCCTTCAGCGAGGCCCTCGAAGAAGCGCAAGCCCGCGGGTATGCCGAAGCCGACGCCAGCGAAGATCTCGACGGCGGCGATGCCCGCGCCAAACTGTCGATCCTCGCACTGGCCGGTCTGCAAGTCCGAGTTTCTCCCGCAGACATTCGCGCCCGCACAATTCGCGCCGTCGAGGCAATCGATTTCGATTACTCCGCTGACTTGGGCTGCACCATCCGTCAAATCGCACGGGCCGATTTGAAAGACACCACGCTGTTTGCCGAGGTCGGCCCTAGCCTGGTTCCTGCATCTTCACCCTTCGGACGCGTGCAGAAAAATCTTAATCTGGTTTTGACGTCTGGAAGATACGGTGGCGACGTAGCCTTTCTCGGCGCCGGCGCGGGAGGGGATCCTACCGCCGTTGCTGTGGTTTCTGACTTGATGTTTATCGCGGAGAGTCCTTCGACCGGAGCCGGTCCGCACCAAACGCTGCAGCTCGCTTCTCCCAAAATCAGTTGCGACTTCGAAACGCCCTGGTATCTAAGGTTTGTTGTGAAAGATCAGCCTGGCATCATCGCGCGTCTGGCCGCTATCTTATCGGCTCACCAACTTAACATTGACGCCGTGCTGCAAAATCCCGGCTTCGACAAAAGCGCGCTTCCTTTCGTGATCACGCTGGAACCCTGCCGCGACGAGCAACTCCAGCCCGCAATTCAGGAAATGGCCGCTCTCCCCTTCGCCCTTCGCCCTTGCCTCTGCCTTCCGATCCTGCTTTAGGGATTTACAGACACCGTGAGCTAGAACAGGCTGTCATCCGGAGCGAAGCGGGGGACCCTCCGCCGGGAAGCATCACGGGCAGCGCCGGGCGAGACTGCTGTTCCGCCTCGTCCGGCTTCTGCCGCCTGCAACCTTACTTCCAGAAGGGATTCTTCAACCCTGTCGGAGCGAATACACTATCAACCTTCGTCTCCGTTCCAGTATCGTCGGAAATTTTTTCATCGGTCAAGCGAGATGAGGACGCTTTAAACTCTTCCAGGGGGTAAGCCACTTCAGGGGTAGTGCGACGTTCTAATTTCATGGGAAACCTCCAGAATCTTCCATCTATGAATCTGGATTTATTCAAACACTTCTAGGACAATCGCGGGGCAGCAAAATCTCGATGCTTCCCATCGAAAAATCAGCTGCTACAAACCCAAGGACCTACTCTATGAGCCCTAACGACCCGCTGTACCCCCAATGTCGAAAGATTTTGGCGCTCCTTGATTTCGAACCCAGATTTCACCCTCCGATTTCAAAACCCCGGGTAGGGACTGCTACCATGTCAGGTTATTCATAACTCATCATCAAAGGAAGACACGTGAAATATCGCAAGCTGGGGCGCTCCGGTTTTGCCGTCAGCGACATCGCATACGGGTTGTGGGGCATGAGCGGCTGGAGCGGCTCCGATGACCAGCAATCGCTTGATTCCCTGCAACTCGCCGTTGACTCGGGCTGCAATTTCTTCGACACCGCATGGGCGTACGGCGAAGGTAAGAGCGATGGCCTGCTCGGCGAAACCATGGCACGTAACAAACAACGCCTCTATGCCGCCTCGAAAATTCCTCCTGCCAACTACAAATGGCCCGCCCTGCCCGGATACAACTACCACGACGTATTTTCCACCGATCACGTCATCCAGTATGCGGATCAAATCCGCAAGAAACTTCGCGTCGACTCTATCGACCTGCTCCAGTTCCATGTCTGGGACGACAGTTGGACGGACGATCCCGAATTTCGCTCTACGGTGGAAAAACTGAAAGACGGCGGCTGGGTCCGCCAGTTCGGCCTCAGCTTGAATCGCTGGGAACCGGAGAACGGCGTCAAGGCCTTGCGTACGGGATTAGTCGATGTCGTGCAGGTGATCTACAACATATTCGATCAGGCGCCGGAAGACAAACTGCTGCCGCTCTGCCAGGAACTCAACGTCGGCGTGATCGCTCGCGTGCCGCTCGACGAGGGCAGCCTGGGAGGCAAGATGACGCTAGCAACCCGCTTCCCAAAATCCGATTGGCGCTCCGGCTACTTCGGACCGGAGAATCTCGCCAATACGATTCAACGGGTCGACCAGCTCAAGAAAATTCTGCCCGAGGGCATGACTCTCCCAGAAATGTCCCTGCGTTTCATTTTGTCGCATCCGGCGGTGAGCACAACCATCGTTGGAATGCGCAGCCCGGAACATGTACGCGAGAATGTCGCTGCCAGCGACGCCGGCCCGCTCGATTCCGCCCTGCTCGCCGAATTGAAAAAGCACCGCTGGGACCGTACTCCGCAACGCTGGTCGGATTAATTTTATTGCCTCCAGCGGAGACAAAATTCGGCTTAGGTTCTCCGCTAGTGGCAGCGACTGTCTTATCTCGCTTCTGGGGAAGAAAAAAAATGGGCGGGGGGCGCCCTCGCCATGGTGTTCGCGATGTTGCCGCGGGAAACGTCTTAAATATCTGCACCGATGCAGCTTGCTACCCGCATCAACCAATTACGCCTGACCGGCGGAGCGCGCTTTGGAGATTTCTTTGGTCCGTGAACAAACGGTCGGCATCCCCTTCCGCGCCCAGTTAGGCTTGCGCGTCAACTTTTGGAAGGCCGTCCCGGGAGACGCCACACTGTTTGTGACGCCCGCTCGGCGCCGCCGATAAAAACGTCGCTTCGGCCATCTTGACGCACGGCAGCTTTCCCGAGCTGCTATGGAGGCTTCCATGTTTCGCCGCTGCTTCGGCGAACGACGGCATGTTATCAGGCATGCGTTTTGCGAGCGAGATTGCGCTCATTGGTCGCGATCAAGTCCTCACTTCGTCTTAGGATTATCGTCGCCACAGCCCGCGCGTACTTCATCCTTGTCAACTGCCCGCACTTCATTACTGTTGACATCCACATTCACATCTTCGTAGCTCACCACTGTCGAGCCATGCGGAACCACGACGGCTCCATTCTTCGGAACGGTCATCCCCACGTTCGCCAGCACCGCGAGACTCGTCTCCAGCGCGTGCATTTCCTTTATGGTTTCCTTGGTCTGTCCCAGCGCCTTGATGTAGTCCTTCATTTCCAAATAGCCACTCATGAGCTGCAAGTGGCTCGTCATTCTGTGAACCGCCTCCTTCACAGCTTTCAGCATGTCCAGCCTCCTAATTCCTCGTTCTCCCCGATTCGGCTGAGTTTCGGTATCAATCAACCAGTACTTTTCGATCTACTGATCTGCCCCGATAGGCTATTAACCACCGTGGGCGGATCACAGTGCAAGACTGCCTTTTAGTTGACGATCGTTCAAGACACTTCGCAACGCGACTGCTTTACCGCCGTGCCACGACTCCGTAGTTGTTCGGCACGGGCTTGAGTACCGATCCTAGGCCGTGGTGCTCGCG
>Ga0209330_1000724_pt1 | contig 12137 bp, 8 predicted proteins | sample JacPinW_OM2H0_O3_FD_187969 | JGI IMG/M metagenome (GOLD analysis project Ga0209330, IMG submission 187969) | Forest soil microbial communities from Algoma, Ontario, Canada - Jack Pine, Ontario site 1_JW_OM2H0_O3 (SPAdes) (version 2) | ecosystem: Environmental > Terrestrial > Soil > Boreal...
GCGGGCAAGCAACATCTTTGCCGGCGAGCGACGGCGCCGAGCCATGGATGGGCTCGTAAAGCGCCGGCTCACTGGCAGCGCCGCGGCTCATGGAGGAAACCAGTCCGATGGAACCGCCGAGAGCCGCTGCTTCGTCGCTCAAGATGTCGCCGAATAGATTTCCGGTCAGGATTACGTCGAATTGCATGGGGCGCAGCAGCATCTGCATGGCGGCATTGTCGACGTACAAGTGCTCCAGCGTGATACTCGGATATTGGCGCGCAACTCGCGTAACAGTGCTTCTCCAGAGCGCGGATGTTGCTAGTACGTTGGCTTTGTCCACGCTGGTCACGTGCCGGTTCCGCGCGGCCGCGCGCTGGAATGCGTAGTGGGCCACACGCTCGATTTCGGCTGCTGTATAAAACGCCACGTCGCGTGCGCTCGCATCGCTGCCTACGCCTCGTTGTTCGTGCTCGCCGAAATAGATGTCTCCGGCAAGTTCGCGCACGATTTCGAAATCACACCCGCTCATACGGTCGCGGCGCAGCGGGGAAATTCCTTGCAAGGACGGTCGCAACTGAATCGGCCGCAGATTAATGTAAAGGCCAAGCTGCTTCCGCAAGCCCAGCAAGCCAGCCTCCGGACGTTGTTCCAGCGCCAGCGAGTCCCATCGGGGTCCGCCGATCGCGCCCAGCAGTATCGCGTCGGACGAACGGCACCCGGCGAGAGTTTCTTCAGGAAGCGGCGTGCCGCAACCGTCGATCGCCACTCCACCAAACGCGAACTCGCGAAATTCGAAGTCGTGCCCGAACGCGGCAGCGCAATCACCCAGCAGTTGCACCGCTGCGCGAGTCACTTCAGGGCCAATACCATCGCCCGGCAGTACAGCAATACTTTTCCGTAGTCCACCCATGGGTCTCACTTCTCCTCGAAACCACCGCTACGCAGTCTTTTCAGTTTGCCGCTGCAACTCTCGCGCCCGCGTTTGCAGGAGCGATTGCTTTTGTGCGGCGAACCCTGTGAATTATTGAAAGCAAGTCGCGATCGGTCACTTGTTTGGCGGCGTCCGCACGCGCAATGGCTTGCTTGTAGCACTCCGCGAGTTCGGCATCCGTGGTCTGATATCCAAGCTCAAGGAGCCGAGCACGCAACGCACTGCGTCCCGAATGTTTTCCCAGCACCAGCCTTCGCATAGGAACCCCAACTTTCTCCGGCACGATAATCTCGTAAGTCATGGGGTGTTTGAGCATCCCGTCTTGGTGAATGCCGGCCTCGTGGGCAAACGCGTTTGCCCCCACCACGGCCTTATTCGGCGGGACGCTCACGCCAGTGATGGAAGTCAGCAGCCGGCTGGTGGAATAAATTTTCTCGAGCGAGATGTTCGTGGAGGCGGAATAGCGCGCTTGCCGCACATGCAGCGCCACCGCAATTTCTTCAAGTGAAGCATTGCCGGCGCGCTCGCCGATACCGTTGATCGTGCACTCCACCTGGCGCGCGCCCGCGTCGATAGCGGCAAGCGAATTCGCCACTGCGAGGCCCAGGTCGTTGTGGCAATGCGCGCTGAATACCACGTTTGGATAAGCGGCAAGCCGCTTGCGGGCGGCGCGGAACATCGCGCCATACTCTTCGGGCGTGGAATAGCCAACCGTATCGGGAAGGTTGATGATGGTGGCTCCGGCACCGGCGGCCGCATCGATCACCTCAAGAAGATAAGCCAGATCGCTGCGGCTCGCATCTTCCGCGGAGAATTCCACTTCATCGCAACGCATGCGGCCATAGCAGACCATTTTCGCAACCTGCTCGAGCCCCTCTTCGCGCGAAATGCGCAGCTTGTGTTCCAAATGAAGGTCCGATGTCGCCAGAAAAATATGCAGCCGCGGACGGGCTGCAGGCTCGAGCGCCCGCAGGGCCGCATGCACATCTTCCAGGCGCGCGCGCGCTAACGCCGCGACGTGAGAGCCTTTGATCTCGCCCGCTATGGCGCGCACGGCGTCTAAATCTCCGGGCGAAGCGATCGGGAAACCTGCCTCAATCACATCGACTCCGAGCTGTTCCAGTTGGCGCGCGAGAAGGAGCTTTTCTCCGCTATTCATCGAAAAACCGGGCGACTGTTCGCCATCGCGGAGCGTGGTGTCGAAAATTTGCACAGTTTCCATGGAATCTCCTGAACACACAAAGTGAACCGCGAATGCACAGGCATGTCCAATTTATACTTCTTGCATATGACATAAGGTTTCCTTATACATGTAAAATGCTTCTTTGAGGTGTCCCCGTGGACTTGGCGGCACTGCAGGTGTTTAAGACAATCGCAAACGAGCGTAGCTATTCGCGTGCGGCGGAGAAGCTCTACCGCACGCAACCGGCCCTCAGCATGGCCATGCGCAAGCTGGAAGATTGGGTAGGCCAGCCGCTTTTCGTGCGGGGGTCAGGGGCGCGTGCTCTTACTGATGCAGGCGTGCTCTTGCTTGAGTATGCCGAGCGCATGCTGAATCTGCGAGAGGAAGCTCGCAAGGGTTTGACGGAATTGCGCGGTTTGGAACGCGGGCAAGTTTCTCTAGGCGTGAATGAAAGCTCGATTCACGCGCTTCTGCCTTCGCTGGACGATTTTCGCAAGCGCTACCCGGGCATTCACATTCGAGTTCATCGTGTATTTTCGCGCATGATTCCTCGCGAGTTGCTGAGCTATCAGCTCGATATCGGCGTGATTTCCTACTTGCCGGAGGAACGTGAACTAACCACGGTAAGGTTCTACCGGGACTCGCTGACTTTAGTAGTTTGGCCTGGCCATAAGCTGGCCAAGCGGCGCGAAGTGGACATTTCCGCACTCGGCGGCGAAACCTTTGTCGCCCACATTGTTAAGTCGCCCCATCGGCAGCAAGTGATACAGATGTTTGCGCGCCACCGCGTGCCCCTGCGGATGGAGCTGGAGCTGCCGACCATCGAGAGCATTAAGCGATTCGTGGAGATGAAAAGAGGGGTCGCCATCGTGCCGCACATGTGTGTGGAGGGCGAGTTGGCGCGCGGCGATCTGCACGAGCTACGCATCCGCCAAATGCGGATGCAGCGGGACTTGTATTTGGTCTATCGCCAGGATCGTCCGCTGAGCGCGGCGTCGCAAGCACTTGCTCAAATCATACTGTCGAGGAAGAAAATGCGATCCGAGACTTCACGTGCTTAGCGCGCTACTAGCGCAACACGCCGACCGTGACTGGCGCAGCGCTTACGTTCCGGAACGAGAATTTCTTGTTCACCGACGTAAACGGTTTGCCGTCCACTTCCACGTAGGGATAAATAAAGAAATTTAGCTTGGGTCCCGCCTGCGAGGGCGCCAGGGTCAGGTCGCGGCCAACGCTGAACTGAACGCGGTTTGCGTCGTGCGCGCCGAAGAAATATTCCCTCTTCGAGGGATCTTTCCACGCTTCCGAAGCGTCGACCGGTACCCAGCCGTAACGGTTCAAGTAAAACTCCGCCCAGCAGTGATAGCCGCCGATTTCGCCGCTCGTCGCGCTGGCCGGCAACGGAAATCCAATTTCGAACTTTGCGGGAATGCCGGCAGAGCGAGCCAGTCCGATGAATAGAGAATGGAAATCGGTGCAATTTCCACGCTTGGCGTCGCAGGCCCAATAAATGTCTCCGTTGCCCCAGCCCGTCCCACTCTTGTCGTATTTCATGTTTGCGAGAACATAATCATAAATTGCCCGGGCTTTTGCGAGATCGGTTGTCTTCCCCGCAGTCACTTCCGCTGAAAGCTCGCGGATACGCTGATCGAGCGGAACCAAGTGATCCGGTTGCAGCCAGCGCGCGAGATCCACTGGTGTGTTCCCGGCCGTGCTCGATACTTCCGTGAAGGTGTTGTGTACGTGTTCGGTGCGCGCGATGGTGAATTCCATGGTCACTGCAATATTCGCGACAGAGGGGTTTTTCACGTCAACGTGAACCATCTGATTTCCGTATTCGACTCCGGTGAAAATCTGCGAAGGGTAAGGCGAAGTGACTTTAGCTTTCAGGACTTTCTGGTACTCGTCGTTGTGAGGATACGGCAACCAGATTTGTACGTCTTTCGAACCGGAAGGAATGTCGTGAGCCTCGGCTGTGTACGTAAATTCAAAGGTCCGTTCCTGCATCGAAGAAGTCGCCGGGGCTGAACTGACCAGCAAGAAGCCAGCCGCCGCCGCAAGGATGATTCGGAGGATGGAACGATGTCGAGTGATCATAGACGTTGGATTTTACTCTCTCTTCTGAGGGGCATGCTAGTGTTTCGCGGCGAGTTCGTCGAGCGCAGCGGCAACTCGTGAAAGTCCTTCGCGGAGGTCTTCGGTATTTCCGCCAGCGCCTATGCGGAAGTGTTCAGGCGCGTCGAAAAAGCGTCCAGGAACGACACTCGTTTCGTATTTTTCATGCAAGAGCTGGCAGAAAGCGTCGGCGTGGCCACTCGCCAGATGAGGGAACGCAACCGTTCCAGCTTCAGGCCAGATGGTCAGCAGGTCCTTTCGAGAGTCGAGTAGAGTTTTCAGGAGCGCGCGATTCGTGCCCAGGAGCTTCTTCGCGCGCGAAACGATTTGCGGCAGATTATCCAATGCTATCACGCTGAGCATTTCAGCCGGATGCGCGCCCATAACGCCGAACAGATCGTTTAATCGCCACATGCGTTCCGCAAGCGGTTTAGCGGCGAAAATCCAGCCACAGCGCAATCCCGACAGGCCGTAGGCTTTCGTCAAGCTGCTGGTAGCCACGAAGTTTTGTCCCAAAAGAAACGAGGTCTGCCACGGGGACTCGAAGCAGGCTTCCAGGTAAACTTCGTCGACGAGAACGTGCGCGCCAAGACTGCGCGCTATTTCTCCGACGATACGCATCGCTGCGTCCGGTGTGCGCACGCCTGTGGGATTGTGCAGGTTGGTAATCACAATCAAACGCGTTCGCGGTGTAATGCTGCGTTCCACTTCGCGCGGGTCCATTTGAAAGCCGGACTCGAATTTCCGGGGGAAGCGCCGAATTTTTGCTCCCAGGTATTCCGCGGTGGAAACCAGAGCCTCGTAGGAAGGATCCTCGATTAACACTTCGTCACCGGGTTCGATTAGCGCGGCCATGGCCAAATGATTCGCCATCGAGGTTCCTTGCGAGTGGACGATATTTTCGACCGGAACATTTGCTTTGGCAGAGAGCCGTTCGAGCAGCGGCTTGTACCCATAAGCGCTTGAGCCGGTAATTTCCAGGTCTTCGATGCGGACGGGAAGCTCGCTCAGCGGAAAATGGAGGATATCGCTCGTAGCCAGATTGTAGCGAGCTCCGGAACGCAGCTTGGACCACTCGATGTACCCCGATCGAATCTCTCGCCTTTGAGGGCTCATGACGAAACTCACTGAGAACCGGCGGTGCGCTTTACGCGCCCGCGCAACAAGTAATAGACAGGGACCCCGGCCAGCAGAATACATACTGCGACACCGGCATTGCGAGGATATTTGTAAATTGTGTTTAGAACTATCAACCAGGCCACCAGGACGAAGAGCCCCGTGGTCCAGGGATGCCCCGGAACGCGGAAGCCTCGCGTAGCCCCTGGCGGATTTCCTTTGCGTGCCTGGCGGCGCCGAAAAATAAAAAGGCAGCTAGCAGTGAGCCCGAAAAACAGCCAGTCCATCACGACTACATAGCTGAGAAGCTGCTCGAACGTTCCGAGCATCACCGCCGCGCTGGTGATCGCACCCTGAAGAATGATGGCGGCCACTGGAACTCTGCTGCGGGATCCTAGCCGCGCAAACGCGCGAGGCAATACGCCATCTTCCGCCATGGCGAAAGCGACGCGCGGGTACGTGAGCATGGCCTGGCTCAGAAACCCAAGCGTGGATATCGCAATTGTGATTGCCACGAGCTTTGCGCCGGCTTCTCCCAGCGCTGCACGCATCACGGCTGACGCCGGTGTGCTGGTTGCCGCTAATCCAACCGGAGACAGGGCTTGAACGTAAACAAGGTTCACGGAAACGTAGAGAGCGATGACGCCGATGACTCCAAGTAAAAGAGCTTTCGGAAGATTTGTGCGGGGCTCGCGAATTTCGCTCGCGATGTAGTTCGATGTCTGCCAGCCACCGTAGGCAAAAATCACGGGTATTAGGGCTGCGCCAAAAACGGTCAAGAGGTCGAACGAAGCGGGACGGTCTAGTAGTGGCTGCCATGCGGGGTGAGGCGCCACTGGGGACCGAAGGAGAAACCACGCGCCGCAGCCAACGATCATGACAATCGCGAGAACGCGCAGAACCATGAAGAAGCTCTGCACGCCGCTCCCCGCGCGCACGCCAAGGCAGTTGATGGCAGTAAGTGCGACGACGACGGAAACCGCGGCTACATTTTCCGGCACGGCACTGTGAGAAAACTCGCGGAAATATTTTCCGAAGGTAACGGCGACGGCAGCCGTGCCGCCGGCGTGAATGACCAAAATGCTGACCCAGCCATAGAGAAAACCCAGCAGAGGATCGTAGGCCTCGCGAATGTAGGCATACTGGCCTCCAACCTCGGGCATGCGATTGGCTAGCTCGGCGTATATGAACGCGCCAACCAAGGCGAGCAGCCCGCCCGCCACCCAGGCGCCAAGAATCATGGCGGGCGTATGCACGAGTTTAGCAACGACGTAGGAGTTGATGAATATGCCGGAGCCGACTATGCCGCCCATCACCACCATGGTCGCGTCAAAAATCCCCAAGCGAGCGGCGAGACCGGCTGGCGGCTCTAGTGGGCTCGGTTGACCCGGGATTGCATCGTGAAATCGGATGTGTTCTCGCACGGGCGCGGGCGGCTGCACTAATAGATCGCGACACATCGAAGAGCAGTGGCAGCGCGAATCTATCATTGTGAGAGTTAGCCGCCAAGCGTACATAACGAATCAATTGCCCGTGACGGGCTGTTTGTCGGCGAAATACTTTGCCACACTCTCAGCGCCTTTAAATCCAATTATGTGTTGCAGAACCTGCGTTTCCGTTCGGCGTTGCAAGATTGCGAGGTTGAAGGCAGGATATATTGCACTGTTTGGGATTCTGCCAACGCATCCAGACGGTGGTGATTGGAATCATAGATCCGAAAGGGAACCGAATGAACCTTGGGATTAGCCTTAGAGACGAAAACTCGAACCTGCCGCGGCGTCTTCCCAATTTGCCGGAAAGAATTCGGGGGCTCGAGCGCCTTTCGTTGAATTTGTGGTGGAGCTGGCAGCCGCGTGCACGGGAAATGTACCGGGCGCTCGACGTACAGGCCTGGCGAGAAAGCGATCATAATCCTTTGCGCATGCTGGGGCAGATGCCACAAGAGACTCTTCAGAATGCAGCGAGCGACCCTGAATTCCTGAAGCGTTACGACGCAGTGATGGAAGAATTTGAAGCGAACATCGCGTCGCAAACAGGTTGGTTCACGGCGGAGTACGGCGAACCGCAAGCGCCTATCGCCTACTTTTCCGCGGAGTATGCATTCCACCATTCGCTCCGACTTTATGCTGGGGGCCTGGGAGTTCTGGCCGGAGATTACATCAAGGAATGTAGCGACCTGGCGATTCCAGTGGCTGCCGTTGGGCTGATTTATTCCCGCGGATATCTTTCGCAGAAGCTGCGAGACGACGGCTGGCAGGAGGACGACGAGAAAATATTGGATCGCACGTACGATCCAGTGAGGCAGGTCCTCGACAAAGATAATGGTCCTCTGCTTGTGCAAGTGCCGCTGTTCGATCCTCCGGTTCACGTGCAGGTGTGGCGCGCGGATATCGGCCGCGTTCCGGTTTATTTGCTGGATACGGACGTGGAAGGCAATCAGCCCTGGGACCGAACCATTACTCAACGCCTTTACACCAACGATCCCGAGCAGCGCCTGCGGCAAGAAATCGTACTGGGCATCGGCGGTATGCGAGTGTTGGAAGCTTTGGGAATCCACCCCGCAGCTGTGCACATTAATGAGGGTCACCCGGCGCTAGCTCTGCTGGAGCGCGTGCGCATGCGGGTCGAGAGCGGGAAAAGTTTCGATCAAGCGGTCAAGCAGGTTCGCGAGACATCCATCTTCACCACACATACGCCTCTCTCCGCCGGGACAGATATTTTTCCTTTCCCTTTGACCGAGAAATATTTCAGCCATTTGTACGATAAATTGGGAACCAATCGCGACGGGCTCCTGCAACTGGGCGTTTCCCCTTCGGATCCGAATGCAGGGTTCAACATGACCGTGTTTTCGCTGCGCATGGCGAAGTTTTGCAATGCGGTAAGCAAGAAACACGGCGAAGTGGCGCGGCATATGTGGGCCGCGGTATGGCCGGATAAACAGGAAGCAGAGATTCCGATAACCGCGGTTACCAACGGAGTCCATATTCGCACTTGGATGGATCCGCTGTGGTTGCAGCCGATGCTTGACAAATATATCGGCCCGAATTGGGTTCGCAACCTGGATAGACCCAAAACCTGGCAAGCGATCGACAATATCCCGGACAAAGAACTTTGGTGGCTTCGGAGCCGTTTGAAGGGCCTGTTGATTGCGGACATCAACGAACGTGCCCGCGAAGAGTGGAAAGGGAAACGAGTTCGCGCGGAGAGCGCGATTGCCTTCGGCGCATTGCTCGATCCCCGGATTCTGACTATCGGTTTTGCGCGGCGGTTCACCGCTTACAAGCGGCCGGACCTGATTCTCCACGATCTCGGGCGCCTGAAACGCCTGCTCACGAATCCGTTGCAACCGGTACAAATCATTTTTGCAGGCAAAGCCCATCCGTCTGACGTGGGTGGTGCGCAACTGATTCAGAGAGTCTTTCAACTGGCGCGAGATCCCGAATTCGCCGCGCGCATCGCGTTCGTGGAGGATTACGATCAGCATTTGGCGCAGCGAATGGTGCGCGGCGTGGATGTCTGGCTGAATAACCCGCTTCCTCCGCTGGAAGCGAGCGGAACGAGCGGGATGAAAGCGGGCGTGAACGGGGTACCGAGTCTGTCGGTACTCGACGGATGGTGGCTGGAAGGGTACAACGGGAAGAACGGCTGGGCGTTCGGTGGAGATCCGATCGAGGGAGACAGAACAAATGCGGATGCAGATGCTCTTTACCGCTTGCTCGAGGAGCAAATAATTCCGCTTTATTACCGGCGCTCCGACGACGAAATTCCTCACGAATTCGTTCAGGTAATGAAGGAAGCCATCAAAAGCACGGCACCACGATTCTGCACCACGCGCATGGCGAAGGAATACGTTCAACGCTTCTATATCGATGCACTAGGTCTGAAAGAATCGTTGGTGTCCAGCGACAAGTGATATTCCGCGAAGGCGCTTGAATATCTTCAGTTGCACGTTCCGTTTAGAAGAAGCAAGACAACGTGCCCGGATCGGCCTTTCAGAATTCTTGTAGGGCTTTCGCTGTAGGCGCTTACCATTTTCTTCGGATGAGATTACAGCAACCTCCGAATAGGAAGGTCTTGGCGCAGGTCCGATACTGGACCGGCAGTGCAGCAAAACATACAAGGAGAATAAAATGGCCGACAATCAAAAGCAGGATTCGAAGAAGGGTTCTCAGTCCGGACGTGAGTCAGGGCGCGAGGGCAACCAGAAGGGAAATCAAGGCGGTCATCAGGGCGGTTCGAGCAATCGATAAGCCCAGATGGTAAGCGACCGCACTCTTGAGATCCAAGTGCGGAGGCCCGCAGCGCTGAAAAAACGCTGCGAGCTTCCGCTTTTTTATTCTTATAAGGCGCGAGAGAGGCTGCTGGAGGCAAACTGTATCTGCTGGCGTCCATATGTAAGGTCTTGACGGGTTTGCGGGGCTTTCGTATAGTTAAGCCTCGATTGCAGGAGTTGGAGCAATCGAAAGGGAATTGGAAACGCGCGATGCAATCGTTTTATTACTATCCCGTCTATGCTTACCGCTTTTACTTTACGAAGCGGACCGGCGAGACGCGCGCGGATGAACTGAGAAGCTAGCAGACATAACCCGCAGCAAGTCTTAAGACGCCGGCCGCGACTCTCACAGAGAGGACGCGGCTTTTTTATTTTTAAGGGGTGTTTTGAGTCGCGGGTATTGATCGGTTCGTCTTCGGCGTTCGTTTCCGGCTTTTTTTTGGCGGAATTTGAATTCATACGCGGCAGGATTCCAGGAGGCAGGATGAGAGGGATGAAGATTGGGGACTGGCGGACGAAAATTGATGCCATTGACACGACTCTGCTGCACCTGCTGAACGTGCGGGCGGCGTTTGCGCTGGAGGTGGGAAGGCTGAAGGGCGAGGCTGGTGCGCCGCTGCGCGTACCGGCACGCGAGAGGGAAATTCTTTCGCGCATGAAGGAAGTGAACCCCGGGCCTCTGGATGGCGAGGCGGTGGAGAAAATTTACCAGCTAATTCTGAGCGAATCGATCCGGGTTCAAGAAAGCTACGGCTACGGAGCAGCGGGGCTTTCGAAGGGAAACCGCGAGCAGTCGCGTGAAAAGCGCCGGAAGCCGGACGCCGCATGAAAGTTGCAAGTAATACGCGCGTGGCGTTTCAGGGAGAGCGCGGTGCCTTCAGCGAAGAAGCGGCGGTGAAGCTGCTGGGCGATGAGGTTTGCCTGGTGCCGCTTCCAACGTTTGAAGCGGCTTTTGGAGCGATCGCGACCGGCGCGGCGGACTTCATTCTGGCGCCGATCGAAAACAGCCTGGCGGGGCCGGTGCACAGATCGTTCGATCTACTGGTGGAGAGCCCGCTGACCATCGTGGGTGAGGTGATTATACGGATCGCGCACAATCTGATCGGGCCGCCCGGGGGAACGATTGAAGAGGTTACGGTGGTGGAATCGCATCCGGTGGCTTTGGCCCAGTGTGAGCGATTTTTCAGCGCCTGCCCAGGCTTGAAAAGAATTGCCACAGACGACACGGCCGGAAGCGTTCGCGAAATCGTGCAAGCGGGAGATCGCACGCGAGCCGCAATTGCGAGCAAACGCGCGGCGAAAATTTATGGAGGGCAAATCCTGCGCGAGCATTTGGAGGATGATTCTGAGAATTACACACGGTTCCTGTTGCTCGCACCAGCCACGGAAGCCGCGCCGGAGGAAGCTGACAAGCTTTCGCTGGTTTTCAGGCTCGCGCATCTTCCGGGCGCGCTCTATTACGCGCTGGAGCCTTTCGCGCGACGAAATATCAATTTGATGAAAATTGAAAGCCGACCAGTTCACGGGCTTCCGTGGCAATACCGGTTTTATCTGGACCTGCAGGCGACGACGCACGATCCAGAGGTTGCCAGAGCGCTGAGTGAGTTGGAGAAACTAGCAGTGGATTTGCGGATTCTGGGTTCGTACGTTTCGGCAAAGACGGAGAACAGCACCACATCGCAATTAAGGGAGTAATCATGATCGTCAACATGGCGACGAATGCGACGGAAGAGCAGATCAATCATGTGGTCGAGCGTATTAAGGAGTGCGGCTGCCAAGCGCACTTGAGCCGCGGCGAGGAAAGAGCGGTGATCGGAGTGGTGGGAAAAATCGAGCAGCATCAAAGCGAGCTTGAAACTCTGGTTGCGTCGCCGGGGGTGGAGGAAATCATACGCATCACGCATCCGTTCAAGCTGGCTTCGCGGAATTTTCGGCCGGACGGCTCGATTCTTGAACTGGGCAAAGGCGTATCGGTCGGCGGCGCGGAGGTGATCGTGGCGGCGGGGCCGTGCGCGGTAGAATCAGCCGAGCAAATCGGCGAAATCGCCGTACGCGCGGCCCAAGCGGGAGCGAAATTACTGCGCGGGGGTGCGTTCAAACCCCGAAGCTCGCCATATTCCTTTCAGGGACTGGGCGAACAGGGGTTGAAGCTGTTGCGCGAAGCCGCGGACAAAAACGGCCTGCTGGTTGTAAGCGAGGTGATGGATCCGTCGCAGATTGAAATGATGCTGCCGTATGTGGACGTGATGCAGGTGGGGGCGCGCAACATGCAGAATTATTATTTGCTCCGCGCACTGGGAGAAAACAGCATTCCGGTGCTGCTCAAGCGCGGGATGTCCGCGACGATTGAAGAGCTGCTGCTGAGCGCGGAATACATCATGTCCGGCGGAAACTACAATGTGATGCTGTGCGAGCGCGGCATTCGCACGTTTGATACTTACATGCGCAACACGATGGACATTGCGGCGATTCCGGTGATTAAGCAGCTTTCGCACTTGCCGGTAATTGCGGATCCCTCGCACGGCACGGGGCGGCGC
>Ga0209330_1000726_pt1 | contig 12100 bp, 13 predicted proteins | sample JacPinW_OM2H0_O3_FD_187969 | JGI IMG/M metagenome (GOLD analysis project Ga0209330, IMG submission 187969) | Forest soil microbial communities from Algoma, Ontario, Canada - Jack Pine, Ontario site 1_JW_OM2H0_O3 (SPAdes) (version 2) | ecosystem: Environmental > Terrestrial > Soil > Boreal...
CTGCATCCCATTCCCGGCGGGGCTGCGGCGCGTCCCTTCAAAACCCATCACAACGCGCTCGACTTGAATATGTATCTGCGCATCGCGCCCGAATTGTATTTGAAGCGATTGACCGTGGGTGGCTTCGAGCGGGTCTATGAAATCAACAGAAATTTCCGCAATGAGGGCGTCTCGACCCAGCACAACCCGGAATTCACCATGTTGGAGCTGTACCAAGCGTATGCCGACTACCAAGACCTGATGGAACTGATTGAAAAACTGTTTCAAGGTCTCGCAGACACCTTGATCGGTTCGCGCAAACTGCTCTATCAAGGCACGGAGTTCGACCTCTCGAAGAGCTTCGCGCGCAAGAGCATCGAAGATATCATTTTGGCGAACAATCCTGGTCTGGATCCGATGTCATTGCGCGATGCCTCGTACCTGCGCCGGGTTTGCGATCAGATGAAGATTCCGCACAAGGCGGGCGATGGCCCTGGAAAATTGCAAATCGAGATCTTCGAGAAAACCGGCGAGCACACGCTGATACAACCGACATTTGCCTATGCGTATCCTGCGGAAGTTTCACCCTTATCGCGGCGCAACGATCAAGATCCTTTCATCACCGATCGATGGGAATTTTTCATCGGCGGCCGCGAGCTGGCAAACGGCTTTTCCGAGTTGAACGACGCCGAGGACCAAGCGCAGCGATTCAAGGATCAGGTCACGCGCAAGGACGCGGGAGATGAAGAGGCGATGTACTACGATGCGGACTATGTACGCGCGCTGGAATATGGCATGCCGCCGACCGCCGGTTTAGGCTTGGGCGTCGATCGGCTGGTGATGCTGTATACGAACTCGCCCTCAATACGCGATGTGCTGCTATTCCCGCACATGCGGCCCGAGTAGCGAATACGGCAACGGCAGTTCTGCGGCGTCCACCAGAAGCTCGCCGGGTGCGTCGGCGCCGCCGGCGGCACCGGCTTCCACGCTGAGCACCGCGAGTGCCTCGGTGCGCCCGGCGCTCTCGATCACTTCGGTCAGCCGTCCTTGACGGCCATCGGCCAAACGCAAGGCTTGCCCGACCTTCCACGTGCCGGATGGCAAGCTCAAGCGAAAAAGCCTTCGCTTGATCCTTCCTAAGTGCTGGGTGCGTGCAATGATTTCCTGCCCGGTGTAGCAGCCCTTGGTGAAGCTGATTCCATCCAGCAGATCGAGATTCAGCATCTGCGCGACAAACGCCTCACTGGTGGCCGCATAGACCTGCGGCAGGCCGGCGCGGATGTCGGCGAGCCGCCATTGTTCTTCGATGTGCTTGGCTGCGGCGGCATCCGCGGGCGCCGCAATCTTCTCGGGCGGCCCGATGATCCATTGACGATTTTCATCGTGACCTACCGGCGCCATGCCGATGCCGTCGCGTTCGACGTAGCGAGAGACTACCTTTGAGCCCCCTTGCGAGATTGCGCCCGCCTGCGGGGCTGCGCCGGGCTGGGGAATTGCGCTGGGCTGGGAGGTTGCGCCGCCTAATTGACCTGCCACGACCAGATCGGCGGCGTCTTCGATGCGCACTTTTGCGCGCAAGATAAATTTGCGCATTCGTTCCATGGTGGGCACGAGAATTTCGCGCGGCAATATCGCAACCACGCCGCTCGAATGCGGTAACAGATATATGAGCGCCAGCACGCGGCCTTGTGCGGTGGAATACGCGGCCAACACCGGAGTGTGGTCGGTCAGCCGCTGTGTGTCGTTGGACACCTGGCCCTGCAGGAAGCTCACTGCGTCGGCGCCGGAAAAGCGCAGGGCCCCCATGAAACTCAAGCGGCCTGACGATGCGGAGTCAATGGTCATTATATCGGACATGGGAGCAGGCTCGGCGATGTCAACCCCTGTCGATTGCACCGTTCGCCTCTATTTTCTGGCAAACTTTCATCTGTGATATCGACTCCTGAAGAATCCTTACCCGTGACGCTCAGCCGTGATAAGCAAACGCCTGTCGATCTGAAGCCGGCGCCTGCTGCAAGCCCGCAGCGGGAAATCGGGGGACGCGAGGGTTTGGAGCCGACGCGTTTTGGAGATTGGGAATTCCGTGGCCGCTGCATCGATTTCTAACGGAGCATCGTGATGCCCGCACGCGGCCGTCCCACATCTCCACACGTGTGGATTTATCGCTGGCAGATCGGCAACACGCTGTCAATTCTGCACCGCTTCACTGGTGCTGCGCTGGCCTTAGGGTTAATCGCGTTGAGCTATTGGTTCGTGTCCCTCGCGGGAGGACCGGCTTCGTATGCCGCCGCCGCGCGGCTGTTCGCAAGCCCGGTCGGCCTCGCGCTGCTCTTGGGATGGACGTTCTCGTTCTTGTATCACCTGCTAAATGGCGTGCGCCATTTGTTTTGGGATGCAGGTCGTGGGTTCGAGCGCACACAAAGGCACCTCAGCGGCTGGCTCGCGGTGCTGGGGGCGATCGCCTTGACCCTGTGCGTCGCCGCTTGGGTTTGGCCGCGGCTGTCATGAGTTTGCGCAGCCCCTTGAGCCGCGTACTGGGACTGGGTTCCGCCAAAGACGGCACCGCGCATTGGTGGGCGCAAAGAGTCACCGCGGTTGCGCTCGTGCCCCTGACCTTATGGTTCGTTTGCTCGATGTTGACGTTGCCGGATTTCGAGTATGAAACGGTGCGCACCTGGCTGTCGGTTCCGATCACCGGGTTTCTGTCGGTGCTGCTGGTCGCGGTCATGAGCTATCACTCCTATCTCGGCACCATCGTGATCATCGAGGACTATGTGGTCTCGAGCGGCATGAAAGTGCTCTGTCTCATGACCTTAAGATTTCTCTACGTGCTTGCCGGCGGTGCCGCGATGTTCGCGATTTTTCGGGTTGTGTTCGGATTCTCCCGGTTATGAGCGACTACAAATTCGTCGATCACACCTACGATGTGGTCGTCGTCGGCGCGGGCGGGGCGGGATTGCGCGCGACGTTTGGGCTTGCGGAGGCGGGTTTGTCGACGGCCTGCTTGACCAAGGTGTTTCCCACGCGCAGCCACACGGTCGCTGCGCAAGGCGGCATCTCCGCCGCGCTCGGCAACATGGGCGTCGATGATTGGCGCTGGCATATGTATGACACCGTCAAGGGCTCGGATTGGCTCGGCGATCAGGATGCCATTGAGTTCATGTGCAAGGAGGCGCCGGCCGCGGTCATCGAGCTCGAACATTACGGCGTGCCTTTTTCGCGCACCGAAGATGGGAAGATTTATCAGCGGCCGTTTGGCGGCATGACGACCCACTTCGGCAAGGGGATTGCTCAGCGCACCTGTGCCGCGGCGGACCGCACGGGCCATGCCATGCTGCACACGCTGTATCAGCAGTCCTTGAAGCACGAAGCCAACTTCTTTATCGAGTATTTCGCGCTCGACCTCATTATGGAAAATGGCGAATGCCGGGGGGTGGTCGCGCTCGACATGGCAGAGGGAAAATTGCACCGCTTCCGCGCGCACCAGGTGATCTTGGCGACCGGCGGCTATGGCCGGGCATGGTTTTCATGCACTTCGGCGCACACCTGCACGGGTGATGGCGGCGGCATGGCGCTGCGGGCAGGCCTGCCCCTGCAAGACATGGAGTTCGTGCAATTTCATCCCACCGGCATTTACGGCGCCGGCTGCCTGATCACGGAAGGCTCCCGCGGGGAGGGCGGTTATCTGACCAATTCCACCGGCGAGAGATTCATGGAGCGCTATGCGCCCAATGCCAAAGACCTCGCCTCCCGGGACGTCGTCAGCCGAGCGATGACCGTCGAAATCCGCGAGGGCCGGGGGGTGGGCAAACTCAAGGATCACATTGACTTGCATTTGGAGCACTTGGGTCCGGCGGTCATCAAGGAGCGTCTGCCCGGCATCGCCGAAACGGCACGCATTTTTGCCGGCGTCGATGTCAACAAAGAACCGATCCCGGTGCTGCCGACCGTCCACTACAACATGGGCGGCATACCCTGCAATGTGCATGGAGAAGCGGTGACCCGCGGCGCCGACGGGGAGAGGGTCGTGCCCGGTCTCTTGGCGATCGGCGAGGCGGCGTGCGTATCGGTGCATGGCGCGAATCGCTTGGGTTCGAACTCGTTGCTCGACTTGGTCGTATTCGGACGGGAAGCCGCGCAGCACTGCGTACGCACACTGCGGCCAGGAACGGCGCATCGCGCCCTCAAGGGCGACGCGGCCACGCCTGCGCTCGAACGGTTGGATAAGTTGCGGCACGCCAAAGGCTCGCTTCGCACCGCGGAGATTCGCTTGAACATGCAGCTGGTGATGCAAAGCGATGCGGCGGTATTTCGAACCGCCGAGACCTTGAATGACGGCAAGCGTAAGTTGGCGGAAGTTTTCGCGTCATTTTCCGACGTCAAGGTCAGCGATCGATCGTTGGTCTGGAACAGCGATCTGATCGAGACCTTGGAACTCGATAATCTGCTGGGCCAGGCAATTGCGACGATGCATTCGGCGGAAAATCGCAAAGAAAGCCGCGGCGCCCAGGCTCGCGAGGATTTCCCCAACCGAGACGATCAGAAGTGGCTGAAGCACACGCTTTGCTGGGTCGAGCCGTCCGGCAACAGCCGGTTTGACTACCGGCCCGTGCATTTGAACACCTTGACCGATGAGGTCGAATCCATTCCCCCGAAGGCGCGGACTTATTGAGGCGCTTGCGCGCCGAATCTACGGGGTCGCGGACGACCCCGTCCTTTAAAGTTTAAAGAGAGGAAGTGTGATGGCTGAGTTTTCGCTTCCGGCCAATTCCAAAGTCCGCAAGGAAGGGCGGGTCTATAAGGCGCCTGCCGGCGCCGGCAATGTCCGCGTTTTCAAGATCTATCGTTTTGATCCCGATGCCAACGAAAATCCGCGGCTCGACAGCTACGAGTTGGACATGGATCACTGCGGTCCGATGGTGCTGGACGCGCTGATCAAGATCAAGAATGAAATCGACACCACGTTGACCTTTCGCCGCTCCTGCCGGGAAGGCATCTGCGGTTCCTGCGCGATGAACATCGACGGCAAGAATGCGCTGGCCTGTATCAGCGCGTGCGCCGACGTCAAAAGAGACATCAAGATCTATCCCTTGCCGCATTTGCCGGTCATCAAGGACCTGGTGCCTGACCTCACCAACTTCTACGCCCAATACGCTTCGATCAAACCCTGGCTGCAAACCCGCACGCCGCCGCCGCCGGACGGTGAACGGCTCCAGTCCAAGGAGGATCAGGAAAAGGTGGATCGGCCCTCGGCATGCATCCTTTGCGCTTGCTGCTCCACCAGCTGTCCGAGCTATTGGTGGAATAGTGAGCGCTATTTGGGACCGGCCGCGTTGCTGGCCGCCTATCGTTGGATCGTCGACACGCGCGATGAAGCGGCGGGCGAGCGCCTGGACGGTCTTGAAGATCCGTTTCGGCTGTACCGCTGCCACACCATCATGAACTGCACGGAAGCCTGCCCCAAAGACCTCAATCCCGCCAAAGCGATCGCTGAGATCAAGCAGATGATGCTGCATCGGCGTTACTGATGGTTCCGGATGCAGGCCGATTGCGCTGGCGTTGCCGGCGGGGAATGAAAGAGCTCGATATCTTACTGTCCCGTTACATGGATGAGCGGTTTTGCGCCGCTTCACCCCAGGAGCAGGAGGCATTCAGAGGCTTGCTGGAAATCTCTGACCCGCTTATTTACGCCTATTGCCTGGGCTCGGAGAGGCCCCCCGAGCACCTCGGGGTCCTGATCGAACGAATTACCGCCCACCCGCCTGCCCAGGAGCCTGTCTGAGTATTCCCCCCTTGCGCGGCTGATAGAATCTATCGTGTGCGCAAATTCACGTTTAATTGTCCCAGGGTGGGAATTGTCGAACTTTTCCCGCCGCGGTCGGTCTATCGCGACAGGCTGGGTTTTAAGCTCGCCGGTTTGTGATCACCCATGAGCGTCGAGGAGAGTGACCTCAAACTGGTCGAGAGAGTCCAGCGCGGCGAGCGCGCGGCGTTCGATTTATTGGTACTGCGATACCAGCACAAGGTGCTGAAGCTGATCATGCGTTACGTGCACGATGCAACTGAAGCTGAAGACATCGCACAAGAGGCTTTCGTCAAGGCGTTCCGTGCGCTGCAGTCGTTTCGCGGCGATAGTGCTTTCTATACCTGGCTTTACAGAATCGCGATCAACACCGCTAAAAACGCGCTGGTCGCAACCAAACGGCGGCCGATGGACTACGACTTGGACTTGCAGGACCCCGAGCAATACGATTTGCATGCCCGCCTCGCCGAATCCGAAACGCCGGAAGGCCTCCTACTCACCGACGAGATTCGCGAAACCGTGAATCGGGCGATCGAAAACTTGCCGGAAGATTTGCGCACCGCCATCGTGCTGCGCGAACTGGAAGGCTTGAGTTACGAGGATATCGCCCAGACGATGGATTGCCCCGTGGGTACCGTGCGCTCGCGTATTTTTAGGGCGCGAGAAGCAATTGACAAAAAGCTGCGGCCGATTTTTGATGGCGGCCTAGGCCGGCCTGAGGACACATGAGCGAACAAATTCGTGAACAAGTCTCGGCGTTTCTCGATGGAGAGTTGCCGGACACTGAAACCGAACTGCTGTTGAAGCGTCTGACGCGAGATGGCGAATTGCGCGAGAGCTTTGGGCGCTATGCCCTCATCGGTGAAGCGCTGCGGGGCGCGGGGTCGCAGATTTTGACCCGCGGCTTCGCTTCACGGGTGAACCTCGCGATCGACGGCGAACCCGCGCAGGCTCCTGCGCACGCGCAGTTGAGGCGCGAGGCGCGCTGGTGGCGGCCGATAGCGGGAGTGACGGTTGCCGCGGGCGTTGCCGCGGTGGCGATTGTTGCCTTGCAGCAGCGCTCGATTTCTCCGCACCTCAGCGGGGCCTCCACGACGGCCCAGAATGTCGCCGCCCCGTTAAGAGCGGCGGCGCCGACTCAACTGCCGCTTCAGGGCGGCGGTGGGCCGCGTGAGGCACTCTCTTATACGGTCGTACCGGCGGCTTCAACCGAGGCGCCCTCAGCGATTGCGCCCGCCCGCCTAACGAACTATGTGTTCGCACACAGCAAGTACTCCTCGGGCTTAGGCCAGCGCGGCTTGCTCACCGACTTACTGATCGATGACGATGAGGTGCCGCCGATACCGGCGCAACGCGCCATGCCGCCCCCACCGGCACCGGACACACGCGTCGCTCCATGACGCAACCGCGGCTCGCCTTGGCCTATTGGTTGGTTCCTTGCGCGCTGGTCGGCGCGCTGCTCAGCACGGTTCCCCAGAGTGCCCGCGGCGCCGATGATCCGCGCGTATGGCTGCAAAGAATGAATAAGGCGCTGGCGACGCGCAATTACGACGGCACGTTCTTTCATATCAGCGGGGGCCGGGTCGAGACCATGCGCATTGTTCACCGGGTGCGCTCGGGACGCGTGACGGAGCGGCTGCAGTCGCTCGACGGCTCAGGACGTGAGTTTGTGCGCGCGAACGACGAGCTCACCTGTTATTTGCCCGACCAGCATACGGTGCTGGTCGAGCCGCGCCAGGATCGGGGTCCCTTCCTGGGTTCGCTGCCGCAATTTGACGCAACGGTCAGCGATTTTTATCGGATCGAGGCGCTGCCGGACACGCACATTCTGGGTCGGCCCACGCGCGTTATTGCCGTGAACCCCAAGGATCAGTTTCGCTTCGGCTACCGTTTGTGGCTGGATGAAAAGACCGCCATGCCGCTGAAAACGCAGCTGTGCGATTCGCGCGGCCAGGTCATCGAGCAAATATTCTTCGCGCGCCTCGACATGCCGGAGAGCATTCCGGACAGCGATCTGGCGCCGACCGTGCACACCGACGGCATGCGGTGGGTGCGTCAGGGAGCCTCTGCCGATAATGCCTCCGCGGCATTGGCGGCCTATCGCGCGAGCCAACTGCCGCCGGGATTTCGCCTGACCGTGCAGGGCGCCCAGACAATCGGCGGTGCCACCGCGCCGGCCAGCCATTTGGTCTACTCGGATGGTCTGGCGACGGTTTCGGTGTTCATCGAGCAGAGCAGCTCCGATTCCGGTGCTCCGTCGGCGCTCGACCCCCAAGCCCAGGCGCCTGAAGCTCCCATGCAGGGCCTGGCGCGGGTCGGCTCGGGATACGCTTTTTCCACGGTCGTGCAAGGCCACCAAGTCACCGCCGTGGGCGAAGTCCCGGCGCAAACCGTCGAATTTATCGCCCACTCGGTGAAGATCTCCAGCGGCGCCGAGATCCCGCATCATTGACCCCTAAGCGCTTCCTGCTGTACTCACGCCCTGGGTGCGGCCTATGTGAGGAAATGCTGAGCGAACTTAGCCGGCTGCCTTGCGCCCAAGGCGTTCCCGTCGATGTCGTCGACGTCGATCAGGAACCTGCGGCACGGGCGCGCTACGGGCACAAGATACCGGTGCTCCTGTTTGCCGGAGAATTGCTCTGCCACGGCCGCTTGGACCCGGAGGAAGTAGATAAGACCCTCAGCTTCCATCGCCGACCGGTATAATGCTCGGTTTGCCCAAGCAGGCTATAAGCTCCGGTTTAGATGAAGAATATCCGCAATTTTTCCATCATTGCTCATGTCGATCACGGCAAATCCACGTTGGCCGACCGGTTCATTCAGGAATGCGGCGGCTTGGATGCGCGGGAGATGCAGGCCCAGGTGCTCGACAGCATGGACTTGGAGCGAGAGCGCGGCATCACCATCAAGGCCCAGAGCGTGACCTTGGGATTTCAATCCGAAACGGGTGAGCTGTATCAGCTGAATTTCATCGACACGCCGGGGCACGTCGATTTCTCCTACGAGGTTTCACGTTCGCTCGCCGCCTGCGAGGGAGCGCTGCTGGTGGTCGATGCCGCGCAAGGTGTCGAGGCTCAGAGCGTCGCCAACTGCTACACCGCGTTGGAGCAAGGACTGGAAGTGCTGCCGGTCATCAACAAGATCGATTTACCCTCCGCGGATCCTTCGAAAGTGATTCACGAAATCGAAGAGATCATCGGCATACCGGCAGAGGATGCCGCCTTGGTCAGCGCCAAGACCGGAGAGGGCGTGCAGGCATTGCTGGAACAATTGGTCAAGCGGATTCCGGCGCCAAAAGGCGATCCAGACGGTCCCTTGCAGGCATTGATCATCGATTCTTGGTTCGACAACTACGTCGGCGTGGTGTCGCTGGTGCGGGTGATGAACGGGGCACTGGTCACGGGTGAGAAAATCCGCGTGATGTCGACCGGGCGCAGTCACCAGATCGACAAGCTCGGCCGCTTTTCGCCGAAACCGGTAACGCGGGAGTCGTTGGGGACGGGCGAAGTCGGCTTCGTCATCGCCGGAATAAAGGAAATCGACGGTGCGCCCGTGGGCGATACCATCACCTCGGAAAACAACCCCGCGAAGCAGCCGCTCGCCGGGTTCAAGCAAGTGCAGCCGCGGGTCTTTGCAGGTTTGTTTCCGGTGAGTTCCGACGACTACGAGCAATTTCGCGACGCGCTGAAGAAGCTCAAGCTCAACGACTCGGCCCTGCATTTCGAACCGGAAGTCTCGACTGCGCTCGGCTTTGGATTTCGCTGCGGGTTCTTGGGACTGCTGCACATGGATATCGTGCAAGAGCGCCTGGAGCGCGAGTACGGGCTCAATCTGATCACCAGCGCGCCGACCGTCATCTATGAAGTGCTGCTGACCGACCAGTCGGTCATCAATGTCGACAATCCGGCCAAACTTCCGCCGCAGGATCGAATCGAAGAGCTGCGCGAGCCGATCATCATCGCCAATATTTTGGTGCCGCCGGATCATGTCGGCGCCGTCTTGACCTTATGCAGCGAGAAGCGCGGCGTGCAAAAAAAGATGCTGTTCTTGGGCAGCCAGGTATCGCTGCAATACGAGCTGCCGCTGGCTGAAATCGTGCTTGATTTTTTCGACCGCCTCAAGTCCTCGAGCCGCGGTTATGCATCCTTTGACTACGAATTCAGCCATTTTCAAGCGGCGCCATTGGTCAAGCTCGATGTGTTGATCAACGGCGATCCGGTCGATGCTCTGTCGCTCATCGTGCATCGCGACAATGCCTACGCGCGCGGCCGCGAGCTGGTCGATAAGATGCAGGAACTGATACCGCGCCAGATGTTCGACATCGCCGTGCAGGCGGCGATCGGCAGCCATATCATTGCCCGCGCCAGCGTCAAGGCGATGCGCAAGAATGTGCTGGCCAAATGCTACGGCGGCGATATCACACGCAAGCGCAAGCTGCTCGAGAAGCAAAAAGCGGGTAAGAAACGCATGAAGCAAGTCGGGCAAGTCGAGATCCCGCAAGAAGCTTTCCTCGCGATCTTACAGGTCGGCAAAAAGGCGAATTGAACGTGTCTTGCGCCATTGATTACCTTGGGGGTATTTCGTGAATGATGGTGATCGTGTTTTCTTAGGGCTGTTGTTCGCCGGCGCGGTGTGCGTGCTGGTGATTTTGATCGATGGCTGGTTCTTGCGGCCGCGGCGCGATCCCGGGGCGACCAGCGTCGAGGAGCCTCTGCTGCCGAAATTAGCGGGCTACGCCTTGGTCGGACTGGCCTTGGCCATGCTGTGGCGCCTGTTTCGCTACGAAGCGGTGGATTTCAGCCTCATGCTGGTGGTCGTCGGCGCCGTTTCCGGAATCATTTGGGCGGCGGATGCGGCATTTTTCGCGCGGCGCCGCCGGGTTGCCGCGGCATCCGCGGGAACCCCGAACGAGCGCGTGCGCGAGCCCATCGCGGTTGAATACGCGCGATCGTTCTTTCCCGTCATCATTCTGGTGTTGGTGATCCGCTCCTTTCTGTTCGAGCCCTTTCGCATCCCGTCCGATTCCATGATGCCCACCCTGTACGACGGCGACTTCATCTTCGTCAGCAAGTATTCCTATGGCTTACGCCTGCCGGTCAGCAACACCCTGGTATTCGCCACGGGCACCCCGCAACGGGGCGATGTGATCGTGTTCCGCCTGCCGCCAAATCCGAAGATCAACTACATCAAGCGTCTGGTGGGGCTGCCGGGCGACCGCATCCGTGTCGACGAGAACAACCAGCTCTACGTCAACGGCAAGCCCATGGCGCAGACTCCCGGACCGACTTATACGGGGCCGAAGCAGGACCTTTGGAACTATACGGGCGTCCCCACGGCCTTCGAACAGCTGGACGCCAAGCGTCATCGCATCATGTTCGCGAATGGCAGCGTGAAGTCGGGGGAATGGGTCGTGCCCGCGGGGCACTATTTCTTCATGGGCGACAACCGCAATAACAGCAAGGATAGCCGCTGGCTCGATGAACCGGATGCGCCGGGATTCGTTCCGGAGCAGAATCTAGTCGGTAAAGCGGTCCGAATTTGGCTTAATCTTGATACTCGTGACGGACCTCTCTGGAGAAGGGTCGGAAATAAGATTGAATAGGGCTCTTTTAGGGAGGTTTTATGCGTAACCACCAGCAAGGCATGACGTTCATCGGGTTGCTCTGCATTCTCGCGTTGCTCGGCGTGGTCGTATACGCGGGGATACGGCTGGCGCCCCTGTATCTCAACTATATGAAGGTCGCGCGCACCATGGAATCGGTGGCCTCCGAGGTCAAGGGCGACAATCCCGACCCGCAGGCGATCAGGAACTTGATCGACCGGCATTTCAATATCGAGGACCCGACGGGCGTTACCGTAAAGGATATCGAGATTACGCGGGACAGCGACGGGGTGCAGATGCATGTGGCCTACGACGATGCCGTGCCCTATGTGGCGAACGTTTCGCTCAGTGTGCATTTCGAAAAGACAGTGAAGGTGCGGTGATTCCGCTGCGCAAGCCGGACGATGTTGCGGATTGGGTCGAGCGATCGTTCGGCCATGTGTTTACGGCGCCTGCGCTCTGCTCCACGGCGCTGACGCATCGAAGTGCGGGCGCGGATCAAAACGAGCGCTTGGAATTTTTGGGCGATTCGATTCTCAATTGCGCCGTCGCACGCCTGCTTTACGACGCGCACCCGCAGGCCGATGAAGGAGATCTATCCCGTTTGCGCGCCTCGCTGGTCAGCGGCGAGAGTCTGGCGCAGATTGCGGCGGATTTGGGTTTGGGGGAATACTTACGTCTGGGCTCCGGTGAATTGAAATCCGGCGGCTTCCGTC
>Ga0209330_1000727_pt1 | contig 12090 bp, 8 predicted proteins | sample JacPinW_OM2H0_O3_FD_187969 | JGI IMG/M metagenome (GOLD analysis project Ga0209330, IMG submission 187969) | Forest soil microbial communities from Algoma, Ontario, Canada - Jack Pine, Ontario site 1_JW_OM2H0_O3 (SPAdes) (version 2) | ecosystem: Environmental > Terrestrial > Soil > Boreal...
CGCATGTAAATCATCTAAATTCTGCGGAAGAGGAAACACAAAATCCCGCCGCGCCACCGCAAATTCCGCATACCCGCCGTTCACCGAATAGCCGGTGAATGTGGGAGCGTCACAAAGATTCTCCATTCCGTGCTTGCAGTACCAACAACTGCCGTCCGTGCCGCCGACCCACGAAACTCCTACGCGCGCGCCTACCGGCAGTTCCGCTGTTCCGCCCTCCACCACATCGCCCACAATCTGATGGCCCGGGATCACCTTCGGCAAAATCTGCGGCAACTCTGCGTCAACAATGTGCAAGTCCGTCCTGCAAACTCCACAGGCACGCACGCGCAGCAACACTTGTCCTGCCGCCGGCTGGGGCTTGGCAACTTCGCCGATAGTAAGCGGCGCCTTGGTCTTCGGCGCACTAAGGAACGCAGCCTTCATCGCTTCTCCGTGTCTCTGCCGGCTACTCCGCTATTTCAGTCCAGCATCTTCTGCAACAGCCAGCGCCACAGCGGTCCAGTCCATGTCTCCTCTGCCTTTCGCCACCGACTCAGTCCAACGGTCGCGCAAAACGCTGGCAATTGGCATGGGAACCGAACTCGACGCCCCCGTCTGCAACGCGAGATTGATATCTTTCAATCCCAGCGCGAGACGGAATCCTCCCGGCTCGAATCGTTGCTCCGCAATCGACTTCCCATATCCCTGATATACGGGACACGCGAAAAGCGTCTTGCCGAACATTTCTACCAGCGCCTTCGGATCCACGCCGTTCTTCCGCGCCAGCGTCTGAGATTCCGCCATCGCCTCAATCGCGGCCGCGATAAGAAAATTTCCGCATAGCTTGACCACGTTTGCGGCGCCGGGATCCTCGCCAAAATCAAAAATTCCCTGGCTGATCGCGGTCAGAATGGGTTGCACTCGCTGCTTCGCGGCAGGCGCGCCCGACGCGCAGACCCATAGCCGCGCAGCCGCTGCGGCCTCCGGCCGTCCGAATACTGGCGCAGCCACATATTCCACTTTGTGTTTCGCGTGGTGTTCAGCCAGCCGCCGCGAGGTCGCGGGACCGATCGAGCTGAGCGAGATATGAATCCCGCCGACCCCCAGCCTTTCGACGAAAGAATGCTCGCCAAGAGTCACTTCTTCCGCAGCGCGATCATCGGCGAGCATGGTTAGGACGATTCCGCCCGGTTGCGCAACCTCGGCCGGGCTGGCCACCTGCGCCGCTCCCTTCGCAACCAACGGAGCCGCTTTCGCACCGGTCCGGTTGTAAACTCGCAGCCCAAACCCAACCCGCAAGAGATTCGCAGCGATGGGTTCTCCCATGCTTCCCAAACCGATGAATCCTAGTGTTTCCGCCATAACCGTCCGCCCCCTAAAGTTTCCCGTCCCATGAGAATATCTCTCCTGGTATGGATGCGCGCAAACAGCCATCGGGTTCATTGTCCTGTCGCCTCTTCGCGTTGCGGCTCCGCAACTCGTCTGCGATAATGACTCCTTTCCACTGAGGGCGCGCTTTGACTCGTACTGACTGGACTGGCAACGAAGTCCGCAAAACATTTCTGAAATTTTTCGAAGAGCACGGCCACCGCGTCGTGCGCAGCTCTTCGCTCGTCCCCACCAACGATCCCACTCTGCTTTTCACCAACGCCGGGATGAACCAGTTCAAGGACGTTTTCCTCGGCCTCGAGCAGCGCGATTACAAAACCGCCACCTCCTGCCAGAAATGCGTGCGCGCTGGCGGAAAACACAACGACCTGGAAAACGTTGGCTTCACGAATCGCCATCACACATTTTTCGAAATGCTCGGCAATTTTTCCTTCGGCGATTATTTCAAGGAGAAAGCCATCGCCTACGCCTGGGAGCTGGTCACTTCGCCGAATTGGTACGGCGTTCCGCTCGAAAAACTCTACTTCACCGTCTTTGGCGGAGCGGAAGTATCCGGACAAAAGCTTCCTCCGGACCACGAAGCCGCCGGCTTCTGGATCAACATCGGCGCGCCAAAAGATCGCGTAATCGAGGTCCCGGGGCTGAAGGAGAATTTCTGGGCCATGGGCGACACTGGCCCTTGTGGCCCGTGCAGCGAAATTTTCTACGACATGGGGCCGACGGCCTCCGACCAAGGCCATACCGATTGCGCATTTCCGTGCGACTGCGGCCGCTACGTCGAAATCTGGAACCTCGTTTTCATGCAGTTCAATCGCGACTCGTCTGGCAAGCTCAATCCCTTGCCCAAGCCTTCCGTTGACACCGGCATGGGCCTCGAACGCACGACCGCCGTCCTCGAAGGAAAAATCTCAAACTACGACACCGATTTGTTCCAACCGCTGATTCGCGAAGCGGCTAAGCTCGCAAATGCTGATGCAAATGACGCAAAGATACAGCCATCGCTTCGCATCATCGCCGACCATTCCCGCGCCGCGACATTTCTAATATCCGACGGCGTGGTCCCGTCAAACGATGGCCGGGGCTACGTTCTGCGCAAAATCGTCCGCCGCGCCTTGCGGCACGCTCGCATGCTTGAGGCTCCGATGCCATTTCTTTCTCTCATGTCGGGTACTGTTCGGGCAGAGATGAAAGAGGCATATCCTGAGCTCGAGGAGCACGCCGCGCGCATCACTAAAATTCTCGACGAAGAGGAGCGGCAATTTACCAGGACGGTCGATGTTGGACTAAGAAAGTTAGACGACGAGATCGAAGAGATTCGCCGCGTGGATAAATCTGGCGCGATGCAGTCACACATCAAGGCTGGGCCCACTGTGTCCGGGTCAATACTGCCTGGGCCCGACGCTTTCAAGTTGTACGACACCTACGGGCTGCCCGTGGATTTTATCGTCGACGCGCTCCGCGATGTCGGTATGAGCCTTGATATGAAGGGCTTCGATGTTGCGAAACAGGAGCAGCAGGCCCGCGGGCGAGCAGCGTGGAAAGGCGTGCACAAGGACGCTGCTAACCCTGTGTACTCAAAGATCGCGCAGACCAACAAGACCGAGCCAGATTTTTACTTCGGCACGAACGCTCGTGATTGCCTGATCGAAGCCATGATCACAAAGACGGGGCAGGTAAACGAAATCAAAAAGGGGACGGAAGCGGAAATCGTGCTCGACCGCACGGCGATCTACTCCGAATCCGGCGGACAAGTAGCCGACATCGGCGGCCTCTACGACAATTCCGAAACGCTCGAAGTGGCCGAAGTGCGCGGCGCGTATTATCCCGTCACCGGAGTGATCGCGCACCGCATCGTAGCCAAAGAAGATTTGCATGTAGGCGATCGCGTGGCCACCGTCGCCGACGCCGAGCGCCGCGCTCGCAACATGCGCAACCACACTGCCACCCATTTGCTGAACGCCGCGCTGCGCAATATCCTCGGCACGCACGTAAAGCAGGCCGGATCACTGGTCGCGCCCGACCATCTGCGCTTCGACTTCTCGCACTTTGCCGCCGTCGATCCGAGCGAGCTTGCTGAAATCGAGCAGCAGGTGAACGAGGAAATCTGGAAGAACCTCGAAATGCGCACCGACATCATGAACATTGACGACGCCCTCGCTTCCGGCGCCCTCGCTTTCTTCGGCGACAAGTATCCCGAGGCCAACGTTCGAGTCGTCACCATTCCTGACGCTGGGTCGTCGCGCGGCTTTTACAGCAAGGAACTCTGCGGCGGCACGCACGTGGGACGTACCGGCGATATCGGAGTCTTCAAGATTCTCCGCGAAGAATCCACCGCCGCCGGCGTCCGCCGCATCGAGGCTATCTCCGGCGACCGCGCCCTCGCCGAATATCAGAAATCGCTCGCGACGCTGCGCTCGGTCGCCGGGATGCTCAATTCCGGGGAAGGCGACGTGGTCGCCGCCCTGGAACGCCAGTTTGAGACCGTCCGGCAGCTCGAAAAGCAGCTTGAGGCCCTGAAACGCAAAGCCGCCGGTTCCATCGCCGATGAACTTCTCGAAGATGTGCGTATCGTGAAGGAAGTTCGCTTTATTGCCGCCAAAGTTGACGGTTTTGGCCGCGAATCTCTTCGCCAGCTTGTCGATTCCCTGCGCCAAAAATTGGGCTCTGGAGTCGTCGTTTTGGCCACCGCGGAAGACGGCAAAGTCGCTCTAATCACAGCAGTTACGAAGGACCTCACCGCCCGCGTCCATGCCGGAAAAGTCGTCCAGGAACTAGCCAAGTTTGTGGGCGGTTCCGGAGGCGGCAGGCCCGACTTAGCAGAGGCTGGCGGAAAAGACACATCCGGCATAGAAAACGCCCTCGGCCAGGTATACCCGCTCCTCGACCGCTTGTTATAATTGCAATAGCGCCAGAACTTTACGCCCGTAACGGGTATTCATTCAGCCGGCGGGCCGGTTCTGAGGCTGCAAGGTTTTGTGTCTCCCAAAGTTTGAGAGACTCTCTGCCTTCCCCTGAGGCAAGCTGTCAGAGTTCAGTGTCGAAGTTCAGCAGCGTTCGGTGCACGCGGACCGTTTAGCAACCGAGGACCGATACAGATGCATCGCAACCACATGACCGTCGTAATCCTGGCCGCCGGGGCATTCTTCTCCCTGGCATCGCCAGCCCGCGCTCAGATTGCAACCACAATGGACGGTCATGGCAAGCAAATCTTCGTGAATGATGATTCCCCATCAGGCCATCGCGGGAGTACTATTAGTTCTCCAACGGTGCCGAAGGGGTTTCGCTCCGCTGATGCACAGTCGAAGTCGGCAACTGACGTCACGGACCCCCGGCTGGATCGCATCGTGCGCGACGCGGCCCAGCGGCATAACGTAGATCAGGCGTTGGTGAAAGCCGTCATTAACCAGGAGTCGGGGTGGAATGCCGGAGCTGTTTCGCGCAAGGGCGCGATCGGCTTGATGCAGTTGATTCCGGGTACGGCGCAGCGCTTTGGCGCCGGGAATCCGTTTGATCCGGCTCAAAACGTGGAAGCGGGAACGACGTATCTGAAATCGCTGTTGGATCGCTACGACAATAATCTGTCGCTGTCGCTTGCCGCTTACAACGCAGGCGAGCGCGCCGTGGACCTGAATGGGGGCGTTCCGGCATACAGAGAGACGCAACAGTACGTGCAAAAAGTGACTGAAGCTTACTTCCGGTCTGACTCGGGCCGCAACCCGACGCTCTGGACTCCGCCAAGACGTCCGGTGCGAAAAGAAGTGGACTCGAAAGGCCGCGTAGTTTACACGAACGAATGAACGCAAGTGTTCTCCGCCAAAGTTTATAGGCCGATGAAGTTTTTTTTGCTAGCCATCGCCGTATTTGTGTCGCTTGCCGTTCCCGCCCATGCCGATAAGAAATACGAAGCGCGCCTGCAATTCGAACGCGCCGTAAGAATTCGCACGGTGCTTGAAGAGCGCCCTGAAAAAGCCCGCACTCTCGCCGATTACAAGCAAGCGGTAGCCGCGTACCAAAGAGTTTATTTGATTACTCCGCAAGCCGAGGAAGTGACCCCAGCGCTGATTGCAGAGGCTGAGCTGTACCAGCAAATGGCCCGGCAATTCGACGAGAAATATTTTCAGTCTGCCATCGATACTTATAATTTTCTGCTGAAGCAATATCCCGAGAGCCGCTACCGCTCCGAAGCGATTTTCTCGATCGCGCAAATCCAGAAAGACGATTTGGGCCGGCCCGAAGTCGCCGAAGTGACCTTCAAGGATTTTCTGAAGCGTTTTCCTAAGTCCGATAAAGCGCCGAGAGCACGCCAAGCTCTAAAGGAAATCTCGGATGCGCGCGAAGTCGTAGTCGTGAGCAAAGCCCCCGAAATCAAAGGACAAGTGGTTCAGCAGCGGGAGAGTGCGCACGGCACGCCGCACGTCACCGATATTCACACCTGGAACGCTGAAAACTACACGCGAATCGTGGTGAGCCTCGAAGACACGGTTACATTTGACTCCGCGCACATCGCTTCTCCCGATCGCGTCTATTTCGATTTGCACAAAGCGAACATCGCTCCAGGACTGGCCAAGAAAACGATCGACATACAAAATGGCCTGCTGAAATCTGTGCGCGTAGGGCAGAACCGCGAAGGGGTCGTTCGATTGGTTCTGGATGTGGACGGCGCGCGCGATTGTTCAGCGTACCTGGTCTCAAATCCGTATCGCCTGATCATCGAAGTCCGCAACAATGCCGCCATTACGACTGCGAAAAATGCAGCGGTTGCTCCTGGGTCGACTGGGGCGGTTACTGCGCCCGCGAAGGATGACGCCGAGAGGGCTAATGCAAATTCGGCGGAGAATACGAACGGAACAGTTTCCGCCGACGGTGAAAAGGAACCTGCTACCGCCAAGCTCGCCGCGAAGCTTGCAGCGACACCGGCGGCGAACAGCACGCCCTTGAAAACAAAGCCATCGTCTTCAAACAGCGCTGCCTTGCAGCCGCCTACTGAGCCCAAGCCTACGCGCGATGGACAACACTCGCTAACGCGCGCTTTGGGTCTGAAAATCGGCCGCATCGTGATCGATCCAGGCCACGGCGGACACGACACAGGAACGATCGGGCCGCATGGGTTGATGGAAAAAGATCTCTGCCTGGACGTCGCGCTGCGGCTGGGACATCTGATCGAGCAAAAGCTTCCAGGCGCGGAAGTGGTTTACACGCGGAGAGACGATACATTCATTCCGCTTGAACAGCGCACCGCTATTGCCAACGATGCGAAAGCAGACCTGTTCATTTCCATTCACGCAAACTCGAGCCACGACCATGAAGCGCGCGGAATCGAAACTTACTACTTGAACTTCGCAACCTCGGAGGAATCGCTGGAAGTTGCGACGCGCGAAAATTCTCTTTCGCAAGAGGGTTTGCATGATTTACAGGACATCGTGAAAAAGATCGCGCGTAACGAAAAAATCGAGGAATCGAAAGAACTCGCAAACGACGTTCAAGACTCTCTTTCGCATCGCATGCAGTTGGTGAGCCAGAATGAAAGGAATCGAGGCGTCAAGAAGGCGCCCTTCGTTGTGCTGATTGGCGCAAATATGCCCTCGATCCTTTCGGAGATTTCATTTATCAGCAATCCCAGCGATGAAAAACTGCTGCGCAAGAGCGATCAGCGCCAGCGCGTCGCCGACGGCCTGTATCGGGGCATCGCCGCTTATCTGGATAATTTGAATAGCCTTTCTTACGGCAAAACCAAGCTTGTTTCAGACAATCGCGCCACGACATTGGCCGCCAAGGCGGCCAGACCAACGGCAGAGAGATCCGTCGATCAATCTTCAAATTCAGCGGGAAATATAGCTACAGTAGCTTCCAACGGGAACCCCAAGTAGAATTCCGGCATCTAATTAGGATGCTGACGCTTCGCTACATTTGTCTTGCTCTCGCCACGATGCTGGTATCGTTGCTTGCAATTTCCACATCTGCTCAAGCGGTGATCCCAGATTCATTTGCAGGATGGAGCTGCAATGGCAGATCTGCGTTTGATCCCGCCCGACCCTCAGAGATAGCCTCGCAGACGGCCAGTTCAGTTGGCAACGATGTCTTAGCCGAATACGGATTCGTCGCCGGGGAACAGTGCGAATACACGCGCGGGCCCGAAAAGCTGGGAGTTCAGGTCTATCGAATGAAGGATCCAAGCGGCGCGTACGGACTTTATTCCTATATGCGCACTGCGGATCTTCCGCACGGAACACTGACCGACCATTCTGCGCTTGGGCCGCTTCGAGCATTGGCCCTGGACGGAAACCTTCTACTCGATATTCGGGGAAACGAACTTCCCAGGCGAGAGAAAGATCTGAAGGCTCTAGTCGCCGCAGTAAAACTCCACGCAGAGGAAGGTCCGCTGCCATCCCTGCCGGACGAGATGCCTCCAGAGGGAATGGTCGATCGATCGGATCACTATCTCTTGGGACCCGCGACGCTGTATCAATTCGTGCCTGTGGCAACTAGCGACTGGCTGGGATTTTCGCAGGGCGCCGAAGCGGAATCTGCGCGCTATCGAAAAGAAGGCCACGAGGTCACGCTTCTCCTCGTTGACTTCCCCACGCCACAGACCGCGGCAAAAAAGCTGGCCGAGATGCAAAAGGTTTTCCACGTCAACGGTTCCAACCCTGATCCAAACGCTCCTCCGCTATTCGCCAAGCGCTCCATGACGCTGCTCGCAATAGTTTACGGAGCGCGTTCGCAAGCAGAGGCCGATGCCCTGCTGAAGCAAGTCGAATCGGGCGCGGAGATCACTTGGAACGAGCCTACGTTCCAATTCAAAGAGCCGCCGATCACCGCAATGATCGCCGGAACGATCATTGGCGCCGGTATCATCTGCATGTTCGCGATAATCTCCGGCATCGCATTTGGAGGATTCAGGCTTGTGGTGAAGCGTTATTTCCCTGACAAGGTGTTTGACCGCAGCAGCCACCTGCAAGTGCTTCAACTGGGTCTCGGCAGCAAGCCGATCAATTCGGAAGATTTCTACGGCCTTGAACGCCCGCCGCGTAAGTAAGACTTTTCTTCGAACACAATTAAACCTCTTAGTGCCGAGATTATGAGCTGGGTTTGTCGGGGACCGGCTCCGTGGCATAAAAATCAGTGAGAAAGCGGGCCGAGTAGGATTGAAGCAATTCGGTTATTCGCTGAGGCTTTGAGGAACGCAACACGAATCCCGCATGGTGATGCTTCGGAACGCGCACGACGATTTCAGGATCGTTATAGGCGGAAGTATCGGGCCGTTCCTGGCGCGCCAGTGAAATGGCCACTCCGGCATAGTCGCGCCGGACCTTCGGGAGAGTGTACGGCGTCTTGCCGCCCGCCACTTCGATGCGCGCCCATTCGCGCCAGAGGTTGATTCCCGTGGCGGCTTCGATCATGTCCGAAATATAAGCGCCGCCCACGCGCGCCGCAATCTCGATGAAATAAATTTTCCCGTCGCTGTGCGCACGCAGGAATTCGGCATGCGTGACTCCGCGCACGAAGCCGAGCGCCTCGATCAATTCGCGGTTGATCTTCAGGAGAGCCTTGGATTCCGCGGATATCCGCGACAGAGTCTGGGTGGTGAAGATACCGCCTTGATGAGAAACCTCCAGCGGAGGTTTGCCGTAAATATGTGCTTCGGCAAAAACTACTTTGCGTTCGGAGACGATACTGTCCACGTGAAAAACATCGCCGGGAACGAACTGCTCCAGCAAAAAAAAGGATTGCTGGTCGCCTAACTGATCGAGTAAGGGCCACAGCTCTGCCGGCTCCTGGATTTTTTTCATGCCGATTCCGGAAGCCTGCGAGCGCGGCTTCAACAGCCATGGCGGTCTCACGCGCGCCATGAAGCTTTTCAGATTTTCGTAATTGAGGACGTGGACGAATTCCGGAACCAGGATGCCGGATTCCTGTGCGCGGCCGCGCATGGCGAGCTTGTCTCGAAAATAGCGCATGGTAGTGAGCCCCATGCCGGGAATGCGCAGGTGCTCGCGCAGCGCCGCGACGTTTTCCATATCGAATTCGTCGAGCGCAACGATGCGGTCGATCGGCTGCGTTCGCGCCATGAAACTGACGGCGCGGATGATGTCCGCCGTGGGAAGATCTTCGGGCATGTAAAACATTTCGTCGACCGCTTCACTCGGCCAGTCGGCATTGCGAAGTTTTTCGACGGTGAGGAGCAGAACGCGGCAGCCCTCATCCTTCGCAGCGCGCAGGAATTCCTGCCCTTTCTCATAGGAGCTGATGCACAGAATGGTTAGCGGTCTCTCTGAAGGCAAAGAAAATGACCTCGGATGCTACTGGATAAGTCGCGTTCGGCGGTTAGGACGATAGGACGGATTATACTGCGGTCTCGCCGGAGGGAAAAAGGAATTGCAGAAACGGGCCGACCCGCTGTCCCCATGCCGCTTCGTTGTGCTCGGCTCCCGAAATTATTTCGAAGTGCAGGTCGCGGCCTTCTTGCCAGCCCTTCCCCACGAGAACGTCGCGAAGGCTTTGTACGTTCTCCACGCTGCGGCCGCCCTCCTTCGTACCGACGTCCAGCCAAATTCGGGGGCGTTCTCGAACTTTCGCGCGCGCAACGAAATTCAGAATCGAGCGCTGATTCCACCATACGGACGGCGAAAGAGTGGCTAGTTTGCCGAACATTTGCGGGAAACGCAGACCGAGATAGATCGCGAGGAGGCCGCCGAGCGACGAGCCACCCAGGCCCGTATTCGCTGGCCCTGAAAGCGTGCGATATTCAGAATCGATGAACGGTAGGATTTCCTTGATCAACATCCGGCCATAGCGACCGGCCCTTCCTCCCCCCATTTTCTTATCGCGCGTAGGCGTGTACTCGCCAATCCGCGCTTTGCCGGTGTTGTATATGCCTACTATGATGAGCGGTCGAATTGCGCCTTGCGCGATCAGTTGGTCAGCAGTTTCTTTCACGTGCCAGTCCATACCTGGGATGAAGGACGTTGCGCCATCAAAAAGATTTTGGCCGTCCTGCAGATAAAGCACCGGGAGGCGGGCTTGCGGATTTTGCTCGTAAATAGCAGGTAAATAAACGATCAGATCACGCGCGCGAGGGAGAAAACGCGAACGATAGCCTTCATGTTTTCGCAACTGGCCGGGCACTGACTCGATCAATCCTGCCGCCATTTCTTGAGAGAGCACCGATCGAGATTTCTCCGCTTGACGCCGCGTGGCGCTAGACCCGCTCTAGTTGAATGGCTGAGCAAGAACCCTCCGAGTGAATCGCGCATTCTATTACAATATCAGAGCAAAATTTCAGCCGCACTGAGTTTCCAGCTTTCTGCGCCGGTAAACGCCGTATAATACCGCGCTCGACCTTAGGCTTGAAATTCGAGCCGCCACTCTACAGCAGGAGCGACATGAAACGGGAATATCACCGGTGGTATTCGGATCGCTTGGGCCTGGATATGGGGGTCGTCGTATATGGGCACTGGGGGCCTCCGCTTCTCGGATTTCCCACCAGCGCAGGCGACGAGTGGGAGCTTGAAAACCAGGGATTGATTGGGAGTTTGTCGCCCTTGATCGACGCCGGGCGCGTGAAGTTTTTCAGCATCAACTCCGTAAATTCCGCGGGATTCTATAACAAGAGCGCGCACCCGTTTCATCGCAGTTGGGTTCAATCGCAATTCGACGCTTACGTGCGTAATGAAGTAGTTCCTTTTATTCGCGACAATTGCCGGTCGCAGGACATCTCGATTTCCACCATGGGTGCGTCGTTCGGCGCTTACCACGCGGCAAACACATTGTTCAAACATCCCGATGTTGTGCGTCGCTGTTTCGCTCTTTCCGGCGTTTACGACATAAAGAATTTCATGAGCGGAATGTACGACGACAACACTTACTTCAACAATCCGGTCGACTACCTTTCGAACCTCTCCGATGGAAACGTGATGGCGCAGCTCGCACAGTGCGACATCCACATCGCCACAGGCTCCGGCCCTTGGGAAAACAGTAGCCCCTCCTACAGGCTTTCGAATATTTTGTCGAACAAAGGAATTCCACATCATCTCGACGATTGGGGTCCGGAAGGCGGGCACGACTGGCCCTTCTGGAAACATCAAATGTGGGAATACATCACCAGATTATTTTGACGGAGCTAGGCTAGTCCGAGACGGTCGAGCAGATAGCGGCCTTTGGCAATCACCTGTTCTTCATCGATCCACACGTTGCACGCGCGAGCCAGCACGTCCACATGCGTTCGCGAACTCCACGCGGCGTGGGTTTGGCTGCCGTACGGATCTCCAAAAGCAAGGTGCACGCCGGGAAGTTTTTCATCCTGGAGCAGAACGCCAATCATGTCTGACAAGCTGAGATTGGTGCCGAAAGCGAGTTCGCCGACGCGATCGCTGTTTTCATCGGTGTGACAATATTTCCAGAATTCTTCTTCCAGGTCCTTGCGCTCGCATTTTGCTGAGGCTAGGCGTCCGCCCCTAATTTCGAGCGAGAGCGGCGTTTTTTGCAGGTCGCCGTATTTTCCGCAGAAATGATCGCCAGCGGTTCCATCGCACACAAATGTGCCGTCCACTTTTGCAGGAGTAGTGAAAACTTCACCGGCCGGGAGATTCGACCAGTAACGCCGGTTGATCAGCCCGCTGGTCTTCACCCAATCGAGCGCGGCGTCAAAACTCGCGACGAGAGATGTGCCCGCGTCCGTGCGCACGGTGAGCGAACGCGCGGAGTGCATGCGCTGCAGCA
>Ga0209330_1000728_pt1 | contig 12082 bp, 11 predicted proteins | sample JacPinW_OM2H0_O3_FD_187969 | JGI IMG/M metagenome (GOLD analysis project Ga0209330, IMG submission 187969) | Forest soil microbial communities from Algoma, Ontario, Canada - Jack Pine, Ontario site 1_JW_OM2H0_O3 (SPAdes) (version 2) | ecosystem: Environmental > Terrestrial > Soil > Boreal...
TTGCGCAGGAGCGCCAGGAAGTCGGCCGGAATTTTCATTCGGCCCTTCTCGTCGACTGTCGCTAGATAGTTGCCCCGAAGCATGGAAGCCTTTCAGAACTGCGCCCGGCTTGTGTTGCGTGAGAATCACTCTTCTAGTTCGCCCCTGCTTTTCTAAGGCTTTCTAATTCTTTTTACCACTGCGTCCCACTTCTTCCCACTTTGTGCCCCGATTGTAATTAGGTTCGATTACATGTCAAGTGGAATCCGTATTGGAATTAAAGATATTTGCGGAGAATAAGATGCGCCGTTGTGGCTCGGCGCAACTAAACCACAATTAGTAGTGGAGGTTCCAGAACGCTTCCCACACGCCTAGTTAGTCGATTCAAAAAAAGTAGAGAAAATGTTTTGTAAGAGTAAACACCTCGGCCTGCGATTCATTTCACCGGTCAACGAGGAAATATTCTTGCTGGGGCACCGGGCCTGGTTACGGATGGGAAGGAGAGTTGAGCGAATCCAGGCCGCGCAAGACGGACTGTTCGTCGGGATTCAATCCGCGCATGAACTCCGGATTGTTGAGCGCCGCTTGTCTGTCCGCCGGGCTCATCCCCTGAAGCGTGTGCAAACGGCCGGTCACCACTTGTTTCCGTTCCGGCGACATCTGCTGCCACTTCGGAAGAAGAGTGCTCTGCACAAACTGGCGCTTCTCGGGCGACATACGCTCCCAGGCACGCTGGCGGTCGTTCATGGCGTTGCGTTCCGTAGGAGACAGGTTGTTCCATTTCTGCAAGTTGTTGCGAACCTTAGCCTGCTGCTGTGGCGGAAGGCTCTTGAAGCGCTCGTTATTCTGCATGAAACGATCTTGCTCTTGCGGCGACATGTCCCGGAGATTCTGCCTGACGCCTGGCGACAACCCCGACAAAGAGCGACCCTGCCGGTCAGCCGCTGCTCCACTTGCTCCCGGATTATTTGAATTGGCGGGAGGATGAAATCCATTCTGAGGGTGCGCAGCTCCAGGACGCGCGCCCGGCCGCCCTGCGTTCGGATTCCGATTCGGGTGCGCTCCGCCTTGATGGGGCCCGGCGTGCATTCCCGGCGGGTGAGAAGGCGCGGAAGCGTGCGGCTTTTGCGCCAAGGCAGGCTGCGCCGCAAGCCCCATCAGCAGAGCCAGCGCGAGTCCGCAAATGATTCTCAACCGCTTCATTTATCCGCCGTTATTCCTGTTGTTGCTGCTGATCGTTCTGCTGATCTGGTTGTGGCGCCGGTTGCTCGTCCGCGGGAACTTCGTCCAGCGCATCAAACTTGCTCAGCACGTCGTAATTCTCCAGCACATCCAAATTCTTAATCACCTGGAATTGTTCGTGTTCGCTCTGAGCCGTCCCCGCCAATCCCGAATTATCTTGCGGCAAACGCGCGACCCAAACGCTCACGGCCAAAAGCAGAGCCATCGACAATGCCAGCCGCGGCTGCGGCACGAACCAACGGAACCAGCGCGGTTGCGGCTCTTCCGCGATACGCGCGCGCATGCGCGCGTCGAAACCAAGCGAAGGCTCGACGATCGGCACTTCGTCAAGGACAACCCACAATTTGCGCAATTCTTCCGCGCGCGCGTGACAAGCCAAGCAAGCCGCCAAGTGCTCTTCCACTTCATGGCGGTCGGCCGAGTTCGCACGGCGATCCAGGTACGGAATCAATTCCTTTGATACATCTTCACATTTCATGATGAGCTTCCTTCCCCGCGCGTCGCGCTGGCGGCGAAACGAGCGGCGCCAGTTGCACTCGCAGGGTCTCGTAAGCGCGAAACAAAAGCGACTTCAGCGCGCTTTCTGAGCAATCTAGAATTCTTGCAATTTCTCCGTAATCCATCTCTTCGTATTTATGCAGCAAAACCGCTACGCGTTGCTTCTCGGGCAACGCCGAAATCACGCCGCGGATGAAATCCGCGCGGTCGCGTTCCACCATGTGCTCGTCGATGCGCATCTCGCGCGCCGGCAACTGCAGCGGCGCCGTATCTTCATCGGCGGGCGCAGCGTCCAGCGACACATCCATCTGATGGTGCCGATTGTCGCGCACCGAATTCAGCGCCAAGTTCGTCGCGATCCGAAAAAGCCAGGTGGTGAACTTCGCGCTGGGAGAGTACTGCTTGCGGGCCCGATAAACTCGCAGAAAAACTTCTTGCGCCAGATCCTCGGCCGTTGCTGTATCTCTCACCATACGATAGAGGAAGTTGACCAGAGGCGTTCGATACTTCTGCAATAGAAGGTTGAAGGACTCGTCGTCCCCAGCCTTCACGTCCAGCATTAGTTGGACGTCAGACCTGGTCATGGCCTCCACATTCTATCTAACACCTGTGGCCACTTAAAGTTGCAGGTCGCCGGATGTTGCTTAACTTGAGTCCCCCAAGACCTTTAACACACGCGTGTGCTAAAAGTTGCTGAGTGCTAAGGACTTAAACGCTCAGCCGATTCTAGACTCGGAAGAGCGCTTTAAGTCCGAGCAGGATTGCCACACCTAGAAAGACCAGCAGCGCCATCGCGGGCCCAGGCTCGCGGTTCACTTCGGGAATTAGATCCGATGCCGCCACGTACAACGTGACTCCCGCCGAAAACGGCAGCGCATCGCTCACCACATTGCCGAACGCGAACATTAGCCCCATGCCCAGCAGCGTCGATCCTCCCAGTATTACGGACGACATAAACGCCATACGCCGGCTCTGGCCGCTCGCCAGCATCAACGATGCGACTGTAGATCCCTCCGGCAATTTGTGAAGAAAGATTGCCAGGAAAATTACGACGCCGAGCGAGGTGGAAACAAGGAGTCCCGAAGCGATCGCGACGCCGTCGAAAAACGTATGAATCACAAGACCAAGCAGCGCGGCGTAACTTGCGTGCGCGCCTGATATCTCTTCATGATGCGTCTCTTCGCCGAAGTGAAAATGCGGTGCTACGGTGTGTTCAAAAAAATGGACGAGCAAATACCCAGCCAGAACGAACAGAAAAACGGAACTGGCGCCGCGGGAAAAAATCGACCCGGTCTCGGCCTGGAGCTTGAGCGACTCCGGGATCATCTCGAGGAGAGCCGTGGCCAGCATGAATCCAGCGCCCAACGCGATGAAATATTTCAAATAGCGCTTTAGCGAACGCGCCCGCGTGATCAGCAAGCCGCCGACCACGTTCGCGCCCGCAGCCGTCACCCCGAGCAACAGCGCCAGAAATATCCGATTTGCGCCGGAGGAAAACATGCGGCTAACTCGAGTGGCGGAACAAAATCACATCGCCGTCCTGCACGATGTACTCCTTGCCTTCCAAACGGACCTGCGCGCGTTCGCGGGCCACTGGAAATCCGCCGGCCTTCAGCAAATCTCCCCAGTTGACCACTTCGGCTTTGATGAATCCGCGCTCAATGTCGCTGTGAATCGCACCCGCAGCCTTCTGCGCGTTCATTCCGCGCTCGATGGTCCACGCGCGGCATTCCGGCTCGCCGCAAGTTAGAAACGAAATCAAGCCGAGCAGCCGGTAGCTGGCCTGAATCAAACGGTCGCGGCCCGATTCCGCCAATCCATACGCGCGCATCATTTCCGCGGCTTCCGCGTCCGGCAGTTCAGAGAGTTCGGCTTCAATCTTGCCGCAGACCGGCACCACCGCCGTGCGAACCTTCGATGTCAATTTTTCGAGGTGATGTTTTTCGATCACGCGATCGATGTCCGCCGCTTCGTCATCTCCTAGATTCAACACATAGAGCATCGGTTTTCGCGTGAGGAATTCAAAGCTGCTGAGCATCTTCAGTTCTTCCGGCTTAAAGTCGAGTTCGCGCAACGGCGTTTCGCTTTCCAGCGCTTTGCGGCAGCGCGTCAAAACCTGCAGCTCAGCTTCCAGCACCGTCTCCTTCTTTTTCTTCAAATCTTTTTCCACGCGCTCGATTCGTTTGGACGCTTGCTCCAAATCGTTCAGCATCAGCTCGATTTCAACGCTCTCGATATCGCGCAAAGCATCGAGCGACCCGCCTTCGTGCGGCACCGCCGGGTCTTCAAATAGCCGCACCACGTGGGCCAGCGCGTCGGCTTCGCGCAACGGCACCAGCGATGCCGAGTTTTTCTCGCGATCTTTTTGCAAGCCGCCCACGTCCACGTATTCAATCGTCGCGTATGTGATTTTCTTGGGCTTAAAAACTTCAGAGAGTTTCACCACGCGTGCGTCAGGAACTCTGGCAATCCCCACATGGGCCTGATTCGGCGCGCTTCGCGCTTCCACACGCGCGCGCGTCAGAATTCGAAACAGACTCGTCTTCCCTACCAGCGGCAGTCCAATAATTCCAGTTTTCATAAGCCGATGATAGTAGCACATACAATGGTGCTGAGCCGTTGAGGCGGAGAGCTTCGGCGGGGAGGATTCGATCGGGAAATGCGCGCTGGGGATGGTTGAAAGTTCTCGATTAGAAAGGGTCGCCGTTGTTTGTTTTGAGAGAGATACGCGAAGTTCTAATAAATCGAGTTCTCGATTAGAAAGTCGGTCATTTTCTGCTGTTCTGCCCACGCTCAGAGCGTGGGCTCGGAATTGAGCCTGGACTTTCTCCCGGCTCATAAGTCCTTTAACACGAGCCTCATATACTCGGGAGTACAGTATCATGTAAATACATAAAAGTCAAGGGGTTAGAGGCGAGGTAGTGGCTCAGTCGCGGGCGACCCTTCCTTTCAATACTCAAACCACTGGCTGAGCGCCTTGACCTTTTCCTCCGTGTAGGGCGGGAACAAATGTTCGATTGCCACGTCAGGCGGCGAGATGAGAACCGATTTCGCGTGCGTGAGAGCGTCAAAACCGGCCTTACCGTAGTAATGGCCGATGCCCGAGAATCCGACGCCTCCGAAAGGCATGGTTTCAACGAACAGATGAATGTTCACTTGGTTGATCGCGCCACTGCCGAAGGACAAGCTCGAGAGGAAGTGGTCGATCGCCTTCTGGTCACGGCTGAAAAGGAAACCGGAAAGGGGTTTTGGATGCTTCTTCACCTCACGAATGGCCGCATCCATGTCTTTATACGTAAGGATTGGGATAATCGGCCCGAAGATTTCGTCCTCCATGATCGGGTCGTCCCACGTGACCGGATACAAGATCGTGGGATCGAGGTAGCGCGCTTCGCGGTCGGCAGAACCTCCGGCCACAACCTTGCTCTGATCAATTAGGGAAACCAACCGGTCAACGGCTTTCGGGCTGATGATGCGCGAGTAGTCGTCGGACCTGCTCTTCGGGTCGGTTCCGTACAACTCGATCACGGCCTTCTTGGAGTCTCTTACAAACTCCTCAGCAATCGATTCGTGCACATAGGCGTACCCAGGAGAGGTGCACCACTGCCCACCCCAGGCTGTTGCGCCCCAGACAATTTTCTTGGCCGCATCCGGGATGTTTGCGGTCGGATCAACGAAAGCAGGATTCTGTCCGCCAAGCTCCAGAAGAATAGGAGTCAGGTTCTTTGCAGCCGCCTCCATGACGATCTTGCCAACCTTGACGCTGCCGGTGAAGAAAATGAAGTCGAAGGGTAGCTTGAGCAGTTCCGTCACCTCGTCCTTACTTCCCGTGACGGCAGTAACGGCCCGAGGATCGAAGTATTTCGGAATGAGATCCAGTAAGACCTTGCTGGTGGCGGGCAACCCCTCGGAGAGTTTGAGAATGCACGGATTGCCCGCCGCAAGAACTTGGCACGCCGGGTCGAAAAGCAGGGTCAATGGCCCATTGAATGGACCAATCACCAAAGTGACACCGTACGGTTCTCGATAGACCTTGGCAGTATGCCCGCTTTCCCGAAGAGCCTTGGGAACGACTACATCTACGGGCTTCATCCACTCTTTCAGCTCAGCTTTCGCGAAAGCTGCCGTCCCCACGGGAGCCATGATCTCGAAGACTTTTTCCTGGCTGGCGGTCTTGAAGTCGCTGCTCATCGCAGCCTCAAGAGTTGCGGCGTTCTCATTGCACAAGTTCTCAAGGCGTGTCAGCTGATCGATGCGCCACTCGTACGATTTGGTCGCGTCCGAATCGAAGTACGCCTTCTGTTTGTTAAAGATTTCCTGGAATGAATTCATCCAAGTCTCCCTCTGGGACGTTCGGTTTGCTCTGTTTTGCCGCAGGCTTTTAAACTTGTTTAGGTCATAGTGAGCACTACTCGGAAGCGTGCCTTGCCATCCATCATTCGTTTGTATGCTTCCTCGGCTTTTGCAAGCGGAAGTGTTTCGATCATTGGACGGACATCTGTGAGTACGCTGAAATCAAGCGTGTCTTGAGTCTCGATCGCTCTTCCGGTGAGACTGCCGACAACTGACCGTCCGCCGAAGATAAGCGGTACGCCGTTGACTGGGATGGCATCACCTGAGACTCCGACAACCGCAAGTTTGCCCCGAGTTTTAAGGCCGGGAAGCAAGCTACCGATTGCGGCCCCGCTTGGCGCAGTCGCAAGGATGACATCTGCGCCTCCGAGCTTTTGCAGAGCTGCCGCCGCGTCTTCTGCCTTGGCATCGATGTAGATGTGCGCTCCTAATTTCTGCGCCAGGTGCTCGTTGTCGGGACCCCCGCCAATCGCCACGGTGCGCAGGCCCATTTTTCGTGCAAACTGCACGCCAAGGTGGCCAAGCCCGCCCACTCCCTGAATGGCAACGGTGTCGCCGGCACGTGCGGTGTTACGAAGCGCGTTGAAGGTTGTTATGCCGGCACAGACCAGGGGGGCCGCATCTTCTGACTTGAGTGCATCCGGTATCAGGGCAAGCGCGCGTGCCTCCGCAATCATCGTTTCCGCGTAGCCACCGTCAGTTGTGATGCCGGTCATAATTGCATTTTGGCAATAGGCGGTCTCACCACGGCGGCAGGCCTCGCAGGTTCCGTCTTCACCTCCGAAAAATCCAACTCCGACACGCTGGTCGACCCTCCACGCTGTCACGCCAGGACCCACTTCTTCTATCCGTCCGATAACCTCGTGGCCAGGCACGCGCGGATAAGAAAGGTTGGGGAATTGCGCTTCCACAGTTGCCGCATCCGAATGGCATACACCGCAAGCCTCGACGCGGATACGCACCTGTCCGGCGCTGGGGACAGCAGTCTTTCTTTCAACTAAGGAGAAAACACCTGGCGAAGTTACTTCCATCGCGCGATACGTATTCCGCATCCGATGCCCCTGTGATCGGGACTGACCTTGGTCTATGAAAGGTCAGGGAGATCGTTGACTCCCGCTTCGTGGCTGTGTGTAGATAACGAGGGCAACACTAACTTCCAACAAGACTTCAACGCTACGACATAGATGAATCAAAATCGGACACAGGTCCGCACACGGCTTAACGGATCGAGGGGGCGTAGATGAGGAGAATCGTAATTACTGGTCCGCAACCCGTTGACATGCTCGATCTTGTCGGTCCGCTCGAGGTGTTTAAATTCGCTCCAGAGTACGAAGTCGCAGTGGCCAGCCCGGAAGGCACAACGGATCTGCAGCTCAATCACGGATTCAAAATCTCGGATACCGTTCCGTTCACAAATCTGGCCGGTCAGATCGATACACTGGTAGTCGCGGGGGGCCCAGGAGCGAATGACGAACTGTATGACGACCATTATCTAAGCCGTATCACTGAGTTGGCATCTCGATCTCGTCGGATAGCGGGAATCTGTACTGGGGCGTTTGTGCTCGCAGCCGCTGGACTACTTAACGGCAAGAGGGCGGTCACCCATTGGGCCTATTGCGACAAGCTTTCGCTGCAATATCCTTCCGTCGTAGTTGAGCCTGATCGAATTTATTTGCGAGATGGATCGATTTATACGTCGGCAGGTATTACGGCTGGGATGGACTTGGCGCTGGCACTCGTAGAAGAGGATCACGGTCACCAGGTTGCTCTCGAAATCGCACGGATATTGGTGATGTTTCTCGTTCGTCCGGGCGGACAGTCCCAATACAGCCATATGCTCTCGCGGCAAGCGGCAACATCGCAGCCGCTCCGCGAACTGCAGGTTTGGATGATCGAGAATCTGCGTGAGAATTTAAGCGTTGAAAGACTTGCGAAACGAATGGGAATGAGCTCACGCAATTTCACCCGTGTTTGTCTCCGCGAAACGCGAATGAATCCAGGGCAATTCGTCGATCGCATGCGCGTGGAGGCGGCACAGCAAATGATCGATAGCTCCGCGATGGGTCTTAAGGAGATCGCGGATGCTTGTGGATTTCAGACGCCTCTTGCCATGCGCCGAACGTTTCTACGTGTTCTTGGCATTACTGCCGGCGAATATGCCAGCCGCTTTAAGCGGTCGCAACGCCAGAAGGAAGGCCCTGCGCGTCGCCGTTTTTGTCGGAGCTGATCCTCCGACCCCCTTAAGAACGGCGGAGTTTGGAGCCGTTCGTGGCGTGTGGGATAAACTGAAGCTGCCAGTCCGGCAGTCAAGCTCCGACCCCTGAAAAACTCCGGCGGCGATTGTACGCGGGGCGAATTGGAATCAGGGCAAGGTGAAGGCTACGAGAGAATCCCCTTGAGCTTCTTCGTCTAATTTCGCGTGACCACCCGCGGCAATCACCACATATTGCTTGCCATTGTCTCGCAACTGATAGGTCATGGGCATGGCGTGGCCGCCTGCGGGGAGCTGAGCTTTCCAGATTTCTTTTCCGGTTTCCACATCAAACGCGCGGATGAACGGGTCCCAGGTTCCGCTGATGAAAACCAGGCCGCTTGCGGTTGTTATCGGGCCGCCAAGATTGATCGAGCCCGGCGGAACAGGCTTGCCGGGAGCCATTTCACCCAGCGGCACCTGCCAGCGAATCTTACCGGTGACCATGTCCACTGCCGCCAGAGAACCCCACGGCGGCGGGACGCACGGCAGTCCCGACGGCGAAAAAATGAATTGCCGAAACATACCGTAGGGCGCGCCGCGTTGCCAGCCGTATTCACCATGCTCCGTGTGAGTGTTAGCGTCTGCATCGCTTTCGAGTTTATCCGCCGGAATCATTCGCACGTTGGCGGGCAGATTGTTTACGTTCACCACCAGCAGCCCGTGTTGCGGATCGAAAGCGTACCCGCTCCAGTTCATGCCGCCCACGTTTCCGGGGATAGTCAGCGTCCCTTTTAGACTAGGCGGAGTGAACACGCCCTCGTTCCGCAGCCCTTGCAACATGGCACGGCATGCCTCGCGGTCCGACGGTGTGATGCCCCACGCGTCGTCCGCCGATAGATGCTGCGGCACAAGCGCTGGAGGCGCCACCGGAAAGGGCTGCGTCGGCGACGCGACTTCGCCGGGTATATCGCTTTTCGGCACCGGCCGCTCTTCCACTGGAAACACGGGAACTCCAGTGTCGCGGTTAAGCACGTAGAGAAAGCCGGTCTTGTTGCCCTGAATTACGACTGGGATTCGCTTCCCGTCGTGCACGATGGTGGTGAGCAGAGGCGGCGAGGCCGAGTCGTAGTCCCAGAGATCGTGGTGAACAAGCTGGAAGCCCCAAACGAGCTCGCCGGTTTTCGCGCGCAGTGCGACGACTGAATCCGCCCACTTGTCATCGCCGAGCCGCAGACCGCCGTAATAATCGGGGCTTGCGCTTCCGGTGGGAACAAATACGAGGCCGCGCTCCGGATCCGCCACGATCGTGGACCACGCATTGCCGGCTCCGGTGCGCCAGATTTTGCCTCCGCTCTTCTCAGCGCCGGGCTCGTTCGGCGGGAGCGGTTCCCAACTCCAGAGCAACGCGCCGGTGCGAACATCGAACCCACGCACCACGCCGCTCGGCATGTCCACGCGAGAATTGTCGTTGATGGCAGAGCCAACGACGACGATGTCGCCAATCACTGTAGGCGCCGAAGTCATGTGATATTGGCCGGGCAAATACCGCGCGACATTTCTCAGGTTGACTTGACCGCTCGCGCCGAAATCAGCACACGGAGCGCCTGTTGCGGCATCGAGCGCAATCAAGCGCGCGTCCAGGGTAGCTTCAAAAATTCTTCTGTGGCACAACTTCCCTTCCGCGCGATCTGAATCCAGCCAGGTGGCGACTCCTCGATTAATCATGCCGTCGCCATAGTCTGCGGCCTGCTCCAGCAGGGGATCGTAGGCCCAGCGTTGTTTTCCCGTCTCCGGGTCGAGCGCGATTACGCGGTTGAAGCCCGTGGTTAGGTAGAGCGTTCCGTCAACGAGGATCGGCGTGGTTTCGAAGCCGCTTCTTTTTCTGCCACCGCTGCCATTGGAAATATCCCCGGTATGGAACGTCCAGGCAACCTTAAGCTGCGCAACATTCTGGGGATTGATCTGAGTGAGCGGCGAGAAACGCATTCCGCCGGGGTCGTGCCCGTAAACCGGCCAGTCGTCCTTTTGGTCGCCGCCCGGAACCGACGCCGCTCGAATGACGAACAAGCACACGACAACGAGCGCGACGACAGCTGTAAGCCGTACCGGCGTTTTCATAGCGAGCCTCCAACGGTGATCCGTCCGTTCGTTCCGACTGTTTCGCTGAGAGTGACGGCATTTTACACTCGCCGGGTCTTCGTCGCGTCGAATTGTGCAAAACGCTCCGCGAGCGGTATCCTGTCATTGTCCATGAACGAAAAAATTGCTCTTCCATTCGATCACGTCAAAGCGCACGAACATCTTTCGCAGGCCGATAAGCGCCTCGGCCGCCTGATTGCGGACATCGGAGAATTTCCCTTCAAACTTGACGAATGCGACAGCGTCTACGAATCGCTGCTTGAAGCGATTGCTTACCAAAGCATCTCGAGCAAAGCCGCGGCCACGATCTACGCGCGCATAAAAGCGCTGGGCAAAAACGGCGAATGTCCGACGCCTGCAGAAATTCTCGCCGTGTCCCCGCAGGCACTCCGCGAAGCGGGACTGTCTGCCGCGAAGGCGCTCGCCATGAAAGATCTTGCGCAAAAGACGATCGATGGAGTTGTCCCCTCGCTCGAAGCGGCGCACAAAATGTCGGACGAAGAACTTGTCGAGCGCCTGATTTCCGTGCGCGGAATCGGCGCGTGGACCGTCGAGATGTTCCTGATTTTTCGCCTCGGGCGTCCCGACGTTCTTCCGATTCACGACTACGGCGTACAAAAGGGTTTCGCAATTCTCTACCGGAAGAAAGCCATTCCAAAGCCACGCGAGCTAGCCGCGTTCGGCGAACGCTGGCGTCCGTACCGCACAGTCGCAAGCTGGTACATGTGGCGAGCCGTCGGACGCGCTGGAAAAGACGCGAGAAAAATCACAAAGAATACAAACAAGAAGAACACTAAGAAAAAGAAGGAGAAGAAGATTCGCGCAAAGAAGCGCCCCGGTCGAAAGAAACGCTCACGCCCGCAGTAGCTCGTTCCTCGGCTTCGCGTGGAAATCTAGCCACTAACTACTAATCACTGAGCTTTCCCTCACCGTTAGAAACAGCGCAGCAAAACCGATCAACAGCACCGCCCCTTCCAGTTTGACGGAAATTCCGTGAAGCCGATCGAATTCCTGGCGCAACGGATCGCTCGACGGCGTCGCGGCTACCGAACCCATCTCCGTGCGAAGCGCCCTCATTCTCGGCGTCACAAAATTCTGGGAAGCAACCGTGAGCAAAAGCATCAGCACAACGCCGATCGCCGCCGGCCGAACTAATCCTCTGAATGACTGCGCCAGTCCGACCGACGCAAACAGGTAGAGCACCGCGGCAACCACCCCCAAAGTGTGCAGCCGCCCCAGCGTGAATTGCACCAGCGCTCCGGCCTGATCCGGGTTGGATAGAACGCGAAAAGCTCCGGGCGCGACCGCAGCGCTAAAATAAAAGATAGATCCCAGCCAGGTGCCTAAGGCAAACACTTGTAGGAATCGCAAAACGTTAGTCATAGCTCGAGACTCTCTCGGAGATTTCAAAACCGTCGCGACACACCAAAACAGACGCCAGCCAGATTATCACGGCGGCTCGTCACCTTGCTTGCAAGTCGAAAATCAGAGGCGGGCCTTCGACACTATTGCCTCTACTGCATTACTTTGGGTAAACTCCTGGCGAAATTCCCTTCTGATCGACATCACGACTATGAGGAGAAAAACATGAGACCCAGCTTCCGAGCGTCTGCATTACTCGCAGTTGCCGCGATCTTTGCGGCAACCGTTCTCCTCGGGCCGGCCAGCTCCGTGGCC
>Ga0209330_1000730_pt1 | contig 12075 bp, 10 predicted proteins | sample JacPinW_OM2H0_O3_FD_187969 | JGI IMG/M metagenome (GOLD analysis project Ga0209330, IMG submission 187969) | Forest soil microbial communities from Algoma, Ontario, Canada - Jack Pine, Ontario site 1_JW_OM2H0_O3 (SPAdes) (version 2) | ecosystem: Environmental > Terrestrial > Soil > Boreal...
CCTGAGGTCCACGTCTCGCCAGACTCCGTCTACCAGGCAGTGACATCGCTCCGCCGTCTGCTCGGCGACGACCCCAAGGATCCCACTTACATCGAGACGGTACCGCGACTCGGGTATCGGATGGTGGCGACGGTCAGTCCCTGGATGGATCAGCCCATCGCCCAGACGGGCTCTTCGCCGGCTTCGGACAGCCAACATCCGGCCCCGGCGACCAGCGATGCGGCGTCGCCAGGTGCGCGCCGCAGAGTCGGCTTCATGTGGGCGGCCGGCGCGGCGATTTGCCTCGCGCTCGTCGTTTTTGTTACTTTCCAGTTTCGCCGTAGCGTCGTCAACAACAATCACTCAGCCGCACCTGCCATCGCTCCCCCATCGCGGAATTCCATCGCGGTACTGCCGTTTCTCGACCTGACTGCAGGAATGAAGGAGGAAGAATTCGCCGACGGCATGACCGAGGAACTGATCGACAAACTCAGCAAGATCCCGGGTGTTCGGATACCCGGTCCCACGTCCTCATTCTTTTTCAAGAGCAAACAAATGCCGGTCGCGGATATCGCTAAGACACTGGGTGTGGTTTATATACTCGATGGGAGCGTGCGCAAGTCCGGCACTAGGCTGCGAGTCGCCGCGCGGCTGATTCGTGCAGACAACGGGTATGTTGTCTGGACTGAAACCTACGACCGATCAATGGACGACATCTTGGCGGTCCAGGACGACATCGCAGGCGAAGTAACGAGAGCGCTGAGGGCATCCATCGGGGCCAGACCGGACCATGATAATTCCCGGTGATGATCTCTGGTCAAACCGATGTGTTCCCAGACGAGTGCCGATAATGGGCGAGATCACCCGGTGCCGGATCGTGACCCTGCTTGCGCAGGTGATCGACGGCGCAATGCAAGCTTCCGGTCAGAGATCTTTGCAACTGCGTCCCGGCTGGAGCCGATGTTTATGCGATGAAACACGTCCTTCACGGCCTTCAAAATGTAGGGGATGCCGGCTTGCGTCACCAGCCCCGGGCGGGCTGGTCACGAACCTCACGTTGGAATCTTGCGAACATGTTCCTGCGAAGCAACTCTCAGCCCGGACCTGCGCTCAAGACTGCCTAGCTGGAAGATAGGTTGTTTAGATGCCTCATACTTCTAGCTGCCGAGGGAACGCAGCAATCGATTCTAGCTGTGGAGCTTGAGAATTTTCTTCAGGTCGAGACTGCTTCCCCTGACGAGCGGTGAGCAGGAGCCTTGACAGGTCGGATACCTGGACGCGAAGTTCCGGAACCGCGATGGTCTCCCACAAGCTCCCCTTGCGCACCGGGCCGATGGCATAAAGAAGATCGGATACGTTGCCGCAACCATCGATTAAGGCGCCGTCCGGGGAGACATCCAGGCCCAAGAACAACCGGTCCGGCCGTGCTAGTTTTCGTCGCATGAGATGCGTCAGCAACGGATCGTCCGCCTTGCGGCAGTCATTTTCGGGACCGGTGCAGTTGATCACACGGTCCACGCGCAGCCGCTCCAGTTGTCCGGACTCGCGAGCGCGGTAAGTCACCTCGACTCCGCCAACGTCTTCGGAGTACGCCGTAATCCGGCCGGCATGGATTTCGATCTGGCCATCCTGAATCTGCGAAGCAAGCGTGGCCCCGATCGCAGGCGCGACCCGGTGACGATGCACATCCCAGTAGGGGCGCACGTGGCGCAGGAAACGGCGTCGCTCACCGAAGGAGAGGGAAAGCCAGATTTCTTTCGTGAAAGGACGAAGGGAGTCAAGCACGGCGCGCCAGCCGCTGCCTGCTTTCTCCGCAGCCTTCACTTGTGTACGAATTAACCGCAACAGTCCGCGAACAGTTCCAGGAGATTGCTTGGTCCAGAACGGCGGCCAAGGAGCAGTCGCTTTGTGAGCCTGCGGTAATAAGCCGCGGCGCGAGAGGATCTGGATAGTCCCGCGGAATCCGCGTTGACGCAGGGTAATCGCAACATCCACGCTGGTGAGTCCCGAACCGACCAATAGAACACTCTTATCGTGAGAGACATCGCCCAGCGTGCTAGAAGTCCAGAGATTTGACTTCCATGGGTTCGAAACATAACGCAGGCTGTGCACAGTTCTTCCCGGAAGTCGGGGATCACCCGGCGAAAAATTGCCGAGGGCGATCACCACCTTGTCGGCGAATAATCTCCGGCCGCTGCGGAGACGGATCTCTGCGGTCTCGCCAATACAAGCTATCGAGACGGCTTCGTCTTGCACTTGTTCGATCTGGCCGGGGTGACGTTCGATCTCTTGCTGCAGCACGGAAGCAACGTACCGACCGTACAACGGTCGCGGAAGATAATGGTCAGGAGAAGCATCAGCGGCATGGTTAAGGCGCGCCCACTCAAGAAAGTGTTCCGGATCGTCCGGATAGGCGCTCATATTCCTCGCCCGGACATTCAACAGATGCTCCGTGCATTCGGTGCTGTAGGCTACGCCGCGGCCAAGGCCCGCCCCCCTCTCAATGAGAAACACCGAGACGCTCCCGCCTGACATACGCAATAGCTGAGCGGCAAGCGTTGCGCCTGTGAATCCCCCTCCGATGATTGCGACCGTGAACTCGGACATCTTCTGGTCTCGGTCGGTTTGATTGGTGAGCATCGCAAAGAACCCGCATCAAAACTATCTCTATTTTACTACTAGACTTGCACGTTACGAGCCTGTCGGAGGCTTCAGGGATTCAAGCACTTAACCCCACCTGTTCCCAAGAGCACTGTGGCCCCAAGGAAAACTTTTTCCCTTCAGGAGAAAACATCTTGCCCTTGACTTCAATGGACGGTCACGAAAGCAGCATTTTTCTACGAATGTCTAGTATTACCATCGACTATATAGTATACTGCGAAAGTTCGACTGAACCCCCACTTTCGTGGGTGACCAGCGACGGCTGCGGAGAGGTCCTATTGCTCTGGTTCCGTCTATTCTCGTCCGATAATCGGCGAAGAGCAGTACCGCCAGCATCCTCCCCTTGGTCCTCGGAGGTCGTAAGTGTGCGTAGACTATTCGTGGTTGCGCTTTTGTTCTGGCTGGCAGCAGCAGTTTCCGGATGGGCACAGGGAAGTGCCACCACCATCCGTGTCGGCGCATTCCCCAACATCACCCACGCCCAGGCGATGGTAGGCAAAGCCAACGGGTGGTTCGATAAAGCCATGGGCTCGCAGGTCAAGATTCAGTGGACGAGTTTCAACGCCGGCCCTTCCGCTATCGAGGCCCTATTCGCCGGCGCGATTGACCTGACCTACGTCGGCCCCAATCCCGCGATCAATGGCTACGTCCGCTCTAACGGCGAAGCCCTTCGCGTAGTGGCAGGCGCCGCCAGCGGTGGCGCTTCGCTGGTTGTGCGTAACGATTCGGGTATTAACAAACCCGAAGATTTTCACGGCAAGCGCGTGGCCTCACCGCAATTCGGCAATACGCAAGACGTCGCGCTGCGCAATTGGCTCAAGCGGTACGGTCTGAAGACCACCGACAAAGGTGGCGACGTGCAGATCGTCCCCATGGCCAATCCCGATCAGTTGACGCTGTTTCTCAGGAAAGACCTGGACGCGGCCTGGGCTCCAGAACCCTGGGCCACGCGCCTCATTCATGAAGGCAATGGCCGCCTCCTGGTCGACGAGCGCACGCTGTGGCCCAATGGCCAATTCGTCATCGGCCTGCTCGTTGTAAACACCAAGTTCCTCAAGGCTCACCCCGACCTGGTCAAGAGCTGGATCCGCGCCAATGTCGATCTCACCGACTGGATCGACGGCCATCAACCTGAAGCCAAGAAACTTCTGAACCAGCAGATTCAAGCCGAAACCGGCAAAGCTCTCCCTCCTGCCGTTCTCGACGAAGCGTTCTCTCGCATGCAGGTCACATTTGACCCGCTGCATAATGCATTGACCACTGCCGCACAGCAAGCCTTTGACGATGGATTTCTCGGCCGGCAAATGCCGGATCTTTCCCGTCTCTACGATCTCTCACTCCTCAATCAGGTTCTCGCAGAAAAGGGACGAAAGGCCATCCCATGAGCGCCAACGTTAAGAAGTTTCCCACTCAGTTTCCGGGTCCTAGGGGCAGTCACTTCCCTGCTCGCACCGGCACTCCTTCTTGCCAAGAGGGGCCAGTCCCCGTCGGCCGTGCGGTACGCGCGGTGGCAACAGGGATTTCCAAAGTCGGCCTCCGTGAGATTTGCCTCAGTTATCGCACGCAAACGGGAGAACGCCTGCTCGCTCTCGACCACATTAATCTGCAAGTGCATACCGGCGAGTTCGTCTGCGTCGTCGGACCCTCAGGTTGCGGCAAATCCACTCTGCTGCATCTGATCGCGGGCCTGCAGCAACCGACCTACGGGCAGATCCTAGTCGACGGCAAGCCGGTGCAGGGACCGGGGACAGACCGCATCATGATCTTCCAGGAGCATGGACTGTTCCCGTGGCTTACGGTTGGCCAGAATGTCGAATTCGGCATGAAGATGAAAGGTGTCCTAACGGCCGAGCGAAAAGAAAAAACCCGCTATTACCTTCGCCTAGTACACCTGGCAAAGTTCGAGAACAGCTACATCCACCAGCTTTCCGGCGGCATGCGCCAGCGAGTCGCTATCGCCCGCGCGTTGGCTACCGAACCCGACGTCCTCCTGATGGACGAGCCCTTCGCCGCCCTTGACGCTCAAACCCGCGACCTGCTGCATGACGAGCTGGAGCGCATATGGAACGAAACAGGGCGCACTATCATCTTCGTCACTCACAACGTCCGGGAAGCGATTCGCCTCGGCGATCGGGTGGTTCTTCTTACGTTTCGCCCCGGCCGCGTCAAAAGCGAATTTCCCGTGGAGTTACCGCGCCCGCGCCACCTTGAAGATCCGACCGTCGCCCGCGCCGCCGGCTATATCCTGGACGAGTTGCGCGAAGAGATTAACCGCTCTCTCGAAGCCGAATACAACGAAGGCGTTAAACCGCGTATCGAACCGGGAATCGAAGGGGGAGCATAATTATGAAACGCACTGCCCGTTACATCATCTTCTATGTCGCGCTCTTCGGCCTGTGGGTTTTGCTCGCTGAGCTGAAAATCTGGCCTCCTTATCTCTTCCCCACGCCCTGGGGCGTCGGCCAGGCTCTCTATGCTGGATTTCAGGATCACAGCTACTTGATCGCGATCCGCGTCAGCATGCAACGCGTCCTCATCGGCTACACCATTTCCGTCGTCCTCGGCATGATTCTCGGCCTCGGAGTCGCCAGCAATAGATTCCTCGAAGACACTATCGGCGGATTGCTCGTGAGTTTGCAGAGCCTTCCCAGCATCTGCTGGTGGCCTCTTGCCCTGCTATGGTTCGGCCTCAACCAGAATGCCATTCTCTTTGTGGTAATCATGGGCTCATTGTTGTCCGTGACTCTGGCCATGGAAGATGGCCGCAAGCAGATGCCCAAGATCTTTGGCCAGGCCGGACGGAACCTCGGCGCCAAAGGTTTCAAACTATTCTGGTACGTACTGTTGCCGGCCAGTCTCCCCTTCATTGTCTCTGGCCTCAAGCAGGGCTGGGCTTTCGCCTGGCGCTCATTGATCACCGCCGAAATGCTTTACTTGAGTCTCGGCCTCGGCCAGGTGCTGATGATGGGTCGTGACCTGAATGACATGAGCGCCGTCATCGCGGTCATGATTCTGATCATCGCTATCGGATACGTTGTAGATGGACTCGTGTTCAAGGGGATGGAGCGCCATTTGCAGAACAAGTGGGGGCTGACGCCTGCTACTTAGAACGCTCGAATCAGATCATACGGCGTCGCGCGCGTCATCTGACAAAACATCTAGAAAGACGGCATTAGCCTCAAAGCCAGAGCGACGTTTTTGCGACTACGCTCTAATAGGTCTATGGACTCAATGGTATATGCTTGAAAATCTAGTCGGAATGCCAGATCTCTGCTGGTGAGCCGTTGGCCAAAGTTGATCGACTGGGGGATTCAAATGAGTCAGGTTCTTTCGGAGGTACTTGCGTCCAACCGCGCATACGCTGCCAACTTCGGAGACAAGGGCAAACTGGCTCTGCCTCCGTCCCGCCGCTTCGCCATTCTCACCTGCATGGATGCCCGGCTCGATCCCGCCAAGTATGCCGGCTTGGCCGAAGGCGACGCGCACGTGATCCGCAATGCGGGAGGGCGGGCCAGTGACGACGCCATCCGCTCCTTTGTGATTAGCTACAAACTGCTGGGCACGCGCGAGTTCTTTGTTATCCATCACACCGACTGCGGAATGGAGTTTTTCACAAATGACGTCATGCGAGGGCTGCTGGCTTCAAGTCTGGAGACCGCCGAGCTGACGCCGAACGGCTTTCATGATGTGGGCCATGGCCCGGGGTCTAAGGCAGGCGAATATATCGAATGGTTGACCATCCGCGACCAAAGGCAAGCGGTTATCGATGATGTTGAGCGCATTCGCAATCACCCTTTGGTGCCTAAGTCGATTCCAGTTTACGGATTCGTCTATGACGTTCATTCCGGAAAGCTGTTTGAAGTGGAAGGCGCCAGTTCAAATGGGAAAGCTGCATAATTGCGGCGCGACATCGATTTGTTGCCTCCCCTACCACTACTCCCGGGGAAAAACGCGCTACCATCTCGCCGGCGTTACCGTCGCCGCCATCTCTCCCTCCAACAAGCCATGGCTTACGGCTACTGCGCCACCCGTGGCTCAATTTCGACCTACTGTGGGCGATCGCGCTGCTCGTGACAGGATTTGTGGTCCTGTTCTTTTAATCAGTCCTACGCTCTCCGAGTCCAGTCAGCCGAATGTCCCCAACCGCCCTCGAAAACGAAGTTGGGCAGCGGCTTTCGCCTGCGCCGGCCCGCATCTCTCTTGCGTAATTTCTCGGGAAGCTCTGCCGAGTTGCCAGGGTATCCGATAGCCGCGGCGGCGACGGCCTCATAATCTTGAGGAATGGAAAACTCGCGGTGAGCTTTTTCAACATCGAATCCGGCAATCTGGTGCACCACCAAGCCAGACACCGTTGCCTGAAACGTGAGATTGGCGATTGCCTGACCAACGTCGTGGAATGCGTGCCGGTTGAGTTCCCCGGTCGATTCAAACGTCAACCTCGCAACAGACAACAGAAGCACCGGGGCGTGCTGCGCCCACTGGACATTGAATTCAACCAGGCAACCGAGCAGGCGGTCGAAATCGGATTTATTTACTTTCGTGGCCACAATGAAACTCCACGGCTGCTCGTTCATGGAGGACGGAGTCCATCGTGCCGCTTCCATTAGACTGGCCAGGGTTTCTGGTTCGACGGATGTTGAGGCGAAGGCCAGAATGCTTCGTCGGCCCGCAATCAAAGGATGAATGGGATATTCGCAAATCTTCTCTTCGTCTTCCAGAATAATTGGTGTATCCGTGTCCTTCGCCATCAAATCTCACCGTTCTCCTCAGGCTTTTACCATTGATCCTCGACGACCGGTCGGCGTTGAAGCACGCGGCCAAGTATGCGTTCTTCAAGTGCGGCGAAGCGGGCGCTGCCGCGAGTTCGTGGTCGAGGTATGTTCACGACCTCGTTCAAGGCGACGCGCCCTCCCTCAATCAAGATGACGCGGTCTGCCAGACTGACGGCCTCGGCAACGTCATGAGTTACAAGCATTGCAGTAAACCTGCGGCTTCGCCAGACCTCTTCGATTAACTGCTGCATTTCGATGCGGGTGAGCGCGTCGAGCGATCCCAGCGGTTCGTCCAGAAGCAACAAATTCGGGTCATGGACAAGAGCGCGAGCCAAAGCTACCCTTTGTCGCTGCCCGCCCGATAAGGTAGCAGGCCAGTCGTTGGCTCTTTCTGCCAGACCCACTTGCGCCAAGACTTTTCGCGCCTGCGGGATGAGTGCAGGCTCCAGGCCGAGCATGACGTTGGGCAGAATTCGTCTCCAGGGCAACAGGCGAGAATCCTGGAACATGACTCGAACGTCGGGCTTGCCGTTGTGCTCTGCAACGTTACCCACAATAATGGTTCCGGTTTGCGGCGTTTCCAAACCTACGACTGACCGCAGGAGAGTGCTCTTGCCACATCCGCTACGGCCGACAATGGCGACAAATTCACCGGCGGAAATCTCAATATCGAAGTTCTCGAGCACGGTGCGTCCAGCGAAGGCGATACTCACGCTCTTGATTCCGACCGACACGCCGCGCGAGCCACGCTCGTCTGCAGCCGCGATTTCTGCCGAACTGCAAGTGACAGGCAAAGTGATCCCCTATCGTGCCGTCTGATACGCCGGATTCCAGCGCAGCCAGTAGCGTTCCAATCCTTTGGCCAGCAGATCGGCGAGCTTCCCCAAAATTGCATAAAGCAGAATGCCGACCACCATGATGTCCGTCTGCATGAACTCGCGTGCGTTCATCGTCATATAGCCAATGCCCGAGCGCGCTGAAATCGTTTCGGCGACGATCAAGATCACCCACATCAGCCCGAGAGAGAAGCGCACGCCTACGAGAATGGAGGGCAAAGCTCCGGGCAGGATGATCTCGCGGTATAGCGGCCAGCCAGACAGGCCATAAGTTCGCCCCATCTCCAGAAGTCCGCGATCGACTGAGCGAATCCCGTGAAAAGTATTGATGTAGACGGGGAAAAAAACGCCCAGCGCGACCAGGAAAAGCTTGGCCGATTCGTCGATGCCGAACCACAAAATCACCAGAGGGATGAGCGCCAGAGGCGGGATGTTGCGCACCATTTGAATGGTGGTGTCGAGCAGAATTTCAGCCCAGTGCATCGAGGCGGTGAGCAACCCGAGCAAGAATCCCACTCCGCCACCAACGACGAAACCCGACAGGGCGCGCAAAGTGCTGACCCTGACATGCATCCACAATTCGCCAGAGGCGCTGAGCTCCACGAATGAACTCACCACGGCACGTGGCGAGGGCAGGAAGCGGCCGGGCAGAATCCCCGCGGAAGATGCCCACTGCCAAACGATCAACAGCGAAATGGGCACGATCCAAGGCGATGCCTGCTTCGCCAGAACACGAGGCTGAAGCTGAATCTTCATGGCAAGACTTTTCTGACCCTGGTGCATGGTTCCTCGCTCAGCGTTTGGCTGCCTGGGTTCCGGTTGACGTTCCCTGCAAGCTCGCATCCCGTACATTAATGTGCTTGGGAATCAACTTGAGGTCGTAGAAGGAGTCCGCGATTCTTTGTTGCTCCGCAAGTACGGTCTCGCTGACTGCCGTCACACCGTAGCCGCCGCGCGACAGTGCCAGCTCAAGCGTCGCTCGATCCAAACCGATCTGCGGTTGCAGTGCTGCGGCTGCATCCTTCGGATTTGTTTTCGCCCACTGATCTATGGCGGCCACTTCCTCCAGAACGATCGCAACCACATCTGCCCGCTTCGAGGCGTAGGGTCGGGAAGCAAGAAAAAATTGATGGTTGCTGACTACACCGTTGCCATCAGCGAGAATGCGAGCACCGGTTTGTCTTTGAGACGCGGCGAGAAACGGTTCCCAGATCGCCCACGCGTCCACGCTGCCGCGCTCGAAGGCCGCTCGCCCATCCGCCGGAGTGAGGAAAATAGCGTCTATGTCCTTGTATTGCACTCCCGCCTTTTCCAGCAGCTTCACCAGCAGAAAGTGAACGTTCGAGCCTTTGTTGAGCGCCACTTTCTTGCCTTTGAGTTCAGCCACTGTCTTGATGGGCGAATCCTTGGGAACAACAATTGCTTCGGCGGCGGAAGCAGCCGGTTCATTTCCCACGTAGACCAGATCGGCGCCGGCGGCTTGAGCGAAGATAGGCGGGGCTTCGCCCACCGTCCCGAAGTCGATGCTGCCCACGTTCAACCCTTCGAGCAACTGCGGACCGGCCGGAAATTCGGTCCACTTGACCTCAACCTGCATCGGCGCGAGCCGCTTCTCCAAACTGCCGCGCGCTTTCAGCAGCACCAGCGTCCCATATTTTTGATATCCAATGCGAAGGGCGTTATCGGTATTCTGGCTGGAAGCGAATGGCGCTAGGGCCACGAGGACCAAGAGACGTGCAATGATGCTGCGGTGAAACTTTGCCGGTAGAGAATTGCGCATAAGTCTGAGTCCTTCGTCGATCCCGCTATTCGAATTCGAATAATGTTCAGGAATAAAATGAGGGCTTCGGAAGCTGCCGGTTCAAGGCCCAGTCCCCCAACTCGCGAATCTTGTAGTCGACCGGATCATGCAAGGTGTGAGTGCGCAGATTTCGCCAGAAACGGTCAATCCGCGCAGGACCGGTGGCGGCGCGCGCTCCCATTACTTCGAACATCCGGTTGGTGATGTCCAGGCCGGCCTTGCTGGTGGTCACCTTCGACGCGGCGACGTCAAGCGCGCACTTGCCCCGCTGATTTTCAGTGATCGCGTCACCGCTCTCCCAGGCTCGCTGCAGAGATTCTCCCGCTATGTCTGTGAGGGCCTGCGCTGCCTGAAGGCTGACAAAGAAGCTGCCGTAATTCGCCAGAATGTAGGAATCTTCCGTGGCGCTCTGCGCGGTCGATGCAATCCAAGGCCGGGTCTGCGCCAGCGTGTAGTTGCGCGATTCCTCCAGGGCTCCTTCGGCGATTCCCAGAAAAATATTGCTGAAAATGAGCTGCGCAATGCAGGAACGCAAGGACGCCCTGATGCTCCCCAGCGGACCGGGTGTCTTCAAGAACTCTTCCTGCCCGGCGGCCACGTCCGAGAACTCCACTGTTCCGCTGTCTGTTTGCCGCTGTCCCATAGCATCCCAGTCATCGAGCATGCGAATCCCTGGTCGGCGAGATGGTATCGCAGCTACCATGAACTTTTCGTCCACGGAACGAATCGCGGAGACGATCAGCATGTCAGAGTCAACCGCTCCGGAACAAAAACTCTTGCGCCCGTTGATGAGGTATCCTCCGCCCCACTTGGACGTAAGGCTGGTACGCTTATCGAGGGGATTGAGTGCGTTGCCCCAGAACCAGTTATTGCGGACGGTCTCTGAAAAGAGCTCTTCCGTCTGTGGCCATAATCCGTAGAGCGACACCGAAGCCAGCATGAGATGCTGAAAGCCGAACAAGTGAGCGATCGAACTGTCCACCCGGGCGAAGACTCGTATGAGTTTCATCGTGTCCGGCCATTCCATTCCCCAACCGCCCAAGTCAGCCGGAATCGTCACGTTGAGCAGTCCGCTCGCGCGCAACAGGTCTCTCTCAATCTTCGCCGTGCCGCCCCGCTTATCGCGTTCCACGGCAGTTTGAGCAAATGCCGCAGCCAATTGGTCGGCAATCTCGAAAGCATGTTGCCGGGGCGGAACATTCAACGCAATGTGATTCACCGTGGAAAGCACCACAATCCTCCCTTGTCATCAGCATGTGACCGCCGACTCGGTGCGACGGTGCTCTGCTGCTCCAGCAGCACGTCTGTTGAACCGGTGTTGCTATAGCAGCACACCCCTATTGACAGGACCGCCCTACATTCACGGTAACGGCGTGAAAACTTGAAATTGATGCACATAGGCGCACCGGTCTATTGGCAAGACAATTGCCAAAGCTCGTGTGGAACTCAGTCCTCTCCGGAAAGAGACCGAATTTATGGAAGTGTTCTGGTTCTTACCAACGCACGGCGATGGTCGCTACCTTGGCACCGCCGAACAGGCTCGGACTGTCAACTACGGATATTTGAAGCAAATCGCGCAAGCCGCCGATCAGCTTGGGTTTCAAGGCGTGCTACTGCCCACGGGCCGCTCGTGTGAAGACGCGTGGGTCGTGGCGTCAAGTCTCGTTCCAGTAACCACCAGGCTGAAGTTTCTAGTCGCGATTCGTCCCGGCATCACTTCTCCTACAGCTGCCGCGCGAATGGCAGCGACGTTCGACCGGCTCTCCGAAGGACGGCTGCTGATCAACGTGGTTACGGGCGGCGATCCCGACGAGGCACTCGGCGACGGCGTTTTTCTCACTCATGATGAGCGTTATGAGGTGACGGAGGAGTTTCTTCAGATCTGGGCCGAGGCAGTGGCGGGTAAAGCGATTTCGTTGAATGGAAAGCATCTTCACGTTGAGAATGCAAAGGTCTTATTTCCAGCCGTTCAAAAGCCGCATCCCCCGCTTTATTTCGGAGGATCGTCCAAGGTTGCTTACGGCTT
>Ga0209330_1000731_pt1 | contig 12061 bp, 9 predicted proteins | sample JacPinW_OM2H0_O3_FD_187969 | JGI IMG/M metagenome (GOLD analysis project Ga0209330, IMG submission 187969) | Forest soil microbial communities from Algoma, Ontario, Canada - Jack Pine, Ontario site 1_JW_OM2H0_O3 (SPAdes) (version 2) | ecosystem: Environmental > Terrestrial > Soil > Boreal...
GGCGGAGCGGTAGTATTCGAGCAAGACGTTGTTGCAGACCGAATTGACAAATGCCCCGAGACTTTCCGGTTCGCGGATCCCATCTTGCTTTCGCAGCGCGGTGAATACACGAGCGAAGGTCTCCTGGCGGGCATCCTCTACCTCTGAATGGGAGTGCAGGCGCCGACTCAACTTAAGCCGGATCAGTTCGCTGAAATAAACGACAAAATGCTCCTGAGTCCGGAAATCTCCAGAAGTGAGCTTTTCAAGATAATGCCTGTCAAAGGCGTGAAACTGCACGAGGCGCTCCGCGGGCCATGTGGTTAAGTGGCAGCTATCTTACCCAAATCGTGGACGCCCGTACAGTTGCATGTTCGGCCAAGAAAAAATTTGCCGGGCAATGAAACGTTTTGTCCGTATCTGCCACTATTCCAATGTAACTGGCTCGTCGGTCTCTAATCGCCGATTTTATTGGGTTTTTTCCGGCAATTGGGTTTCGATGAGCGCGGGATCCCGAGCGAAGAGCCACACCACCGGGGGGAGGGGTGGCGCTTCCAGCGACTGGAGCCATCAGTATTCGGCTCCGTCGCTTTCGGGAGCTTCCCGGGTCGAAGTACAAGATCCGTTCTAACCACCTCTGTTCTAACCACCTCTCGTTCTCACCGCCGCGATTGGGTTGTATGATTCAGAATCACTATGCGGCGGGACTTCCCAGTTTCCAGCGATCAGGCTCTGATTCAGATTGTGGACTCGGCGTTGGCCGATGTCGCACGTCGGAGCGGCGAATGGCTGGTCTGCCGTCCAGGGTGTACGCAGTGTTGCATGGGAGTCTTTCCCGTCAATCAGCTCGACGCCGCGCGATTGCGGAAGGGCCTGGCCGAGCTTGAATCCAGCTCCCCTGTCCGGGCTGAGCTGGTGCGGGCACGGGCTAGGGAAGCAGTTGCTCGTCTGTCCCCCGATTTTCCCGGCGACGTGATAACCGGGTTACTGGACGAAGGAGACGAAGCGGAGCGACGTTTTTCTGACTTCGCAAATGATGAACCCTGCCCTGCACTCGATCCTGCAACCGGAAATTGCGAACTCTACGGGTCACGTCCTATGACTTGTCGCGTTTTTGGGCCGCCGGTTCGTTCCGAAGATGGATTGGGAGTTTGCGAACTCTGTTTCCACGGCGCAACCGACGAGGAAATTGCCGCCTGCGAGATGAATCCGGATCCCGACGATCTGGAGTCGGCATTGCTCGAAAAGCTCGAAAAAAACACGGGAACCCGAGGGCATACAATCATTGCTTTTTGTCTCGCCCAGTAAGCCGGTGGTTCCACGGTAGTCAGTTTTTCTTTTTTTCCAGCTCAGCCCAGCGTGCGTAGAGCGCATCCACTTTTTCCTGGGCTTCTTCCATCTCCGCATGCGCGGCGATCAGACGTTCGCTGTCGCTGACGATCCTGGGGTCTTCGAGTTGAGCCCGCTTGGCCTGTAACACGTCCTCGGCGTGGGCGACCCGCTGTTCGATGGCCTCGTATTCCCGCGACTCCAGGTAGGACAATTTTTTTCTTCCCGATCCTTGCCGCGCCCGGTCGCCGTTGGCGCGCTCAGAAGACTTCTCGCTGCTTTTCCCTACCGCCGATCGTGCCGTCCGTTCCTGCTCCTCCAGCCATCTCTCCCACTGCGAGTAATCCGCGAATCGTCCTATGCCGCCGTGACCATCGAGCCCCAGCACAACGGTTGAAACCCGGTCCAGCATATAGCGGTCATGCGTAACCAGAACCAGAGACCCTTGAAACTCCAGCAAACTTTCTTCGAGAATGTCCAGGGTCGGAATGTCCAGATCGTTTGTGGGCTCATCGAGCAGAAGAACATCGGCGGGCTGCAGCATGAGCTGCGCAATCAAAACGCGGGCCCGTTCTCCGCCTGAAAGTTTCCCCAACGGTTGATTGAGTTGCTCGCCGGTGAACAGGAATTTAGCCGCCCATGATGCCACGTGAGTCACTCGGTCCTGATAGATTACCGAATCACCTTCCGGCGCCAGGGCACGACGCAAAGTTATCTCCGGATCAAGCTCGCGGGTCTGGTCGAAATACACAATGCGCAGCCTGTCGGCCCGTCGGACCTCGCCCACTGCGGGAGCAGACTCGCCCCGCAACAGCCGCAGTAAACTCGTCTTGCCGCTGCCATTCGGCCCCACCAGCCCGACTCTGATACCCGCTGTAATGACGAAGTTCAGGCCGGTAAATAACTTACGATCCCCCACTTCACAGGACACGTTTTCCAGTTCGATTAGCCGCTTAGTTTTTCGATCGGTGGCCGAGAAATCAATTAGCGCGGTTCCGCTGCGAGTCCTTGCGTTCAAATCCGCAAGCTCGCCCATCAACTCGCCGGCTTTGTCGATCCGGGCCTTGGACTTCCTTGTCCGAGCCTTTGCTCCCCGGCGCAGCCACTCGATTTCCCTGTGTACCAGATTTTCGAGTGCCTCTTGCCGCTTCGATTGGGCATGCAGAAATTCTTCTTTTTTCTCCAGAAAACGGCTATAGGTTCCAGACACTCGCAACAATCCGTCTGGATACGTCCGGTTCAGTTCCGCCATTTCGGTGGCGACATTCTCGAGGAAATAGCGATCGTGACTCACCACCACGCAGGCAAACGGTGCCACCTGCAGTAAAGCCTCAAGCCACTCGATTGCCCCCAGATCCAAATGATTCGTAGGCTCGTCGAGCAAAAGAATGTCTGGCGATTGAACCACTGCCTCCACGATGGCCAGGCGTTTCTGCCAACCTCCTGACAATGCCGACGCTTCAATCTCAAGATCTTCGAAGCCGGCGCGGCCCAGCGTCTCCGCGAAACGAGTGCCGCGTTCTGACTCCGGTACTGCAGCGCGTTCCATCGCGCTTTGGACCACAGAGCGCACGCTGTCACCGGACTTGAACGTCGAGTCCTGCTGCACACAGCTGAGCCGGGTCCTTTTGCGTACGGCGATTTCTCCGCTGTCGGGGCGCACATCGCCCGCAAGAATCCGGAGCAGCGTGGATTTCCCTGAGCCGTTCGGGCCAATCAGACCAATACGGTCGCCCTCTGAAACCGTAAATGAGACGTTCTGGAAGAGCGGATTCGCTCCGAAATGCTTCGAGAGTCCCTGTGTATTTATGATGGGGGGCAACGGGTTACGCTCTCCTGATATCTAGGTTGAGACTATCAGCAAACACGCACGGCGCGCACTGGCTGTCATCTCCGGGCTTGCTTCAAAAGCAGGCCTAACTGCTCGCCGCATAGCAAATCCCAATGGGAATAATAAATAGTTTCGATTTCCGTAAGATCACATCAGACGATAGAGTGACCGCGGGCGTTTTGAGTTCGGTCCACGTTTGTGCTGACGAAAGATAAACGATCCGAGGCTTGGACTTGTCGCGAGAGGCTGGAGAAGAATACAACTAGGAAGATACAAGTTATTTGCGACGGACTACAGAAGGAGTGAGAGTCTGAGAACAATATCATGACGAAGGTCGAAGCAGTCATCCAAAACTCCAAATTGGAAGCGGTGAAAAGCGCGTTGCAGGAAGTTGGTGTTGAAGGAATGACGGTGGTCGAGGTTCGGGGCCACGGGCGGCAGAAGGGCCACACGGAGGTGTACCGCGGACGCGAGTATAGCGTGGATCTCATCCCCAAAACCAAACTGGAAGTAGTGCTGGCGGACGCAATGGTGGAGAAAGCGGTACAAGCCATCGTGGCTGCAGCGCGTACTGGGAAGATTGGCGATGGGAAGATTTTTCTGACGCGCGTGGACGAAGCGATTCGCATCCGTAACGACGAGCGGGGCGAGGGAGCATTGTAGGAAGCGCCAGGGCGGCTATCATTGAGTTTCGATCACCGGGCTTCGATTACCGGGCTTCGATTACCGAGCTTCGATTATCGATCCATTGACCCTTCGTCATGACAGCAGCGTCTTTACTGATCACTGAACTGCGAAGTTCTCTCGCCGACGCTTGGGAACGCATTGCGCGCGACTTCGCGGCAACGGGCGATGGTCGAGCCGCCATTGCACAACGGACGCTGCTCATTGAAGACATTCTGAATCGCCTCTGGGGCGAGTTTGTCTCCTCTGACGAACAGGGTCCCTGCGGCTTCGCTCTTGCAGCCACTGGAGGGTTCGGACGCGGTTGGCTGTTTCCTTACTCCGACATTGATCTGCTCTTTCTGTTTGCCGATCGAAGTGGCGAGCAGGCTCACAAAGAGGAGATCCAGCGCTTCTCCCAGGAGCTGTGGGATCTTAAACTCAAACTGAGCCCGGCCTCGCGCACGTTAGCCGAATGCGACCGCTTCGATCCCGACAATACCGAATTCACCATCTCTCTTCTCGATTGCCGTTTTCTGACGGGTGACCGCGAACTGTTTGCGCGGCTTCACGACAAGGTAGTTCCTAAATTGGTATCGCGGGAATCAAAACCACTGCTGCAAGGTCTGGCCGGAGTCACGCGCGAGCGCCATGGAAGGTTCGGCCACACTGTATTCCATCTCGAACCGAATCTGAAAGAGACCCCGGGCGGCCTGCGTGATTGCAACGTCGCCAGCTGGCTGGCTCTGGTTTCGGCCATGAGCAAGCTGGGCGATTGGCCGGACAGCAGCTCGCTGCGTGCGCCGGTGCGGAAACAACTGGAGGCCGCTTTGGAATTCTTGATGGCGGCGCGTTGTTTTCTGCACTTTCGCCACGGTCGTGACGACAACGCGCTGAGCTGGGAGGCACAAGACGAAGCGGCGGCGCGGAAGATCGGCGCTTCTGATTCTGCAGAGCTGACCGCCGCCGACTGGATGCGAATTTACTTCGGCCATGCTCGCGCCGTCCAGCGCACCGTGATGCAGTTGATGGAAGAAATTCCGGAATCGTGGTCCGCTTTGCGCCGGCAATTTCAAGGATGGCGGGCGCAGCCATCCCATCCAGATTTTTCAGTGGTCGATGGACTGATTTTTCTGCAACAGTCTTCCTCGCTCGAGGATCCCGAGATGCTGCTGCGCCTGTTTCATTTCATGGCGCATCACGGACTGAAACTGAGTGCGACCACGGAGCACCGCATTGAGCAAGCTCTTCCCTCGCTCGCAGTAACACCGCCGCGAGGGGCTGAACTGTGGCTCTATCTGCAGGAAACATTGTTGCAGCCGCATGCCGCCGAGGCGCTGCGAGCCATGCACTCGTTGCGCCTGCTTACTCTGCTGCTGCCGGAATTGAAGCCCATTGATTCTTTGGTGGTGCGGGATTTCTATCATCGATTCACTGTCGACGAGCATTCGATTCTCGCGATTGAAAGCTTGCACCGCTTAAATCAATCGAACTCGGAATGGGATAAGCGTTATGCGGAACTGCTCGGCGAACTGGAAGATCCAGAGTTGCTCTACCTCTCATTGTTATTGCACGACACGGGGAAGGGAGTGCCCGGGGGGAATCATGTGGAGGCTAGCCTGGAGATCGCCGCGCGCTGTCTGGACCGCCTCGATGTCGATCCCGGCGAGCGCACCGTGGTGCTGTTTCTGATCGGCAACCATCTGGAAATGTCGGCTCAACTGAGGCGGGACATTTACAATCCGGAAACGGTGGCGGCCTTCGCCGAGAGAGTGGGTACACCAGAGCGGCTGAAAATGTTGTGTCTGCTGACTTACGCTGACATCAAGGCGGTGAATCCTGAGGCCTTGACGCCATGGAAGGCCGAGAACGTGTGGCAGCTTTACATCGGCGCTGCGAACTATCTAAATCGAAGCGCGGACCACCGCGTTCATGGCGACGTGAGCGATGAGAAACTTGCCCGACTGCGCAGCCTCGCTCCGGTGATGGGCGCAAAGTTCAGAGATTTTGTGGAAGGATTTCCGCAGAGATATTTGCTGGTGCACTCCGCCGAAGAAGTGATGCGGCACATGGAATTGGCGGAACACTTGGGTCACGATGTGGTGCAGGTTGACCTTAAACGCGGCCGCCACTGGTATGAGCTCACGCTGGTCACCAAGGATCGGCCATCCCTGTTCGCGACGTTGACGGGGGTGCTCGCGGCATGGGGAATGAATATCGTGAAGGCCAATGCCTTTTCGAACCAAGCCGGAATCGTGGTGGACTCGCTCTATTTCACCGACCGTTTTCGCACTCTGGAATTGAACCTGTCGGAGTGGGATCGGTTCAAGAAGAGTCTCGCCGCGGTTTTGGCCGGCGAAGCCGATCTGGATCGCATGCTCCGCGATCGCCAAGGAGTCGAAAAACATACCAAGGCTAAAGTGGCGGTGGAAACCCGAATTGATTTTGACGATGAATGTTCGTCGACGAGTACGCTGCTGCAGGTGATTGCCCAGGACCGCCCGAGATTGTTACACCGCTTGAGTTCGTGTCTTTCCCGGCAGCAGTGCAACATTGAAATTGCTTTGATCGATACGGAGGGACAAATGGCGATCGATACGTTTTATTTGACTTCGCAAGGCAAGAAACTGCCGATGGGACTCCAGAAAAAAGTGGAGAAGGCGCTTCGCGACGAGCTCAAGGGTCTGGATCTCGCACGATAAACACGCAATGTGCCGACCAAACTCACAATCGCATGTTCGGCTATGCGCCCGCTTCCGGAGGATTCGGCAGTGGTTGAATGATGTGGAGCCCGCACTCAGTCTTTGACGATCCCGACCAGCGCCCTGCCCTCGGGTCTTCGCCCGGCCGCACAGCACGCGTGCAATGAGTACAGCCGATGCTGGGATAGCTGCGGTCATGCAGCGCGTTGTAAGGCGTGTCGTGCTCGCGGATATATTGCCACACCTGCTTGGAATTCCAGTCGGCGATGGGATTGATTTTTACCAGGCCGAATTTTTCGTCCCACTCGATCTTGCCAGCGCCCGATCGGGCCGCGGTCTGATCACGACGAATGCTCGTGATCCATGCCTGCAGTTCACCCAACTTGCGGCGAAGTGGCTCAACCTTCCTCATATTGCAGCATTGATCGGCATTCCGCTGCCACAGTGCGGGACCGTGAGTGCGTTCTTGTTCTTCCGGCGAGAGCAAGGGATAGACCCGCTCAATCGTGATGCCATACCTTTGCTCCACCTGGTCCATGAGGTTGTAGGTCTCAGGAAAAAGAAATTCGGTATCCAGGGTGAAAAGGCGGAAGTTTTGGCGCACGCGCGAGGCGATGTCAATCAAGACCATGCCTTCGGCTCCAAAGGCTGAAGAGACCGCCACGGTGTTTCCGAAGGTGTCAAACGCCCAGGCGAGAACACGCTGAGGAGTCCAGTTCTCGGCAGGGCCTTGTAGTTGTGCGATATTGTCTTTCACGCTAACTGCTCCTCTTGTCGCAGACTTTCAGCAGAAAATCTCGGCGCAGACACCGCTTCAAATGCGCTTGCAGCGTCATCGGCAAATCTAACTGCCTCGCCGATAACCAGCAGAGTGGGAGCCGCGAGTCTCGGCGACTGATGAAGACCTGAAATCGTGGTGTAGTGCACTTGCTGGTGAGCAGTTGTTGCCCGCGAAATAATTGCGCAGGGAGTTTCTTGCGCGAAGCCGGCCGTCGCGAGCCTGTCGGCGATCCCAGCATAGTCGTGACCGGGCATATAGACGACCAGCGTGGAATCGGCTCCGGCGAACTGGCTCCATTCCTCGTCGGAATTCTGGGAGGCGCGATGTCCAACCGTCAGCACGAGCGTAGAAGATGTATCCCGATGGGTTAGCGGAATTACGGCTGCGGCCGCAGCTCCCAAGGCTGAAGTAACCCCGGGAACAATCTCGTACGCGATATTCGATCGGCGAAGCGCTTCTATCTCTTCTCCGGCGCGGCCGAAGATGAGTGGATCGCCGCTCTTCAGGCGCACGACTTGCAATCCGGAAGCAGCCAGGGTCACCAACAGGAAATTAATTTCCTCCTGTCGCATAGTCTTTGTTCCGCAACGCTTGCCCACGTTCTGGACTTGAGCACTGGAGGGAATCAACTTCAATATTTCAGGTGCGACCAGATCGTCGTGCAGCACGACGGCGGCGCTCTCGAGCAACCTTAGAGCTTTCACGGTGAGCAGTTCGGGATCGCCCGGACCAGCGCCCACCAGATAGACCTTGCCTTTCATGCCGTTACCCTCCTGTCGTTCCCGGGAGCTCTCTTATCCACTGCCTTGGCAAATCTCGTGGCGGACTGCTCGGCCAGAGCCGCTTCCAGAGCCTCAGGGCTCGCCAGCGACTGCAGTAAGTCACGTTTGCGTTGCGGATCAAGATCGCTGGCCAGTACCAGCCTTCGCGTCGCGCCCAGATCCGCCACCCACCGTGCGTATCCCGGGTCAAACTGCCGTTCGAGCTGCTGCCTGATCTTTTGAGCAAGAGACGGACTCTGTCCGCTAGTGGAGACGGCGATCTGAAGATCGCCCCTTCGCACCACGGCGGGATAATAGAAATCGCAATATTCCGGAACGTCTACGACGTTGCACAGAATTCCACGGCGCTGCGCTTCGCGATAAATGGTTTCGTTAAGAACGCGCGATGCAGTGGCTACCACGGCAAGAAAGGTTCCATCGAGATCCTCCGGGACAAACGCACGGAGTTCGAACGTTATCTTTCCAGTTCTCGCCCAGTTACGTACTGCTTCGCCTGCTTCCAAGGCGACTACGTGGACTCGAGCGCCGGTATCAATGAGTCCGCCGACCTTTGGCTCACCGACCTTGCCCGCGCCGACCACGAGGCAACGTTTGCCTTCGAGCTTTAGAAACATTGGAAATAGGCTGCTCATTTTTCTTAGCCTTCCACGCTGCTGGGAACGCGTCCCTCAGGCAAATCGCGCGCGACTGCATCCACCGTGTGCCCGGCCAGATAGTCGCGCAATTCCGCGTCGCTGTGGCGAGCGAAAAAATGCCGGAGATTTTCGCCCGCGTCGCCGTGGGTGAGGTAGCTACGCAGAAGTCGCTCGATGGCTTCCGGAACCTCGGTCGCGAGGCAGCGATATCCGACCGGACGCGCGATGGACTGATGGAGACCCACTGCTCCGCCCAGGCAGAAGTAGTAGGCATCCATCATTTGGCCGTTGACTTTCATTTTCTTGCCTTCGATTCCGATGTCAGCGATCCAATGTTGACCGCAGCTATTAGGGCAACCGGTGACGTGCAGCTTCAGGTGCTGATCGAAACCGGGCAGACGCTCTTCGAGTTCCTCCACCAGCCACCGTGAGAAAGTTTTTGTTTCCGTAATGGCAAGCTTGCAAAACTCGCTACCGCTGCAGGCGATGGTTCCGCGAAAAAACGGCGATCCACTCACCGGCAATCCGATTGCGCCCAGCTCCTGCGCTAACTCATCGGCTCGTAAATGGGGGACGTTGACGATGAGCAGGTTCTGCATGTTGGTGGTGCGCAGTTCGCCGCTGGCGAAGCGGTCGGCAAGATCGGCGGCGGCATCCATTTGTTCGGGCGTAATTCGCCCGCGCAGAACGGCAGAACCCACGTAGCAGTAGCCGGACTGCTTTTGCGGATGGATGCCGACGTGATCGCGATAGACGTCTCGCGGCGCATGCTCGGGTTCGGCGGGATCAAGTTGAAATCCTATTCGCCGTTCCAGATCCTTCTGAAAATCGCTGGGCGTCCAACCATGTCGCAGGAAGAGAAATTTGAGCCGCGCCCGCTCGCGGTGTTCGCGTAGCGGCGTGGAATCACGAAATAACTCGGCGATTCCTTTTATGACCGGCAAAACCTGATTCCAACCGACAAAGGCATCCAGCGGAGCGCCCAGGTAGGGCTCTGTGGAAAGTCCGCCTCCCACGCGCAAGGCAAAACCTAGCTCGGGCTGGCCATGCCGAACGCGTCGCTGAATGGCAGTAAGGCCCACATCGTTAATCTCCGGATAAGGGCACCACACACGGCATCCGGTGATCGCAATCTTGAACTTGCGCGGCAGGTTGTAAAACTCGGCATTGCCCGCCAGCATCCGGTCCGCCTCGAGAGCGAGGGGCGAGGCATCGCAAATCTCATCCGCATCCACGCCAGCAACCGGGCAGCCGGTAATGTTGCGGGTGACATCGCCGCAGGCGCCGGTGGTATTCAGGCCAACTCGCCAAAGCTCTTCGAGGACGTCGGGAAGAGCCTCGATGGTCACCCAGTGCAGTTGAATGTTTTGCCGCACCGTAAGATCGGCGGTACCGCGAGCGTAGAGGCGAGTAAGCTTGGCGATGGTTCTTAGTTGGGCCGATTGCAACAGGCCATTGGGTATCCGAATCCTCAACATGAAAAATGGCAGCGCGCGTCCCTGGCCGCCTTGGCCTCCGACCACGCCCGCGCCATCGCCCTGCGTGTAAACTCCCCACCAGCGGAAATATGTGCCAATCCACTCGGGCGGAATCGAATCGAAGCCCTCTCGCGCAAAACGGCGAATTTCGGCGAGACCCTCCCACGGATTCAGCGCGCGTTTCAGGCGCTCGGACTTCTGTGCTTTGGTTTCGGTCATTGTGGTAGTCATGATTTGCCCCAAAAAAGCAAAAACCCACCGCCAGATGCTTCTGGCTGTGGGTTATAACTGCCGATAACTATAAAATTATTAGATCAGCAATTTACCTGCGCCAGAAGACACGGATGCACAACAACAACATGCACACATGCACTCCCGGCGAAAATTGCTGAAACTTGACATGCTGGTTTCGATGCTAGGCCGAGGCCCAAGGATTCGTCAACTTACTTCCGATGAATATTTTCGATCCAAAGCATTAGATTTTCGCTGATCGAGGGTACTCCAATTGCCATGAATTAAGGTGACGGGAGTGCGGGTGGGGTTCTGGTTCTTCCGGCAGACACTTTAGAATTCGAGCGTGCCCTGAAGGTACAAGCGTGCCTGGCCGACGATCCTCACGCGATCGCCTGCGATTGTGCACTGCACGGATCCGCCGCGGGCGCTGAGTTGTTGCGCACGAAATGTGCCCTTATCCAGCCGCCCCGCCCAGTATGGAGCCAGGGTGCAGTGTATCGAGCCGGTTGCGGGGTCCTCATCGATGCCGACCGACGGTAGAAACATTCGGCACACGTAGTCGACGTCACCCTCGCCGGGAGCGGTAACAATCGTTCCGCGTCCGGCGTCGAGTTTGGCAAGAGCGGCAGTGTCGGGCGAGAGCGCTCGCACTTGCTCAGCCTGATCCACCACCACGAGGTAATCGCGCGCTTTCATTACCAGCGCCGCCTCTAATCTCAGGGCCGCTAAGAGGTCGACGGGCGTCTCACATGGTTGGGGTGGCATCGCGGGAAAGTCCATTTCAAAGCTGTCTTCATTATTATTCTTACCTCTTTGATCCTTGGCGACGGTCAACATTCCACTGCGGGTGTGAAAACGAACCGGCCACACGTTGTGCTGCCGCAGCGCAAGCACATAGGCGGATGCCAAGGTCGCGTGCCCGCAGAGGTCGTCCTCGACTTTGGGTGTAAACCAGCGCAAGTCGAAGTCACCATCCGCGCGAGGAACAACGAAAGCGGTCTCGCTGTGCCTGTTCTCAGCCGCAATTTTCTGCATGATGCTATCCGCGAGAAAAGCGGAAAGGATGCACACTCCTGCCGGGTTACCTGCGAAGAGCTCACCGGTGAATGAATCAACGTGGTAATACGGAATTGCCATGCGTGGTCCTCTAAGCTTTTGGATCCCTCGAAGAAATGGGCCATCAGGATCGGTAATGGCTGAAAATCTGCATGAATACAAGTTATCCGCGCTAGCGGCGTAAAACTCCGCCCTTCAGAGCGGAGATATAAGCCGTATATAGTTATCCTCTTGGCACGCTACCGGCCAGACAACTTCCCGGCAGATTTGCTATTCGTAATTTAACTGGACCTGAAGCCTAAGCACAAAGGGCTGCTGTGATGGGGTTAGTCCCCGTCTAAAAACCAGACGCGTAGGGTCGGTGCGACCCTTCAGGCGCTACGTAAGGGTTGTAATCCTAAGCGTAGCCTGAGAATCTTCGCCCTCTAGGGCGGAGAGGTTCAAATCGGAAACAGCTCGGCCTGCTGCCGGAAGGCCCGAAGGCTGTGGGGCAAAAGTTGGGTCTTCAACACTCAATAAATAAGCTTGAACCGATCAGCGGCATTTCGGTCCGTTTTCAAACTCCGAGACTCTGAGTTGATTTCACTTCGA
>Ga0209330_1000732_pt1 | contig 12050 bp, 7 predicted proteins | sample JacPinW_OM2H0_O3_FD_187969 | JGI IMG/M metagenome (GOLD analysis project Ga0209330, IMG submission 187969) | Forest soil microbial communities from Algoma, Ontario, Canada - Jack Pine, Ontario site 1_JW_OM2H0_O3 (SPAdes) (version 2) | ecosystem: Environmental > Terrestrial > Soil > Boreal...
AAAGTTCCCGATCGAGCCCTTTAACGCGTGGGCGGCATCGGCTAGCGCAGCGGCATCCCGCACCCCGACTGCGCTTCTGATCCGCGTCATCATGCCGGGGCAATCCTTGCGAAACGCGGTTACGAGTGTGAACACCAGTTTCCGGTCGCCGCTGAAACGGGCCAAAAGCGCGGACTCCTCCAACATACGTCCCGAATCGGGGATAGCGGCCTCCGCTTCGCTTTTATCCTCTGGCAAAGCCAAGCGCTCCACCGTCTCCAGAAAGACCTTAGGGTCCAGTGGCTTTGCCAAATATCCGTCCATCCCGGCTTCCAGGCAGCGCTCGCGATCCCCCTGCATGGCGTGAGCCGTCATCGCGACAACAGGAAGGTGCCCCCCCGTGGATTTCTCTCTTTCGCGGATTGCCCGCGTGGCTTCCAGGCCGCCCATTTCCGGCATTTGCACATCCATCAAAACCAGATCGAATTTGTGTTTTTCGATTGCGGATAGCGCTTCGCGTCCGTTTTCTGCGACCACTGCCGAATGCCCGCGCCTTTCAAGAAGGTGCAGCGCCAGTTGTTGATTTACGGGATTGTCTTCCGCCACAAGAATTCGCAACGTCCGAGTTGCCCCGAGCGCTCTCTCGCGCACCGTTAAGGGCCGCGTCTTTGCATGCACCGGAACGTGGAGCGCAGTTACGATCGCGTCCCAAAGCTCAGATTGTTTCACCGGCTTAGTCAGCGCAACAGCGGCGCCCAGACTCTTGGCACGGCTGAGGTCCTCTCGCTTTCCAGCGGAAGTCAGCAGGATCACCGCCGCGCGCCGGAGGTGCGGATCCTTTTTCACTCGCGCAGCAACTTCGAATCCATCCATTTCAGGCATATGCCCGTCCAGTAGCACCACGCGAAATGGATTGCCAAGAATTCGCGCACGTTTCATGGCCTTCAAAGCTGCTGCTCCACTGGCGGCTGCCACCGGTTTCATTCGCCAATTTGTAACCATTTCCTCAAGGATGCGGCGATTGGTTGCATTGTCGTCTACGACCAGGACGGGCAGATCCTGCAGCCTTAACGGCGGCGTCTCGAGAGGTTTTTTCGCCGCTGGAGTCGGCAAACCGAATCGCGCCGTAAAATGAAACGTGCTTCCCTGTCCCACTTGGCTCTCTACCCACACGCGGCCACTCATTAACTCTGCCAGTTGCGCGCATATGGCAAGCCCCAAGCCCGTGCCGCCATACTTTCGAGTGGTGGACGTATCGGCTTGAGCGAAAGCTTCAAAAATTCGCTTTTGTTTCTCAAACGGGATGCCGATGCCTGTATCAGTAACGGAAAAGTGCAGCTTGATCTCCGCACCGTCTCGCGTTTCCACGCCTGCGCGCAACACCACTTCTCCATGCTCGGTGAACTTAATAGCGTTGCCCACCAGGTTCACGATGATTCGCCCCAGCCGGCTCGGATCGCCGATAAGATCGTCAGGGACGTCCCCAGGAAAGTGCGAGGCTAACTCCAGACCCTTTTCCTGGGCGCGTACTGCCAGCACTTTCATCGTGTCCGCGACCGTATCCCGCAGCTTGAATTCCACACGATCCAATTCCTCTTTGCGAGCTTCTACTTTTGAAAAATCCAGGATGTCGTTGATCAAATCCAGCAGCGAGGCAGCCGAGGCCTTCACCGTTCCCAGATAATCGCGCTGCTCAGCCGTCAACTTGGTTTCTAGCGCAAGTTCCGTCATGCCCACGATGGCGTTCATCGGGGTCCGAATTTCATGGCTCATGTTCGCGAGAAATTCACTCTTGGCCCGCGTCGCCTCTTCGGCCTTTTTCTTGGCGATTTCGAGTTCCTTTACTAGCGCAGCCAGCCGCTTGGCGTCCTTTTCCTGAACATGCCTCGCGGCTTCCAGATAATCGGCATAGAGTTTCAAGTCGGTTTCAGCGCGCCGCCGCTCGATGAACTGTCCGATCTGACTGCCGATGGAATCAAACATCTCAACCAGTTCGCCCTCCAGTTTGCGGATCTCGCGGCTGAAGAATTCGACTGCGCCCAGCACGCGTTCGCCCGTCCGAATGGGAAAACAGAATGCCGCGTGCAGTCCTTCAGCTTCCGCCAGTGGCGCGCGCGGAAAGTTTTCGTCAGTGGGCACGTCTGGAATCCATGCCGATTGTCCGGACTGCCACACGCGCCCCGGAAGACCCACGCCCCGTTTGAATGTGATTTGGCGCGTGGCATTTACAAATTCGCGGAATTCCAGCTGAGGCAAGTGCCAGACGGCAAGACATTGAATCGCCTCTCCGCTGTCTTCCACTCCCCATATCCCGCCCAGTTCCCATCCCAGGCCTTCGCAAATGGCTTTCAGAATCTCTGGAGACGCCATCTCCAGAGATTCAGCGTCCGCCAACAGGTTCGTGACAGCATAGCCAGTGGCAAGACGGCGCTCTGTCTGTTTGCGCTGCGTGATATCGCGCGCAACCGCGAAAATCAGCCGGAGACTCTTGTTCGGAGTGGCATTCCACAATAGCCAGAGGTACGTGCCGTCCGCCGAGCGATAGCGGTTCTCGAAGGAAATCGTGAGCTCGCCCTGATCCATCTTTTCTGCTTCGCGGATGGTGGCTTCGCGATCATCCGGATGAACGAAATCTATATAAGGCCGGGAAAGTAACTCCTGCGTGGGAATGCCGAGAGTTCCTTCCCATGCTGGATTGATTCGCTTAAAATACCCGTCGAAGCCCGCGATGCACAGCATATCGAGCGAGAGTGTAAAGAGCTGATCGAGCTCTTCTTCCGCGCGACGACGTTCTCGAATCGCCTGCGACTGGTCCGAAACGCTTCGGCGGAGTTCAATCTGCGCTACCACCAGACGGCCCAGTGCTTTCAGCGCTTGTTTCTGGTCCGACGTAAGATCCCGCGGCACGTGATCCATCACGCATAGCGTCCCAAGAGCGTGGCCGTCGTGAGTAATCAACGGCGCTCCAGCATAAAACCGTACTCTGAGCCGCTCGGTGACCAACGGACTACCTCGAAAACGGTCGTCCGTCAACGCGTCGGGAACCACCATTACATCTCGCTGCAGGATCGCGTGTGCACAAAAGGCAACGTCACGCGGCGTTTCCGCCTCGTCAATTCCGACTCTTGCCTTGAACCACTGCCGGTCCACATCCACCAAGCTAACTAGCGCGATAGGTGTGCCGCAGATTAGAGCCGCAAGACGTGAAAGATCGTCGAATTCCTGTTCGGGAAATGTATCCAGAATGGCGTACCGCTGCAGAGCTTCGAGTCGCGCCAATTCGTTTTCGGGTATAGGCGCTTTCATGGAGGGCGATGCCGGACCAACGCAGCAGCGAGCAATCTTATGGCCGGTGACGATGGCAAGTCAATGTAAGCCGCGGACTTGCTCCAGTTCGGAACACATTCGCAGAATCTTCAGTGTCGCAAGAGTTCACGGCTACAGCGTGTGCGAACGCACGCGATTTTCCTGGAGCCACTCGTCGATGCGCGCGAGCGCATTCCGTAAATTTTCGGGATCGCCCCCAAAACCGAATCGGACGAACGATTCCATTCCCAATTGTTCACCGGCAACCAGAAGAACGCTTTTTTTCTGGCGCAACTCTTCCACCATTTGCGCGGAGTTACGTCCACCGCGTAGCCCGGCCCACGCGATCGCTCCCGCTTTTGGCGGCACGTGGGAAAACGAGTCGGCATGGCTCTCCAGCCAGGCGCGCATCGGCGGATAGTTGCGCAGCAAAGTCTCTCGCGTTCGATTCAGAATCCAAGCACGGCGTTTCGATTCCAGCGCAACGGACGCCAGACGATCGGTGAGCATGGTTGGCCCAATACTCGTGTAGTCGTGATAGCCCCAAAGTTTTTCAATCATATTCGGCGCTCCAACCACCCAACCCGTCCGCAATCCAGGCAAGCCATACGCCTTCGAAAGCCCCGCCGTGCATAGGACGCGATCGTAACCGCCCCAGAAACTGGGGGTCAGCGCTCCATCAAATTCCGCTCCGCGATAAACTTCGTCGGCCAGAATCCACGCTCCCACTTTTTCCGCTGCCGCCACAATTGCTTCGCGCTCCTCTTTTTTCAAAACAGATCCGGTCGGATTACTCGGATTGCAAATCGCTACCAGTTTTGTCTTCGGCCCGATCAGGCGGGGAAGCTCTGAGATGTTGATCCCCCACTGGACTTCATCGTGAAGCCAGAGAGGTTTTACGATTGCGCCGAACGAGCGCGCCAGCCCCGCAATCTGCATGTAATTCGGCATCATGAAAACGACCTCATCACCGGGCTCGATGAGCGCCCAAGTGGAAATGAAATTCGCTTCGGAGCCGCCGCAAGTCACCAGAACGTTTTCGGCCTTCGCGCCCGGATACGATTCGGCAATGCGCGAGCGCAATTCTTCACTGCCATTTGTTTGCGGATAGTATTGGGGCACATCGAGAATTTTCTGCAGGGTGGCGGCATCCGGCACGAGTTCCGAAGTCGTGAGCGGATGCACACCACTCTCGGAAATATTTAATTCAACCTTGTTTTCCCAGACGGATTGCCAGCGTTCGAGTTCAAAGGGATCTATTTGCATGCGATTACCTTTGCGCAAAACTATGCGCGTCGCCGCTTCGGTCGCAAGAAATGTATGCGACGCGGCGCGTTCTTCCAAGCGAATTCCATATTTCTGGGATTGCCTCCTGCCCGCGCGCGAGAGAGAATGACACGAGTTATTGTCGCCTTAGCTTTTAGGCGAAATTGAAGAAATCAGCAGGAGACTGGATGAATCGGCGTGTAGCGTTTTGTGCCGCGTTGTTCGTGTTCGCACGTCTGATAAGTCCCGAGGCGATTGCCCAGACTGCTACGCAGCCATCCGCGCCTGCGCCACAACAACCGAACGCCAGCTGGTACTTCGCAGTTTCCGGCGATTCGCGAAATTGTGGTGACGTGGTAATGCCCGCCATTGCTGCTGGCGTCATTCAATCGGGCGCGAACTTTTATTGGCATCTCGGCGATTTTCGCGCGATTTTCGAATTCGACGAAGATATGCAACACCAACCGGAGCACGTTACCTCGCCCCTCGATATCATAGATTACGAACTAACCGCTTGGGACGACTTCATTCGAAATCAGCTTGCTCCTTTCGGCGCGCTTCCTGTTTTTCTGGGCATCGGCAACCATGAAACGATTCCCCCCAAGACCCGCGAGCAATATCTGATTCAGTTCGCCGACTGGCTGGAAGCGCCGCAACTTCGCGAGCAGCGTCTGCAGGACGATCCTTTCTCTCACAAGCTCACCGCCTATTACCATTGGATACTGAGCGGAGTCGATTTCATCAATATGGACAATGCCTCACCGGATCAATTCGACCCGCTGCAGATGACGTGGTTTGAAAAGACTCTGCAAGCCTCGGAATCTGACCCTCAGATTCGCACGGTCGTCGTCGGGATGCATGAAGCTCTGCCCCAAAGCATCTCCGAAGATCACAGCATGAATCAGTTTTTGGCTGGCACCGAAAGCGGCCGACGCGTTTACACCGATCTGCTGAAGACGCAGAACCAAGCTCACAAGCGCGTTTATGTCCTCGCCAGCCATTCGCACTATTACATGGAAGGAATTTTCAATACCGAATACTGGCGCACCCACGGTGGTGTATTGCCGGGCTGGATTGTGGGCACCGCCGGCGCGTTCCGCTATGCCCTGCCAATAGATCACTCTGAGGCGCAGGCCGCAGAAACAAACGTCTATGGTTTTTTGCTCGCCGAAGTAAAACCTTCAGGCGAAATCGAGTTTACGTTCAAACGCCTTCAGGAATCCGACGTCCCGGCTGCCGTCGTCAGCCGCTATAAGACTAAGTTTGTTCACTGGTGCTTCGCCGAAAATTCGGCATCACACTGATATATAAATTTTGTCTCGGGAGAAAAACAACATGGCAGCCACCACAAATCAGCCATCCGCGGGTCCAGAGCATATCTTTGAGACGCTCAACGCCTACCAGAAAACAGCGGCTCTGAAAACCGCAATTGAACTCGACGTTTTCACCGCGATCGGTCAAGGAACGAATAGCGCGCCTGCGCTCGCCAAGAAGTGCTGTGCCTCCGAGCGCGGAATTCGCATCCTGTGCGATTTTCTAGTAATCAACCGTTTCCTCGTGAAAAACGAGCAGCGCTATGAACTCACGCCCGATTCCGCAATTTTTCTTAACAAACAGTCGCCCGCATATATCGGCTCCGCCGTAGGGTTTCTTACCCTCCCGGAATTGACGGACGCTTTCAAGGATCTGACTGCCATTGTCCGCAAGGGTGGTTCTCTAGAGGGTGACGCGACTACCACCGAACCCGACAGCCCGAAATGGGTCGAGTTTGCCCGGTCAATGGCGCCTTTGCAGAAACCCGCCGCCGAAGGACTGGCGCAGGCCATTAACGCCGATGCCGGTAAGAAATGGAAAGTGCTCGATATCGCTGCCGGCCACGGAATGTACGGCGTCACGATTGCAACGCACAATCCTAACGCCGAGATCTTCGCCGCGGATTGGCCTCTGGTTTTGGACGTAGCGAAGGAAAATGCCAAGGCTGCGGGGGTGGCCGCGCGGTATCACACTTTACCTGGGAATGCTTTTGAAGTGGAATTCGGCAAGGACTACGATGTAGTTCTTTTGACAGGGTTCCTGCACCACTTCGATCCCCCGGCGATTGAGACCTTGTTGCGGAAGATTTATCTCGCACTCAAGCCCGGTGGCGTCGTGGCCACCGTCGAATTCGTTCCCAACGAAGACCGAGTGACGCCTCCTGCCGCAGCCGCTTTCAGCATGATTATGCTCGGTTCCACACGTGCGGGGGACGCCTATCCATTTTCGGAATACGATCGGATGTTTCGTGCGGCAGGATTTTCTTCCAGTGCGCTACACCGTACACCGGGTCCGCAGAGCTTCATTATTTCCAAAAAATAAATCGCGGAGGATTATTTGCCGGCAGGCACGCCGAACGCCAGAGAGATGAGCGTATGCTGCTCCATCTCATGCGCTTTGTGCGAGCCCGTAGCCGGGCTGGCGCTCGCGGAGCGTTTTACGGATAGCACTGAGCGTCCGCGAGCCAGCCGCTCGAGGCGAGGCAATAAGAACGCCAGCGCCCCCATGTTGGCCGGCTCTTCCTGCACCCAGACAAACTCGCGCGCGCTCGCGTACCGATCCATCTCCGCGGCCAGATCGGCTTCAGGAAAAGGATAAAGCTGCTCGAGAGTTACAATGGCCGTCGAAGCGTCTTTGCGGCTTTCTCGTTCTGCTGCCAGTTCGTATCGGATCTTGCCGCTGCAAAGCAGAACGCGCGTAGCAGATCCATCGCCTGCGTCCGAAATCACACGTTGGAATCGAGGCGCCGCGAGATTCGCCAAGGATGAACACGCGACTGGATTACGCAGCATGCTCTTAGGAGTGAAAACCACTAGCGGCTTGCGCCATGCTCGCAGCGCTTGCCGTCGCAATAAATGAAAATATTGCGCGGCCGTGGAAGGCTGGCAGATTTGGATATTATCCCGCGCCGCGAGTTGCAAGAACCTTTCGATCCGCGCGCTCGAATGTTCCGGCCCTTGACCTTCGTAACCGTGTGGCAGCAGCATCACCAGCCCCGAAAGCAAATTCCATTTGTCTTCGCCCGCGGCCACAAACTGATCGATGATGATCTCCGCGCCATTGGCAAAATCACCGAACTGCGCTTCCCACAGCACGAGCGCTTCCGGAAAATCCCGGCTGAAGCCGTATTCGAATCCCAGAACTGATGCCTCGGAAAGCGGCGAATTGTAAGCTTCAAACCACGCCTGGCTGGGGGACACATGCTCGAGCGGCACGTACTCCTGTTCTGTCTCGATGTCGATCAGAGCCGCATGCCTCTGATTAAATGTCCCGCGCCGAGTGTCTTGCCCCGTCAGCCGCACGGGCGTTCCTTGCTTCACCAGCGAACCAAACGCAAGCGCTTCAGCCATCCCGTAATCGATAGTTCGTTTGCCGCGCGCCATCTCCAATCTTTGTTCTAAAAGTTTTTTTACCTTCAAATGGATGTGAAACCCCTTTGGATAACTAGCGAGGGTTTCGCCAATAGTTGTGAGCTCGCTTTCCGCCACTCCCGTATCCACTTCCATGGACGGTGAATATCGGCCGCCTCGATAAGCGTCCCAGTAGGGCGGAAGCTTTCGCATCGGCGGATTTTTCTCCAGCTCCAGTGCATGCTTTTGCGCCGCGTCCAGTTCCTGCCGGACGCGTTGCACGATTGGCTCGGGATCAACTCCGATTTTTTCGGCATAAATCTGCCAGGGCTGAGGATGTGCCAGAATTTTTCGGTAGCGCAACGGCTGCGTGATGGTGGGATCGTCCACTTCGCTATGTCCATGGCGCCGATACCCGATCAAATCCACCAGCACCGGCGAGCCAAACGCATATCGGTACTCCATAGCGATACGTCCGACGCGTACTGCCGCTTCGGGATCCTCAGCGTTCACATGAAAGATGGGAATAGGCAGACGCTTCGCCAGATCCGATGAAAACCGCGAAGAATGCAAATCGCACGGAACGGTAGTGAACCCGATCAAATTATTCACGATGATGTTCACTGAGCCGCCGACAGTGAATCCTGGAACCGCAGACATATTCAACGTTTCCGCAGTGATTCCCTGCCCAGCGAATGCCGCGTCGCCATGCATCATCACCGGAACAATCTCCTTTCGACCGGACGCTCCCGCTCGCGTTTGCTTCGCTCGCGCGCGCCCCATAGCGACTGGATCCACGGCTTCCAGATGGCTCGGATTTGAAACCAGGTGAATGCCAACAGTGCGGCCGTCTTCTGCGGAAAAATCTCCGGTCGCGCCCATGTGATACTTAACGTCTCCGCCGCCAAGCACGCTGCGTGGATCTACGTCTTCGAATCGCGCAAAAACTTCCGCGGCCCCGCGGCCCACGATGTGCACCATTACGTTTAATCTTCCGCGATGGCTCATTGCCAGCACCGCTTGTTGTAGCCCTTGTTCGGCGCCGGCGCTCAGGATCGCGTCCATCAACGGCAGCAAAGCCGCCTCGCCCTCAAGCGAATAACGTTTCGTTCCCAGATAGCGAGTCTGCAGAACCTGTTCGAAAATTTCAGCGCGCACCAACCACTGCAAAATTCGTTCGCGATCAACTTGTGGAGCTTCAGATTCCATTCGCTCCTGAATCCATTGCCTCCGCTCGCGATCGGCGATGTGCATGAACTCCACGCCGATTGTTCCGCAATACGACCGCCGCGCAGCGTCGGCTTCCGTCCCGGTCACCTCAAGTTCCGGCATGGCGATGGGTTGCAGATCGCCCAGAGGATCTAGGTCGGCTTGCAAGTAGCCCCATCGGCGAAACGCGTCCCACACCGGGTCTTGAGTCTCTTTCGATGCTATTGATTCCGCCACAGTGTGTTGCCGGCTCATGAATCTCCTCGCAATTCTTTCCCATATTATAACGGCGCACAGCCGAACCTGTGGGAACCAATGGTTATTTCCCGGTCCAATCGCCCAAAAGTCGGCGCACCAAAACAAATTGGCCCAAGTGATAGGAATTATGATCGGCGAGCAGCAACACTTGGCGCAAAATTGTCTGTCCGGAACCGTGTGGAATCGGTGCCAGGAGATCCTGTTTCGAGTCCATCACTAATTTTCCCATCGCGCGGTTATCTTTTTCAAACGCCTCCACGCTTTGCTGCCACGCGGCGTCGCTGGGTGGATTGGGGGTCTTCGGCCAATAACCGGACGGCCACGCCGGCGAAACATGCTTCGGGTCTTGGCAGAAATTAAGGATGTCCCACTGCGCGATTCGCAAGTGCTCCAGCAGTTCCCATGCGGAATGCGGCGAGCCAGGTGGCCGCTCGCCGCGCTGTGCCTTCGGCAGGCCATCGATCGCCGTTTTGAAATCGGTGTGCGCCTCACCCCAGCTTAAGAGCTTTCGCAACTGCTCGCGTAATGCTTGTTCCATAAAGATTCTCCTTATAAGGGCGAATGGGGGTACTAGCCAAAGAACGACCATGCGGCGGGCATCGTCTGATGCTGTTGGTACCACCGAAGCAACTGCTTGTCGGTTTGCCTAACGCGTCGTATCATCCGTGCGAACCCTCAGGGGAGTGACATGTCTGATCCGCTTTTTTCCCGGCGCGACTTTTCGCGCACGCTAGGCTCACTTGCCGTCGCTTTGGCCGCTCCAAACCTGCGCCTTAGATTGGATGACAGACGGGACGTAACGGTCTCTGAAAACAGCATCCACCTCAATTTCAACGAAAATCCCTACGGCCCGTCGCCGAAGGCGCTCGGCGCGCTCGATTCATGCGGCCCCATGGCGGCGCGTTATCCTCATGCCGCGAGTCTCCAGCTCACTGAAGCTCTGGCGAGATTTTATAACGTGTCTCGCGAAAATATCACCTTGGGTTGCGGCTCTACCGAAATCCTGCGCTGTGTCGACATGGCTTTCCTCGGACCCGGCAAGAACGTCGTCGCTGCCCAGCCTACCTTCGAAGCCGTTCTCGAATATGCGCGAGTCACGCAAGCCGACCCGGTGAAAATTCCTCTCACCGCCGATCACCGCCACGACCTTCCGAAAATGGCGGCCGCGTGCACTTCGAAGACCGGCGTCGTCTATATTTGCAATCCTAATAACCCCACCGGGACGATCGTTACGCGCGAGGAATTGGCAAATTTCATTCCGGCGGTTCCCGCTTCCACCCTGATTCTCGTTGACGAAGCCTATTTCGACTTCTCTGACGACCCGCGGTACGGCAGCGCTGCCGAATGGACCCAGAAATATCCCAACGTTGTGATTGCGCGGACGTTTTCAAAAATCCACGGCATGGCTGGAATGCGCCTCGGTTACGCGGTTGGCGCCAAGGAAACGATCGCGCGGATTAGTGAACAGGCGTTGCAGGACAATGGTAACGCCGCCGTGCTTGCTGCAGGTCTCGCAAGTCTTGGCGATACCGAACACGTCTTGTCATGCCGCGACAAAATCAACGGCACACGCAGGTGGCTCTGCGCCGAACTCGCCAAGGACAAGCGGTCATTTATCCCGTCGCAAACAAATTTCGTCATGATCGACATGCACACCGATGTCAAACCGATCATCGACCAATTCGCCGCTCGCAATATTCTCGTGGGCCGCCGTTTTCCGTCGATGCACGATTTCCTGCGCATCACCATCGGTACGCAAGCCGAAACCGAAACCTTCGTCACCGCTCTGCGTGAAATCGCGCCACCTCGCGCATCCAAAGCCGCCTAGCCGCCGATCGGATTTGTGGCGAAAAAGACGCTTTCCAGGCAGACTACAAGCGCGTCTAAGGAACCCTTTGACGATACGAATGCCGCCTCGTTAGGTAAATCACCGGTCCGCCCAAAATTCCAAGCTCTTGCCTAATCCGGTGATGCCCCGTACAGTTTTTTACCCGCGTTTATTGCGCCCCTCTGTTCACTACGCGGTCGCACTGGGAGAGCCGGCGCTCCGCCGCAGCTGAAAGCACTCGCGACAGAACACCGGCCGTCCTTGCGTGGGTTTGAAAGGAACCGTCGTCTCTTTTCCGCATTGCGAGCAAACAGTTTTGGTCTCGACCCGCTGCATATTTCCCGAGGCCGAGTCCGCACCTGCGCTCTGTCCGCGATTCCCCTTGCACGCTTTGCACCGCTTGGGTTCGTTCTTAAAACCCTTGTCGGCAAAAAACATCTGCTCGCCGGCAGTGAATACAAACTCCGCCGAGCAATCCGCGCACTTCAGAACCTTATCGCTGTATTCCATACGCCACTCCGAAACCGGGCTGGGAAGGAGAGGCAGCGAGGCAGTTCCGCTATACGGCCGACACGAAACTGCCGGGATGGACCCTAATTAACTTGGCCTAATCCTGTTCACGCCTTTGCTTCTTTCGGAGACGCTTACGCGAGAGGGCTTCCTTTGCGCGACGCTTTTCACCGGGCTTCATGTAGTAGCTGTGTTTCTTGATTTCTTTGATTATGTCTTCCGACTGCACCTTCCTCTTGAAGCGCCGGAGAGCATTTTCCAAAGATTCTCCCTCTTGAATTACGACTTCTGCCACGCGTATTCACCCCCAT
>Ga0209330_1000733_pt1 | contig 12033 bp, 10 predicted proteins | sample JacPinW_OM2H0_O3_FD_187969 | JGI IMG/M metagenome (GOLD analysis project Ga0209330, IMG submission 187969) | Forest soil microbial communities from Algoma, Ontario, Canada - Jack Pine, Ontario site 1_JW_OM2H0_O3 (SPAdes) (version 2) | ecosystem: Environmental > Terrestrial > Soil > Boreal...
CCCGGCCGCCAACACCACTCCGGTGGCCAGGACCACTGCAACCACGAAGACAGTGGCGCTCCGGGTTTGGTCCACGACCAGCGCGGCGGAAACCATCAGAACCAGCACGGCAAGATCGAGAAAGATGCGTCCGTGAAGGCCGGCTTCGCGAAGCGGCGTGATTATGAAAATAAGAAGCGCCAGCGCGATAGTGACGAGAGTGAGGCCCAGGTCGCCGGACCAGAATTCGCTGATGTGCGCGCGCAGAAAAGAAGTGTGAGGATGCGGTTCGTTCGCCATGAAAAGCGCCCTCCGATGGACAGCCGGCCTGCGACGTGCGGAATTATAGCAATGAGGATGCTACGAGGAGTTAGTACAATCTCGTACGAAATCGCGCGGTGTCCTAGTTTGCCTCGCATGCATTCACCGCCGCGGTTTTTAGGGGGTCGGAGCTTCAGCTCCGACAACAATAGCGGCGCGCAGCGCCCACCTTTCGCGGAGCAGTTCCCGCGGGTTGTCGATTTTGTGGCTCGCGCCCAAACCAGGACACCACCCGAAATCGAGATGAACTACAAGACTAGAGTGCCGGCAGTTGTGGTCATGGCGTTGGCGTCGAGCTTGGGCGCGGAGTCTGACGCGCAAAGCGCGACGGGCACCCTTGTGGTGATTGGGTGGTCGCAAACTAAAATTGTGCTCGCGGTGGATAGCCGAGGGTTTGACGATGCGGGCAAGCATCGCGACGATATTTGCAAAATCGTGAGGCTTGACGACCGCTCGGTGTTTACCGCTGCCGGCACGATCATTCACGCGCACGATGGGCATGCGCTTTGGGACGCGCAGGAAGAGGCCCGTCACGCGTTCCAGGAAGCGCAAAAGGCCGGGACTTCGCGGCTTTTGAGAGCCGCGGCGCGAAGCTGGGGCGAGCATATGGTCGCGAGCGTCGATCGAGCCCTCGCGGCTGATCCTCCGGGCTCCACGAAAATGGTGGAGAACAATATTTTTCTTACCGGCGTGTTCCTCGGCTACCAAAACGGCGCCACGGCGATGTATCAAGTGGAAATTGCCTACGACCCCGGCACTCGGCAGGCGAGAGAGAAGTTTTATGCCGAGCGGCCTCGGGCGACGATGCATTTTGCGGCGTTGGGACGAAACGAAATTGTCAGCGAAGTGGTGGCCGGGCGGACTCATTTCGCGCGAGTGGAGCAGAGGAAGTGGGCCGTCGCTGAAAGAAGTATTGCATCGAGAGATAGAGACGTGCGCTGGGCAATTCGTTTGGTGCAACTCACCGCGGAGTATCATCCGCAGAAAATCGACGTAGGAGGCCCCACCGACGCGCTCGAAATTACGCGCCGAGGAATTCGTTGGGTCGAGCGCAAGCCAGGGTGCAATCCCTAGCCGCGCGAGCGCTGGCCGTCGAAGGAAAGAGCCGCCGCGCGTTTGTCGAGGCGCGGGAAAAAGCGCGCGAGGCGGGGCTGCGTAGCGCGTGCTATTCGTGGCGCAGCGCGACGATTGGGTCGACCATGGCGGCGCGCCGCGCGGGAATGTACGCGGCCAGCAGCGCCACGACGATCAAGAGCAGCGTCACCGCGGCAAACGTTAACGGATCGCGCGCGCTGGTGCCGAAAAGCAACGACGCAAGCAGCGCCGACGACGGTGACGCTTTTCCCGTCGAGCGGAATCGTCTGGCCGATCAGATCCGGCGACGCGCCGAAATGACTGTGCCAGAAACCGTCGCTGATGATGGCAACATCCGCGCCACCTTCGCGATCTTCTTCGGGAAGGAAACCGCGACCCTCGGCAGGAACGACGCCGAGAACGTCGAAGAAACCCGCGGTGGCACGCGCTGCGGGAATCTGTTCCGGGGCACCGCGCATGGTGAGGCTCGCGTTTACAGGAAAATATGCGCCGACGCTTTGGAGCGTGCGAGATTGCTCCTTGACGCGCGTCATTTTGGTGAAGGAAACCGGAAGACCGGTGACGCCGCGCTGGACGTTGTCGGTAGCGATGGATACGAGCTGGTCGGAATTTTTGTAAGGCAGCGGGCGAAGCAGCACGACGTCAATGACCGAAAAAATCGCCGTGTTGGCGCCGATGCTCAGCGCAAGAGTGAGGACGGCGACAACGGTGAAGCCAGGATTCTTGCGCAACATCCGCGCGCCGAAACGCAGGTCCTGCGGCAACGTTTCGATCATCGGAAGGCTCCTTCGCTCGCGGTAGATTTCCTTGGTTTGTTCGACTCCGCCTAGCTGAATCAAGGCTTGGCGGCGGGCTTCTTCGGGAGTTAGGCCGCTGCGAAGATTGTCGTCGACGTGAAATTGCAAATGGGACTCGAGTTCGTCGCTGAGTTCGCCGTCACGCCGGCGTTTGTTGAAGATGCCGGCCAAATGCAAGAGCCATGCGCGAGCCGTTCGCATTCACATTCTCCTATTCGTGGCGCAGCGCAACCATGGGGTCGACACTCATAGCACGACGAGCAGGAAGGTAGCACGCGGCGAGCGCAACAATCGTAAGTAGAATTGCCGAGCCGAGAAACGTGAGCGGGTCGGCAGGCTGGATGCCGAAGAGCAAGCTCTTCACCAGACGACCGAGCAAAAGAGCTTCGATTAGGCCGAGAGCGACACCAACAAGCACAACGCGCAGGCCTTCCCCGAGGATCATACGCAAAACTTTTCCGCGAGTTGCGCCGAGAGCCATGCGCACACCGATTTCCTGCGTCCTTCGGCCGACCAGGTAGGACATCACGCCGAAAATTCCCACCACCGCGAGAAGCAACGCGACGGCCGCGAAGATGCCGAGGAGCAGAGTGCGGAACCTGGGCTGTGCCACAGATTTCGAAAGCAGATCGTTCATCGTGTGGACGTCGGAGACCGGGAGATTTCCGTCCAAACTCTGTACAGCGCTGCGCAACGTGGAAGCTACTGCTTTCGGATCGGCGTTCGTGCGGATGACGATAAACATTTCGCGCGACCAACTTGTCCATCCAGCCTCGAAGTACGGTTTGTACAGCGTGGGCTGGAGCGTGGCGTCAAGTCCGGAATATTTTACGTCACCGACGACACCGACGATCGTCTCCCAAGGGGCCTTCGGGTCGGGATCGCCGGTCTGGATTCTTTGGCCGACAGGATCCTTGCCGGGGAAATAGCGGCGTGCCAGCGCGTCATTAACTATCAAGATTTCGTCGGTGCGGTTGCGGTCCGAGTCGCTGAAAACACGGCCGCGCAGAAGCGGAATTCCCAGCGTGCGGAAATAGCCGGAACTGACGGTGGTTTCAACAGCGAGCGGAAGACTCTGCCCTGGGACAAGAGGTTCGCCAGGAACGTGAAAAGGATTGGTTATGGCGAGCAAATTGGGAGGCAAGCTCATCGAAACGGCCGCCGAATCTAGGCCCGCGGAGTTTTGCAGACGGTCAAGGAGTTGATCGTAGAAGGAATTGATCTGAGTTTCTTTCACATAGGCGGCCTCGGGCAAAGAAACCGTCGCGGTGACCAACGACTGCGGATCGAATCCCGGGCTGGTGGAGGAAAGCCGCTCAAAACTTCGCAACATCAGGACGGCGCCGACCAACAGAACGATGGACAGCGAAACTTCGATGACCACGAGCCCGTTGCGAAGGCCGTGGCGGCCGCGATGGTCGGTGAGGTTGTGCGTACCCGCGCGCAATGTTTCGTACAGGCGCTCACCGTAGCCGTGCAGCAGAGGCGCAATGCCGAAGAGCAACCCGCTAAACAGACTCACCGTCGCGGTGAAAGCCAGCACGCTTCCGTTCACAGTGACTTCTTTCAAGCGCGGGATTCCGGTGGGAATCATGGCGAGAAGCAGATCCACACCTTTATAAGCGAGAAGTAGACCCAGTACGCCGCCGAGCACAGCGAGCATCACGCTTTCGGCGAGGACTTGGCGCGCAATGCGCCGGCGGCTGGCGCCAAGCGCGGAGCGAATAGCCATCTCGCGTTCGCGGGATGTGGCTTGGACAATCTCGAGGCTCGCGACGTTTACAGTAGCGATGAGCAGCACGAGAGTGACGGCACCCAGGAGAAACAGCAGCGCAGTACGGACGTCGCCGACGAGTTGGGATTTCAGCGGCTGAAGGTATGCGGCAGAGTAATCACTGTTGGGGATTTGGCGCTGGAGATCGCCGGCAATCATGGTGAGATCCGCGGCGGCTTGCGCTTCGCTGATGCCGGGCTCCAGGCGTCCTATCGGCGACAACCAGTATGGATAACGAACTTCGCGAGGCGCAAGTTGCAGCACGGGCCAGAGGTCATCATTGTCGCGCGGACCGAAGTGAAAATTCGCGGGCATGACTCCGATAATGGTGTCGCTCGCTCCGTTGAGCGTGATGGCGCGTCCGATGGCCCGAGGGTCCGCGCCAAAATGTTGCTGCCAAAATGAGTGACTGAGGACGACAACTCGATCTCGGCCGGGGCGATCTTCTCCCGGCGCAAAAGTTCGGCCGAGCATCGGATTTATTCCGAGCACGGAGAAGAAATCGGCAGTGGCCATTGTGCCGTGAATCTGTAGCGGCTCGGATCCACCGGTGTACGTAATGGAATCCCCAGGCTGTGAGAAAGCGGCGAAAGCTGCAAAGCTAGTTTGACGCGCCTGCGCAGCGAGAAAATCGGCGGTGCCGTAGGAAGAGCGAAGCGCAGGATTTTCTTTGACGCTGAGGGAGGCTGCAACAATTCTGTCCGGCTGCGGATACGAGAGCGGCTTTAGCAAGACTGCGTCCACGACGGTGAAAATGGCGGTGTTGGCGCCGATCCCGAGCGCCAGAATGAGAATGACGAGCGACGCAAAGCCCGGCGACTTGCGGAGCCTTCGCATGGAGTAGCGAAGATCTTGTAGGAGTGTCTCGATCATCGGAAGGCTCCTTCGCTCGCGATAAATTTCCTTGGTTTGTTCGACTCCGCCTAGGGCGATGAACGCCTGCCGGCGCGCTTCTTCTAGGGACATGCCGCTACGAAGATTGTCGTCGACGTGAAATTGCAAATGGGACTCGAGTATCATCGCTGAGTTCGCCGTCACGCCGGCGCTTGTTGAAGATGGCGCCCAAACGTGCGAGAGCTGCGCGAAGTGATCGCATCTACAGTTCTCCCTATTCGTGTCGCAGCGCAATCATGGGGTCAACGCGCGTGGCTCGCCGTGCCGGAATGTAGCAAGCCAGCAGAGCTGTCCCGACGAGGAGCAGCGTGACCCCGGCGAAAGTCAGTGGATCGGTGGCGTTCACGCCAAAGAGCAGGGACTGCAGAGTGCGCGTCAGGGCCAGTGAGCCGATAATTCCAATCGCGACGCCAATAAAAATCGCGCGCAAGCCCTGGCCCAAGACCATCCTCAGAACGTCACCGGAGCTTGCCCCGAGAGCGACACGCACACCAATTTCGCGCGCGCGTCGGCTGACCGAATAGGCCATCACGCCAAACACTCCTGCGGTTGCGAGCAGCAGCGCGACGATTCCGAAGAATCCGATGAGAATGACGTTGAATTTTCGCGAGCCCAGCGAAGCGGAATAGACTTGCGAAAATGTTCGAAACTTCGCCGGAATCTCCGGATTGAGGTCCTGCAGAATTCCTCGCGCTGCCGATGTGACCAGGCGCGTGTCGGCATCGATCAACATCGTCAAGGTGATCGCAGAGCGCGGCCGCTGGAACAAATCCACGTACACGGTCGGACGCGGCGGCAGATCGAGGCCGTAATCGTGAACGTCGCCCACGATGCCGATGATGGTCAGCAAACGCAAGTCGCCATCCATGTTTCCAAACTCAATGGTGTGGCCGATGGGATCCTGACTTTTCCAGCGGTCGCGCGCCAGCGATTCGCTGATCACGGCAACGTGCGGAGAGTTCGGGCCGTCGCGCTCGTCGAAGATGCGCCCTCGAATCAGCGGAATTCCGAGAACCTGGAAGTATCCGTCCGTGGCGACGCCGAAGTCTGCGCTCCCAATGCGTTCTTTTTGCCGGAGCAGGGGGCCAAAACCATCCACGGTCTTGGGGAGTTCATTCTGCGTCATCTGTAGAAACATTCCGTCGGGAAGGCCGCCATCCGCGATCGGCAGGGCGCTAACAGCGCCAACATTGCGCACGCCGGGGATTTGCTTGAGGCGGTCAATCAGGTTGGAAAAGAAAATGGCCTGAGCTGCTTTTGCTTTGGGATCTTCCACCCACGGAAGCGAGACGTCCATGGCGACAATTTTGTCCACGCGGAACCCGGGATTCACTTCGAGCACTTTCATCAGGCTGCGCCCGAGCAGTCCGGCTCCTACCACGAGAGCCAGTGTGATCGCGATCTGCGCCGCGACGATTATCCGGCCAACGCGTTGATGGCCTTGTCCACCCGCTTGTACTCGGCCACCTTCCACCAGGGCCTTGCGCAGATCCCCGGAAGTCGCGCGTACCGCGACGAACGCTCCGAGGCCCACGGCGACCGATGTGGAAAGCAGAAGCGCGAAGACAAGTACCGGAAGACTGATCGAGACGCTGTCCAGGCGCGGCAGATTTTCCGGCGCGAGCGCAACTAATCCCGCGACGCCCCAAAACGCTCCCAGTACGCCGAGGCCGCCGCCGATCAGCGAAAGCAGGAATGCCTCGGTAAGGAATTGGCGGACCAGTCGTCCGCGTGCCGCACCGAGCGCGCTGCGGATGGCGAGCTCGCGCGCTCTCACCGAGGCTTGTGCAAGCAATAAATTAGCCACGTTCGCGCATGCCACCAGCAGCAGAAAACCCACCGCGCCGAGCAGGACCAGCAGCGGCGAGCGAGCCTTGCCCGTGATCGAGTCCTGTAGGGGGACGACCGTTCCGTCTTTGAGAAGATAATCGCCTTGCTCGCTCGATGTAGCGTGAATGCGCCGGGCTATCGCGCTGATCTCTTGGTTAGCTTGCTCGACGGTCACACCATCGCGGAGGCGCCCGACGGCGGAGTAGTTATGCGACGTCCTACTTGGGTTTTCGCCGTCTAAATCAGCGGGCAGCCAGAGATCTACGTCTGACGGGAAACGAAATCCGGACGGCAACACACCTATAACGGAAAAGACCGCGCCATCAATCTTCAGGTGCGACTGCGAGAGATCCTGCGGCGATCCGAGCTCCTGTTTCCAGTATCCATAGCTTACAAGAACGGTGGGGCCGGCGCCTTTTCTCGCGTCGCCGGTGGCGAAATTGCGCCCGAGGATCGGCTGAATACCAAAAACCTGGAGAAAGTCGGGCGAGACGTTCGCAATCGACGTGCGGGTCGGCTGCCGAGCCCCCGAAACGGACACGACGTTCTCACCGTACTTCGCGATCGTCTGGAAGCTGCGGTTTTGATCGCGAAAGTCGTCGAAGTTCGGGTCCGCAAGATGTGACCGGTGGCCCTCCGGGTTGATCTCGAAGATGGACATGATCCGGCTCGAATCGCGGTATGGCAACGGCCGCAACAACACGCCGTATACAACGCTGAAAATTGCAGTGGTCGCGCCAATGCTGAGGGCCAGAGTGAGAACCGCGACGGCAGTGAAGCCAAGATTCCTCGCGAGCATGCGTAACGCGTAGCGCAAGTCCTGCAGCAGGGTTTCGATCATGGGAAGGCCTCTTCGTTCGCGATAGATTTCCTTGGTTTGTTCGACGCCGCCCAGATGTAAAACCGCATGGCGATGCGCTTCATCGGGGGACATGCCGCGGCGAAGGTTGTCGTCGACGTGCATTTGTAAATGGGATTCGAGCTCGTCGGTGAGTTCGCGATCGCGACGCCGGCGAGTGAAGAGGGCCGCGAGGCGAGCGAAGAAGGTGCGCAACGCGGGCATTAGGATTCCTCTTCCGGCGACAGGAAGCGGGCCAGGATTTCGGTGGTTTGCTCCCACTCGCGCGCTTCGGATTCCAGTTGTTTCCGGCCGGCGCGCGTCAGCTTGTAATACTTGGCTTTGCGATTGTTGTCGGAGACGCCCCACTCGGAAGAGATGTAGCCCTCTTGCTCGAGCTTCAGGAGCGCTGGATACAGCGTGCCGTAGTTAACTGAAAGGAGGTCGCCGCTAGTCTGCTCGATGCGGCGGGCGATGCCGTAGCCGTGGAGCGGGCCCATGGACTGGAGTGTTTTCAAAACCATTAAGGCCAGAGTGCCCTGCCAGACATCTTTTTTGTCGGTCATCGCGTTTTTGCCGGCTCCTATGGGAAAGCAATAGCTCAAGGTGCCATAACTCGTATGGGAAAGCAATAGAGGATTGGTCGCGGTTCCGGCGGAAAGACTGGGGCGGCGAAACCTCTTGCCAGTGAGATACTCTCGTATCTTAATTCAGTGTCAACCGAAAATAAAAAGGAGGATGTATGCCGAACATCTCGAAAGAAAACAAAGTGGTGACTTTAATTAACGTATTTACGGTCGAGCCTGCCAATCAACAGAAAGTGGTCACTATGTTAGTGGAGGCCACCAAGAAAACTATGCAACACATACCGGGATTCGTTTCCGCGAGCATCCACAAGAGCCTCGACGGAGTACGCGTTGTGAATTACGCGCAATGGCGAAGCAAGGAAGATTGGGAAGCGATGACGAAGAATCCGAAGGCGCAGGAGCATATGAAGTCGTTCTTTGAGATTTCGAAGCCGGACTTTCACTTGTACGAAGTATCGGACACATGTGAGCTGCAACGCACGTCCGCGTAGCGAGATTGGATAGAGTCAAACTTCACAGTACCTGCCGAGCGAGAGCTGTTCCGGCCACTTCGTGGCCTCTTCCCCAGCCTCGACTGTTTGATCTCCCGGGCTCGACTTGCCATCGACCCGGGAGCCCTGTCTCGACCTGGGCGGCATCTGTTTTTCCAGCCACTTTGTGGCCTCTTCCCCAGGCTCGACTAACCGTCGACCTGGGCGGCCCCATTAGCTAGAATCGGGGCGCGAGCGGAGGGGGCATGAAGATAGATTTGCTGGCGATTGCGGCGCATCCGGATGACGTCGAGTTGACCTGCGGCGGCACGATGTTGAAGATGGCGCAGGCGGGCTACCGCACCGGGATTCTTGATTTGACGAAGGGCGAGACGGGAACGCGGGGGACGCCGGAGATACGTCTGCGGGAAGCACAGCGCGCGGCAAAAATTCTGAAAGTCAGCGTGCGGCGAAACCTTGGGCTGCCGGACGCGCGGCTCGAAATGCGAGAAGAATACAAGATGGCTATCGCGGAAGTGATTCGCGAGCTGCAGCCGAAGACGGTGATACTTCCCTACTGGGAAGGACGCCACCCGGACCATTACAATGCCGCAAAGCTGGGCTATGAGGCGTGCTTCGTCGCGGGCCTGAAAAATTATCCGCTGAGCGGGCGGGCGTTCCGTCCATTCAAGATTCTTTATGCAGCGGCATATGAAAATGCGCGGCCGACATTTTGCGTGGATATCTCGAAGCAATTCGAGCGTCGCAGGCGGGCGATTCTGGCTTACAAGTCGCAGTTCGAACCGCCGGAAAAGGATCGGAAGTCGAAAGTTTATTTGCCGCTCGATGAATTGGAAGCGCGGATGAATCTGACGGCCACGGCTTATGGCCGGATGATTGGGGTTAAGTACGCAGAGGGATTCATAGTGAAAGAAGCTATGCGCGTGGAGGATGTGGTGCGCATGCCGGTGCGATCGATCTAATGCGGAACTTTAGCAGGGCCTCACCACGATTAACTCCACCCACAAAGACCATTAAGCGAGTTAGCGCAGAAGCTGCTAAAACGAGTCGGATTCTTGAGTGTAAGTAAAGCCGGGGAGGGCTTGGGCGGGGCCGCGCTGGTCGACTTTGACTTTTACCGTGCCTTCGGCCTCGGCCCCCGTTTTGCGGAGAAGAGCGAAGGTGGCGATGGCTTCGTTGTAAATCTTAGTAATCAAATAACTTTCGCCGGATTCGTCCTTTTTCCAGACTTGGCCGACTTGGATTTTGCGGGCGGGCACACTACGAATGTAAACAGATTCGATGAAGGCGTCAATATGGCAGCAGCGGCGTGATTCGCAGGGGAAACCCCTCGCAGGACAGCTACGGGTTCTCAGGTCCGAAGTAAGTTAAACGAGCTGGCGAGGACGCCTTTCGGCTCCGCTCAGGACAAGCGCGGCGCTACGAAAGGCAGCCGCGCGGAATGCAAGATTGGCGGCGAGAGGCGTTTGGAAGACCTTATTTTATTGAAGGAATCTCCCAACAGACGGGAAACTCTTTCACTCTGTCTGTCATCCAAGCAATTATCGTGAGGACGATGGGTGCGGGGTGTATAATCCTGGCAAAGCTCCTCAGGAGGTACGCATGAGAAAGAGCCTATTGGGGCAGTTGGGGGCGCTGATCGTCGCTGCTTCGCTGATTAGTCCCGCGTCCATCGCCGGATTACCTCAACAGTCCACGCAACCTGCAAGCCAACCGCAGAGCGGCCAATCGCAACCGCAGCCGAACCCGACCCAGCAAACCTCTCCGCCAGCGGCGCAGCAAACACAGCAACCGGGACAGCAAACCGCGCCCCCCGCGCAGACTCCGCCGCAGCAACCTGCGCCGCAATCTTCGCCGGCGCCTACAGCGCAGCAGACTGATACGAGCGCGCAAGATCAAAGCGCGCCCGGAACAGGCGCGCAGTCACCCGACAATATGCCGATTCAGCAGATGCCGACGGACCCGAATGTGAAGCCGGGCTCCAAGCAGGATGTAAACGCGATAGGCAATCGCAGCGTGGGGCACGGATTGAATTTCTATTCGCTGGAGCACGAGATCGCGCTGGGAAAACAGTTGTCGGCTGAAGTAGAGAAGCAGGCGAAATTCATCAACGATCCAATCGTGGTCGAATATGTGAACCGAGTGGGACAAAACATCGTTCGCAACTCGGACGCGCAAGTGCCGTTTACCATTAAAGTGATCGATTCGGACGTGGTGAATGCGTTCGCGCTGCCGGGCGGATTTTTTTACGTCAACAGCGGGCTGATCCTGCATGCGGATGAGGAATCTGAGCTGGCCGGCGTGATGGCTCACGAGATAGCGCACGTGTGCGCGCGGCATGGCACCAAGCAAGCGACGAAGAGCGACATCGTGCAGATTGGCGCCATGGTAGCGACGATTTTTATCCCGTACACATGGGCGGGGTACGCCATCTATCAGGGAATGAATTTCGCTATCCCCATGACGTTCCTGAAATTCACGCGCGTTGATGAAGCCGAAGCCGATTATCTGGGGCTTCAGTACATGTACAAGGCGGGGTACGATCCGAACTCGTTCGTCTCGTTCTTTGAAAAGGTGCAGGCAGACGAAAAGAAGCAGCCTGGCACGATCCCGAAGATTTTCTCGACGCATCCTCCGACGCCGGAACGCATCGTCGCGGCGCAGAATGAAATTGCGAAGATTCTGCCGGCGCGCGACGAGTACATCGTCACCACGTCGGAGTTCGACACGGTGAAGCGGCGGCTGCAAATGATCGAAATGAACGTGAAGGTGGACGACAAGAAGAATCCGAACAAGCCTTCGTTGCGAAAGAAGACCGATCAGCAGCCCAACAAGGGACCATCGACTGGAAGCGATCCTCAGTCGACGAGCAGCGATCCTACTGCCACCGATCCGGACCGTCCGACGCTGCAGAGGCGGCCCGATCCGAACGCACCACCAAATTAACGCGGACGCGACGTAGCTTCGAACAAAATGTAGCGTGTAAATTGCAAAGGGGCGCCAGCAGATTCGGCGCCCCTTCTCTTTTAGTGAACGATGATTGAATAGCTAGTGTGCGTGGACTTCGGCGACGCCCAGACGTTTGAGGCCTTCCGCATAGTACTTGCGATAGAGGATGTCCCATTCTTCGCTGCCTTCGAGGATTTCCTTTTTCTGCGAAGTGATTTTTGCGCGGACTTCAGTGTCCACCTGCTCTTCGAGCTTAAGCAGCGAAGATAGAATGGTTACGATTTCCTGGCGAATGGTGTCGCGGTCTTCGACGAAATCAACTTCAGGAACGGACACAAGAAGATCGATGATTCGATGAGAGATGCGAACGGTTTTCTCACGGGTCAGTCGCATGTCAGCGGAGAATTAATTTCCTTTCACGGGCGAGCTGGCCTTTCACTTTCTTGAACATTTCCTGATACGAAACGCCCGTGCGCTT
>Ga0209330_1000734_pt1 | contig 12031 bp, 9 predicted proteins | sample JacPinW_OM2H0_O3_FD_187969 | JGI IMG/M metagenome (GOLD analysis project Ga0209330, IMG submission 187969) | Forest soil microbial communities from Algoma, Ontario, Canada - Jack Pine, Ontario site 1_JW_OM2H0_O3 (SPAdes) (version 2) | ecosystem: Environmental > Terrestrial > Soil > Boreal...
CGGTTGTGGCTTGGCAACCGGGCAAAGCCGCCATAAGGGGCCGGCTCACGATTTCGATTCTGGCCGGCAGCGTCACCGCAATTTTCCGGCGCAAGATAAATTCTGCATGGTTGATCTTGGGCGCGGCCATGGTTGGGTGGATAGCGAAGGGTTAGCATCGCTCTGGCGATGCGTGCAGTGCCATTCACGATTATTCCAAGTCTCTCCAGTTGGGGCCTACGCCCATCTCTACAAGCAATGGCACCGCCAGTGCATGGACCTTTTCCATCTGCTCGCGGACCAGAGATTGTATCGTCTCTATTTCATTTTCAGGAACTTCGAATACCAGTTCGTCGTGAACCTGGAGAGTCATTCTGGATTTCAAATTGCGTTTGCGCACCGCGGCATCGATCCGGATCATTGCTAGTTTGATCAAGTCTGCCGCGGTGCCTTGCAGCGGAGTGTTCACTGCCGTCCGCTCTGCGAAGCCGCGCTGATTGGAGTTTTTTGTGTTGATGTCGGGAATGGGGCGAATGCGTCCGAAGAGAGTTCTTACTTTCAGATCCCGGCGAGCTTCTTCGAGCGTCTTGTCGATGAAGGTGCGGACGCCTTTGTATTGCTCGAAATAGTTTGCGATGAATTGTTTTGCCTCGGCAGGCTCGATGCCGAGATTTTGCGAGAGGCCGAAGGGCGAGAGTCCGTAGACGATTCCGAAGTTGACGACCTTAGCCTGGCGGCGATGGTCGGGAGTGACCATCAGCGGAGCAACACCGAAAACCTGCGAAGCGGTGAGGGTGTGAATGTCGTCCCCCCGACGGTAGGCCTCAACCAACAGCGGATCGCGGGAAAAGTGAGCCAGGAGCCGTAGCTCGATTTGCGAATAGTCAGCGGTGAGCAGAACGTGGCCGGGCTCGGCAATGAATGCGGCGCGAATGGCGCGTCCGAGTTCGGTCCGAATCGGAATGTTTTGCAAATTCGGATTGGCAGAAGATAGGCGTCCCGTGGCGGTTCCCGTCTGGCCGAACGTGGTGTGCAAGCGTCCGCTAGACCGACTGATGAGCGCGGGCAGAGTGTCGACGTAGGTCGACTTAAGCTTGGTAAGCTGCCGGTAATCGAGGACCATGCGCGCGATGGGATGATCTTCGGCAAGAGTTTCAAGAACGTCGACCGCGGTCGAGATAACTCGGCCTTTGCCATACTTCACCGGCTTTGCCAGATTCAGTCGGTTGAAGAGAACATCACCCAGCTGGCGGGGAGAGCCCACATTGAATGGAGTGCCCGCGATCTCATGGATCGCTTTCTCTTTGATGGCGATTTCACGTTCGAGTTCGGTTGACATTTGCGCGAGCGCATTCGTGTCGATTTTTACCCCGGCCTGCTCCATGCGGGTGAGCACGGGAACGAGCGGCAAGTCAATTTCTTCGTAGAGCCTGGTCAGACCAGCCTGTCTTACTTCTTCACGAAAAACAGCGGTCAGCCTGCCGGTAACGTCGGCGGACTCGGCAAGATCCCCGCTGAGTTTGAGATTGAAGCGGCGGAGAGCGACATCCGCGAGACGATGCGAGGAGTAGGTGGGATCCAGTAAGTAGGAATACAGCATGGAATCATGCAGGACGCCTTGAAGATGAACACCGAGAGAATCAAGCGCGTGGATCGCAGACTTGTAATCGTGAATTGCCTTGGACGGCGTAGAGCTTGTCAAAACGGAGCGCAGTTTTGTGGCTCCGTCGCCGGAGTCAAGTTTTACGATTGCGGCTGAGCCTCCGGCCGCCGAGACGGCGATGCGGCGCGACACGGTCTCGGTCGCGGCTGACGGATCTTCCGATGAGGCGTCGGTCAAGGGAAGCATTGCTTCCGGAGGTTCTTCCTCGACGATCTCTTCCTCGGTCACAGGCAGCGATTCCGTCTGACCCAATTCAACTGCGATCGCAAGCGAACCGTGCTCCGCCACAGAGTCGAGAATAGCTTCCACGTCAGCGGCGGTTTGGGCCTCAGCGTAATGAGTTTCCGCCATCTGCACTTCCGGCAGCAATTCCTTCAGCAGCGACGTGAATTCCAGTTCGGTGAAGAGTTGCCGGAGAAGAGTGACATCGGGCTCGCCGGCGCGCATGGCTTCGACGTTGAATTCCACGGGGACGTTGGTGTCGATGGTAGCCATGCTCTTGCTGAACAGAATTATGTCGCGGTTGTTGAGCAGCGATTCGCGGTAAGTCTTCTTTTCCACTTCGGCGGCGCGATCCAGCGCCTGCTCGACGGTGCCGAAGCGCTTGATGATTTCCACCGAGCCTTTGTCGCCTATGCCGGGCGCTCCAGGAATGTTGTCGATGGTGTCTCCGCGCAGCGCCATGATATCGATGACCCGCTCCGGCGGAACCCCGAGAATTTCCTCGACCTTAGCGGCGTCGCAAATCAGATTATCTTTCGGAGGATTCAAGATATGAACATCTTGGTTGACCAGCTGCATCATGTCTTTGTCGCTCGAAACGACATAGACGCAATAGGACGCGTCCGCCGCTTTGTGGGCGAGAGTGCCGATCACGTCGTCGGCTTCGAAGCCGGCAAGTTCGAGGATCGGGATGCGGTAGGCTTCGAGGGCGCGGCGGATGTAAGGAATCTGCTGCGCCAGATCCTCGGGCATGGCGGCGCGGTTGGCTTTGTAGCCTTTGTATTCAATCTCTGTAAAAGTTTGCGTCTTGATGTCGAACTTGCGAACGGTGGTGATCGCCTCGGCCTGGGTATCGCGGAAAGTCTTGGCCGCGACGTCGAACACGGCCGCAAGATAGGCCGGTGAAAAATCATCACGCAGTTTGCGCAGCATGTTGACGAAGACGAGTACGGCGGCTGTGGGTAAGCCCGCTTTGGTCGACATTGAGCGCTGCCGCGCCATGGCGTGATAGGCGCGGAAGATGAACGACATGGTGTCGATCAGGAAGATGCGAGGTTTGGCGGACTCGATCCTTTGACTTGGGACCCGCGATACCGTCGGGGAAGGCTCATTCGGAGGCTCAGGAACCGGAGATTTTCTTCGTGGGGCCAAGCAAATAGTTTAGCAGCCGGAGCCGGCAAGGAGGCGCCCGGAAATCCCTCGGTAGTGTCTCGGAGACACTACCATCCCTGATCCAGTTTCGCCGGCCATGCAGGGGAGGCCTCCGGCGATCAATTGCGAAGCTAAAAATCGACCGTGAAGTCTGCCTGTACGATCTTCTTGCCTTCACTGGGACGATTGCGGAACACGAGGTAAAACTTGGCGGGGTGATTCTGGGAGGTGGGGAGTCCGAAATCTATCTCTTGATCATGAGAGGCATCTACCAAGAAGAGCACATCGACTGGTTGACCGCTTAAAACGTGGGCGTATTGCTCCTCATTCATGAGAAGAAAGGCTATGTCAGCCGCCTCCTCGCTGGACTGATTTCCTGCCTGCCGAATAAACGATCGATAGCGTCCGTGCAATTGCGGGGTCGCCGCATGCGCGGGTATCAGGAAAGAAAAAGTAGCCGCGGTGGCGACGGAGAATGTCTTGTGCAGAATGACTCCGCTGGTTCCTACCGGGGATGGCGCGATCAGATCGCTGGGAACCAACTTGCGGGGAGCACGATCCTCCGCCGGTTTGTCGGTCTTTGCCCCTTCCATTAATTGTTCAAGCGGGCTAACCATGGTTACCGTTTTGTGGGAAGCTGAAAGCGGCGTAGTCTCTGCTTCTTTTCCTTCCGAATCGGTCTCTCTCGATTGCTGGAAGATCGAAAGCTGCTTCAGTTGTGGGATACGATTTCCGTAGTGCACGAAGGCTGCAATTGACAACCCACCGATTGCGAGCCAACACAAAGCTGCTCTCATCCGATAACCTCGCGCGAACTTATATCGCTGCGCGAGGATATTTTCCCAAGGTAAACAAAACCTCGCAAATGCCCAAAGTTACTTGCCGCGCTTGCCGTATTCGGTGGTGTAGTGCAGTTGGATCTCTCCGCAGGTGCCCTGCTCGGCGGAGTAGACGACGCAGGTGTCGAAAGGACGCGAATAGACGTGCAGACTGACGGCTCGTTGATTGGATTCGCGGGGATTGAAGACACGATGCACAGGCTCGCGCGGGTCGACGGCGCAGGGATGCGAAGCATTCATCTCTAGCGTCCCGGTTGACTTGATCGTGCTTTTACCGGCGGCGATGTCTTCATGGACTACGTGAAAATTCTCGACCAGCAAACGGCCGACGGGCACGGCCATCCAGCAGTTCTGGTCGCGATGGTTGTGGACGGAACTGGCTTGACCGACTTCCCAGCAAATGGCGAGTAACTCGTAGAGAGAAGTTTTGTCGACGAGATTGCGAGTGTAGTGTTGGCCATCCCATGTGAGATAGGGCGCGAGCGATTCGGGGTCGAGTGGCGAGTCTTCCAAAAACTTGCGAATTTGTTCCGTATGATCGAAGGCTGCTTCTGGAAACTTCCTCAGGGCGGAGATAAAATCATGAATCGAGACCTGCTTTACCGCGGTGGACATGGGTTTCTCTGGGAAAAGTATAACGCAACGCTGCCGAGAAACAAGCTTTCGCCCGCAAGCGGACATCGAGGAACACCGTCCAGGTCGGTTAGCCTGCCGAAGTGATCAGCCAGAGGCTAGTCGATGAACATGCAGTCTCCGTAGGAATAGAAGCGATACTTCTCCGAGACGGCGTGCTGGTAGCCTCGCAGAATATTTTCCTTCCCAGCAAAAGCGCTCACCAGCATGAGCAAAGAAGACTGTGGCAAGTGGAAATTTGTCAGCATTGCTTTGACCACCTTGAATTCGAATCCTGGATAAATGAAAAGGTCAGCCGCGCCGGCACCCGCGGCGATGCTCCCTGCGCCGGCGCGAACCGCGTGTTCGAGAGCGCGAACTGTGGTGGTGCCGACGGCAATGACGCGACGCGCTTTCAGCAGAGCCTGATTGATCGCGTCGGCGGCCTCGGGAGAAATAGAGTAGGGCTCGGAGTGGAGTTTGTGATTTTCGACCCGCTTTACGCGGATGGGCTGAAATGTTCCCAGGCCCACGTGCAGGGTAATAACGACGGTCTCAACGCCGCGCTGGCGAATGCGATCCAGGACTTCAGGGGTGAAATGTAGGCCGGCGGTAGGGGCGGCGACCGAACCGCGTGGCTCGGCATAGACGGTTTGATAGCGTTCGCGATCACGGGAAGAATCGGCGCGTGCGATATAAGGTGGGAGCGGAACATGGCCAATGCGATCTAGAGCAGCGAAAAAGTCCCTGACCGGCTGAAAGCGGATGTGGCGCTCGCCGAATTCGGCTCGGGCAAGGACCTCCGCTTCGATTTCGTCAGCCTCGCCAAAGCATAGGCGTTCGCCGGCGCCGATTTTTCGGCCGGGTCGAACCAGGCATTCCCAGTCGTTGGGCTCGGTAGAGATCTGCCGCGCCAGCAGGACTTCGATGCGGCCGTGCAGAAAATCTCGCGTTGCAGGTCTATGACTATTAGGACTGACAGCCTGCGCCCGCCTGCCCTGGCGACGGCCATAGAGGCGGGCGGGAAAGACGCGGGTGTTGTTGAAGACCATCAGGTCGCCGGGGCGCAACCGTTCGGGAAAGTCGCGAAACATTCCGTCAGACCATTGGCGGGTGTTGCGTTCGAGATGCAGCATTCGTGAAGCGTCGCGAACGGCGAGCGGTTCCTGGGCGATGAGTTCGTCGGGCAGATGAAAATGAAAGTCAGAGACCAGCACGGCTTCAAATTATAGGGGCAATGCCCGGCAACCTACGGGTTGAGGCCATGGCCAAGATATTTGTATCGACTTGGTAAATTTGTTTGTCTGTTCGAGCCAGGTGCGATACTATGCGGGGGCTGAAGGTTTTTGCCGCTTTTCGTCGCTCCCCTAAGAGAGTTTTTCCATGTCCGCTGAACGTAAACACAGGGAAGAGATTGTTCGCTACGGGCGCATGTTGCACGAGCGCGGGTTCGTGGCGGCGATGGACGGAAATCTGTCAGTCCGGCTGCACCGAGAGCGGATCCTGGTAACGCCCACCGGCGTGAGCAAGGGCGCCATGCGAGCCGCAGATATGGTGATCGTAGACCAGGACGGAACGCGGGTCGCGGGACGGCGAAATGTGACCAGCGAGATCGGCATGCACGTTCTCGTCTACCGCATGCGCCCTGACATTCAAGCGATCGTGCATGCGCACCCACCTACTGCTACCGGCTTCGCGGCGGCGGGGATGGCGCTGACGGAACCGCTGGTGTGCGAAGTGGTGATGGGGTTGGGATGCATCCCGCTGGCGCGCTACGGCACTCCCGGCACGTCGGAACTGGCCAAAACGTTGGAACCTTACGTGCCTCACTACGATGCCATTCTGATGTCGAATCACGGCGTGGTCGCTTACGGCGACACGATCGAACACGCCTACATGAAGATGGAAACAGTGGAACACTTCGCCCAGATCGCGCTGGTCACGCACTTGCTGGGGCGGCAGCAGCCGCTGACCGGGGTTGATATCGAGAAACTGTTGCTGGCGCGGACCAAATATTTTGGCGGAAAGATGGCCGCGGCGATGCCGATGCCGATGGCGATGGTAAGAGAGCCGGAGAAAGTAAGCTGAGCGAGACCGGTCGCGCCCACTTCGGCTGCTATCTAACTTCAACAGCAAGAAAGCTTTACGGCAGTTTCGAGATGCGCCTCGCTGCGCGAGCCGGGGCGGCCGTCGCCCCGTGGTTTGGCTGAATTCCAGTCTATTCGCCCCCGATGCGGAAGCGAAATCCGGCGCGGAAGTTCGCCCGCAGAGCCGGATAACCTGTGACTTCCTCGTAAAAGCGATTGAGAATGTTTTCCGCATTGCCGTAGACCGTTACACGAGAATTGATTTTGTACCATCCCCCGGTGTCCAGCAGAAAATATCCCGGAGTGTGATTGATACCGAAGCCGTCAAAGTCGGAGTCCGGGCGTGGACCCACGAAACTGCCGCCCAGATTTCCGCCCCAGCGCGAGCCAAGGTAGGTGAGCAACGTGGTAGCGGAGTGCCTGGGCCGGCGGAGAAGGGGATCTCCCTGGGCATTGGGAGGAAAGCTGCCCGCAGGCGCTAGCAGGATTTGGGTCGAAGTATAAGTGTAGGACGTGTTCCAAGACCAGCGCTGAGTTAGCCGACTTTGCAATTCCAGTTCCGCTCCGTGAGCGAGAGATTTTTCCAGATTGACGTACTCTCCCTGAAAAGTATTAGGGTTGACGGTAACGAATTCAATTTGATCGTGAAATAAATTGTTGAAATAGTTGGCGACGAAAACGAATCGGCTGAGCAGGTTCTGCTGAAAACCGGCTTCCAGGGCCCGGTTCCTCTCGGCCTTCAAGTTGAGGTTGGGGAGCTGGAATTGGCTGCTGACGAAGGTCTCTTCAAAGCGAGGTTCCTTGATACCTGTGGCGTAAGAGAAATTCAGTCGAGTACCGGAGAACAACCGCCCGCCGCGCAGAGCCTGAAATCCGACGGCGACTCGCGGAACCCCGGTGTTGCCGAAGGTTGTGTTGTGAACAAAGCGCCCGCCTGCGACCACACTGAGCCGCCCCAGGGTCAGCGCCTGTTGGGCATAAGCTGCCTGGTTCAGGCGCAACCCACGGCCGCCACTTGCGAAGTCCGCAGGTATCGGGTCATTGACCGAGCCGTTTTCATCCTCGAACTCATAACCGATCGTGGTCTCCGCCCAAGTGCGCTCAACATAGTCGCCCTGATAGTCGAAGCCGGCGCGGTTGATGCTGACCAAGGCCTCAAAAGGGGTGTTGATGGCGCCAAAGGGAGTGTTCTCGGGCGAAATGCCGCTATCCAGGTTCGTCGTCTTCAGGTTGTATTCGAAGCCCGTGAAGTGGTGCGTCCAATTTGATCCCGTCTTCACGGCCAGGTCAAGACTTGCAAGCAGGTTGTTCTGCCGGGCACGCGCGCCCAGGTCCGGGGAAAGAACATAGGTCACGCCAAAGACATCAAATACATTATTCCCATTGAAGTTCCATGCTCCCGGCGTTCCGGTAACGCTGTTGTCGTGGCGGGCGCGCAGGCGGAGGGAAATCCGGTCGTTAACCGAGAATCCTATATTCGCGCCCTCGAGAGAATTGGAGTAATCGGCATTCGGGCCGGAGCCGCTGGTATTGAATTGCTGGCCGAAAATGTTGTAATCAAACCGGCGCTGTGACCCGGAGAGTGAAGCGTAGCCGTTTTCCGTGCCGTAGTTGCCTGCATCGGCACCGAAGCGAAGTTCGGGAACAGGCGTGCTCCCGGTGCTTGTCCAGGCCTGAACCACGCTGGTCATCGCGTCGGAACCATAGAGTGTACTCTGTGCGCCACGCAGAAACTCCAGGCGGTCGGCTTCGCCGAGGGGAAGACTCCCAAGGTCAATTGTTCCGCCCGGCTCGGTGACGCTTACGCCATCGACGATCACTTTGTTGTAGTTGGAGTTACCGCCGCGCACGAAGAGGGAAGAGAGTCCGCCGCGCTGGCCGGATGTGTTGACGACCGCGCCGGGAAGGAAGCGGATGGCGTCATCGGCGGCAACCGGATTCATAATTTGCAACTGCTCTTGGTTCAGAGTAGCTACATCGGCGCCGGCAGAACTGGCCTCCACCGGGGTGCGGGTGGCGGTCACGACCACAGTTTCTGATGCCGGCGCCAACCGAAGCTGGATGGTAATGACATCGGAATGAGTGGCGACATCCTCAATCTGAGAGGCGAAGCCTGGAGCCAAGACTTGGAGATGCAGTGGGCACTTGCCGGAGGGCAGGTCTGCGATGCTAAAGCCGGCGAAGGTAGCGACTCCCAGTGCAGAGGAAGTAACGACTTCGACAGAAGTCCCGGTACATTTTGAAGTCAACAACACCTGAGCGCCGGCAACAACCGCGGAATGTGGATCGATGACTTTGACCTTGAGATCGGCAGCGGATGCCGCAGCGAGAGCAACAAAGAGCAACAACGAAGCGCGAAGTGCGCACATAACCATTCCTCTCTTTTCACGCGAAAGGGCTGAAGGTGGACGGTTTACGCCGGTCTCCTGGCTTTGCGAGTAAGGATGCCTGATCTCTGCGGGTCAGAACATCCGGTTTCCTGCAGACGGCCTTCCCGGGATTCATCCCAGTGACCGGCTGCGATTTTCTCGCTTACAGTTGCGCGGCAGCGCGGGAATTGCACCCGCTTCCCTGACTTTGTCTTTGCCGCAAGGCAAAAGACGCGCAAACCGAAGGACATTTGAAAGAACGGAAAACACTGGTCTAAGAAATCTACTGGCAGGATCGGGTATAAATCAAATTGGCCGAGACGACTTCAACTTCCAGGAACATGCTTTCGCACCGATGTTTCCTCTCCCACAAATACCAGGCAGCCATTCGGATCTTCGATGTGAAACTCGGTCATGCCGTAATCTCTATCGAATAAGTCGCGGATGCGGTAGCGGTCTTTGAGACTTTTAACCTGCTCCCACAGCAGGTCGATACCGCAAACTTCGATGTAGATTTCAGTATGTCCCCGCACGCACCGCATCACTTCTTCGGATGCGGCCTTCATGAAGTGAATGGTCTGGCCATCGCGCGCCATGATGGCATACTCCGCGGACTTCATCCCGGTGCTGAATCCGAGGATATCGTGGTAGAAGGCAAGGGTCTCATCCATGTTGTCAACAGCCAGCATGGGGCTTATTTTCCTGGCGGTGTAGGCTGCGGCGATCGTTTTCTCCACCGGCTCATGATCCTCGGCTATGATCCTCAGGTGCCATAGGGCAATTCGGGCGAACCGACTTTCCCTATATTGCCTTCGGCGAATTCGCGAACGCGGTCAAGCGAGTTCTGCAGCTCTTGCTGATAGCATTCTACCTCTTGGTCGCTGGCATCCGGCGGAACCGGGATAAGCTTGCCGAAGCGCACCAGTACGCGGGAAAAAGGTTTCGGGATCAGGAGGCGATCCCAGGTGTTGAGGATCCATGCTCGCTCGACCGCCATGTGAAACATGCTCAAGGGAACACCGGAAGAACGTGCGAGGGCGACCGGTCCGGGCTTTACTTTGTAGCGCGGACCGCGCGGCCCATCCAGGGTAAAGGAGACGGTCCAGCCTTCTTTCAAGGCACGTCGCAACCCGAGCAGGGCGCGGACAGCGTTGCGGCTGCTTGAGCCTTTGACGGCGACGAATCCAAATTTGCGGATGATGCGCCCCATGTATTCACCGTCATAGCTGTTGCTGCTCATCACACGAACGCCAATATTGCGGCAGATATAAGTTGCGGGAATGATGGAGGCGTGCCAGGAGGAGACGATCAGCGGCCGCTGTGCGACGGTCTGCTGTGCGCCTTCTTCCGAAGAAACGCACACCCGCAGCGTCGGACCGATGATCCGGATGAACCAGTATCCGGCAAAAATAATGATACGCAGAACGATTCGCTGGCGGAGGGTGAAGCGCTGCCGACTGGGAGAACCTTCGGTCTCGGCAGGCGCTTCGCGAGTGCTGGCTTCGCTCACGAAGATATTGTAACGGGGCGGTGTAGGGTACGCCTGGTTTCGCCCGGCGGGACAGCCGAGAGGCTATCCCCACACGGATCGCGGAGGAGCGGAAGGTCTGCTAGGTTTCCAGGTAAGCGTCAATCCACACTTTGACTTTGTGGCGGCGATCGTCAGCCGGATCGAAGCGCACTCCGAACGATTTGCTCTTACGCCAGGTAACAACTCCGCGGATGTTCACACGGGGCAGTGTGAGCAGAGAAAACGAGATTTCGATTTTGCTTCCCGAAGGCATATCCTCAGAGCTCTTTAACGACATGCCGCCGGAGCTGATATCGATGCTGGATGCACTCAGGCGGTGTCCGTCGGGGCTCGCGAGCGTGACCTCGGTCATGATCGGTACCCGCGCATAACGGCGGAATTCGTGAAGTACAAGCATGTGCGTGGCGCGGACCAGTTTGAGTGCCGCGGGCCGCTCCAGCGGCTCCTGAAACATGGCGTTGATGCCGTACTTGGAATAACGCATCGCTTCATGTGCACTGCCGCCCAGGCCGTAAAGCACGATGCGGCTGTTCGAAGGCGAAGTGCGTGCGGCCTCCATCACAGCCTCAGCGCCGGGAGCGAGATTGAGCACGCAGGCCTCGAATTTCTCCAGGCGCAGGCGCTCCGCTGCGCTGGTTGACACCATCACCGTCTCAATACCGAACTGGCGAAAGCATTCGGTGAGCAGAGATCTGGCAGATTCTTTTAGGTCGACGAGGGCGGCGCGGGCCGTCCCCTTTCTGGTGGGGGCGGGTGCCAAGGCGGTACCGAAGGCTTTTTCCATAGGGGTTGGGTCGATTTCGAGTACGCGACTTTCATTGTGGCGCGGCCGGGGGTAGATGGATAGACACCTAAGGAGCAAGGCTCGGAGCCCAAAGGTGTCATTACCTTGGATGGACTGGTGGGTGGGAAAGCCAGCTAAAGTTTGCGGGAAGCTCGCACCGGGAGCGCTCTGAGTGCTTGAGAGATGTGCGGATTATTTTATTCTGACCAGCGCTTGAACAGCAGGGCGCCGTTCGTGCCGCCGAAGCCGAAGGAATTCGACATTGCGTATTCCAGCTTAGCCTTGCGGGCATGGTTGGGGACGAAATCCATTGCATCGGTTTCTGGGTCTTGATTCACCAGGTTAATGGTGGGAGGCAGGATCTGGTCGCGGAGTGCGAGAACGGTGATGCCGGCTTCGAGCCCGCCGGCGCCGCCGAGCAGATGACCGGTCATCGATTTGGTGGAACTGACAGGAATTTTACGTTCCCCAAAAAAATTGCGGATGGCGTGAGCCTCAAGCGTGTCGCCGATCGGCGTGGAGGTCCCGTGAGCATTGATGTAGTCGACTTTGTCCGAGCCGATGCGCGCGTCGCGGGCGGCGTTGCGCATGACTCGGAAGCCACCTTCATGTTCCGGGGCGGGTTGCGTCATGTGGAATGCGTCGCCGGACATTCCATAGCCCGCCACTTCTGCGAGCATGGTTGCGCCGCGATTCTTGGCGTGCTCAAGTTCTTCAAGCATTAGAATCCCGGCACCCTCGCCCATGACAAAGCCGTCGCGATCCTTGTCGTAGGGGCGCGACGCCTTTTCCG
>Ga0209330_1000735_pt1 | contig 12022 bp, 9 predicted proteins | sample JacPinW_OM2H0_O3_FD_187969 | JGI IMG/M metagenome (GOLD analysis project Ga0209330, IMG submission 187969) | Forest soil microbial communities from Algoma, Ontario, Canada - Jack Pine, Ontario site 1_JW_OM2H0_O3 (SPAdes) (version 2) | ecosystem: Environmental > Terrestrial > Soil > Boreal...
GGAGAGGCGCCTCCCGACCAGCGCGATTCAACTATTCCTTCGTATTCCGCTTCACTCACTTTTCACCGTCCCAGAAGGAGAAGTAAAAACAGAAAAACCCAAAGCCCGTCCATAAAATGCCAGTACATCGAAACAACTTCGGTGGCTGTGCCCTTCGTCAACCGATGCGTCGGCCTGAAAGCGACATAAAGGAGCGCGAGAACTCCCCCGAGAAGATGGAGGCCGTGCGCAGCGGTGAAAACGTAGAAAAAGCTGCTGGCCGGATTCGTCGCGAGAAAAACGCCGGCAGCAGCAAGCTGGCGCCAGGCGATTACCTGGCCGATCAGAAAGAAAATTCCGAGAACGGTGGTAACGCCCCACCAGTGGCGAAAGCCAGCGTCGTCGTCTGCGAGAAAGCGTGATCTGGAGCGAGCGAGCGTGAAACTGCTGGCGATGAGAATCGCGGTGTTCAGCCAAAGGATCCGAGGGATATTGAACGGGACCCATGCGCTGTTGGGCATGTCCTTGCGGACGATGTAGGCGCTGACAAGCGCCATGAAAAACATCAGTACGCCGCCGAGAGCAATCGTCATCCCGGTGACGTAGGCGCGTTGCGGTACGCGAGCGGAGCCGAACGAATTTTTCCAATCGTCGCCGCCCCCGCCGGCATTTCCGTCGTTGCCGGACGACGATCCGCCGCCACCTTTACCGGTGCCGATCAGCTCGATTTCGTCTGCGACTGTGCTGCCTGGCATCATTACTCCTGCGCCGATTCGCCGCTATTTCAAGCGTGCTGCTTCCTCCGGCGTCAGATTCTGCGGGATGAAATCCTGTCGATATCCCGGGACGCTGAATTCATATGGACCGCGATACACGCTGGGATAATGGCCGCCGAAATTATCGATGGGCGGCGGCGAGTCCGTGATCCATTCGAGAGTCGTAGCATTCCAAGGATTCTTGCCGGCGACCGCGCCGTGCTTCAGGCTCCAGAAAAAGTTGAAGAGGAAAACGAGCTGCGCAGCCGCTGTGATAAACGCGGCGTAGGTCATGAACACATGTACGGGTTGGAGCACTCCCGCATAGGTAGTGCCGGTTGCATCCGCGTAGCGGCGTATGCCGCCTGCAAGTCCGACGAAATGCATGGGCATGAAAATACAGTAGGTGCCAGCAAACGTGATCCAGAAGTGGAGCTTGCCTAGAGGTTCGCTCATCATGCGGCCGAACATTTTAGGGAACCAGAAATAGGTGGCCGCGAAAATTCCGAAGATGGCGGCGACTCCCATGACCAAGTGAAAATGCGCGACGACGTAGTACGTGGCGTGGAGCATATTATCCACGGCCGGCTGGGCGAGGAACAAACCGGAGAGTCCGCCGCTGACGAACAGCGAAACGAATCCAAGGGCGAAAAGCATCGGTGATTTGAATTGAATCTTGCCGCCCCACAGAGTCCCGATCCAGTTAAACGTCTTGATCGCGGAAGGAACGCCGATGGACATGGTCAGCACAGAGAATGCAAAACCGGAATAGGGGCTCATGCCGCTGAGAAACATGTGATGTCCCCAAACCATGAAGCCCAGGAAGCCGATGGCACAAATTGCCATAGCCATCGCGCGATATCCGAATACAGGCTTTCGCGCAAAGGTAGAGAGCACGTGCGAAGCGACGCCCATTCCAGGCAAAATTGCGATGTAAACCTCAGGGTGCCCGAAAAACCAGAAGAGATGTTGCCAGAGAAGCGGAGAACCGCCGCTGTGAGGCTGCAACTGATCGTTTACTACAAGGCCCGCGGGGAGGAAAAAGCTAGTGCCTGCGGAGCGGTCGAGAAGCAGTAGAACGCCCCCAGCCAGCAGGACGCCGAAGGCCAGCAAGCCGAGAATTGCAGTCACGAACCAACCCCAAACAGTGAGGGGCATGCGGAAGAGAGTCATGCCGGGGGCGCGCAAATCGATCGTTGTAGCGATGAAATTCAGTGCACCAAGAAGGGACGCCAGACAGAACAGCGAGATGCTAACGATCCACAGCGTCTGTCCCATGCCTTCGCCGGGCCCGGTGACTTCCCCCATTCCGCTGAGGGGAGTGTAGCCCGTCCACCCGCTGATCGGGGCGCCGCCGGGAACAACGAATGCCGCGAGGATTGCCACAAACGCGAGAAACGTGACCCAAAAGGAAAGCATGTTCAGGCGTGGGAAGGCCATGTCCGGCGCGCCAATTTGAATGGGTAAAAAATAATTGCCGAATCCGCCTTGCGGCGCCGTGGTCAAAACGAAGAAAACCATGATGGTGCCGTGCATGGTCACAAGCGCCATATATTGTTCGGGAGTCATGATTCCGCCGCTCACAAACGGAAGATGAGCTCCCGGATACACGAGGTGAAAGCGCATCAAGAGAGAAAGAACGATTCCAACGCACACGGCCGTGAGCGCGAGCAGGAAATACTGAATGCCGATCACTTTGTGATCGATGCTGAAAATATATTTGCGAATGAACCCGCTGGGCTCAACTACGACCGCGTGCCCGGTGTGGGCGTGCGAACTCATGCATGGCCTCCTGACATATGAATCGTGTTCACTGGCTGGCGCTCTGTTGTTTTAGGAAAGCTTGGTAGTCGGCTTCGGACACGACGTCCAGGAAACTGCGCATGCGGTAATGCCCCAGCCCGCAAAGTTGCGTGCAAAGAATTTCGTAGTGCCCGGTTTGGTTCGCGGTGAAATGGATGGGAATCACCATTCCGGGAACAGAGTCTTGCTGCAGCCGCAATTCGCGGACATAGAAATTGTGGATCACGTCCTGGGAGCGGAGCAGCAACTCAACTTGGTGATTGACCGGCACGGTCAGAGTGGGGACCACGATGTCGTCTTTTCCGTCTGGATCCTTGGAGTCGACGCCGAGCGGATTGCCGGTGGAGGCGCTGACCTGCGCTGGATCGAGCTTGCCGAATTTTCCATCCGGCCCAGGATAGCGAAAATTGAATACGAACTGGTTGGTAGTGACCTCCACTTGAACGGCGTTCGATTCGGCGGGAGTGAATCGCACCTCCGCCCAGGCTTTGCGTCCCATGAGGCCAAGGCCGAGGAACAGGACGATTGTCGCGGTGGTCCAGATCATTTCCATGGTGTTGTTACCGCGGGTGAAATGCGCCGCCTGGCCGCGGTCGCGGAAACGCCAAATGGCGTAGGCAAGACCCAGTTGCGAGAGTATGAAAACCACACCGGTAACGCACAAAGTGAGGAAGTACTGCTGGTCTACCAGCTGACCCACGCTCGTAATGGCTGCAGGCGGCCTGGATGGGAATGGGTTCGCGACGAAAACGTATACAGTCGCGACAACCATGATCACTATAAGACTCGCCAGCATAGCTGCCGGCGCTGCAGAACCGCTCATGCTATTGCGATTACTGAGTCGCATCACTCTGGCTCCCGTTGCCTCGCGCGCGTGAAACGCCCGATGGGATTGCGTAGTAATTTTCATTCGGCATCATATACAAGCGGTGCTGAATATCAAGAGTGATTGTAAGGAAAATGTTCCGATCATGCGAGGCTAGAAGCGCTACAGGACGAAAAGCGGCAAGCGAAGCCGCTCCACATGACTTCCGCGACCGGCTTTTGCTTTTCAAATAGCAATTTGCTTCCGTTTCGCGGCAAGCAGCAGGTGAGAAATTCATCACGAAATACTAATGCTTTGAAGGCAGCGGGGGCACGGGTTGCGAAGTATATGATAGTAACTCTTAGAAAATCCCCATGCCGATTTGCGCACGTTTCTCGTGCCGTCGGACTTATCCTAAACTTCCAGTCCCTGAGAGACTCATATGTCCAATAGCTCGGCTGCATATCGGCCATCGCGGCGCAGCACGCGCGTAGAACAGGCCATTCCCTTGAAAGTGGAAGGAGTCGATTCCTTTCGAGGCCCGTACAGCGAACAAGTTTCCACTCAGACGATCAGTTGCCACGGCTTCAAATACTTGTCAAAACACCAGGTGTTAGCGAATGCCTTGGTCGTTCTAGAACTCCAGGACAAGAAGGCGAACGCTGCGCTTTGCGCGCGCGGCCGCGTGAAATGGATCGAAAGACCTCAGGATCCAAGTGGGCTTTTCTTAACGGCGGTGGAGCTGGAATCCCCGGGCAATATCTGGGGCATCGATTCCCCTCCGCAGGATTGGCTGCCGTTCACGGGAGCGCGCAGCCTGGAAATGGATTCTTCGAAGTCCAAGCCTTTTGCCGTTCCGCGTCCGGAATCGTCCGGCACAGGGGCGGAAGACAAAAAAGTGAAGGGTGCCGCCGCCCAAAAACCCGAACTGGCACGATCGTCTCCCATGGCGGTGCGCCCTGCCGGGCAGTTAATGGGCGATTTCCAACAACAGATGGAAGGAATGCTCGCAGAAGCGGCAGGGTCTGCTGTTCGAGACAAAGCTGCATCGATATTGGTTGAACTGCGGGCCACTCTTCGCGAAGAAGCGAAAAACGTTTTGGCCGAAACGAGCGCTTCGCAAGCGGGCCCTTGGATCGAACAGTCCATCAAGCAATTAAACAAAGCCAGCCAGGAAAGCGCGCGAATCCTTTACGCTCAGTGGAAGAAGAAACTCGAGACAGACGTCGAGCAAGCGCTGGAGCGAGTGGAGCAGCGAAACCGTGAACTCGAGGAGTCTTCACAAAATCTGGCAGCCAAAGCCGGGGCGCGCATCCAAGGGGTTCTTGAATCGTCCCGCAAAGAGGGCGTGGGCCGAATTGTCACGCGCCTGAAAGAACAGATGGCTCCCAGTATCGATAATGCGCTGAAGGTGACCTCGGACCTATCGAAGCGCAAGGACGAGTTCGAAAAGGCTCTTGAACGATCGGTGGAAAAATCAGCAACGAGGATCGAAGAGACTTACATTCGTTTTGAAAAACAGTTTGAAGCCGTGATTCGAGAGAGACTTGACAGCGCTCGCGAAGAATTGGAAGCTCAGAGCAAGGAAGTTACATTGCTTGCATTTAACAATCTGCGCGCCTCCGGCCAGAAGCATTCGGCGGAAGCGGAGCGTCTGTTCCGCGAATCGTTCCAGCCTATCGTGGACAAAGCTCTGAGCGCGCTCAAAGAAAAGGCAGCGGAGACCACTAAACACTTCGCGAATGAACTCTCCAGTTATAGCCAAAGCCATCTGGAGTTCGTGGGCGGTTCGCTTTCCGAACTTGCCAAGGGAATCGGAAAAGGGCCCAAAGAAAAGTAAGTTGCGGGTCACTGTGGACTAAGGCGTGTGATGGAAAATCAAATGGAATTACCCGGCATGCCGCACGCGGTTCAAGGAACTTTTTGCAGCTCCGAGGCCTGCACCGAACCAGCCGTGGCAGACTTCGATGCCCGCCATCTGTGCATGGAACATTTTCTGGTTGTCTGTTTCCAGGAACTTGAGGCGCGAAACGAAAGGTTGAAAAACCAACCCGCTCAGGCCGAAACGGATTCCTTCAGGAATTTTTTGAACGCGAGCGTGGATCAGGTTCGAAAACTGTCTGAGGTCGACCGATTTACCGATTCGCAAACGAAAAGCCAACTGCTCGAATTTCTTCTGCGTGCTTCCCAACTGAGCAAGGGTTTACGGCGAAGCCCGCGCCGTTCGGCGTCCGTACCTGTTTGGCTTCGGCGGGAAGACCCCAGCCGAACGTGGGAAGAAGAAACCTGGACAGTCACTGTAAGCCAGCACGGCGCCGGGCTTGTTTGCCGCCATCCGGTCGAAGCCGGAGGAAAGGTGGTTCTTTGCCGTAGAGACAAAGGAAGCCGGGTTCAAGCACGAGTTGTTTACTGCCGATACGATGGCGACGGCCGAAGACAAATCGGCGTCGAGCTTCTAGACCGCGATGATTTCTGGGACTAACCTCAGCACTTAACTGCCGTTCACGTCCGCGATAAATACGATCCGAGCCCGCTGTTCGCATTCTACAAAGAAAATTATTTGATGTTGTACCAAGAGACACCCGGTACTACGATCTGCCGCATCCTTCAGGGGGAGTGGATGAAGGGGTGGATATCTGATCTCGGATTTGCGCTGCGCACGATAGCGCGCAAACCACAATCGAGCCTGATGCTGATGGCCACGCTCGCTCTCGGCATCAGTATCACGACGGCGATGTTCAGCGTGCTTGACGCGGTATTGCTGCGTGCGCTGCCCTACGTAGATCCTTCACGAGTAGTATTGCTTCAAGGTGTGTCACTCACTGAGCTTGGCTATTGGAACAACAATCATACGTTCGAGCGCATCGCGGTTTACTCGTCGGGTGGAGTGAATCTGCTGGCGGGAGGAGCAGCGACGCGGGCGCAGATCGCGGAAGTTTCTCCCGATTATTTCGCGGTATTTGGAGTCGAGCCGATTGCAGGAGCGGGATTCAGAACGGGCGAAACGCATGCAAGCGAGGATCACATTGCGATCCTCAGCTACGCCTTCTGGCGTCGAAATTTTAACGCGAGTTCGAGCGCACTCGGAGCCACGATCCGAATTAACAGCGAACCATATCTCGTGACCGGCGTAATGCCGGCCGGCTTCGCAATACCGGGAGATACCGCGCTGTGGGTTCCGATCGGGCGGGATGTTCTTCCCCGAGGTCTAACACGCGGCGAACAAGTTGGATTGCCTTCCTACATGGCTTACAACGCGATCGCCAGGCTGCGCCAAGGGGTCACGTTGCCGCAGGCGCGCCGGGAAATGGAAGACCTTCGCCAGCGCCAAGCGAAGCTTTACGCGGGAACCAATCGCGGAGTCACATCACTCGTCGGCGTGACTCCGTATCCGCAATTGCTCGTAAGGGAGTACCGCTCAGGATTGCTATTGCTATTTCTCGCGGCCGGGATGGTGCTGCTCATCGCTTGCGCAAACGCCGGCGGGCTGCTCTTTGCGCGGGGCGCGATGCGGCGCAAGGAATTGGCCGTGCGCATGTCCCTGGGCGCCAGTCGATGGCGAATCGTGCGGCAATTGCTGGCCGAAAGCACAGTGATCGCAACTGTGAGCACTGCTGCGACGATCGGGCTGTCCGCGATTCTCATTCGCAGCATTCAGGTTTTCGGTCCGGCAGAGGTACCGCGATTGGTCGAAGCAACAATCGATTTTCGCGCGCTCGCATTCGCCGTCGTGGTTTCCCAAGCTGCCGGACTAGTGGCCGGATTGTGGCCCGCGATCCGTAGCTCAGCGGTGCGAATTCTTCCCGCGATGCAATCCGAAGGTCCGCGAAGCGCGGGGCAGTTCTCGAGTCGAACTCGCCGCGCGTTAATTGTGGCAGAGATTGCGACCGCGATGGCATTGACGTGCACCGCAGGAGTCGCGCTTCGCAGCCTGCACAACCTCCTCAGCGTGGATGTGGGGTTTGCGCGAGAGCACGTCCTCACGCTTCGGCTCGCGCCTACGCTACCAACGCCCGCAGCCACGCTACCGGTGCGCGCCAACCACGAGAATTCGAAACCTACGGATGAAGCGGCAGTGCAGAAGGAAAAGTCTGCCGATGCAATGGCGGAACGGAAGGAGACTCTTGCCGACGCGATGATGGTCCGGCACACGATGCTCGACACGGTGCAGAGAATTCCGGGCGTGGTCTACGCGGCGGAAACGGACAATCTTCCGTTGAGTCACGCGCACAACGGAAGCCTTTTCATTGATATCGACAAAAAGATAGCGGCGGCTGATCCGCATGTAAACGAAATCTACGGGGATTATTTTGCAGCGCTCGAGATTCCATTGCTCGCCGGGCGAACCTTCGACGAGCGCGACGTCGATTCTTCGCCTTTCGTGTGTGTCGTCAACGCAAAGTTGGCGGCGGAGTTTGGCGGAGTGACCGAAGCCACCGGGAAACAATTCAAGCTCGAAGGTCCGGATACAGTCTGGCAAATTGTCGGAGTGGTTGCGGACTCGTTGACAGCGAGCCTCGATGAGGGAGCGGGACAGGAATTGTATTTGCCGGCCGCTCAGAATGCGGGTAATCGTCCCAACGTGGAAGTGGCGATAATTTTGCGCGTGGCTGGCGACCCGCAGGGGATCTCGATGGAGGTAACGCGGCAGCTGCAGCGTGTGTTCGTTGATGCACCTCCGTTTCAGGTGCAAACTCTCGACCGCGTGATTTCAGATTCCGTGGCCGGGCCGCGATTCCGGGGAGAATTGCTGGGAGGATTTGCCACGCTTGGAATGGCACTCGCGCTGGCCGGCATTTACGGCGTGATCACTTATTCGGTGACGACACGGACTCACGAAATCGGGATTCGCCTCGCACTGGGAGCTGAACGGTCGCGGATTCTGCAGATGGTGCTGGCCGAGGGATTAAAACTCGGCATTGTGGGAATCTTGTTGGGATTCGGAGTGGCCTGGTCGCTAAAAAAGTATGTGGCATCGCTGGTTTTTGGCGTTCAGGCGCTTGATCCACTGACGGTTAGCGCGGCGGCGCTGTTGTTGCTTGGAGTGTCGCTCCTCGCTTGCGCCGCGCCAGCGCGACGCGCAAGCCGAGTAGATCCGGTAACTGCGTTGAGGTTTGAGTGACTCGCATCCTGGGGTAGTGTCCCGTCTTATGCTGGAACCGCCTCGACGATGGATTCGGCGGCGGCGGTGGGGATGATGCGGCTTAGCTGCCAGCCGGCGGCAGCGAGCAAGGCACGAAATTGTTTTTCGGTGCGCTCGCATCCGCTGGGGAAAATCAGCATTTGCAGATCGAGGAACTTGCCCGGCGAGAAGTCGTTGCCCGGGTGGATTACGTTGTCGACCACGAGGAGTTTGCCACCGGGGTTCACGCTTTTTCGGCAGGCTTTGAGTATTTGGACGCAGCGATCGTCTGGCCAGTCGTGAATGATGTGTTTCATGATGTAGGCATCGGCACCCGCTGGAACCGAGGAAAACATATCGCCGGAGGCAAAAGTGCAGCGCTCCATCACAGGCTTGAGCGGTCCATTCCTGGCTCCCTCAAGAACGTGCGGCATTTCGTAGAGCGTTCCGTTCATATTCGTATTCCTCTTCAGGATGGTTGCCAGCAGAAGTCCGTGCCCGCCGGCTACGTCCACGATGGAACGAATGCCGTCAAAATTGTAGGCATCGGCTACGGCGGGGCTATCGATCATGGAATATTGAGTCATGGCGTCGTTGAAAATTTGTCCTTCGGCCGGATTTTGCTTTAGATATTCGAAGATAGGCGCGCCATAGATTTGTTCCAGCGCTTGCTTGCCGGTTCGGACGCAATATTCCAGGTGCGACCAGCCGCGCCCGTGCCACTCTCTGCCGCTCATGATCGCAAACGCCCGAAGGCTTGGAGTGGAATCACTGCGCAGAACCGCGGACATTGGCGTTTGCGAAAACTTTCCGTCGGGCCCCTCCGATAGCACACCAACGGCGGCGGTAGCGCGCATGAGACGGTAGAGCGCTTGCGGGTCGGCACCGATCCGGCTCGCGAGCTCTTCAGCGGATTTGGGAGCAGCGTCGATGACATCGGGGACGCCGAGTTGCGCCAGGCAAGAGACAGCGCCCGCGACGTGAGCGCCGTTCAACAATTGGAGAATGCTGACATGTGCTGGAGGAGTTTGCCGCTCTGTCGTCATTTCGTCCGCCTAGATTTATTTTTTTTCGGTTTGTCGAGCGCGGAAGTATACCTCGAATTTTTCCCACGCGGCTCAACATCCCGTCGGATTGCGAGGTTTTGGTTCTAAGCAGAATAGAAACCGTCGGCGGGAGTGATTGAAAATAAGCTACACAAGGAGGTGCGGCTGAGTGGACTCGAACCACCGCGGTCTTGCGACCGCTAGCCCCTTGACCGGACGAATAGCAGGGTCTACCCTTGCCGAAGCGCTAGGGGCGCATCCAGTCCGCGGAAAGGGCCATGCCCACCCCAACAATTAAACTGAAGGTTACGAACCTTCTTTCAGCCTGACTCGTGCGGACTCCAGGCGTGCAATGAAAGGAGATTCGAATGTTTCCCAATCCGCAAGACGCTATTCCGCTCCCGCCGCGCCCAAGCCTTGAACGCTACAAGAAACTCGCAAAAGAGCTGGTGAAAGCGTGCAAATCGGGCAAGCCCCACGCCCTTCGAGACTGGTCCGAAGAATGGGTTGAAACTCTCGTCGAGCTGTCAAGTCTGAAGATCACGCGCCAGCTACCCGTGGGCATCCAGCGCTGGATCGATGAAGTCGAGGAGTTCGGAAAGCGCAAGCTGCTGGGCGGCGAACCGGGCGACAGAAGATGCGCTCTTGCCGACGCGCAGTTCGTGATCGCACGGTCGCATGGCTTCGAGAGCTGGCCGAAATTCGCGAAGCAACTCGAAGGTCTCGCCCGGAAGAACTCACCGGTGTCGAGATTCGAAGCGGCGGCCGATGCGATCGTCAGCGGTGACGTGGCGACGCTGAGGGGTTTGCTGCGCGAAGAGCCGGAGCTGATCCGCGCGCGTTCCACGCGAGAACACAATGCCACGTTGCTGCACTACGTTTCGGCTAACGGCGTGGAAGGTTATCGCCAGAAGACGCCGAAGAATATCATCGAGATCACCGACATACTGTTGAACTCCGGAGCCGAGATCGATGCAACCGCGGACGTCTATGGCGGCGGTTGTACGACTCTTGGCTTGGCGGCGACAAGCGTACATCCGGAGCGCGCCGGTGTGCAGAACGCACTGCTCCTGACCTTGCTCGACCACGGCGCGAGCCTTGAGCAGCCTTCAATTGCCGGCAATCGACAATCCATTGTGACCGCTTGCCTGGCAAATGGGCGCCTGAAAGCCGCGGAGTTCCTTGCCGGACGCGGCGCACACCTCGACCTGGCGGGAGCAGCGGCACTTGGCAGGCTCGACGCGGTCAAGAGCTTCTTCGGCGAGGACGGCAGCTTGAATACCAACGCGGGCAAAGAACAACTGGAAGAAGCATTCATCTTCGCGTGTGGATATGGCCCCAGCGACGTTGTTGAGTTCTTGCTGGCAAAAGGCGCGAATCCGGCAGCGCACCGCGACGACGGTCAAACCGGACTGCATTGGGCCGTGATCGGCGGACATCTGGCGACAGTCAAGCTGCTGCTGCGCCATAAGGCGCCGCTTGAAGCGAAGAACACGTACGGCGACACGGTGCTGGGTCAGACACTGTGGTCTGCGGCACACGGCGGCGATCCGGATGTATACGTCGCGATTCTCGAGGAGTTGGTTGTTGCCGGCGCGAAGATACCCGAGCGTCACGTGCCAGTGAACACGCGCGTGGATTCATGGCTGGCGCAGCACGGTAGTCGCGCCGAGCGAGGCTGGTATTGGTACGGCGAAAAACCGCGTCGCGAGAAGTAGTTAGCCAAGGTTATTGGGCTACACAAGGAGTGATGCGCCCAAGGGGGCGATCTTAAAAAATTTTTCGTGGCAACGCCAAAGATTGCTCATATCGTCTTAACCCAAGCGGGCTAAATGGGCGCTGGCGAGAGTTGCCGGTGAATCACAACAGTCGATGGCAACGAAAAAACACTACAACCGGAGAACGCAACCGTGACAAAACGCAAAAGTAGTGGAGTCGATGAATACATAGCAAGATGTCCAAAAGAGGCGCGAGGCGATTTGGCGAAGATCAGAGCGGCCATACGATCGGCAGCGCCTGGTGCCATTGAACGCACCGATTATTTCCAATGGCCCGGATATTCTTATCCGGGCATTGATTATTATGACGGGATGTTTACCTGGTTCAGCTTCAAGAAACCACACATACGCCTCCATGTACCCCCTTCAGTAATCCAAGAACACAGGAAGGAACTTGCAGGTTATGCTACGACGAAAGCCGTTGTTACCTTCCCAAAGGATAAACCAGTGCCAACGACATTGGTGAAGAAACTGGTGAGAGCAAGTCTAAAGGCAATGAAGGATAAGAGCATCAACCATATCAAATCGTGAGTTCTTCGGATTCTGGGCCTTTTTGGCGGCCGCCGCGTTCAATTCTTGTTCGAAATAAAACTAGGGTGTCAACCGAAGTATTGAAGGCACACTGTCTTCGGAAATGGTGCGGCTGAGTGGATTCGAACCACCACGGTCTTGCGACCGCCAGCCCCTCAAGCTGGTGCGTCTGCCAATTCCGCCACAGCCGCAATTTGGGGCTA
>Ga0209330_1000736_pt1 | contig 12019 bp, 12 predicted proteins | sample JacPinW_OM2H0_O3_FD_187969 | JGI IMG/M metagenome (GOLD analysis project Ga0209330, IMG submission 187969) | Forest soil microbial communities from Algoma, Ontario, Canada - Jack Pine, Ontario site 1_JW_OM2H0_O3 (SPAdes) (version 2) | ecosystem: Environmental > Terrestrial > Soil > Boreal...
GTCCGTCGGCGAAGCCTACGGCACTCGCGCGCTGCTGCTCAATCCGCAAGGCCACATCCTCGCTGAACTCGAAGTCTATGCGCTCGCTGAAAAATTGCTCGTACGCACACACGCTTCCGTGCGCCAACGTACCTTCGCCACACTCGATAAATTCATCATCATGGACGACGTCACTCTCGAAGACCTCACCGACCAACTTGGCAGTTTTGCCGTGGAAGGTCCGCAAGCCGGCACCGTCATCGCGCAAGCGTGCGGCCTCGCGCTCGAAGGCTTTTCGGAATTTGCCAATGCGGAGCTTTCCATCGACGGAGTGCCCTCGCACCTGATCCGCCTCTCCCACTTCGGCGGCACGGGCGCTGAAATTATCGCTCCGCGCGAACATCTCGGCCTGCTCTGGCAGAGCATGCACGCCAGAATTCACGCCGCACACGGCACCTCTATCGGCGTGGCTACGCTCAACTCGCTTCGTCTCGAAGCCGGCATCCCCTGGTTCCCCGACGATTTCAACGACACGGTAATCCCGCACGAAGCCGCGCTTGAAGCTACGCATCTGAGTTTCACCAAAGGTTGTTACACCGGGCAGGAAATTGTGGAGCGAGTCCGCTCGCGCGGCCAGGTAAATCGCCGCCGCGTAAGTCTGAAATTTTCCTCCGTCGATCCGCCCGCCCCCTTGACGCGTTTACGCGCAACGGACGCCGACGCCGCCGAAGTCGGCATCGTCACCAGCTCCGCCTTCTCACCCAAAGCCGCCTCAGCCATCGGCATGGCCTACGTCCGCCGCGAACACAACGCGCCCGGTAGCGTCCTCGCATTCGACGGCGGCACCGCAACGGTAACGGGCGAGTGCACCCGGCGATGAGATCTCTACTCAATGTGCGCTAAAGAAGCAAGCGTCGTTACGCCGCTCACACTTCTTGACGAGTTTGCGCCCCAGTATCAGTTCAGCGAGTTTCATTCCCGGCGGATCGCCGCTCCGAAAGAGCAGGTCTATCGCGCAGTGAAATCGGTGACGGCTCAAGAGATCACTCTGTTCCGCGCTCTCGTCTGGCTTCGGCGGTTCGGCCGCTCCGGACCCGAAAGCATCCTCAACCCGCCGCCGCACGTGCCAGTCCTCGACGTCGCCACCAGAACATCATTCATAGTTCTTGCCGATGAGCCGGACCGCGAGATCGTTCTGGGAACTCTGGTGATGTCGCCGCGTGAATCGCATCCGAGCGGCAGGCTAACCGGTGACGGTTTCAAGGCACTTTGCGTGACCGCAAGGACGCCCGGCTTCGCCGCAGGCACTATAAACTTTCGCATCGCGGACTCAAGCCCAACTGCGTGCACGCTCACGACTGAGACACGCGTCTATGCCACCGACGCCATCACTCGGCGCCGCTTCGCTCGCTACTGGCGCGTAATCTATCCAGGAAGCGCGTTCATCCGGCTAATGTGGCTCCGCGCCATCGCCCGCAGAGCCGAATCGCGCTAGAAAGTTTTTGCAAAGTCCTTGCAACCTACCAAGCTTCTCACGCACTAGTTCAGCGCTTGCTCGATCAGGCTTCCCGCCCCGGCAATCGTCTTAATCTGCTCGTCGGTCAGCCCATACCTCTTCTTCAGATACTCAGGGTCGTTATAGCTCAACCAGACCTTGCCATCGCTGTCCTGCCACGCGAGCGCCTTTAACGGCAGGTCGATCGCCGCAGTCGGCGAGGCGAGCATCACGGGAGTGCCGCCCTTTGGATTTCCAAAGATAAGCAATTGCGTCGGAGGCATTTTCAGCCCGGCCTTCTCCGCCTCGCCGCTGTGATCGACTCGAACAAAAATCTTGATCCCCTTCGACCGCAACAGCGCGTCCACGCGGTCAAGCGTCTCCGGCACGGAGTACTTGCTCGCCTTGCTGATAATTCCTTCGCCTGTCTTCACGGGATTCGACTCCTCACGATTGAGATCTGAAGTAACTCGCTAGGCTTCGAGATCCTAAAACAAAAATCGATTAATATGGAGAAAATTGCGGAGAAGGCACTTCGGATTTGTGTCGGTACAGCGCTACTGGAAATTCATCGACTTCATAAAGCTTCCGCGCGTGGTATCGATCTTTTTCTGAAGTTGAATGATGGCGTACAGCAACGCCTCGGGCCGCGGCGGGCACCCCGGCACGTACACGTCCACCGGAATCACCTGGTTCACGCCCTGCACGACCGCATAGTTATTGAACACGCCGCCCGACGTGGCGCACGCGCCCATCGAAATCACCCATTTCGGCTCGGGCATTTGCTCGTAAAGCTGTTTGATCACCGGCGCCATCTTCACCGAAACGCGACCCGCAATGATCATCAAGTCCGATTGCCGAGGCGACCCGCGAAAAACTTCCGCGCCAAACCGCGCAATGTCGTATCGCGAAGACGCCATCGACATCATCTCAATCGCGCAGCACGCCAATCCGAATGACATCGGCCAGATCGAACTCCGCCGCGCCCAGTTCACCACTTTGTCCAGCGACGCGAGCAGAATTCCCTCATCCTTCAGGAAATTTGCATCCTGCCCCGGAGCTTCCAGCGTCACGCCCTTCGCAAGTTCAATTGCCATCGTCTCGATCGTTCCTCAGCGGTAAGCGCATCTGCCCAACGCGCAGCCGATTCCGTACTAAACCTACATCAACATTTTGCACCTTAGCGTCACCCATTGCAATCGAGTGTGGAGAAAGCTACGAATTCGGGAACTTATACATCCATCGCGGAGTCTAAACCAGCCATGTTCGTTGCACTTCTGGCAGTTCTCATTACGATGTCCGCGTTCGCGCAGGCGCCGGGACCCTCGTCGCCGTCGCAACCTCCGCCCTCCTATCGATTTTTATCCGGGGATTCGACCCCCAACATCCCCGTCGAACTGGTCGCAAATGGCCTGGTCTTCGTGCAAGCCAAAGTGAACGACCACCCAGGCTGGTTCATTCTCGACAATGCCAGCCAAGGATTCCTGGTCGACCGCGAGTACGCCCGCCAAATGTCGCTTCAAACTAGCGGCAGCGCAGTGTCCCGCAATGACGTCTCAGACGCAGTCGAAGTCGGTATTATACGAGACGTCCAGATCAGCCTGGCCGGGATGGATCTCACCCACCGAAACCTGGTTGTGATCGATTTGAAATCGCTGGAACCAAGTATTGGCCACACTGTGGACGGCATCATCGGATCGCGCTTGTTCGACGACTTTGTCGTGGCTGTGGACTACGAGCGCCGCTTGCTCTCCATCTACCTGCCTGGCAAGTACCAGCCGTCGCCAAAAGAGACGGCGCTGCCCGTTCGTCTCGATGAGCACGGCTTCCAATTCATCGACGCGACTATCGCTTTGCCCGGCGTCGAACCCATCGCCGCCAACTTTTTGATCGACGGCGGCGCGAACTCCTACGTGGACCTCTATAAACCGTTCAGTGACGCCCACCACCTGCCGCCCACAGCAATGAAACTTCTCGATGACCCGGGATCCACCGCGGGAGGAGCCACCCAGTCGAGAGACGGCCGAGCTAATCGGCTCACCGTTGGAACTTTTTCTATCGAGAATCCTCCGGTCACATTTTCTCAGGGTACGGAAGGTTTGATGGCGGCCAAGGACCACGCGGGACTGGTTGGCGCCGAGTTCCTGGAACGTTTCACTGTTGTGTTCGACAACCGCAGCAAACGTCTGTTGCTTACGCCGAATCGTAGCTTTGCGAATCCCGCGAACTACGATCGGAGCGGACTGAGAATTCATGCTGAAGGCGCCGCCTTCCGCAAGTTTGTAGTTGGACGGATTCTTCCGCGGTCGCCCGCCGCCGAAGCTGGAGTCGAGCCGGGAGACGTCATCGAATCGATAGACAATCATTCGACAGAGGAAATGACCCTAACCGAAGTCCGAAACATGTTCTGCCAGCCGAAAGAGACTCTTGCGCTGAACGTATTGCGTGGCAACAAGAACCTTCAGGTCGTGCTACGACTGCGTCCCCTCATATAAAACGCTGCGCCGGTTGATTCGCTGCGCGGGTCGCGGAACCCCTGCGCGAAAAACCCGTTTCACCCGAGACAAGCGGTGCGTGAGCTCCACGCGGCCATAGCCGTGAAGTCACACCGCACTCCACACTTTGGATAAGCGGTGTGACCTCGGCTCAGTCGTTCACGAAACGCGTTCCTGATTCTTAATCTGGATGGCTGTGGCGCCAATTCCAGTAATTGGCCTGTTCCCTGTGGCTCTGTCTGTCGTACGCACGATAATCGCGGTGCCTTTCTACCAGATACCCTCGATAGGCGTGGTCTTCGCGGCCGTCCCAGTTGTGGTAGTCATGATGGTGCGAGTCGTACACTCGGACCGAAACCTCCTGCGGTGTTGCAGCGGCCATAACCGATCCGCTTGCTGCAAGAGCAGCCGTCAGAAATAGCGCGCTTACAAATTGACGTGCACGGTTCATATAGGGTGGTCTCCTGAACCGCGATTCCTGCATTCGCAATTTTGAAATCACGGTAGTCTCCACTATCTGCCGCGTACGCACGCAAAACTGTTCTGTTCAGCACATTTTCCAAGAAAGCAATCTCGTGTATCGGATCGACGCAACAGCCGCGCATGTTTACTTTCACGGTACATGCCAACCGAACAATCAAATACGTGTTAGTATTCTGTCCATGGCACACGAATCGAGACACCGGCACCACGCCGACTATTTCGACCAGCCCGACGTTTCCATCCATATGTTGGGGATGCCGAAGTCCCGCCCTCAGCTTCGGACTTGGCTGCTATTGGCTATTCTGACCGGAACCGTTCTAGCCCTGGCGCTGGTTCTAGTCGGAAACTTCATCTTTTGAAGTTGTGACACCGCGGAATCCAAACCTTCAGTAGCGTCTTAATTTGCCTCGCGAACCATCCTACGACCCAGTCTTTCAGGGGGTCGGAGCTTCAGCTCCGACAAAAACAGCGGCGCACCGCGCCCGCCTTTCACGGCGCAATTCCCGCGAGTCATCGATTTGCGGCTTTCCAAGCTAGGCACCGCCAAATCTTCCGCTTTATTGTTTCTGCGCCACAAACTGGATAGAGCTTCCCTGCAATTTGTCGTTAATGCTGACGTTCAGAGTCTTCCCGTCCGCCGAGACCGTAAAGCGCGTCACGCTAACCACTTTTCCCGCGCGCTTGTCTGTTTCCTCGATCGCTCCATCGTCTACGCGCCTCACCGAAACCACGGTATTGCTGACGCCGCCCGCGAGTGGAGCGTCCGGCCCATCCAATCTGGCCGTGTAACTCTGTCCCGTAGAATCCGCAAAACTGAAGTTATCGCCTTCGAGCTTCATCGTTGCACTAAGCCCATTCTCCGACGAATTCACGATCCTCATCGCCCTCCACGAGCCCGAGATCGGGTGCGATCCAGCAGGTCCCTTCGCCACGCGCACCGAAATCTGTTTCCACGTGACCTCTTCGCCGTTCGCGTCACAACTGTCGGCGAATTCCCACACGGCCGTGTTCCCATCCGGCGCGACCGTTATTTTTTCTGTATGGACTGTCCTTCCCTTACTTTTGTCCGTCTCCTGAACCGTTCGGTCGTCGAGCACCCTGATATTCACGGTGTCGTAGCACGAATCTCCGGCAACCCTATGGTCCAGGCCGTCGGCGCGCACGTCAATCGGGGGAATGCAAGTCCTGCAGTGATAAGCGCCATTCATTAGAACGTACACCCCAGGCTTGGTCGGCAGTTGCGTCTGGTTCACATCGATCTTCCAGGTCCCGTCGAATGCGCTTTGCGCCCGCGCCTGCGCGGGCAGCAGCAGTGAGGCCAGCAATCCAATCCACAATACCCTTTTCATCGCTCACCCTCGTTTATATAGGTCCCGCTTGCAATCACCATTTCTTAAAAATCACGAACACGGCACTTACTATTAACCCAAAACCCACCAAGTAGTTCCATTTTAGTTTTTCGCCCAAATACAACACCGCGAATACTGAAAACACTGTCAGCGATATCACTTCTTGTATCGTTTTGAGCTGAACTGCAGTGAATTCATACGACCCGATCCGGTTGGCGGGCACTTGGAAGCAGTATTCGAGGAACGCAATCAGCCAGCTAATCACGATGACCTTGAACAGAGGCGCCTGCCGGTATTTCAGGTGGCCGTACCACGCAAAGGTCATAAAAATATTGGAGCAGGTCAGCAGCAGTATGGTGGTCATAATCACTATGCTGCCACGAATTAAATTTCGGCGCGAGCGTGACCCGCGAAGTTGCGCTCTTGCCTTTTTTCATCCGCCGGACGAGCATACCAGCGGAGGGCGTAATGATCGTCGAAATGCGCACTTATAAAACCAAGCCCGGAAAGCGCTCCGAGTTCCTCGATGTATTTCGCTCGAAAAGCATTCCGGCGCACAATGAAATCGGCATGAAGATATTGGGCCCATTTCTTTCCGTCGAAGATCCCGACACTTTCTTTTTCATGCGCGGCTTTCCCGATCTGGCTTCGCGCGAGCCCCTGAAAGCAAGGTTTTATGAAGGCGAGTTATGGAAGAGCGAACTGGAGAGCGTTCTGATGCCGATGCTGGAAAAGTACGAAGTAGTTCTCGTGGAGGATCCTCAGAATACTATCCACTGGTGACGGCCTCTTCATAGTTGACGAGCGGGTCGTCCACTCTTCGCGTCACTTCACCACGATCGTCAACTCCGCAGTCTTGGTACTTCCCTTCCCGTCATCTGCCGTAAAAGTGTATTTCGTCGTTTTCTTCGGACTGATCTGCATGCAGCGATTTACCGACGGCCACGTTTCCCCGATGGACGGATCGATGCTCACCGACTTCGCATTCGACACGCCGTAGCACATGGTCACCTCATCCCCTCGATGAATCTCTCCCGGTGAAGCGTAAAAGGCGATGATCTTGAACTCGCTCCCTCCCAGCGTCTCCACCGTCGCACTGGCGTCGCGCTGCTCCTTCTCTTTACGCTCTTCCGTCACTCCCGCGTTGATGGCCCTGTTTTCGTGCCACCGCGAGAAAAAAATCCAGCCCACATAACACAGCACGATCAGCAGCGCCGCGGAAAACCCCAGCCACAGCCTGCGGTTCGTCGACATCGGCTTCTTTTCCGCCTCGTAACCGTTCAACATTCGCGCTTCCCTCCCGCACCGTCATTTTTCTTGTCAGCATAGTATCCCGGATTTCGATCCTAGCCTGAGATACAGCATTCCCCTGAGGCCCGGCCTGTGCCTGAACTGACCGGCAGCGAATAGCGAGTCCCAAGATCGACCATATGCCGCTCAGCAGTCAGCGGTTCGAACTTTAAGCTGCTTCTTTTTGCTCACTTAAGCGGTCGGGGGAGTTTCAAACTTGGCATCTAAACTGCCATGAGACTCGGTGCGAAAGAACCGGACGGAGGCTTCGAATGGAAGCGTTTTGGAGTGACCTGCGATTTGGGTTGAGAATGCTGCTCAGGAGCCCTGGGTTCACGCTCGTCGCGATAGCGACGTTAGCGCTTGGCATCGGCGCGAACACAGCGCTTTTTTCGTTGGTGAACGGAATTCTGCTGAAACCGTTGCGCTTTCCGCAAGCAGACCGCCTGGTCACGCTGTATCAACACAAACCGCAATTTGAGTACGGCTCGATATCGTATCCGAACTTTTTCGATTGGCAGCGTGACAACCAGACGTTTCAATCAGTCGCTGCTTACCGCCCGGATGATTTCAGTTTGACCGGCCTCGGAGAGGCCCAACGAGTGGATGGAGTAATGGTCTCGGCGAATTTTTTTCCGACGCTTGGAGTAAGTCCCGTGATGGGCCGGGATTTCGATCCGCAGCAGGATATCCTCGGTGGAAAACCCGAAGTGATGATCAGCGCTGGAATATGGAAGACGAAATTCGGCTCCGCGTCCGTCGTGGTGGGTAAAACATTGACGCTGAACGGCACGGACTACACGATTGTAGGCGTGGTTCCGTCAAGCTTCCATCTCTACATGCAGAATTTTCGAGACAGCGATATCTACGTACCCATCGGGCAATGGAACGACGTCGTATTTCATCAGCGCGACATAGGGATGGGCATGGACGCCGTGGCGCGGCTCAAACCGGGCGTCACGCTCGAACTGGCACGTGCGGACATGGAACGCGTAACGCAAAACCTGGCGGCGGCTTATCCGGACGCGAACGCGAACACGACCGCCACAGTTGTTTCACTGAAGGAAAAGATTGTTGGCGACGTGCGGCCGTATCTGTTGGTGCTGCTAGCCGCAGTATTTTTTGTGCTGCTGATTGCGTGCGTGAACGTGGCAAACCTGTCGCTGGCCCGTTCCATGCAGCGCGCGCGTGAGTTTGCCATTCGCGCGGCGCTGGGCGCCGGGAAATTGCGCGTGATCAGGCAGCTTCTGACCGAAAGCGTGCTGCTGTCGCTGTTCGGCGGCGGCCTGGGGTGGCTCATCGCAAGTTGGGGAACGCAAGCCGCGCTTGGATTGCTGCCGGAAAGTTTGCCGCGCGCCGAGGAGATTCAGTTGGACAGCCGCGTGATGATTTTCACCCTTGCCATTTCGGTGCTGTCAGGAATTTTCTTCGGACTTGCTCCGGCGCTGAGACTAATGAAGCCGCGCTTGCAGGAAACATTGAAAGAAGGCGGGCGCAGCGTGAGCGGAGCGCGAAGCCGGGCGCAAAGCGTCTTGGTGATCGTGGAAATGGCGTTGGCGCTGGTGCTCCTCGTTGCCGCGGGGCTGATGCTGCGCAGCCTGGGGAGCCTATGGAGTGTTAATCCCGGCTTCAATCCCAAGAACGTTTTGTTTTTCCAGGTGTCAATGCCGCCCGCGACTTCCGGTAAAAGTCCAGACGCTATACGTGCGGACCTGCGCCGCCTGCACGACGAAATTGCGAAAGTTCCGGGAATCGAGGCGGTGTCCATGCAGCGCGGCGGAATCCCCATGTACGGTGATTCCGAAGATCCGTTCTGGATTGAAGGCCAGCCCAAGCCTGCGCGCGAGAGCGACATGCCCTACGGCCTCTGGTATGAAGTCGAGCCGAACTACTTGAAGGTGATGGGAATTTCGCTGAATCGCGGGCGTTTTTTCACCGAGCAGGATAACGAGAATTCGCCGCTCGTTACCGTGATAGACGAAGACCTGGCGGAAAAATATTTTCCGCACGAAGATCCCATCGGCCGGAGCATCGTCGATCCATTCGTCGGCAAACCCGCGGAGATCGTGGGCATAGTAGGGCATGTAAAGCACTGGGGCCTGGATGACAAGATCAACGTGCATGCTCAGTTTTACATTCCGTACATGCAGATCCCGGACAAATATATGTCGCGCGCGGGAAATAGCACCGGAGTGCTGATTCGCTCGGTGGGAATTTCGCCACTCTCGCTTGTGCAGTCGATTCGCAGCAAAGTGGCGGAGATGAACAGTCAGGAAGTGGTGTACGAGCCGCACAGCTACGATGATTTAATTTCGCGATCGCTGGCCGACAAACGGTTTTCGATGGTTCTGCTCGGCGTGTTCGCGGCGCTGGCACTGGTGCTTTCGAGTGTTGGAGTCTATAGCGTGATCTCTTACTTGGTGGGACAGCGAACGCACGAGATTGGGATTCGAATGGCGCTAGGCGCACAGCCGAGCCGCGTGCTGTTGATGGTGCTCGGCGAAGGGACGAAGACGGCGTTGATCGGCGTGGGGGTTGGGCTGGCGGTGGCGCTTGGTTTGACGCGCCTGATGAGCAGCGTGCTATATGGCATTAGCGCGACTGATCCGCTGACGTTCGCGGCAGTCGCGATCGTGCTAACAGGCGTGGCCCTCGCCGCGTGCTACATCCCGGCGCGCCGCGCCATGCGCGTGGACCCCATCATCGCGCTACGTTACGAATAACGCGAACTCCCTCACGCCACCCGCAGCACAATCTTTCCAAACTGTTCGCGATTCTCCAGCCGCGCATGCGCTTCCGCGCACTTTTCCAGCGGCAGCACTGCGTCGATCACCGGCTTTAGCAAACCTCGCCGGAAAAGTTCCAGTGCGCTAAACAATTCAGCTTTGCTTCCCATGAATGACCCGAGTATCGAAAGCTGCCGCACGAACAGAAACCGCAGATCGATCTTCGCGTCGTACCCGGTCGTCGCGCCGCAAGTAACCAGCCGTCCTCCCGGCGCAAGGCTTCGCAGACTTTGATCCCATGTGGCCTGCCCCACATGCTCGAAAACGACGTCGACCCCTCGGCGGTTCGTCATGCGCTTCACTTCGTCCGCGATATCGTTCTCCGAATGCAGGATCATCAAATCCGCGCCGAGTTCTTTTCCCTTTACCACTTTTTCCTTCGTCCCTGCCGTGGCGATCACACGCGCTCCGGTCGCTTTCGCGATTTGGATCGCCGCGCCTCCCACTCCGCTGCCCGCGCCAAGCACCAGAACTGTTTCCGCCGGCTTTAGCTGCGCTCGCGTAATCAACATATGCCACGCCGTCAGCGATACCAGCGGAAATGCCGCCGCTTCTTCAAACGACATATTCTCCGGGATCGGCACCACGTTCTCAGCCGGGGCTTTCACGTACTCCGCGCAACCGCCATCCACCATCTGCCCGAATAGCGTGTACTGCCGGCAGTAATTGTCGTTTCCCGCCAGGCATTGCGGGCATTGCCCGCAGGAAATTCCCGGCTGTAACAAAACTTTCTCTCCCACTTTTATGCTTGTGACCTTTTCACCGACCTCCGCCACTTCCCCCGCAATATCGCTCCCGGGAATATGGGGTAGCGGAATCTTGATTCCAGGCAACCCGCCCCGAATAAAAAGATCGAGGTGGTTCAGCGCGCAGGCCCGCACGCGAACGAGTACTTGGTACGCATCAATCTGCGGCTTCGCCACATCCGCGTAGCGCAACACCCCCGGCCCGCCATGCTCGGAAAAAATGATTGCCTTCATGAGTTCTCCTCCGAATATCGCACTGCAAAGCGAAGCTAACACCCAGTCGCATCTGTGTCCAGAATGGCAACACAGCTGGTTGACCCGAAAAGCCCGCTGGGATATCGTCCGCTGAAGACGCAGTTTGCGCCCGAACGTTTCCGCTGGCACGAAACCATGACCAATCAGATCTCTACACGCTGGAGAACTGTTCGTGAAGGCGTACGCTGGCGCGGACTCTTCTTTTCCTCCTTGCTTGCATCGCGCGAAATCCTGCGTCCCTTCATGTACTGGCATGCCTGGCACATTTTTGAGTCCGATTTGCAGCGGCCCTTAGTGGAGCCTTACGCGAAAGAGCAGGTTGAAGTGAAGGTATTCGCCGGGAAACAAACTCTTGAAGAAGCAACCGCCGCCATCTCTTCGTTGGGAATTCCTCTGAAAGAAATCAACCTGCGATTCAACCGAGGTGATGCCGCAGCTGTCGCGTACGTCAAGCGCGAACCGGCCGGGTATATGTGGATCACCTTCACTTCCGGTATGGAGCTCGCGTTCGGAGTGAGTTGGATCCTTCGCCCGGGCGAAGCTCTTCGCTATGGCGCGTTTGTCCTCCCCAGCCGGCGCGGACTCGGAATTCTCAGCTCCATGAATCGCGCCTTGAATGAGTATGCCCGCCAGCGCGGGTCCACGCGAACCCTCGGAGGTATCAGCGCGCTCAATCCGCAATCCTTGAATCTTGCAAAGCACGCGCGCAATCCTAAAATAATGAGCATTTTCCTACTTCACATCCGCGGGGTGAATTGGACGTTCACCAGGACAACCGGAGCTCCGCTTGATTCCCGCTTCTCTCGATCGTCGAAAGCTCTGTACGGCACGCAGAGGTCAGTTGGGGATGAACTATAAATCCTCGTTGGTCTAAAATGCGTTCCAAAACGAAACATTCGCCGGATATTCCTTCACCGAACTTCACGTCGGCGCAAAGCAGTTTGTTTCAAAATGAACGATGTTGAATATTTGATTACACGGCTACTCAAGTTCGTCGCAACTGTATTCGCTTTTTCTTTCAAATTCATTGACAGATTGGGGATAGGAATATACCTTCTTGGTGCGGTCCCAGCCAGCGCTTTACCGAACGGGCGCGGAAGCGCACTAACCTAATCTCGCCTATAACAAAATCGCTAGGAGA
>Ga0209330_1000737_pt1 | contig 12010 bp, 9 predicted proteins | sample JacPinW_OM2H0_O3_FD_187969 | JGI IMG/M metagenome (GOLD analysis project Ga0209330, IMG submission 187969) | Forest soil microbial communities from Algoma, Ontario, Canada - Jack Pine, Ontario site 1_JW_OM2H0_O3 (SPAdes) (version 2) | ecosystem: Environmental > Terrestrial > Soil > Boreal...
ATCTTCCCCCCCGGAACGGGCCGATCATGCGATACTTCAACCCTTTGAATAGCTTGTCTTCCGGCTTGCCGGAGTCTTTGTCGGAGGGCGAATTCTCGCTCGACGGGTTTTCGGTTGACGACGGCGCAGATTGCGTCGGCTTAACCGCTTTCGATTGCCGCTCGGGTTTGGTCTGCGCGAACGCCACACCCTGCGCGCAACCTACGACGATGGCGAAGGCAAACGGCAACCACCAGGCCATTGCAGATTTTGCTGACTTGTTTCCACGAAACGTTTCTTCACTCGCCATGTTCGAATTTCTCCCCAGGTATATGTGGATCGCAGATGTCGTAAATGACGCACAGGTGAAATGCAACAAAAAGTTCGCACACCGCAGCTGGTAGAGCAGTCAGTTTTTCAAGAGTATTCGACGTGCGGCCGCAATTTCCTTCAGTTTTTCCCCCTCGACCTTCGGATAGCACAAGTCGAGTTCTTCGAGCGTTTGGACAATCGCCGCCGCAACCACCAGATGTGTAAACCATTTGTTGTCCGCAGGAACGACATACCAGGGAGCCTGTTTACTGGCGGTGTGGCGGATCATGTCTTCGTAAGCTTCCTGATAATCGTCCCAACACTCACGCTCTTGAATATCCGCGGCGGAGAATTTCCAGTGTTTCTCCGGTTCGTCGAGCCGCGCCAGGAACCGCCGCTTCTGCTCTTTCTTCGAAAGATGTAGAAAGAATTTGCGGATTACCGTGCCGTTGCGCCCCATGTGCCGCTCAAAGCAGTTAATATCTTCGAAGCGCTCTTTCCAAATATCCTTCGTTATCAATGCTGGCGGAACTAACTGGCTCTCGAGTACGGGAGGATGCACTCGCACCACCAGGACCTCCTCATAATAAGATCGATTGAAAATTCCGATGTGTCCCCGCTCCGGCAGAGCCTGCGTCGTGCGCCACAAGAAATCGTGCTGCAGTTCAGCCTGCGACGGCGCTTTGAACGAGTGCACCTGGCAACCCTCAGGATTTACTCCGGACATGACGTGCTTGATTGTACCGTCCTTGCCAGCGGCGTCCATCGCCTGGAAGATCAGGAGCACTGACCATCGATCCTGCGCATAAAGCTTGTCTTGCAACTCCTCCATGCGTTTGATGTCCTTCTGCAACTGTTCCTTGGCTTCCTCCACGGAATCCCAGCGCCCAGTGTCAGCAGGATCAAATTCTTTCAAACGGAAATGTTTTCCGTCGTCAACGCGGTAGGATTTTTCCAGTTTGGCCGTTTTCATTCATAGGCCGTCCCTGCGGCCTTGACAGGAAGTCTACTGCATTTCGAAGGAAAAATTGGTTTCCTCGGCAGGGGCGATTTCATTTGAAGGCCGGAGTCCGCCCACGGGTCCTGGACGCTGACGATTTCCGGCAATGTCGTACGCGCCAGGGTCAGATCGTGGCTGGGTGAAAAACACGCGACTTTGCAGATACCGGCTTCAGACTCACAAAGCAATAAACAAAAAACGTTTCACCATTCACACCTTAGGTTGCGATGATCACACGGGCTTCTTAGAGCGCCGGCGAAAAAGCCCTGACCTGAATCTCACCCGTTTTGCCGTTCGACGTGGTAACAATCTTTCCTAAGGGAATATCCATCCTTCAGCTTTCTTCTCGGCGCGGATCGGTTCGCCCGTGGGCTGCCCAGAACCGTCCAAGGCTTGAGCGGAGACCGTCTTGGCATGATCCAAATTACGAAGAGTGATGCGGCTAATCACGGGCTCAATCAAGGTAGGCGACCCACCCCATTCGGCGAGGTTGCTACGCCGCTCGTTCCACCGCATTCCCTCGTTTTCAACGCGCGACCCGAGAGTCAGCAGCAATCTGGAAGCGCGAGAAATCGGCTCGGATTCAAGAGATGTAATCCAGATCGTGCAAAATCGGTTCTGCACCTTCGCCGAAAGATTGGTGACAGACTTGCCGTTCGCCTTCACAAATCCGATCCCCGCCTGCGACCGCGGAGTATCCACGGTCACGAGCCCGGCCATTGCCGATGAGTTGTACCATGCCAACTGATGGGTATCGGAGACAATTGGATTTTTGGCCTTGGGTGCCGCAAAAGGAGGCCCTGGCGCACCATCCAGCGATTCGATACGCGACTTGTGTTCCAACGGTCGAACACTTGGTCGCGTGCGTAGGAACGCAGCACGGTCGAGTTGGCGGGGCTTACGTCCGCCCGCAAGAACATTAGGGCTCCCGCAGCAAGCTGTGACATTTTGACCGGATCGAGTGAAATGTCAAACGCGTCTCCGATATAAGGTTTCCAATCGGGTGACGCTTTGGGCTCGAACGTGTACCAAATGATGGCATCCCAGTCCTGAAAATCGCCATAGGCCGCGAGAATTGGAATGCCTTCGCTCGCCCAATCGCTGGGAAATGGATTGTTCACTTCGCTGACGGTGTAGGGTTTGCCAGCGACCGGAGTTCGGGACAATTCCACCACGGTCGAATTGAATGGGTCGTTCACCATGGGAGCCTTGATCTTGTTTTCCCAGTCGTGCTGCCAGTACGTGTGGCCATCATTGGTATCGAACGATGACGTCGCGAGCAGCAATGGATATCCGCTGCTCGTGTGGCCGTGATCGGCGGTGGTCATAATCAACGACTTCACCCCGAGAGCTCTTGTCAGATAGTCGCGCATGTCTTCCCAGAGCCGCGCTGGGTATCGAGGAAAAAGTGAGACTCAGCGTAGAATCGCAGCTTCGGCGCGGTCTCGATCTGTTTCCTACCTTGCAACAGGGGGACGGGGTCATCCCCTGAGACTCCTGCCTTTTCTTTCACCTCTTTCAGATCTTCCGCGTTGAAGGTTTTTTTGAGCCACGTATTGTAGAGATGTGCGAGTTCGTGGTCGTAATACGGCGTGGGGCCGTGAGCGCCGACCCAGAGTGCGTTTTCGTTGTTGATTTCGACCATCGCGACCGCCGGGTCATTGCGGTATTCGATTTTGGCGTAGGGATTGTAATGAGCCAGTAGTTGCTTCGCGTACTCCTTCAGTTCGATGATGCGCGGATCGTACAAACTAATTCCCTTGGCGCCCTCGCGGATTTTCTGGTAGTCCTGAACGCCGTCGCCAGCTTTGAATGGGCGAGCAACCAGCAAATTGAAATTAATCTAGATTCCCCGTTTTTCCAGCTCCGCGATGAAGAAGTCTTCGCGGTCAAACGCCTCAGGATCGAGAACGCGTGTGTCGTCGCGTTTTCCGTCGATCAGTCCGCGCGGCGTAAGCAGATCGAGAAATTGAAAGCGGACACAATTCACGCCAAACCGGGCCAGCGTCGCCACCCAGAGTAGAGCATCAGCCTTGGAGGGAATCATCACCGAACCTTTGCTCCAATCGGTGATGTTCACTCTTCAAAAACGAATGCGGTTACCGTAGCCGGTCACAAAATGCCCGCCCTGAGCGCGGACGAATCCGTGCTTGCCTGCTGGCGCATCGAGCAGGAATGAGACGTCCACGGGCGAGTGCGCGAGTAGTGCCTTGCGATGGTCGACGGTGAATGGCTGCAGGGCAGCGTCTGACTGTGCGGGCACTCGGTATGGCAGGAGCAACCAACAAATGGCGAGCAAAGAATGGTGGCGGCGAATTTTCTTGAACATATCCTTTACAGATAGGGGACAGCTACACAGCTTCCGGCGGCGCGGCAGCAATCTCGAAGCCAGCCTGCCGTTTACCAAGAATCGGATGTGATGCCGTCAGCGTCACTGTTCCCGCTTGTTCCTTCGCTCGTAACCACACAGCGCCGGTCCCACCAGCCAGGGCAAAAGGATTGTCGCCGACAATTTCGGCAGGGCCTTCAACGCTCAACTGAATGGCATCGTTGGCAAAAGAGCGAATCGCACCGAACTCGTCGGTGACGCGCAGGACGACACGGGTAGAATCGGCACCATCGGCAACGAGCTTTGTGTCATCGGGTAAGACCGAGAATTGTCGGTCAATCCCTTTGCCCGAGCATCGCTTCACGATCACTTGCTTGCCTTGAATGTAGCCCTCGATCCGCAGGTCTCCCCAGGCGTTGCGGAACGGACGCATGTGAAGAACGAAAGGCGGATACCGAAGGTTGCCAAACTCGTTCCGGTCGGGATCTAGCTCCGCAATCAGCTTGTCATCGATATAGAACTTGAGATGGTCGCAGTTCGAGCAGACTACGGCGGTACTGAATCCGATCGATTCGTCGCCGCGCGCCCAGCGGAAGGCGGGTTCCAGAACGACTTCTCCTTCTGGATCGCATTGCGATTTGTAGAAACCCGCAGCAGGCTTGGGCTCGCGGAAGATGTCGGCAACGCCGTGGTAACAGATCCGGTCGCCGGAGCCGAAGTCGAAATGCGTATTGTAGTCGAAGGCACACCATCCAATGCCGCCAGCGTATTGCGGATTCGACGCGAGCTGGTTGTGGACACGGGCGTGGCGCAGAGCGTGCTCCGTGAGCCGTTCCGTGTTGTCGAAGCTTTTGGTCGGATAGGTGTGGCCGATGAATTCCGTATTCAGGTACAGGGGTTGGTTGGGCGCTCGAAGCGGGAATCCGAAATCGTTGATGGTAAACACGTCTTCGAGAAGTTCCGAGTTTTCGAAATTCCGGATGCCTCCCGTCTGCCGCGTCGGGTCGAGTTGATGGGCCAGGGCATTGGTGCGAGTGTAGAAGTCGTGGTCATCGCGGGATTCGTTGATGCGGACTCCCCAGAGAATGATCGAGGGATGGTTCCAGTCGCGGCGAATCATGCGGCGCACGTTGTCCACGGAAACATCTTTCCACGCGGCGTCGCCGATGTGCTGCCAGCCTGGAATTTCTTCCAGGACCATAAGACCGAGTTCGTCGCAAGCGTCCAGAAAATGCCGAGATTGCGGATAGTGTGAGGTGCGCACGATGTTGCATTTGAAATTGTTCCGGAGGATTTGTGCGTCGCGCCGTTGCACCCGCGCCGGCATGGCTTGACCCACAAACGGAAAAGTTTGATGACGATCGAGCCCACGCAGCTTGGCGACCTTGCCGTTTAGTTCGAAGCCGTGTTCAGTAAACCGCGCCTCGCGGAAACCGATGGTGCGGGAATCCTCATCGACCACTCGCGACCCATCCCACAACCGAACATGCACAGCGTAAAGCTTTGGCCGCGCCAGATCCCACAGCACGACAGGACCAAGATTTTCCAGGCGCACGGAGTGCGGGGCGGGATTATCGGAGGCTGCCGCCGGCCCGACTCGCTCGGTAGCTGTGGCGAGCTCACGGCCGCCATCGCGCAGCGTGACTTCAAGCGAAAGCGCGTCGCGTGAGGATTCCAGATGCTCCAGGAAACACTCCACCTCAAGGCTGGGTTTTGGAGTGAGCACATCCTTCGTTTTCGCGAAGATGTTTTCAATGAAAGTTGCGGGAACGATGCGCAGCGCAACTTCACGGTAGATGCCGCCGAAAGTGAGGTAGTCGATCTGATTTCCGAAGGGTGGGATGTCCGCACGTTCGGTGGAGTCAACCTCAACAGCCAGCACGTTGTCGGCGTCAAACTGGAGATGCGGCGTCAGGTCGAAAGAGAAAGGCGTGTACCCACCTTTGTACTCGCCCAGGCGAGCTCCATTGAGCCAGACGGTCGAGGCCGTCATCACCCCTTCGAAATCGACGAAAACATGCCGGCCGCGCGCTTCTCGGGGAAGCCTTAAATGACGGCGATAGACCGAAACAAATTCATAGTCTTTGTCGTCAAAGCTGCGCCAGGGCAGACGAACATTGGCGTGAGGAATCACCACGCGCTCGAATTGAAAATCGTCAAAATCCTTGGTGCGCGCTTCCTCAACCGCGACGCGGCTGAACAACCAGTTCCGGTTCATCGGAAGGACAAGACGACCGCTCGCCACGGGCACGGCAGACGGACTAGTAGGCTCCGCAAACGCGCCCTCCGCCAGGATCCCGGCGACCAGAGCGCCGGTTTTTTTCATGAACTCTCGTCTTTGCATGATTGCTATGCGCCAACCTCGAATTGTGGGTAGCCATCCCCACAGGTAAACAAATCAGTGATTCTACCTGGAAGCGGGTTGCTTCCGCATCCTCCATAAGGCGGACTGTTGAAGTTTCCGCGATCAGCCTCCACTCGAATGGGAGTTGTGTTAATTTCACGCAGTCACTGGGAGAGTTACGGAGTTTCCGGGCGAAGGTGAATGATGAATCGACGAGCATTTGTTCAAGCTGTTGCTGGGACGGTAGTGGGGACTTATGGGGTGGGTCACATTTCCAACTTGGTCGGTGAAGACCCAAGCTTGGCAGCAAACAAGGGCGAGGAGACCGGAGTGCCTTTCAAGCTGTCGGTCATGCTGTGGACGGTTTTCACCAATCTCCCTTTCGAACAGCGCCTGGAAAAAGTGGCAGAGGCTGGTTATAAGAATGTGGAGTTGGTGGGTGAATTCGACAAGTGGACGGACGCGGATTTCCGGCGAGTGAACGCCGTGCGCAAACGGCTCGGCATCAACTTCGACTGCACGGCCGGGTTGAAGCACGGCGTAGGCATCCCAGACCATCGGCAGCCTCTGCTCGACGAACTGCGGCATGTGCTCCCGATCATGGAGCAAATCGATTGCCCGAACCTGATTTTGCTCTCTGGCGACCAGGTTCAGGAAATGCCTCGCGAGGTGCAACATCAATGTTGTATCGACACGCTTAAAGCCGCCGCGGATCTCGTGCAGGGTAAATCGATCAACCGCGAGCCAGTGCAGTTGCTGCTCGAGACCATTGATCCTGAGGAAAATCCGCGATACTTTTTGACGAGAGTCTCTGAAGCGCTTGAGGTTGTGCAAGCGATCGGCCACCCGCAAGTCCGTTTGCTTTACGACCTTTACCATGAGCAGATCGCCGCAGGAAATCTCATCGAGAAGCTAGAGAAAAGCCTCCCGCATCTGGGACTCGTGCACATCGCGGACGTCCCAGGCCGTCACGAGCCGGGAACGGGCGAAATCAACTACCAAAGCATTTTTCGCAAATTAGCCGAGTTGAATTACACGGGGGTGGTTGCGATGGAGTTTTATCCCAGCGGTGATGCGATCACGCAGTTGCGCGCCGCGCGCGAAATGGCCCTGCGGGCTGGGCATGAGGTGTTCGGCAAGAAAAAACTTCCTGCCCTGACGCGCACAGGGGAACGGCTGTGTGAATTGGGAGAAAACTCGTGAGCATGAGAACGACAGATTGTGTGGCGCTAAAATCCGGCGCACCATCCTTCTGCTTCTTATTTTGTCTCGAATCGGCTCTGGCGGAGAACGCGCCGGTCTTGGGGGTGGCCAAACGGCGCCCCAGGCTCAGAAGGCAAGCCAGCGCAGGAAACCGTGCGCGTTAACGAGAACGGCGGGCATATCGTGTCTGGCGCAGGTGGCTTCAATCTTGACCAGAGTGACGGCTCGCGGCGCCCTTCAGGCTGTGGCTTACCGGAACACGCTTTCGATGATCTCCATGTTGTTGTTCAGGCGACGACGCTCTCTCCACCTCGACTAAAACCTGAAGAAATGGCAGTGGCGTGTTCCTCATATACACGCATAGAACTACCATCTGCTCCGTTCGAGATTCCGACCTATTCCGGGAACACGAACACATGGTCTCCGCAGCCACAGGAAGTTCGGCTTCCTGCCCCGCGTCGAAGCTTCAATCACGTTCACCACATTCTCGGAAAACGGCCCGCTGCAGCAAGCTAGGCGCGATCAGACTGCGGTATTTCCCTTTGCAGTCGACCGCCATCGGAACATCGCGGTCGATCTCCGGCGGCGCAACCTTGAAGTTATCCAGCGGCCACCAGGAACCACCCTCGATGTGACCGTCCGCTCCCACTCCCGCGGACCGTCCAAAACTTGCAGGCGCTGCTCCTTGATACACACGATTATTGATTTACACTCCTTAGTTTCTATGATAGTTTTCCAACCCTCAGGACTCGGGACAGGCCATTACTGCAGGTGATTGGAGGAAACGTGGCGACCGCTGCGCAAATACCGGGAGCTTCTCACGCAGAGTACAGCATCTGGCGGGTGATAATGGCCTCCTCTGTCGGCACCATGATCGAGTGGTATGACTTTTACATTTTCGGTAGCCTCGCGGCTATTCTTGGTCCAAAGTTTTATCCTCCCGGCAACGATACGTTCGCTTATATTGCCTACCTGGCTACATTTGCGGTCGGCTTTCTGGTGCGGCCCTTTGGTGCACTTTTCTTCGGCCGCATCGGCGACCTGGTCGGACGCAAGTATGCTTTTCTGGTAACCCTCTCCATCATGGGTTTTTCAACGTTTGCCATTGGCCTGTTGCCTTCGTACGCTGCGGCGGGTTGGTTCGCGCCCATCGTTTTGCTTTTGATCCGCGTCTTACAGGGATTGGCCTTGGGCGGCGAATACGGCGGCGCCGCAGTTTACGTGGGTGAACATGTTCCCGACAACAAGCGCGGCTTCTACACCAGCTTCATCCAGATCACGGCTACTCTTGGCCTCTTCGTCTCGCTGGTCGTTATCCTGATTACGCAAAACTCGATGTCGAAAGAAGACTTCGCCGCTTACGGCTGGCGAATTCCCTTCCTCATCTCGATCATCCTGGTGGTCATCTCACTCTACATCCGCTTGAAGATGAAGGAGTCGCCCATCTTCGCCGAACTAAAGGCCACAGGCATGACGTCGACACAACCCCTCCGGGACGCCTTCACGAAATGGCCGAACTTAAGGAATGTTCTCATTTCGCTCTTCGGAGCCACCGCGGGACAGGGCGTGGTCTGGTACACCGGGCAATTCTATGCCCTGTTTTACATGCAGACCATTCTGAAAGTGAATGTGAAGACGGCAAACATTGTCGTTGCAGTCGCGCTGCTCATCGGCATGCCGTTCTTCACCGTGGTGGGCGCGCTTTCCGACCGAATCGGACGGAAAAAGCTTATGATGGCCGGTTGCCTTCTCGGAGTGCTCACCTATATTCCTATTTACAAAGCGATGGAACGCGCTGCGGGGAATAATGTGGTCACAGTAAAATCCGCTCGCAACAAAGTGACGGGGGCGATCTCGCTCACGGCCATGACCACCGACGCGACTGGCGCCCCGGTGCCTGCCAAGGAAGCCCCCAACCCCAACTTCACTATGCTGGTACTCCTGGTATTCGTGCAGGTTCTCTACGTCTGCCTGGTTTACGGCCCCATCGCTGCCTATCTGATTGAAGCTTTCCCGGCGAAGATTCGTTACACTTCGCTTTCTCTGCCCTATCACATCGGCAACGGTGTCTTTGGCGGGTTGCTGCCTCTGATCGGTCTCTCTTCAGTCGCAGCCACGGGCAATATCTATGCCGGGCTTTACTATCCGATGATCGTGGCGGGGATGACTTTTATTGTAGGAAGTCTCCTGCTTCGCGAAACTAAGGGAGTGCGCATTTGGGATGAAGCCGGAAACCGCGCACCAGCAGTCGACTGACACCATCAACCGCAAAGCAGTTGAACAAACGCCATTGATTTCCGCAGCCCGCTCTTTGTCAGAAACCACGAAGCTGCCTGGGATTTAAATGCGCCCCAGGACGAGGAGAACGACAACCACGAAGAGAATAAGTCCAACTCCTCCCGTTGGATAATATCCCCACTCTCGACTATGCGGCCATCTCGGTAGAGCGCCTAGCAACGCTAAGATCAGGATCACGATCAATACAGTTCCAAGCATGTTTTGCTCCTTATCGTTCAGTGTTGACGTGGAGCTCGATTCAAACTACTCGTCGCCAACCGAACCGCCGGTCGCGGTGACCAGCGCCACCCGTGTTGTTTTCATCCTTGCTGAGTATTGGCGCGGGCGTGACTCCGCCCGCGCCTTGAACTCTTCTAGCGCAGGTTCCCTGTGCTTGGGTTTACTGGAGTGCCGATGGCGTCGCCCGAGACGAGAAGTTCGACTCTGCGGTTCTGTTGCCGCCCAGCGGAATTGTCGTTCGACGATACCGGCATAGTGTTGCCGAATCCTCTGGCTGACACCGAGTTTCCTGCTACCCCTTGTTGCACTAGATAATCGCGCACCGACCCCGCCCGATGCTCGGATAAGGTTTGGTTCATGCTATCTCCGCCCACGTTGTCCGTGTAGCCGCCTACTGCAATGTTGAGTCCAGGATAAGCAAGCAGGATCCCCGCAACTTTCGCGAGTTTCTCCCTTGCGCCCGGCTTCAACGAGTACTGTCCGGTATCAAACAGAACGTCGGACATGCTGACGATCAGCCCGCGCGCACTATCTCGAGTCTGAAGAATGGAATTCAATTGTTCGGATAATTTCGTGCGCATGGCCGCCTTGTCGGTCTCCGCCTGCTGGACCGCTGAGCGGGATCGCTCTGCATCAGCCTGCGCCGCCGACAGTGCAGTCGCCGATGCAGCCTGGGCGTCGGCGGCGTCGTTCCTTGCCCGGGCGGCATCAGCATCTGCCTGAGCCCTGGCAGCCTGCGCCCGCGCCGTGTCGGACTCGGCCCGCTCTTTCTGGCGACGAGCGTCATCCGCCAGATCTTGCGTCTTCGCCTGCGCATCCGCTGAATCCTGACGTTCGTTCGCCAAACGCACATCGTCCATTTTCTTGACTGCAATGGCGCGCGCATCTTCCGCCGTCTGCACCGCCTCGCGGGCAACTGCGATCAGAGGTTTGCGATCGAGGTGTTTGTTGGTGGCGTAGCCGTCGGCAGTGTTCATCAATTGAACCGCGTGCTTATAGCTGGCCCCGGCATAGGTTTCGGCGCCCTCGGATTCGGCGATGCGCACCGCATTACGTGCTTCGAAAAACTCCAACGGCAACTTCGCATTGAGCACCACGGGATCAAATTTGTACCCGGTAGGAATGTAGCCACCCCGTTCCATCAATTCGTACTTGGCGTTCACCGCCTCGGTCGTTCCCTTGGTGTCGTCGCGAACAACATTTTCCAGGACTACTGCATTGCTCGGCTGCCGCACAGCATAATAGGGTTCCGCTGTCACGATCAGCGCAAACGCCTGCAGGTCCGTGGTTACGTGCAGTTTGCTTCGATGATTGCCACCAAGCAACACTTCGCCCAGATTTACTGCCCGGCCCTCAGGTGAGATCGCCCACAATACGTACGTCAGGTATTCATTGCCGAAGGTGGTTGGCTTCTGCAGATTTCCAAACTCTGCGTCAATGTCAATCGATCCGCGCTTGCTGTTTACCTGCGCTTCCCCATTCGCTGCGGGCATCAGTTCTGTACCGGCAAAATCAAGCTTCGAAGACCCGCTCCGATGCTTATAATTGACCGCCTGCACACTGCGGCTGATGACCACCACGCGAAACGTGGGCGTCTGACTCATCCGCTCTACGGTCAGATTTTGAGAATTGGTTTGAGCTGTAGCAGGCACACTCAGCACAATTGCAGCGACGAACAAAAGCGTTTTCTTCACACTATCTCCTTGTGGCAGATGGTCTGCCGTTTTGCTTGGTATCGATCTTGACCTATTCCGATTTATGGCTGGCTTGCTCTAAGATCCAATGCGAACGTGCGAAAGCGAGTGAAAGAGCCCAAAAACGTTCAGCAGCCACAGCACGACCGCGATAACCACGACACCGTTCAGAATTGATTTGATGGAACCCTGCATCGGAATGAACCGATTCACCAGCCACAGCAGGACACCCACCACGATGAGAACTTCCACGAGTTGAATTAAAGGCATTCGCTTTACACCTTTCTTGTCTTACAGGGCGTATGACCTCTCTTTCGCAGGAGGTATCGCCCTAATTTGAAGTTCGAAAGACTTTTGGTCGGGTCTATTGGCCGAAGGGTTCTCGGCTTATACGCGGGTAAAGAGCCGCTGATAGGCTGGATGTGGTCGCTTCGCGTGACTTGATCAGAGCCAACCCGCAGCGAGCTAAGGACGAGAGTTTACGAATCAGCAATCGTTACTCTTCGACACACTCAGTAGAATAAACAATGACAGACGTAAGCTTTCGCGTCTGAGCAAGATAGCTCACAAACTCACGGCGGGCAAAAACGCGACGCCCATGGTAAGACAAGCAGCCTGGGATACTGAACTTA
>Ga0209330_1000738_pt1 | contig 12005 bp, 9 predicted proteins | sample JacPinW_OM2H0_O3_FD_187969 | JGI IMG/M metagenome (GOLD analysis project Ga0209330, IMG submission 187969) | Forest soil microbial communities from Algoma, Ontario, Canada - Jack Pine, Ontario site 1_JW_OM2H0_O3 (SPAdes) (version 2) | ecosystem: Environmental > Terrestrial > Soil > Boreal...
CGTTTTTTTTCCGGTAACGCTGCTTGCCGGGGTGAGCAAATATTTGTTCAGCGCTTTGGCACTCGGAGTTGTGATCGCTCTTTTTGCCTCCTACTTTGCAGCGGTCAGCGTCGTGCCGCTCTACTGCGCGAATTTTCTAAAGGCGATCCACGATAACGCGAACGAGGCTGCGCAGCATTCGTTGCCGTGGGCCAGACGTTTCCACCTGCAATTCAACTTGAAATTTGCCGAGCTGCTTAATTTTTACGATCGCTGGGTTAACCAGGCGCTGGACCGGCCGCGAACGGTGTTGATGGGTTTCGGGGTTTTGTTTGTGCTGAGCTTTGCACTTTTTCCGCTGACTGGCATGTCATTTTTTCCGCGCACGGATGCGGGGCAGTTCGTAATCAACGTGAAAGCACCGACCGGAACGCGGATTGAAATGACCGACGGCGACGTAAAACAGGTGGAGGACATCGTGCGGCAGGTTGTTCCGGCCAACGAATTGGAAACGATCGTATCCAACACCGGCGTGATGGCCGATCTTTCGGCTTTGTTTACGCCGAATTCCGGGATGCACACGGCGTTCGTGCAGGTGGGATTGAAAAGCGGCCATCACCTGAGCAGTTTCGAATACATGGCGCGGGTTCGGAGGCGTCTGGACGCGGAGATGCCTCAATTGCGGACGTACTTTCAATCCGGTGGGCTAGTTGACGCCGTTCTGAATCAGGGTGCACCCGCGCCGATCGATATACAGGTGAGCGGCATGGACCTCAAAGCGGACGACAAATTCGCGCAAGAAATCGCGAGGGAGGTTCGAGCGCAGTCCGGAATATCCGATGTCTATATTCCCCAGGATATGGACTATCCGGCGCTGGAAGTGAACGTGAATCGGGCGCGAGCGAGCGAACTCGGACTCAATCCGCAAGAGGTGGTCAACAACATTATTACGGCGTTGACTTCAGACGCGATGATTGCGCCGAGCTACTGGGTGGACCCGAAGAACGGGAACAATTATTTCGTGACGGTGCAGTATCCGGAAAATCAAGTGAAATCGCTGGAGGATTTGAAAGCGATGCCACTGCGAGCGTCGGGCTCGAAGTTGCCTACGTATTTGAATCAAGTTGCGGATATCAGGCAGATCAAAACGCCAACCGAGGTCGATCACTATCAGTTACAGCGAATGATCGACGTATACGTGACGCCGAAGAGCGAGGATCTGGGATTGGCGGCGCGGGAAGTTTCGAAAATCACTTCCGAAATGAAATTGCCGTCCAACACCCGAATCAACACGCGAGGACTGGTGGTGACCATGCAGACCTCATTCCGGAGTTTTGGATTCGGATTGTTGCTGGCGATCTTGCTGGTCTACCTGATCCTGGTCGCACAATTTTCTTCTTTTATGGATCCGTTCCTCATCGTGCTAGCGGTACCTACGGGATTGATCGGGGTAATGCTCACACTAGCATTTACCGACACAACGCTAAACATCCAATCGCTTATGGGGGTGGTGATGTTGCAGGGCATGGTGGTGTCAAACAGTATCCTGATCGTGGACTTTGCCAATGTGCTGAGGGCGGAAGGGAAAAGCGTGCGGCAGGCGGTTGCCGATGCATGCCGCATTCGATTGCGGCCGATTCTGATGACGTCGCTGGCGACGGTTGTGGGGCTCTTGCCCATGGCTTTCAAACTGGAGGAAGGCAGCGAATCCTATGCGCCGCTGGCGCGCGTGATCATTGGCGGGTTGCTATCATCGATTGTGCTGACAATTTTTGTGGTGCCGACCGCTTATCTGATTTTTTACCGGAAGAGGCCAGAAGCAAATACGGCGCTGGCACTGCAGGAGGTGAAGTCATGAGGTCCCGCCGTTTCCTATTAGGTTTGGTGATTCTGCTGGGCGGCTCGGCCTGCGGGAATGCCTCCGCGCAGGGCACCACGGCAGCGACCCCGGCGGTGCAATCCTTGACGCTGGCCGAGGCCGAGAAAATTGCAGTGCAGAATCATCCGGAGATTCAGGCCGCGCAGGATGTGGCGGAAGCTGCATCGCAGCGCACGCGGCAGGTTCGATCGGCATACTACCCGACGGCATACGGCAGCGTGACGGGGGCTGAAGCGGAAAACAACAGCCGGGTGGCGGCCGGGGCTCTAAACAATCCCATAATCTTCAATCGCTACTCGAATGGCGTGCAGGTGAACCAGTTGGTAACAGATTTCGGGCGAACGCATGAGCTGGTCAAAAGTTCAAATCTACAGGCGAAAGCGGAGGAAGAAGGAATCGTAACCTCACGCGCGAACGTCTTACTGCGCGTTGATCGGTCGTACTACGGCGTGTTGAAGGCCCAAGCTGTGCTGCGCGTGGCGCAGGAGACGGTGAAGGATCGCCAACTTGTTTCGGATCAGATCACGGCGCTGGCGCAGAACAAACTGAAATCAGGCTTGGACGTAAGTTTCGCAAATGTGGATCTGGCGCAAGCACAGCTTTTGCTGGTTCAGGCCCAGAATGATTTGCAGGCGTCATATGCGGCGCTCGCGGATGCACTCGGCTATGGCGATGAGCGCGCTTTCCAACTGACCGAAGTGGAAAATCCCGCCGGGCCACCGGCCGACGAGACGACCGCGATTCAGCAGGCTTTGCGCGACCGGCCGGAGCTCATCGGACGGCGTTTAGATGTAAGTTCGGCGCAAAGCTACGTGACAGCGGAGCGCGATTTGTGGCTGCCAACGATTTCGGCAGTGGGTGTTGCGGGATTGTCGCCGATTCATCAGCCGGAACTCGCACCGCGCTATGCGGCAGGCGGATTCAACGTGAATATCCCTCTGTTCAACGGGCACTTGTATGGGGCGCTTCGGAGCGAAGCCGATGCGCAGGCGCGGGCCCAGGAGCAATATTTGCGCGCGGAGCAAAACGGGATCGTTCGCGATGTGCAACGAGCCTGGCTGGACGCAAACTCCGGTTATCAACGGCTGGGTCTGACGAATCAATTGCTGGAGCAGGCGTCCAAGGCGGTGGAGCTGGCGCAGGCACGATACAAACTTGGAATCAGCTCGATTATTGAACTGAGCCAGGCGCAACTGAACCAAACGCAGGCCGAGATCGCGCAAGCAAGCGCGAGATACGATTATCAGGCGGAGCTGGCGGCACTGGCTTTCCAGAGTGGCCAGATCCGCTAAAAGACGGCCGCGACTGGATACGACATTTGAGTTTCTTTTTGGTTAGGAGCGGAGGCGCCGTGTTCCGCACTATTGGACGGCTACCTTCGCGGCGACGTGGCCGGTAGCGGACGGTGGGTTCGCGGCGCACGATATCTCTGACGAATAAGCGAAGTAAGTCTGGGGAGCGGCGGCGCGAGCAATTGGTCCCGACCGGGCGCGTGCGCCAGCGTCCACATCCCAACAGCTTTTCTCCATGAAGGGATTTTCGCTTGGTTTGAAATGAACGGAGAGCGGATTAGAGGATGTATTACTCCAGAGAATCCAATCATCACTAGCTTTGGCGACGGTGCAGGCCGAGCCGTTTGCGGCCCCGATGTCTACCGTACATTTCGGCGTGCGAGAGGCCGCCTGACTGGCGACGGACAGGCCGAACGCAAAGATCAACGGCAGTGATGGGAACGAGAGAATTGAGAGCAACGTTACGCGGCGGCAATTGAATGGTTTCATCACGGATCATCTCCTCGAAACAGTTGCAGACCACCCCCAGCGTGTTGTTCGTTTTGGCGAGAATTCCTGAAATTGCGCTGACGTTTTCAATCTGTCGTGTGGCGATCAAAGCAATCTGCGCGCCCAAAAATTGGTGGGCCCGCTCGGACTTGAACCGAGAACCTGACGATTATGAGTCGTGCGCTCTAACCAATTGAGCTACGGGCCCGTGGTCCTAAAGATACCACGTTCAAAAGAGTTCTTAGTGGGAGCGGCTTCGGCGTGGAATGGCCCGCACTAGATTCGCCACTCGTTCGATGAGCTAACAGGAGTGGATCGAAGAGACGATTTTAAGTTTTCTGCTTTCCTAGTGCGGAGCCCAAGTGAGAGCGGAGCGAAAATGCTTTTTCGGCGTCTCCGAAAATGAACGTCGCGAAGCACAGGGCAGGGACCAGGTGGTCCAGAGAGGCACCGAAATATTGCCAGAAGGGCGCGGTGGGACCGGGATAATTCGAGGAGAGCAATAGCGTGAGCATATAGAGGAGTCCGAAGATGCTCGCGGGACGAACCAGGAGGCCGAAGATAAGGGCCAAGCCGATCGCAAATTCACCGTAAGCGACGAGGAAGGCGATGGCGGTGCCGTGAGGCAGGACGAAATTGCGCAGCACCGGAACCATGAAGGGGTAGGCGCCATCGGTGAGAAAACGATTGATCCAGAACTGGAAGCCTCCACCCAGCGTGAATGCCGTGCCGAAGACTTTGTACTCGCCAAAAATTAGAAACAAAATTCCAACGGCAATGCGCAATCCGGCGATTGCCACATTGTTTCGGTCTCTCATCGCGGGTGCGATTCTAGACTGAACCATGAAATAAAACGAAGTGTATTTCGAGTTTGGGGGAGTGTTTTCAAGGCGAGTGGAAAGCGCCGATAGTAGTTTCGTTTGCGGCGTTCTTGAGGCCCGAATCGGGCTAGAGTCCTAAGGAGTGCTGCGACGGAGGACCGCGCTGGATTTTTCCGCTAGGGCAACCTGGCGGAAGAAGTCACGGACCTCCGGCAACTTGTCGGTGGGGACCACGACTCCCTTGATCTCATAGGTCCGTTGGTAATGGAGAACGTGGTCTTTTACTTGCACGTCGCTCTTGTAGGAGGCGTAGTCGCAATGTGCTTCGACCGGCTGCGGAAGCTCATCCACGACGTAGCCGACAGGAAGGGTGATGTCGAACAGGTCGGACTGCAGAGTGGTGCCGTCGAATTCGATGGGATATTTTCGAGATTTTCCGGCCAGAATGCTCGAGCCCTTCTCGCCAACCACACGAGGGCGAAGGATGAGCAAGTTTCCGGCGGATTTGGCGTAACCTTCGACGGTGAAATGGTAATCAAGCGTCAAAGTGTCGTTATATTTTTCGAGATTGCCGACAGTGGCTCCAGTGAGCGTAAAATTATTCAAGAAAGTGCCCAAGAATCTCTCAACAACTTTGCCGCGTTCGGCAGGTGAGGTGGCTAGAAACTGCTCGCGGGTCTGGACGGCGGGGCCGCCCCAGCGCAATTCCTGTACTTCGCCGCCCAGAGTGCCGGCGGAAGAAAGGCTAAGGGTCGCGGTGCGCAGCAAGCGGTTTGTCGCCGCAGGGAGCAGAGGCAGCAAGACAAGTTTGCCGCTGTCCGGGGTGATCAGTAGGCCGTAGCTCTGCTGGAGATAGGAAGGCAAGTAGCCCAGGGGAACATACGGATTCGTCGGATCAAAAAACAGTAAGCGGCCGAGCTTGGGATCATCAACGGTTCCATAGAGCTGGTCGCTGGAAACCCCATCGGGCAGCCGAATGGCCATAACCATGTGGTTGCCGCGAAGAGAAGGGAATTCAGGATTCACGATGCCGCGGTCGGTATCGATCATCACGTAGTAAGAATCAATACCAATCTGTTTGAGCATCGTGCTCATCAGCGTGGCTTTGTCCTTGCAGTCACCGTACTGATGCTTGAAGACGTCCGCAGCCGGGTGGGGCTGCAGACCACCGATTCCAATTTCGATGGCCACATAACGTATTTGCTGTTGCACGTAGCTCGCGAGAGCTTGCATTTTCTGAAGAGGATCGGAGATTCCGGTGGTAAGTTCCGTGACTTTTTGCTGAAGTTCAGGGGACGGAACGCGACTGGCGTTGGTCAGGCTGGCGTACCACACGCCGATATCGTTCCAGGTGCCGGAGGATTTCGCGCGGAGATTGGGATCGCGTGGGAAATATTTGATGTCCATGCGGCCCTCGACAGCAAGGTAAGGCGGCATGTCCGGTTCTATTTCAACAGCGGGAATATTTTCAATTTCCCAGGTGTACAAATTGTTGGTGGTGGTTAGCGGTTCTTTTTTTGGAAAGTTAGCCCAATAGTTGGTGAACTCCCAGCCCATCGGCAGTTGCAAAGAGAAACGCGCGCGGCGCGTGGGGATCATGCTTTGGAAAGACCAATCGTCCTCAAACAGAAAGGGACGCCGTTTCTGTGCATATTCGTAACCGACGACATTTCCCGGATCCGCCGCCGAGAACTTGATGTGTTTCAGGCGAATATCGCTGAAAACTTCGTAGCTTGTCGCGCTGGCCTCCAGGGCGTCTTTCTCCTTTAATTCCAATTCTCGGCCGTCGGCGGTAATCGTCCAGGCCCTGAAAAAAGTGATTTTGGATTGGCTGTCAAATTCGATGGTGACGCCGCCATAGTCTTCGCGAGCTTCGGGTCTGAGAATCTTGTAGGCGCGGCGGTATCTGGTTTCGATTTCGCCGTTGTCCTTCACGGTGGTTTGCTGATCATCGAGAAGAACGACGGCGACGGCGTCTTTAAGATTTTCGGGCAGGGTCTCGTGTGCCGCCACGCGCAGCCAGTCCGGAGCGTTATCCGCGAGCACAGGCGGAATATATCGGGTGACGATCGCTGCCATGATCGCGAGGGACAGGGCGATGATCGAAGCGAACTTAATTGTTTTTCGCGGATTCGGCATTTTGCAGAATGATTTGAGTTTCGTCATTGGATTTGACCAAATTGAAAAAATTACGCAAGGCCGGGTAGTTCTTTACCGCGAACACCAGCCCATCAATGACGAGGAGCCGCTTTACTTCGATCACGTTCGCTTGCTGCGTTGCGGAGATTTCGTAGGAGACGATGCCCGGCTTTAGCTGTTTGGCCGCCGGCACTGCTTCAATCTTGTAACCATCGGGCGCGGTAAGTTTCGCGTCGTCAATTTCCTGGTAGGGCGACCTGATGTACACCGGGTAAAGGCGCTTTTCAGGTTGAAATGATGCGGGTTGGCGCGCTTGAAATACGGAAGCTGGGACGAGCATGCGGCGACCGGCATCGGCTCCCAGGCCGGGAATTTTGACGGTGCACTCTAGGTGTACGGGTAATTCGTTATTGTCCCAATTCGTGATCGCGACCGCATCTACTGCCGAGCCTGACGGCAACCAGCCTTTGATTTCATCGCCGAGAGTTTTAGAGCGGCCGGCGGCGTCCGCTGCATGGTTTTGCTCGCGCCTCGAAGCCGCCGCACTACCCGTAAAATCCACCTTGAGTTTTCCGGTGGCCTCGCCATCAGAGTCGAGCTTTAGTTCGCTCGTGCGAACGATCGTGCTCTGGCTGGGCGGAGCGGGAGGAATCGTGACGATTTCGCCACCTTCTTTGGCGAAGCGGACGCCCCGGGTCGAGGTTTCGTACCACGGCAGAATTCCGAACGGGTAGGTGCTCGCGGACGGATCGAGATAATAATCCTGGGTTCCGGCGTGAACCCAGACGATATCGGCGCTCAGTTGCGAAACGTCCAAGGTTTCCGGGATAAAAAAGTTGAGGCTACGCGGGGCGAGCAGAACTTCGCCGGCCGAAAACCCGGCGGTCCGAGCCAAGCCTACAAAGGTGTAATTCATCTGTCGGGACGTGGCGTAATTGTGTTTGAACACGTCTTCAACGTTAGAATTGGGTTTGATTTGCTCCTGTTTTTCTTCCTTTTCCGTCTTCGAATCTTCCATGGAGAGGTTGCGAATTTTTTGCACGCGTGTATAAATTTTCCGCAATTTTTCTTCTGGAGCATCGGTGGGAGCCACGGTTCGCGACAAATCGCTTTCCAGCGCGCTCTTTTTATTCACGAAATGATCGAGTTCATCGGCCCACTGTTTTCCTTTGCGGTTCCAGAATTGCGGCTGGGTTTCATTCTGGGGATCGCTGAGGCTCTTGTAATAAAAATCGACCCGCACCTGCAGGGCCCGTTCGGGGGGCATGTAGTCTTCTTCTTCCAGGCCGGCGATATTGTGGACATCCATGACGTAGGTACCGTTGCCCTGCCTGACTGGAATTGCTCCAGCGGGCAAGCCAACTTGCCGGTATAGAAGAGGAAGCGAATTGGAATTCGTTTCCGGCCTGATGCTGAAACGGGCGTCACGCGTAAACAGGGAATTGGTGACGATCCAGCTTTCGTTGATGTAATAGCGTGGATCACTTTGTTCGCGATATTTGTATTCGATAATCGAGCCGGGGTGCACGTCCGGTAGAGTGAAAGTTTTGGCCAGATACTTAAAGCCACTGCCCTTAACGATCGTTTTTTCAAAAACCTTGCCATCAAATTTTACGATGCTGCCGTCAGGTTGAATGGTGCGCGCTCGGACATCCTTAATATCGGTTTGCTGCTTCAGGAATGGGATCTCGACATCACCTTGTTTGGTGCCTTCCTGGTAAAGATTTTGATGCGGACATACTGGATGACGGAGGATTCCGTCGAATCCATGTCGCTTTCGCGGTAGAGGATCATGGCGTTCGCGCCCGGACTGGTGGCGTTGTCCTTGAGGGCCAGGTCGGCGGCGGGCACGGGCAGCCAATCGTCACCTGCGAAGGATTGCGGTGAATGGGAAACGCACAGGACGGCGAAGACGAACACAATGACACAGATGAATCGCTGGGTTCGATTCATGCCGAATTTTCTCCATGAATACCGAGAAAGGGTCACCAGGATTGATGCTGCACGCGGGCTGATTCGCACGCACCAGGAGCCCAGTTCTCAAACTGGTGAAGTGAGCGCAACGGTACTCCTAAGTAAGAAAGCTGTCAACGGGACAACAGTTCCTTTGCTTTACTTTCGATATTGCGTGAAAAAGTCGTCGGAGCCGGCAGAATTGCTTAGCCCGGGCCGGCCAAAATGGGTGGCGTGGCGTTCTTTTCCTACGGCGGTCATGAAGATGGCCAGGCTGAATACGATTGCGGTGGTGGCGGCCATGGCGACGCTGTAGGTCATGCTGCGGGCAAATACAGCCTGAAAAAGCCCGATCCCGCTGGCCAGGCAAACTCCGCATTGGTAGCCGAAACCGGGCAAGAAACCGCGGATTGAATCGGGAGAAAGCTCCGCGAGATGAGCCGGGATGACGCCCCACGCGCCTTGAACCATGAATTGCATGACGAAGGCTCCCGCGATTAGGGCTGCGATGTTCGGTGGAAACGCCCAAAACGGGACCATCAATAGCGCGCCAGCGAAGGCCAGAATGATGCTACGCCGGCGACCGAGACGGTCAGAAACCAAGCCAAATAAGGTGCCGCCAAGGATGGCTCCGAGCATGGAAATTGCGGTGATCGCAGCCACTTTGTGAGTTGAAAAATCCCATTGGCGCTTGAGAAGCGTGGGATACATATCCTGAGTTCCGTGCGAGGACATATTCATGGCCATCATGAAAATCGTCATGTAGAGGAACAGTTTCCAATTCGAGGCCAGTATTTTGCTGAGGGAGCCCCACGAAGACGCCTTGGTTTCGCGCCAAACCTCTGATTCGTTCACTTGGAAATAGACTACCAGGGCCGCCAACAGCGCGGGAACACTGCCGAGGAAAAACAGTGGTCGCCAGCCCCAGCGGTTGAAGAGTGCGAAGTAAGCGATAGCCGCCAGCAAGTAACCCACCGCGTAACCCTCCTGAAGAATCCCGGAATAGAATCCACGTTTCGCGGGGGGAACCTTCTCCATTGCGAGTGAGGCGCCCACCCCCCATTGCCCGCCCATGACCATGCCGAAAAGTGCGCGGAGAATCAGAAAAGAAATGAAGGTTGGGGCCAGGCCGGTGAAGAATTGAACGGCGGCGGAAAGCACCAGATTCGTCATCAGCGGAATGCGCCGGCCGTAGCGATCGGCCAGAAGACCGAAGACGAGGGCCCCCACGGGACGGAGAATCAGCGTCACGGTGATAGCGAAGGCTATAGTTACGTCGGATTTCTGAAATTCTCGGCCGATGTCGGTCAGGCAAAAAACGACTAGGAAAAAATCGAACGCGTCGAGCGTCCAGCCAGCAAATCCGACCAGGAAAGCGGCGTGGCGATCGCGGGGGGGCAGGGAGGCGGCCTCGGCCTCAGGCTCAATTGTGGCCGTAATTTTTCGCCGCGGATTTTTCGAGGCGTTCATCCAGAATGCGCACCGAGTTCGGCCGCATACGCCAGCAGACGAGCGTCGGCACCGCGCGCGGCGATGAGTTGCACGCCCGCGCCGGTTTGGGTTGGCAGCGTTACGACCGGGACGCCCGCCAAGCTCAGCGGAAGGGTATAGCGCATCATGATGCGTCGGGCGTGGGTGTGATCGGCGTCTGCGAGGAGTTGGTGATGGGGTGCGCAGGGAGCGATTAGAAAATCATGGTCACCCAGAAGAGCGTCCAGATGTTCGCGAAACGTGACACGGCGCTCACGGAGAATTTCGATTTCGGGTGAAGGGATGGACGCGCCCCAAGCGAGACGGTCGGCGATGGTTTTCTCGAAGTGCGAGAAATCGCCATTGGTCGCAGCGGAATGAATTGCGGCGGCTTCGTGTGCCTGGATCGGGGCGATGATGTCCGTCGCCTCCTCCCAGAAACCGGTATCCGCCGGAACGATCGCCGCGCCGTGCGCTTGCATTTTGTGCTGCCACTTCCTAAACGCATCGAGCACGGTCGGCGTGCAGTCGTGCATAAAATCTGATTGGACGGAGCCGACGCGAACACGCATCGGCGGCGCCGAAGGTACGTGAATGTCGAACAGCGCCTCAGCGAGAAGCGGCGCATCGCGCAAATCGCGGAAAAGCCATCCCAGAGTATCGAACGAGGGTGCGAGATGAGTGCCGCCGCGCCAAAGTCCGTGCTGATGCGCCAGTTCAATCGAAGCGCGGTAGCCGGCGAGGCCACAAAGCGCCGCCGGAACGCGAATTGAGCCGCCGGTATCAGTGCCGATGGCGGCGATCGCCGAGCCTTCCTGCACGCTGGCCGCGCCACCGCTGGAGGATCCTCCAGTGAGACGGCGCGCGTCCGCCGGCTGCAAGCAATCTCCGTATTCTGGATTTTGTCCGGTGATTCCGTAGGCGAGTTGATGCAGGTGTGCTTTGCCGATGATGATCGCGCCTTGCGAACGCAAGCGCGCCGCAACGGCGGAGTCTTCGCGGGCGATTCCATTCTTGGTGGCGTAGAAGCGCGAACCGCAACTGGTGGGGAACCCTTCGAGATCGAAGCAGTCTTTTAGGGAAACCGGCAGTCCGTAAAGAAGAGGTTTTGGATTTGGGTCGAAGCGATTTTGCAAAGCGGTCGCTTCGCCAAGTGACCATTCTTCGTTGAGTGCAATGTATACGTTGCGACCGGAATTGCGGTTCGCGCGACTGAGCGCATTTTTCGCCGTGGCCAGGGGTGAAATATCGCCGGAGACAAGCTGCGGGCGAAGTTTCTGGAGCGGGCTGAGACCGGGGACCATGAGTTGAATTCTAACCGCACCCTTCGGGCGAAATCATAGAGTTAATTCGAACAAGACGCGAACGAGTTTCTCGCCAGTGGCACGCCTGCGATTATGATTTGCTGCGAATTTCGCCGGGGGCGGAGGAGGCCTTCAGTGGTCCACCGCCAGCTTGCTTGATGATAATGCGAACGCGGCGCCAGCCGTAGTTGATCGCCGAGGCAAAATCTGAAAAACCGATGCAGCGGATTGATGCGCCGGGCGCGTGGCACTCCTCGTAGACGGAAGGCTCCACAATTTTTTCGGAAAGCGGACCGAGAATTTGATGGTGCCAGCGGCCTTGCGCGTCTCGGTGTGCGTTAACGTCAAAATCCATTCGTTCGGGCTCGGACCGGCGCAAAGCTGTGGCCGGGAGGCCAACAGTATGCACTCTTAGCTCGGCTGTCAACAGTGAGGGCAATTTTTGGTAACGCGATTCTTGCTGGCAAATACAGGCTCAGGGGTATTCGCGATTTCCCCAGGCGCGGCTAGAGTATGGCCAGCACCGTGAATGAGTACGCGCGTCAGTGACCAGCCCTCCAGATCTGCGGCTCATACCAATCGGAGGAATACGCTCATGAAGCTAAACACGTTCATCGGATCGGGAATTCTATTGTTGGCGTTCGGGATGGCCACGCCCGCTCGCGCTCAGGACCAGCAC
>Ga0209330_1000739_pt1 | contig 11963 bp, 10 predicted proteins | sample JacPinW_OM2H0_O3_FD_187969 | JGI IMG/M metagenome (GOLD analysis project Ga0209330, IMG submission 187969) | Forest soil microbial communities from Algoma, Ontario, Canada - Jack Pine, Ontario site 1_JW_OM2H0_O3 (SPAdes) (version 2) | ecosystem: Environmental > Terrestrial > Soil > Boreal...
CCCCGCCACAAACCAGCAACGGTTGCACGTGCCCGCAGTTCACATACTCCAGATCGCCGTCCCGCCGCAGCCGCGCCAGCAGCACGGTCGCGTATTTCTCTCCCACCAGCTTTTCCGTGAAGAAGCGGTTTACCGCGCTGACCACCTCGAGCAGCGGCATGCCCGTGCTCAAATGGGAATAAATCATTCCCTGCAAAGTGGAGGCCAACAGCGCCGCCGACACTCCTTTGCCACTCACATCCGCCAGCACCACCGCGAGCCCTTCTTTGGTATTGACGGCATCAAAAAAATCTCCCCCAATTTCCTTACAAGAAAGATTTTTTCCCCGCAGTTTTGCGAACGGCACTTCCGGAATCTTCACCTGCATCAGGCGCTGCTGGATGCTGGCCGCAATCGTCAACTCCTGCTGGTAGCGTCGCGACTCCTCCTCGGCCTGTACCAGTCGCGCATTCTCGATCAGCGACCCCGCTTCTGTCGCAATCGCCCGCAGAATGTCATGCCCCACGCCGGAAAATTCACGCGAGGCAAATCGCGAATCGACGTACAGCACTCCGGTCACTTCCGAGGACGCGTTCGGCGCAGGCGTCGAGGGATCTCGCGTGGCTTGCACCTGCCGTTTGCGCAACGGAATACAAATCACCGTCCGCAAATCGTACGCCACAATACTTTGCCGCGCCGCCAGATCGGACGAACTTCCCGTATCCGTCAGCAGAAATTCCGAGTTCGACCGCAGTGACTCGTCCAGCGCGGAATGTGAAATCGTCTTATCATCCAGCAGCGACTCGCCTTTGTTGTTCCTTCCCGCCGCCAGCCGCAAGTTGCCCTCATCGTCTTTCATGAAGACATATCCACGCTCGGCCCGCGTCAGCCGCAGCGTAACCTCCAGCATCGTCATCAGGATTTCTTCGAGCACGCCCGCGGTGTTCAGCTTGCGAGCTGCGTCCAAAAATAACGTCAACTTCTCCAGATCGGTCGCTTCCTGCGAAATCTGGATCCCGGAAATCTGGCTTAGAAATTCCCGCGCCGTATTCGAGGTCCCATGCGCCGGATTGAAAATCGCATACGTCGAATCGCGCGCCCCGAATTCCAGCCGGTCGTTACGCTCCAGTTTCTGCCGCTGGACCCGCTCCCCGTTGACGAAGGTCCCATGCTTGCTGCTCTGATCGACCAGAAAAAACTCGTTTTCTTCGAGCACGATGAGAGCGTGATCCCGTGATACCCGCGGATCGGCAATCACCAGATCCTTATCCACTTTCCGTCCCACGCTAAATGGCGTTCGGTTGAGCACAATATTTTTCTGCTCATTTCCCTGCACCAGCACCAGCGCCGGGAATACCCCCGACCCCGAAGACTTTTGACGGCCTATCGTATTGAGGACCATGAGATCTCGCGCGACTCCGTGAAAGTGATCGTCCCGCCGTTGTCGCGCTGCCTGCGACAAGCGGCGGCGTCACTCCGATACCAGACTGCTAAGAATGCCGATAAGAATAATGACAGGAATCAGGCCCCAACGGGAAGAGTCTTTGTCGAGGACGGCTCTTGGCCACCATTCCGCAAGCAAAAGCTACTGCTCCGCATATAAAAAAAGATTAGCGCGAATACAATCACCGGCACCGCGAATGTCGCAAAAAACGGCCAACTCCAGCCCGCAAGCGCCCCGGAGCGCGATACCAGCAAATAGATTGCGGTGAGCGCCAGACTCGCCATCCACTGCCAGGCTAAAGCGAAAGCCCCGGCAAAAAATCCAAAGCGGAGCCCCCGGGAATGCGCCAGCCATCTGCTCTCCCGGGCCAGCAACAGAATCGCCGGCAACAGAAGAACCTGGTTATAGGGCGCATACATCGGCACCACCAGCACCGTCAGGGCCAGTACCAGCGCAGTGGCGTCGCCGAACCTTCCGGCCTCGGCCGGCTCATCCCGCAACTTCCACAGCATGGGCCCACAGCCGAGAATGGCCATCGCTCCCAGAATTTGCCCACCTACGTGACCCCAGTTCCCACTCCCTAAGGCGCCCAGAAGCTGGCCCAGGATGACTTCCAGCACGGACTGGTTCTGCGTGTAGCGGTGGTATTGCCCGAGCGCCTCGGCAAACATTCGCCACCAACCCGGCAAAACCATCTCCGCGCCCGCCAACAGCAATGTCATCGTCAGCCCGAAGCCATACGCCAACCTCCTTCGCGCTCGCCAATGACTCAGCGTCCACACCAGCAGCCACGCTACCAAGGGCCATGCCAGCTGCGGCTTTATCGTAGCCAGCGCCAACAGCACTCCGCCAGAAAAGAGGAATCCGCCCGCCACGCAGGCGATCGATGCTGCCAGCAACGCTGCCACCAGCAGACTCAACTGCTGCAGCTTGATGCCCTGCACTGCGGGAAAACTCCCCAGCGTCAGCAGCATGCCAATGGCAACAGACGCTGGCGGCAGCCGCCAGCGCAAAACTCGAAGCCATAACCAGACGCTCCCCGCCGTCAGCAATGCCAGCAACCAGTAGAACGCGGTCAGCACCGCTGGGAATGGAATCCTGATCAGCGGTGCCAACAGAAACACCACGTACACCGGATAGGCGAAGCTCTGCTGGTCTCTAGGATCGTTCGGCCGAGCCGGATCCAGCCGTCGCCCGTAATAGCCTTCCTGAATCTCAAGCGCAATTTCTTGGCTGTAAGGATTTCGGCGATGCAGCAAAAGCTCGCGTGCTCCTAACCAGCGCGGATAAAGGTCAGAGAGATTGCCTCGAGGAATTTGCCTGGTTGTGGCGTCGGCGACCTGGTGAGCCCGTAGGATGCCAATTACATAAAACCACATGCTCGCCGCCGCCAGCAATGCGGCAAGAAACATTACGAGCTGCGTGTATTTCCGCAAAGGTTTTCTGCTGATTCTGTCCGGAATCAGGTTTTGAAAAAGCTTCCCCATGTTACAACTGATCGGGACAAAACCAGCCTTGCGATTGCGAATCGTAATTTCGGCGGCCATCGGAATCGCCAGCGCCGTCTACTGTTGGTTCTTCCTGGCGCATCTTCGCCTGGGCGCTGCCGATTTTAGTTGGGCCATCTGGGCTGCTCAGGACCTGCTGGCCCGTCGCAACCCCTATGAGCGGCCCCTGCAGTTGTATCCGCTTCCCTGCGCGATTTTTGGATTGCCCTTCGCCTGGATGCGCCCTGAAGTTGCCGGCGGCGTCTTCTATGGAATCAGCTCCGCTCTAATGGCGTTTGGCCTCACACGTAGCGGCTACCATCGGCTCCTGGTTTTCTTGGCTTATCCCTACTGGGCCGGCCTGATCACGGTTCAGTGGACGCCTTTACTTGTAGCCGGCGCACTGCTTCCACCGTTGCTGCCTGCCACGCTGGCAAAGCCCCAGCTCGGGTTGCCGATCCTTCTCACCAAACCAACTCTGCGCGGCTTGCTGGCTTGTGCCTTAGTTCTCGCCGCCAGCTTTTTGGTTTTGCCCAGGTGGCCTGGGCTGTGGGCCGCCAATTTTCACCTCTATGCCCGGTTTATCCCGATTATGGTCTTCCCCGGCCCGTTGCTCGCGCTGGCACTGCTCCGCTATCGTTCCTCTGACGCCCGTCTTCTTTTTCTCATGGCGGTCGTTCCTCAGCGCTGGTTTTACGACATGCTCATTCTTTGGCTTATCCCCAAATCATGGCGCGAACTGAGTGTCACGGTTTTCCTCAGTTGGGCCGCGGGCATGTGGCGTTGGTACTATGTTCCCCACACCATCACCCAGGTCGGGCGCTGTGCCGTCCTCGTTTTCTACCTGCCTATGCTCATCCTCATTTTGTGCCGCAGCAGCCTTCCGCAAGAGCCTTCCGCCGACTACGGAAGAGGTTCGCCATGAGGTTGCGCTATTGCCATTACGCCATCGGATTGCTCCTGAGCATAGGACTCATTCCGGCCCTCCGGGCTCTCGACCTTCCTGTCCAGTTCGATTGGATGCATCTTGGCATCGCGTTCTGGGTCATCCTGACAGCGCAATCGATTTTCGTTGCCGCTCTCTTGTGCCTGATCGCCCTGCCCAGCGAGGTCGTATTCGACCCTCTTGTCGACCGTTACCGACGGAACCCGCTGCGCATTGTTCTTCTGCTCGTCTATCTCGGCATCCTGGCATGGGCTTTCAGTTGGGTAAAGGCGCTGATTCTGACCGTCGATGCCGTAGCCCTGCTCGAATTTCACGAGCGCCGAAATCTCGCCCAGTTGGGGCGGGCCGCTGCCGCGATTGTTCCGCCCGCGCTTTATTTGTTTGCAGGCTTTTTGCTGGTCTTTGCCTACAACGACATCATCGTATCGGTTCGTTTCAACTTCGCTTATGATCCCGCGTTCAGCGGCATAGACAAGGCGATTCTCTACGGATTATCCGTCTCCGACGTCGCGCACTGGGCGATCGGAACTTTCCCGCTTTCATTTCTCCACTTCCTCGAGTTCATCTACTTCGGCATGTTTCCTCAGATCGGAGCCGGCATCATCCTGGTAACTCTCTACGACGGCAAGCTTCACGGCCTGCAGTTCGTAGGTGCCATCCTCCTCGCCTATTATCTCGCCCTCGGATTGTTTTACCTTTGGCCCAGTCATGGTCCTTACTATTTGTGTCCCGCCCACTTTTCGCGTTTTCCCAGTACGCTCCAAGCGTATAGCATCCAAAAATCCCTCATGGTACATGCCTTGGACCGATGGAATCATGTCCCGATTGAGCGTATTTCCACCGACTACTTCATCGCCTTTCCTTGCATGCATATCGCTCAGCCCCTGATCGTGATGTGGTTTCTGCGCCGCTGGAAACGGATGCTACTGCTTCTATGCGCTTATGACGCGCTCCTGATCGTCGCGATCCTTTTTCTGGAGTGGCACTATCTTGTCGATCTCATAGGCGGCCTTCTCGTGGCCATTCTTTCTATAGCGATTACCGAAGGCCCGGTCCGGCGCGGCAGTTTCGCGCCAGAGGCTCGATCGCCTGTGCAGGAGGGCACTCCTGCACTCTGATGGAAGACTCAGAATGCCTTCGCAAAGCTTCCTTGTGGTTAATCCTGTCTCTAGCCGCCGCCTCATGCATGGAGTTCTACGTGGCCAGGATCTGGGGCGCGCAGCAATCACCGCACTTCTCCGATCTTTACGCTCCGTGGTTCGGCGCCCATGAACTCTTCCTGCATGGGTGTAACCCGTATACCCTCGCGGTTGCGCGCAAAATTCAAACTGAGATCTACGGGGCGCCGGTGGCGGCCGCGTATGCCGGTGATCCGTCTGCCTTTGCCGGAGGCTTCGCCTACCCGTTGTACGCGACATTCTTGCTGTGGCCCTCGGTCTATCTGCCGTTTCACCTGGTACAAACGATCTTCTACTGCGTGTCGATCTTGCTCACGCTGGGAAGTCTGCTGCTGTGGCTCCGCGCATTCCATCTCCACTTGTATCCCCTTCAGTTGCTCACCCTTGCGCTGTTCACCTTGGGCAGCTTTCCCGCCTTACAGGGAATCCAGTTGCAAAATTTGAGTCTTATCGCCGCGGCGCTTCTGGCGGCCACACTGTTTCTGCTAGCTGAGCGGCATCTTGCTCTCGCGGGAATCTTGCTGGCAGCTTCTACATTCAAGCCGCAATTTAGCCTGGTGCTGGTGCCATGGCTGGCGCTCTGGACTGTGAACAGTTGGCGGCGGCGACAGGCCTTTGCCTGGAGCTTCCTCGCATCCATGTTCCTGCTGATTGGGTCCAGCGAATGGATGCTGCCAGGCTGGACCAGCGGCTTTCTATCCATCGTGCGCGCCTACAAGCAGTACACCTTTGGCCACTCTCTGCTTGACCTCTGGTTTACACCACGCGCTGGCCCGTTTGCGGCTGCGGGGCTGATCCTGGCTGTCCTGGCCTTGTGCTGGAAATACCGGCGCCTGGAGACAGATTCGCCGCGCTTCCTCCCTGTCATCAGCATTATGCTCGCTGCCACCATCACTGTGATCCCAACCCTCGCGCCGCACACGCAACTCCTGCTATTGCCCGGTGTCATCGCTCTGCATTCCTACCGTCATCTCCTTTGGAGAACGAGCCGGTTCGCACGGATCGTGCTTCTCGCGTTTTACCTCCTGCTGGCCTGGCCATGGATAGCCGCAACCGGGTTGACCTTGGCTGCCGTGCTCCTCCCTGCGAATGCACTTCTGGGGTGGTGGGAGGTACCGTTGTACACCAGCCCGCTATTGCCGTTGGCAGTCCTGGTAACGCTGTGCTGTCTGCTTCGGATCAGAGTCTGGCCGAGCGACACCGCTCTCGATTCTTCGCTGTGATGGGCTGTTTGTTGAGAAACTGCTTCGCCAAGAGCTCGCATTCCTGTCCATCGCACAGTACTCTTGAGTTACTCTCGGCGTGCAATTAATTACAGCAATGAGCATTTTGCAGGGTATTATGGTTTATATTTTGGGCAACCCTCGGTTGGCCAATGCAAGCATCGGCAGTGGTTCTTTGGAGGCCATCGCTTTTGTCCGCTGGCAATACCCGGTACAAACTCTGAGTTTTTTTTTGAGGAGGCAAAACTATGCACCGTCTTTACCAACTCTGGCGTGACGACAAAGGCCAGGACATCGCAGAATACGCCGTCATGCTGGCCGTCATTCTGGTGATAGTCGTCGGTACTATTCGACTGATCGGCTCAAACGCAAACAGTGTTTTCTCGAACGTAGCTAGTTCGATTCAGTAGGATTTTGCGCGGTGCTGCGCGGGGGCGATGACCGCCGAAATCTCGGCGCGTGGCCTCACCGCTCGGATTGGTGTTCCCGCTTCTTTGCCGGAGTGTTATGAACCGTACACGTTTGCTGATGATCGGGGCCGTGGCTTTAGCCTTGGGTGCCTTCGTCAGTCTCGTCGTCTACAAAAACCTGCAAGGCCGAGGCCCGGCCATTGGCGAGCCCGGCACCGACGTCCTCGTGGCTTCCGATGACATTCAGGTCGGAGCCAGAATCGAAGAGCATGACGTCCGCACCGTCAGATATCCTGCCTCGGCCCTGCCCGCCGGAACTTACAGCGCGCGGTCTAAAGTGATGGGCCGTGGCGTGATCCTCCCCATTTCGAGGGGTGAGTTCATCCTACCCAGCAAGCTCGCTCCGGAAAATGCTGGCTCCGGTTTACCTTCACTGATTCCGCCCGGTATGCGCGCCGTTTCGGTCCGCGTCAATGAGGTTGTCTCCGTCGCCGGGTTTGTTGGTCCCGGCACCCGGGTTGACATCCTCCTCACCGGCACACCCAACGGCAGCTCTGAGAGTCAGACCACCACGGTTTTGCAGAACGTCGCCGTGATTGCTTCCGGTCAGCGCCTGGAGCGTACCGCCTCCGGCGATGCTCAGAACACTCCAGTCATCACCCTTCTGGTTTCCCCCGATGATGCTGAACGGCTCACGCTGGCCAGTTCCGAAGGGCGCATCCAGCTCGCCTTGCGCAACCCCCTCGATACTCGGCAGGACGGAGTCGCCCCTGCCAACGCCAAGGGACTCTATCAAGGTGGCACCCCCTCCGCCGCACCGCAGTCGGTCCGCCTCCATCACGCAAAGCTCCAGAAGACTCAAACGCCGCTCCCCTCCCCCTCGGTTCTCGGTATTGAGGTTTATCAGGGTGACAAGAAAAAAGAAATCGTCAGCTTCCCCGAACAGGGAAGTGACGAGGCCAAATAGCTGCAGAGCGGTTTTTGCCTGTGCCCCTCAGTACTGCATTGCAGGTTTCCTCATATGGGGAGGAATCAAACGATGAAGTTTCGCACGACACTTTTGACGGCTGTTGCCCTAGGGCTCTGGGCTACCGGTTCTTCCCTTGGTCGAACCTCTCTGCAGCAACCTGGCACCCCCGCCAGCCCTGCGACCCAAGACCAGGTCTCCCCGTCGACGCAAACCACTCTTCCGCCCCAGTCCGCTCAGCCGCAAGGGTCGGCTCCGTTGCGCGTCATGGTCGACAAGTCTCTGCTCATCAATACCACCGAGCGCCTCAAGCGCATCTCTGTCACCGACCCCTCAGTCGCCTATGCCACCGTCATTACTCCCACGCAGATCCTCGTTCATGGCCGCTCCCCCGGGGAAGTCTCCCTGCTGATTTGGGACGAACTCGAACGTTCCCGCAGCTTCGATCTCCGAGTCGATGTTGATGTCAGCGCCGCCTCCGACGAAGAGCATCGCGTGTTCCCCGAAGAGCAAATTACCGTTTCACCTTCCCGCTCTGCCATTGTGCTCTCCGGCCACGTCACCACCGAAGACGTCGCCAAGCGCGCCGGAGAACTGGCCGCTGCATATTCGAAGAATGTCGTAAACGTGCTAACCTTCGGTCCCGTTGGCGCTCAGGAAGTCCTGTTGGAAGTGAAGTTTGCCGAGGTTGACCGCTCCGCCCTCACTCAACTCGGCTCTAACTTCTTCTCAACCGGCGCTGGCAACACCATCGGAAGTGCCACCACCGGCCAGTACGGAGGCTTTGGCCCTCAGAGTGTCACTCAAACACAAGGCCAGAGTGGTCCATTTTCGGCCACCCAAACCATCAGCAATGTCTTGAACCTGTTTTTATTTCGCCCCGATATTCATTTCGGCGCGGTCATCGAAGCTCTGCAGAGCAAGAATCTTCTTCAGATTCTGGCCGAGCCCAATCTAATCGCCGTCAACGGCAAGAAAGCCAGCTTCCTCGCTGGCGGCCAGTTCCCTTTTCCCATCGTGCAACCGGGCGCTGGATTCACCGCCGTCACCATCTCCTTCAAGGAGTTTGGCGTCAAACTCGAGTTCACTCCCGTAATCATGCCTAACGGCAACATTCACCTCGTGGTCGCGCCTGAGGTCAGCACTCTCGATTTCGCCGACGCTCTCACCATCTCCGGTTTCACCGTTCCCGCCTTGAGTACTCGCAAAGCGGAAACTGAATTCGAATTAAGCGACGGTCAAAGCTTCGTCATTGCGGGATTGATTGACAATCGCGTCACCGATATCTGGAACAAGGTTCCCGGCCTCGGAGACATCCCGATCCTGGGAAACTTTTTTAAGAGCAAGAGCGCTCAGAAAAGCAATTCGGAGCTGATGGTTCTCTGTACCGTGCACCGCATCTCCCCCAATGCGGAAACTCCGCCCGGTCCCAAGAATCCTCAGCCCTTCATCAACAACGATAAGTTCGATGGCACCAAAGGCAGCGCCAAACCTCCGGCCAAGTAGGGAATCGGCGAGGTTAAGCCGCGGAGGCGGCGCAAGAATGCAGCCCGCAGCGCGAGCCGCGGGTAGAATAGGGATCAAGAACCTGCCCCAGAGGGGCGAAGGAGAACTCCAACTCTGCCTAGAAAGAGTTGAGTCGCAGGACTAGCATGCCTGAGCTTACCGTGGTCATCGTGGCCACCGACAATGAACAGCGCACCCTGCTCCAGGTGCTGGTCGACGGCACCAGCGTCGCCAGCACGGTTCACACCTGCGCCACTTTTCCCATGGCTGCCTCCGATCCCGTCATGCGCCGCGTACAAGCCGCCAATCCCGACGTCCTTCTGGTGGATATCCCCGCCGACGGCCATGTGATCGCTATGCGCGCCATCGAACTTCTTCGCCAGGAGCTCCCGGATTCCGCTGTCTTCGCCATCGGAAGCCTCAGCCAGCCGCAAGTCATTGTCAGCGCCATGCGTAACGGGGCCCGCGAATTCATTGAACGCCCCACCACCACCACCGACCTTCTCGAAGCCTTTGTTCGACTCACCACCGCCCAGCGCCGGGTTCAGAAGGAAGGTCCGCGAGGAAAAGTATTTTCGATCGTCAACGCCAAAGGCGGCAGCGGAGCCACCACCGTGGCCGTCAACCTCGCCTTGGCCCTGCAATCTGCCTACGGGCAAACCGCCCTCATCGACCTTGCACCCCTCGGGCACACCGCCCTGCATCTCAATGTGAAGCCGCTATTCAATATTGCCGACGCCACCCGCAATCTCCATCGCATGGATAATTCCCTGCTGGAAAGTTTCATGACCCGGCACGGTGGCGGCCTGCAACTACTCGCGGGAACCAACGCCCCCGCCGCCGTCGAACCCTCCACTGCGGAATTTGTCCGCCTGTTCGATATGTTGGCGTCGCACTACAAATACGTTGTCGTGGACAATTCTTGCCGCCTCGATGCGGTTAGCCGTCTGGTCGCGAATCTCTCGGAGTGCGTAATGATCGTCGCTTGCACCGATGTTGCATCCTTGTGGAGTGCCGCCCGCGTTCAACAATATTTGGGAGAAGCCGGGAACCGCGAGCGCCTGCGACTCGTCCTCAACCGTTTCCGAAAGGTTCCTGGCTTTACTGAAACCGATGCGGAGAATGCCGCTGGAGTAAAATTGCTGTGGCGCGTCCCTAACCAATACTTCGCCATCTCCACCGCAATCGATCGAGGCACGCCCGTGATGGAACAAAGTCACACCGAAATTGCCCGTTGTTTTTCTGGCCTGGCGCAGGAATTGACCCGCAACGACATGGACGTCAAACGCGCCGCCTGGTCGCTGTTTAAGAGCGTGTAGTTTTGAAAGTTTAGGTGCGCATAGCGTCGGACTCGCAGCTTTGAGGCGCGGCTTCTGGTGGCGCCGTAGGCAGCGCAAAAAGATTGCGGCTTTAGCCGCTGAGCTTCGAGCCTCAGGAAGATTTACGGTTTTATGGCAAATCTGCAGACCTTCGAGCACAGCGAGTACCAGCAGGTAAAAGCCGACCTGCATCGCAAAATCCTCGACCGCCTGGACCTCGAAAAACTCGGCCGCTCCAACGGTGACACCGCCCGCGAAGAAGTTCTCGTCCTCATCCGCAACGCTGTCAACAACGAGGTTGTTCCTCTCAGCTTCAGCGAGCGCGAGCGTCTATCGCGCGAAATCCTCGACGAAATCTTCGGCCTCGGTCCGCTCGAGCCCTTGCTCAAGGACCACACCATCTCCGACATTCTGGTGAACCGCTTTGACAAGGTTTACATCGAGCGCGCCGGAAAACTCGAACTCACCGGCCTCTCCTTCAAAGACAACCAGCACCTCATGCAGATCATCGAGCGCATCGTCTCTCGCGTCGGCCGCCGGGTAGATGAATCTTCCCCCATGGTTGACGCCCGCCTGGCTGATGGCTCCCGCGTCAACGCCATTATTCCTCCCCTCGCACTCGACGGCGCCTGCCTCTCCATCCGTCGCTTCGGACGCGATCCTGTCACCGCGCGCAACATGATCGAGAATCACACCCTCACCGAAGCCATGTTGGAATTGCTTTCCGTCATGGTCAAGGGACGATTGAATCTGCTCATCTCGGGCGGCACCGGCGCCGGTAAGACCACTTTGCTCAACGTGCTCTCCGGCTACATTCCTAACGTGGAGCGCATCGTTACCATCGAAGACGCCGCCGAACTGCAACTCAAGCAGGAGCATATCGTTCGCCTCGAAACTCGCGCTCCCAACATCGAAGGCAAGGGCGCAGTCCGCATGCGGCAGTTAGTCATCAACAGCTTGCGTATGCGCCCCGACCGCATCGTAGTCGGCGAGGTTCGCGGCGAAGAAGCCTTTGACATGTTGCAAGCCATGAACACCGGCCACGAAGGATCCCTCACCACAATCCACGCCAACTCCGGCCGCGATGCCCTGGCCCGGGTGGAGAACATGGTTTCCATGGCGAACCTGAACATTCCCGAACGCGCCGTCCGTCATCAGATCGCCTCCGCCATTCACGCGGTTGTGCAAATCGCACGCTTGTCCGACGGCACGCGCAAGGTGATCGCCATCTCCGAAATTACCGGCCTCGAGGATGGACTAATTGCCATGCAGGATATTTTCACCTTTGAACGCCGGGCCATCGACGAAACTGGCAAAGTGCGCGGGACTTTCCGCGCCACCGGAATCCGCCCGCAATTCGCCGACCGCCTCGCGACTGGCGGTGCCCGCTTGCGGCCCGCCCTATTCGAGTCCAAGACCGAAATATGAATTCGATCCTCATCATGGCGGAGCGTTTTAAGAATTCGACTGTTATCCTGAGCCGGCGTTTGGGGCGCAGCCAAGG
>Ga0209330_1000740_pt1 | contig 11958 bp, 11 predicted proteins | sample JacPinW_OM2H0_O3_FD_187969 | JGI IMG/M metagenome (GOLD analysis project Ga0209330, IMG submission 187969) | Forest soil microbial communities from Algoma, Ontario, Canada - Jack Pine, Ontario site 1_JW_OM2H0_O3 (SPAdes) (version 2) | ecosystem: Environmental > Terrestrial > Soil > Boreal...
CAAGCCGATGGCGCCGATGCTCGTCATCGCGGGCGTCCTCGATACGCAGGTCCCTATTGACGATGAATATCTTCTCCTGAGCAAAGGGGACGTCCCGAAAGATGCGTGGATAAACCCTCGCGGAGGCCATTTGGGCCGCCAAGTCGGAGTCTGGCCGGACCCTTTGATCTTCAAGCAAGTCATTATTCCCTGGCTGGTGAAGACGCTGGAGGCTCCGGCGTGTTCGGGCCGCTCGGCTGTCGCTGCTTCGACTTCGCTCAGGGCAGGCTCTCGCGGGGGACGCTTCCGGAAAGGCTGGCTTGAGATTCCATCCCGCGCAAGCGACGGTCCAGACATTTATCATGTTGCTTAGTTTGCCCGCCAACGCCCTATGAATGAAAAAGTCGCTCTGGTTACTGGGACCAACGGTGGCCTCGGGACGCGACGTCCCCAAAGCGCTGCTGGATGTGGGTTTCACGGTCTGGACTGTCACCTCGAATCCAGCAGTCCGACTTCGACCCTCCGACTTTCATTGCGCTGCCCGCTGCGCTCACCAACCTGGACGCCGGAAAAGATGTGCCTGGAACGGCGATCCCGCTCTACGGGGCTGGTCTGTAGCGAACCGAGGGCATACTTTCGTAACCATCCTTACTGCACAATATTTGTTGCACATTAACATTTGTGAAATATCTTGCGAGTAACATATTTGCAGGAGATTCCCCGATGGGTTCAGCGCGGGTTTCGAAATCGCTGCCGTTGCAGGTGGCTGCGGTCTGCTTCCGCAGGCAGGGAGCGGCGGTGGAATTCCTGCTGGTGAACACCAATGGCGGGAATAAATGGACGTTCCCCAAGGGCTCGACCGACGCTCGCCTCTCGCACAGCCAGGCCGCCGAACGGGAGGCCGCGGAAGAAGCCGGCGCGGTGGGAACTATCGAACCTCGCCACTTTCATCTGTACATCCATTCCAAAGGCGTGTTCTGGCAACCGGGCGGCGTGCAGGAGTTTGTGGTCAAGGCATTTCTGATGGAAGTCCACGCAGTGCGGCGTGCAGATGAACCGATGCGCCATCCTACCTGGTTCAGTCCGGACGAGGCCAAGCGGCGGTTGGCAAAGGGACGCGAAGTGAAGTACGCGCGTGAAATGGAAGTCGTAGTTGATCGCGCGCTTGAGCGCCTCCACTTCCACGGCGAACTGTGGGGGAAATATCCCGAAGGCCGCAGCGCCCGTGCCGCCGCACACCCCTGAGCATCTCGCGTCACTTTGGCACTCCGTTTTGTGAGACGATGAATCCAGCCCATGATTCAGCTTTCTGGCGCCGGAAAACGTTTCGGCCACAAACTTCTTTTTGAAAATACCGACTGGCTGATTACGCCCCGCGATCGCGTCGGACTGGTGGGCGCAAACGGCACCGGCAAATCCACGCTGATGAAGGTCCTCGCCGGCTTGGACACCCTCGACTACGGCTCTCTCGTTGTCGCCAAGGGAACGACGGCCGGATATCTGCCGCAGGATGGTCTCTCGCTTTCCGGGCGCAGCGTGTTCGCGGAATGCATGGCCGTCTTCACGGAGCTGCACGCGATGGAGCGAGAACTCGAGAGTCTTACTCATCGCATCTCTGAGCTCGATCATACCGGCGCGGAATACGCCGAAGTTGCCGACCGTTATCACAGTCTGGAGCACGAGTTTCGCACGCGCGACGGCTACTCAATCGAAGCTGAGGTGGGACGCGTTCTGATGGGATTGGGTTTTCGCAAAGAAGATTGGGAGCGGCAGACGGACGAATTCTCCGGCGGCTGGCAGATGCGTCTGGCCCTGGCCAAATTGCTGCTGCAGAAGCCCAACCTGCTGTTGCTGGACGAGCCTACGAACCACCTTGATCTCGAAGCGCGCAACTGGCTGGAAGAATATCTGCACAACTATCCGCACGCGTTTGTTCTCATCTCGCACGACCGTTATTTTCTCGACGTAACGGTCAACAAGATAGCGGAAATCTGGAATAAGCGGTTCTGGTTCTACACAGGGAATTACGACAAGTTTTTAACGCAGAAAACGCAACGCAACGAGCAGTTGCAGGCCGCCTACCGCAACCAGCGCGACCGCATCGAACAGCTGGAGGTGTTCATCAACCGTTTTCGCTACCAGGCCACGAAGGCGAAGCAGGTGCAGAGTCGCATTAAAGAACTGGAGAAAATCGAGAGGATCGAGGTCCCGCCGGAAGAAAAGACGATTCACTTTTCATTCCCGCAGCCGAAACCGAGCGGGCGTATCGTGGCCGAGTTCGAGGATGTCGCCAAGGTCTACCCAGCGAAGAATTCCGCAGCAGCCAACGGCGGTGAAAAAGAAGTTTTCCGTGGCGTCAATTTCATGATCGAGAAGGGCGACCGCATTGCGCTGGTCGGGGTGAATGGCGCGGGCAAGTCCACGCTGATCAAACTACTGGCGGGCGCGGAACCCCCGACGGACGGGGAATTCCGCCGCGGTCACAATGTCCAGGCCGATTACTTTGCCCAAGATCAATACAAAGAGCTCGATCCGGACGCGCGAATGATTGACGATCTCGGCGCGGCGTCCCCACGCTCAACCCAAACGGAACTTCGCAGCTTGCTGGGATGTTTTCTGTTTTCCGAAGACGATGTATTCAAAAAGATCGGAGTGCTGTCGGGCGGCGAGCGCGGACGGTACGCTCTGCTGCGTCTGCTGCTGCATCCGGCAAACTTCCTGCTGCTCGATGAGCCAACCAATCACCTTGACTTGCGCGCTAAAGACGTCCTCTTGGATGCCCTTATGGATTACACCGGTACGGTCGTGTTCGTATCGCACGACCGCTACTTCATCGACAAGCTGGCCACGCGAGTCTTCGAAATCGGTGATGGAAAAGTCGAAGTCTATCCCGGCAATTATGAAGACTATCTCTGGCGCAAACAGGGTGGAAACGTAAAGCAGGATGAGGCTATCCGTCAGCAATTGAAAGAAGAAGTCGAATCTGCGCGCGCGACCCCTGCAATCGCCAATCAGCCGGCGGCCGATATCGCAGCCGCTCCCCGGGCTAAGCGGTTGAATCCGATCAAGCGCAAGAAGATAGAAGATCGCATCCGCGAACTGGAAGGGGAGATCAGTCGCGCGGAGACATTAATTGCAAGGTGTGAGACTTCTCTGCAGGATTTCGTGAGCGCCGATGAGAGCCAGCGCCAGTCCCGGGAACTCGACCAGCAAAAGGCGGCGCACGCTGCCTTCATCAAGGAGTGGGAAGATTTGAGCGAGTCGCTGCAAGCGGCAAATTGACGCCCCCCCTAACGCCGCAATCGTACACTCTCTTCCGTAATCTCGGAGAATCACTTACCTCTGTGCGATAGTCAGATTGGCCAAAGGGACAGGAACCAGCCGGAGGCCCAAGATCCCAGACCACCCCGTACGGTCGTCGCCGCCAGAACCTGCCCTGAGCTTGGCGATGGGACGCGCCGCGACGGGACCAAGGAAGGTCGCATGCTTCAATCATCCGAGAATTCTCACGGCGTGAGGTCCACCTCGCCAGCCTCCAACCCTAACTCTTACAACCCCGTCAAAACCACCACCGCGCCTATTGAGCAGGCCACGATCGGACGGTCGCTGGTCATTAAAGGCGAAGTCAGCGGTGCGGAAGCACTTTACATCGACGGCCGCATCGAAGGCAAAATCACTCTGACTGACCATCGCGTCACCATCGGTCGCAACGGCACCGTGCAAGCCGATATCACTGCCCGCGAAGTTGTGGTCATGGGCAAAGTGACCGGCAACATCGAGTGCACCGACCGCGTCGATATTCGCAGTGAGGGCGTGGTGAACGGCAACGTTTCCACGATCCGCATCAGCGTGGAAGATGGCGCCGTACTTAAGGGCGGCATTCAGGTGAAGAGCGCAGAAAATAGTCGGCAGACGCAGCCTCAGGCGAAAGCGGTCGCAGCGCCCAACCCACCAGCGGAGCTGCCGAAAGCCTTGACAGCAGTCGCCGGCGCCTGATTATTGAATGGCGATACGCAAGCATCAAAAAGGGTCGCGCCCATGCGCGCCCTTTTTCTTTGTGTTCGCCGGCTTGTACCTTGACAGGGCTCCTAATCATTGAACTCTTACTTTTGTTCCTTCCTTTGTTCCTGCGGCTTTAAATCGAGCGCGGCCGAGTTCATGCAATAGCGCAATCCTGTGGGCGCAGGACCGTCTTCAAACACATGCCCGAGGTGCGCACCACAGCGAGCGCAACGGGCCTCGGTGCGGACCATGCCGTAAGTACGGTCTTTGTGTTCTTCGACTTTGCTTTGATCTGCGGGTTTGAAAAAACTTGGCCATCCCGTGCCCGAATCGAACTTTGTCGAGGAGTCGAACAACGGCTCTCCGCAGCAGACGCAGTGATAGGTCCCGGCGTCTTTTGTCTTCCAGTACTTGCCGGTAAAAGCGGGCTCAGTCCCCGCCTCGCGCGTCACATGATATTGCTCCGGGGTGAGTTGTTGTTTCCACTCCGACTCTTTCTTTTCCATCTTTTCCATTTTTTCCGCCATGAATGTAAGTCCTCCCGTAAGAAATTCCGGCCCATGTTTTCCACTTAATTAGATGTTCCGCAAGGGAGAAAGTGACGACTCGCAGCTTGCGCCTGTCTTGCCTGTGACATCCGTCACAATCGCTCGGTGACATCCGACCTTGTCGGGAATGAGGCCCAGAGTTAAATATATTGAAACGTCTGCGAGTCCCTCCGGCCCGGCATCGCCTCTCAAGGCGGGTCGGGCCTTTTTAGCTATCCCGGCACTTCCTCTCCGATCTGACGATACTGGCTGCGGAAAAAAAGTAGCGGCTGGCCGGGTCGCACTACGACGTCCTCTACCTCTGCGATAAAGATGGTGTGGTCGCCAGCGTCATGCGCCCATTGCAACCTGCATTCCAGATAGGTTAAGGCTCCGTGCAATACAGGAGTCCCGTGCCGAGTCCGGTCGAAGCGGGCTGGAGACTCCTGCTCAAACTGCTCGGGAACTGGCCGCGCGTAGTATTCTGAAATTGCCTTGTGGCTGTCCGCCAGAACGTTCACTCCGAAGCGCTTCCTGGCGTGCAAATGAGCGTGGGTGCGTGCGCTGTGGTCGACGCATACCAGCACCAGCGGCGGTTCGAGTGAAACAGAAGCGAATGCATTCGCCGTCATGCCATGGACCTTGCCATCCACGTCTACGGTGATGATGGTTACGCCCGTGGCAAAGCATCCCATCGCTTCTCGAAATTCTGCTGGATTGAGGCTCATGTCGTACCTGGACTTTGGCTGCTTCGACTGCCTAACTTAACACGCCAGTCCCGGGTCAAGCCGGTCCCGACTCATGTATGATTCGATGCATCAGCATTCCCCGCGGAATCGAACTGTGACTCTGACTGCCATCAGCGCGACTGACGCGAAGCATCTTTCGTCGCGTGCAGAAGAACTGTCCGATCTGCGAGTGGGATCGCCAATTTCGCGAGCTCTGGCTCTGCGCCTGATCCGGTGTTCTGACGACGCTCTGCCCGAACTGTTGGCGGCCGCCTGCGCAGTCAAGGATAAATTAAAGGGCGGCATCATCACTTACTCGCGGAAAGTCTTCCTGCCGCTCACGAATCTGTGCCGGGACTATTGTGGCTACTGCACTTTCCGCCGCGATTCCGGCCAACCCGGCGCCCACACCATGACTCCGGACGAGGTGCTCAGGATCGCGCGTGCCGGGGAAGCGCTGGGATGCAGTGAAGCTCTCTTTAGCCTTGGAGATAAGCCGGAACTGCTATTCCCAGAGATGCGCGAGACCCTGCGGCATCTTGGTTATAAATCTACCCTGCACTATCTTGAGGCCATGTGCGAACTGGTGTTGCGTGAGACGGGCTTATTGCCCCACCCCAACCCTGGCTTGCTCAGCGCCGAATGGATCTCACGTCTCGCCGCAGTCTCGCCCAGCATGGGATTGATGCTCGAAACCGTCAACCCCGCTCTTCTCGCCCCGGGCGCTGCCCATGATAACGCTCCCGACAAAGTTCCGGCCAGGCGCCTGCGTACCCTCGAAGAGGCTGGAAAGCAGCGCGTCCCATTCACCACCGGACTGCTGATCGGCATTGGCGAAACTCCGGAAGACCGTGTCGAAACGCTGTTGGCCATTCGCGATTTGCACGATCGCTACGGCCACATCCAGGAAGTAATCGTCCAGAACTTTCGCGCCAAGCCCACTATTCCGATGGCGAATGCGCCCGAACCCGGTCAAGGGGAGATGCTCCGCACCCTGGCGGTAGCTCGTTTGCTAATGCCCAAAGTCAATATTCAAGCGCCTCCCAATCTGAATGCGCCGTATTATGAGGAGTTATTGGAAGCTGGCATCAACGACTGGGGAGGAATTTCGCCGCTGACCCCCGACTACATCAATCCTGAAAAGCCGTGGCCGCATCTGAAGCAACTGCGGCTGCGCACGGAAAATAAGGGATGCCGGTTGCGCCAGCGTTTGCCGGTCTACCCTGAATTCTTGCCCGCAGCGATGTCGAGACCGGGACTGCTCACAGAAAAACTTGCAGCCGCTTGCGACACGGAAGGCCTTGCCAGAGAAGAGAGGGCGGCATGATCTGTGTGCTCACCGGCGGCACGGGCGGAGCAAAGTTCGTCGATGGTCTGCGACAAGTGGTCCCTCCCGAAGAAATCACTCTGGTGGTCAATACCGGCGACGACTTGTTGTGGTGGGGACTGTATGTCTCCCCGGACATTGACTCCATTACATATGTTCTTTCCGGCCTGCTCAGCCGTGAGCGTGGCTGGGGCGTGAAGGGAGATACTTTTCTCTGCCTGCAAGCTATGGGGCAACTGGGTGAGCCCACGTGGTTCCATACCGGCGATCGTGACCTTGCGGTGCATCTGCTGCGCTCGCGCCTCATGGCGGAGGGTAAAACGCTTTCCGAAACCACGGCGACGATTTGCGACAAACTGGGAGTGAAAGCGCGCATCCTGCCGATGAGCAACTCACGCGTCGAGACTCGAGTGGATACTCCTTCAGGCGAGCTGACTTTCGAAGAATATTTCGTACAACGCTGGTATCAGGACCCTGTGAAGTCAGTGCGTTTTGCCGGAGCCTCCGACGCCGAGCCGGCACCGGAGGTTATCGAAGCGATCGTCTCCGCCGACGCGGTAATCATCGCTCCGAGCAACCCGGTCACCAGCATCGGACCGATACTTGCCGTGCCGGGAATTCGGGACGCGCTGGTGCGGGCGCGTGGCAAGGTGGCGGCGATCAGTCCGATTGTGGGCAACGCCGCCGTGGCCGGGCCTGCGGGTATTCTGATGACGGCGCAGGGACTGCCATGTTCTATCGCCGGTATAGCAAAGGCCTATGAAGATTTTCTCGATCTCCTGATTTGCGACTCGCGTGATGCCCGAGCCGCGGAAACGCTTCGCGGAAGTGGATTACGAGTGCAGTGCACCCAAACGATGATGCGCACTGCCGAGGACAAGGCTGCCCTCGCTGGGATCGTGCTTTCGTTCACCAGAAGCGGCATGGGTTCTGCTGACCAATCTGTGTCTGACAAATCTTCCGTCCGAGCCGGCGCCGACCAGCCGTGATCCTTATTCCCGTCAAGAATTTGTCGGCTGCGAAGCAGCGTCTATCTGGCGTGCTGGATCAGCCCGCACGCACGGAACTGGCCGAAACCATGTTGCATGACGTGGTAACCGCGCTCGCCCGATGGGAACGATGTCCAGCTTGCGCTCTCGTGACCAGCGATCCCTTCGCGGTGGAACTTGCGCGGCAACACGACTTCGAGATTATCCCCGATCCTGGGAACGCGGGCGAAACCAGCGCCATCGAAATGGCTACGCGACTTTGCGTCGAGCGCGGTATCGACAGCACACTGGTCATGCCCGCGGATATTCCGCTGATACAAGCCAGCGAACTCGATCAGCTTTTCGCCGTCGCTCCAGACGAAGGTTCGGTACTCGCTCCCGCCGCCGATGGCCGTGGAACCAACGCTGCGTTTCGCCGTCCTGCCAACTTATTTCCCCTGCGCTTTGGCAATGACAGTTTCAAGCCACATCTCGCAGCCGCCCAGGCTACGGGAAAACCTTGCATCGTGTTGCAATTGCCCGGCGTCGCGGTCGATGTAGATAATCCCGAAGACTTGCAACAGCTGCTGGCGCAACCCGGCAAAAGCTGTACCCAGCGCCTGGTTCAAAGCTGGGTAATCGACGGTCGCCTCTCCGCTCATGGAGGCGTGTGAGCAAAACGCACGGCTCGACATGGAAGCCAGCCGCGAAGCGGCGAACGAGTGCAGCCCAGGGCGCAAACCGAGGGTTAGAGGCGCAGCCTATTCCAGCCCCAGAGGGGCGCAAGGAGCGCGCGTCGAACGAACTTTACCCCGAACTGCGCATCATCCCCGTCCCTCTCGCCGAAGACATTGAACCCGGCGATTCCCTGGCAGACAAACTGGTCGAGTCACTCTGGCAGCGTAAGATTGCATTCGCACCCGGCGACATTCTAGTGGTCAAACACAAAATCATTTCCAAGGCGGAGGGCCGCATCGTCAACCTCGCCAGGATAAAACCTTCTGCCGAATCGATCTCATGGGCGGGGAAATACAAGCTGGACGCCCGAGTCATCGAGCTTGCCCTTCGCGAAAGCCGTGCCGTTATCCGCCGGAAGAATGGAGTGCTCATCACTGAAACGCAGCACGGCTTTATCTGCGCCAACAGTGGAGTAGATGTTTCCAACCTTGATGGCGGCAGACACGCCCTGCTTCTGCCCGCCGATCCTGACCGTTCGGCTCGCAGACTTCATCTCGCACTCAAGAAGACCACCCAGTTCGCCATCCCCATTATCATTACTGACAGCTTCGGCCGTCCGTGGCGCGAAGGGCTTGCAGATTTCTGCATTGGCATTGCGGGGATGAAAGCGTTGCGCGATGATCGCGGGCGCCGCGATCCGCACGGCTACGCTCTGCACGCGAGCCTTGAAGCGGTCGCCGACGAACTCGCGGCCGCCGCCGGCCTGATCTGCGGCAAGCTTAACCGAACACCGGCATGCATCATTCGCGGATTTGCTTACGAGCCGCATCGCGGCCGCACTCGCGATCTGCTTCGCCCGGCGTCCACCGATTTGTTCCGCTAGCCCCTCGCCAAAAGTTACTCTTCAGGAGTAGTTTGGAATAGTTAAGAGGTTCGGAGCTTATGGCCCGCCATCTTTCACTGTCGGAACTCGAAAATTTTCCTGCACTCGATTGGTTCGATGTTGCGCCCAGCCTCACGCCAGAGGTGCGCTCTTCGCTGGAGCGAATTCTCGAAACTCAGAGTGGCGACGCGATTTCGCTGGAACAGGCCTGCGCGCTGGCCCACGCCGAGGGCGACGAACTGCTTGGCCTGCTGGCAGCTGCCAACCTGCTGCGCGCCGAACTCTCCGGCAACCTCGTCACTTACGTCGTGAATCGCAATATCAACTTCACCAACATTTGTTTTGTGGGGTGCAAGTTTTGCGCGTTCAGCCGCGGCCCCCGCGAGTCCGATACCTATTTCTTGCAGCCTGAGCAGGTGGGGCAGAAGGCAGTGGAGGCCTGGCAACTTGGAGCCAGGGAGGTCTGCATCCAAGGCGGGCTACCGCACGGCTTGCCTCCATTTTACTATCGCGACATTCTGCGCGCGGTTAAGAAGGCGGTGCCGGGAATGCACATCCATGCCTTCTCGCCGATGGAGATTGTCTACGGCGTCGAACTCACCGGCATGAAGCTGGGTGATTATCTTTCGATGTTGCGCGACAATGGCCTCGACACCCTGCCCGGAACTGCCGCCGAAATTCTAGACGATGAGATCCGGCATATACTCTCGGCCAACAAGCTCTCCACCGCACGGTGGATCGAAGTGATCCGTACCGCCCACCTCAAAGGCATCCGCTCCACTTCGACGATGATGTACGGACACACGGAAACTCCCGAACATTGGGTGCGCCAGATGTATCTGCTGCGCGAAATTCAGAACGAGACCGGCGGTTTCACCGAGTTTGTTCCGCTTGGATTCGTTCATCAGAACACGCTGCTGTTTCACCAGGGGCTATCTCGAACCGGCCCCACGCTCGCGGAACATCTGAAGGTGCACGCCCTGGCGCGTCTGTTGCTCCCGGGCTCGATCAATAATATTCAAGTATCGTGGGTGAAATTGAACCGTCGGCTTTCGCAACTCTGCCTGCACGCCGGAGCCAACGATTATGGCGGCACGCTGATGGAAGAAAATATTTCCCGCGAAGCTGGAGCCACCGCCGGTCAGTACACCAGCCCGGAAGATTTCCAGTCGCTGATTCTCGAGGCAGGGCGCATTCCCGCGGAGCGCAATACAACCTACACGCGCATCAAGATCAAGCTGCCTCTGGAGGAGTTCACCGCAGAAGAAACGCTGGAGCCGGAATTTGCCTGATTCTCGCCCCATCGCCATCCTTGGCGGAACCGGGCCCGCAGGCATGGGTCTGGCTCTGCGCTGGGCGCGCGCCGGAGACACCATCATCATCGGATCGCGGGACGCGCAACGCGCCGAAGAGGCAGCCACCAACATCAAAAAAAAATCCGGAGACAACGCTCGCGTCTCCGGCATGGAAAATGGCGCGGCATGCGCCGCTGCGGGCCTTCTGGTGCTTACCGTTCCCTTCGAAGGACAGGCTACGCTTCTCAAGCAACTGAAGCCTGCAATCCGCGCTGGCAGCATTCTCATCGATGCTACAGTCGCGCTCGCGGCCGGGGTTGGAGGACGCGCCTCACGCACGCTTGGCGTCTGGCAAGGCTCGGCCGCGCAACAGGCCGCTGAACTCGTTCCGAAGGGAGTGAGCGTGGCCGCCGCATTCCATAATTTGTCCGCGGAACTTCTCAATGGCGACGAAGCGATTGACTGCGATGTCATCGTGTGCAGCGATGATGCTGGCGCCAGTCAGTTCGCACGCACCCTCGCCGGCAAGATTCCAGGAGTTCGTGCCATCGACGGCGGCAAATTGGAAAACGCCCGCATCCTCGAACAGATCACGGCTCTGCTCATCGGTCTGAACATCCGACATAAGGGCCATGGCGGCATCCGCATCACGGGTCTTCCGCCAGAAGCGTATCGCTAGAAGTAGAACTGCTCAACGCCAAACGAAAACGAATAGTCGGAACGAGAATAAAACTTGCTCGGGGGCACTACGGCAAGTTGTTCGTCTCCCTGCTTGCTCAAGAGCCACAATTCGTGTCGGTCGTGATATTTTCCCCCTCGGGGACAATGATTTCGCCTTGTCCAATCGCCCAGTCGTTGACGCGAATTCAGCTTCGCTCAGTTAGGTTGTGGAGGCCGCCGCTACTGCTGCCACCGCCGCAACCCAGTAGATTCATCACGCTCAAAAGAACCAGGACGGGAGTCCGGATTTGGTGGAGCTGTGGAGCCGCCACGGTCACAACCGAGCTTTGCCGAATTGCCATGTCGGTGCCACCATCCTGGATTCAACTGCCAACCCGCACTGATTTACCCGCATTACGTTCCACGGGTGGAATCGCGCTCCTCGGTTGGTAAACAATCACGCTGAAAAAGCGTCCACTGGCCGACTTAGGGACTGGCAGTTATGACTGACGTTCCCACCGAGTCTACGCGGGCAGCAAAACCAAAACTCCACCGGCGTCACGGCGTCCGCACGAAGCCGTGATACACATAGTGCGTGTCCAAGTAGGTTCCCGCGATATCGCCCGCGGTGTTGATGCTGAGGGAGACGGTTCCCTGAGCCGCGCCCGTGCCTGCGCCCGGAGCCTTGAACGTGGTTATCGTGCCAGTTGCTGTGCGCATAAAGCCGTGGAGCACATTGCTGCGGTCCAAATAAGATCCCGCTATGTCCTTCGCGGTGTTGATGCTGAAGCCGGCGGTTCCCTGATCCGCCCCCGTGCCTGCGCCCGGAGCCTCGAACGTGGTTATCTTTCCAGTTGCCGCGCGCACGAAGCCGTGAAGCAGATAGCTCGCGTCACGATACAGTCCCGTGA